>Ga0209935_1000625_pt1 | contig 76748 bp, 70 predicted proteins | sample ThiBio_1000_plan_2_FD_183958 | JGI IMG/M metagenome (GOLD analysis project Ga0209935, IMG submission 183958) | Wastewater bioreactor microbial communities from Cape Town, South Africa - Thiocy_cont_1000_plan (SPAdes) | ecosystem: Engineered > Bioreactor > Thiocyanate-remediating >... | reverse complement strand
TAATCATTATAATAATGTTCGCCCTCACAGTTCCCTGAACTACATGCCACCGGTTGAGTATGCAAGGCGGGTGGCATAAAATAGCGAATCTCATCATGGAGGTGGTACTAATTTAGGGGAAAGGTCATTGTAATTCTGAATTAATAAAAATGAAGCTCATCTCTACTGCTATACATCTAAATACCTCCGGAGTAGATTGTGCTTTAAGTTATATTTCGACTCTTAACGATAAGATTATAAAAACAAGAGAAAAGATGGTATATGAGGCATTCAAAGATAATTATCATTCAGAGATGGACTACACATTGCAAAAATTTCCTAATGAGTGGGAAAAGTGTTTAAAAATCATTAATAATGAGTTTCTTATATATTCTAAAAATTTCCTTAATTAGAAAAAAATATACCAATTGATCCAAATGGTCAATGGTGTCAATAGTTAGAGCGAGCCTGGTCCGACAAGTCTTTTAGTGGAGTAAATAGGTTACTTTTCGATTTTATTGATACAGATTTCAAGTACTCTTCATAAGTAACACTCTTCAACTATGAATTACTACCACTAACAGATATACCTTCCTCGGTAATATATGGCACCGCATGATTCCTATCGTAAAGTCCTAAAGATCTGTAAATCCAATTTTGTCCACCATCCATGCTTGTGACAATAATAGATTTGTTTCCGGTAGGGGTAGTTTGGTAACCAACAACAGTACAATACTTTCCTTTATTACTACAAGTAACAGATGAAAATGTTCCGCCATGAAACTCGTCATCTGTAAAATTATGTGCTATCCAATTTAACCCTCCATCAATGCTCCTATAGATAATAGGTTGTGATAGATATGTGAAACCATCGTTACGTTTTGTCGCCCCAACAGCTAGACAATTATTCCCATTATCTCCATAGCAAGAAATACTGTTAATTTCACCACCAAATTCTGTATATGGAAGATAACTTTCCCAATCATCACCACCAGTTGTACTTCTATAGATGATAGGCTGTTTTATTTGATTTTGTGCTAAGTGTCCGGTTGCCAAACAAACCTGTCCGTTATTGTTACAAGTGATAGATTCAAAAGTTCCACCTAGATGATTTACAATTTCTTTAAATGACCAGCTTATTCCTGCATCTTTACTTGTATAAACTAGGAATGCAGTTGAACGTCCTAAACCAGCTGCTCCAATAGCAGTGCAACTTAGTCCACTTTTATCACATGATATAGCTCTGATAGCCGAGCCATAGGGACCAAATGTTTGGGGGTAATGTGGGGTCCAGTTATGTCCATTATCAGAACTTATATATACAATAGGATAGCTTCCAGATATACCAGGTTTTGAATATCCACCACCAGCAACACAATTGTTATCATTACATGTAACAGAGCTAAGACTAGATGCACTATCAAACGTCCCTAAGGTATGGGGCGTCCAGCTCAAGCCACCATTCTCACTATTATAAACTTTTATTGTGATTTTATTACTAGTATATACGTCACCTACTGCAGCACAAGAAAGACCTTGATTTCCACAACTTAATGCTCTAATCCTGCCTTGTGCACCTGAAATTTCCTTTTTACTCCAACTAATTCCACCATCATTACTGATGTAGGCAGTAGGGTATCTACCCGTGGTTTTAGGTGAGCCAGTAAATTCATTCATAAGAAAAACACGAGCTAAAATATTTTCCTTACCTTCTCTTACATTTAATTCATTTTCTTTTTCATCTACTGTACTACAGTCCAGATCATCTTGGCATAATGCAAGGTGATTTGCAGGATCTGGATCATCAGAGTTAACTTCACCTGTAATTATTAAGTGTAAGATACAAACATTAAAATAATGTACATTTGATGGAAGATCAAAATTTGATTCACAAGTATTTGGAAATACTCCTGGGCTAGCAGTATTCGTAGGAAGAATTTGGCTTACATTTGGTGGAAGACGAATGGAAATGTTTTTTTGAGGACTTAGAGTATTGTTTTGTATTCTATAGTAGGCTGTAACTGAATGGCCTTTCGGAATTACAGTCGGTAAAACTGTTCCTGGCAGTGGAGTGATGCTAAATTTTGATGAGCATAAGAATCCGCTTACTAGCAAAAGAGTTATAGTAAATGTGATCTGTATCACCCTTTTTGAAACATAAAACATACTACTATACTCCTATTCAATTCAACTGTAATAAAGTTACCCCCCCCTTATATTTTCTTGCTATTAAACAGAGCAATGTTCGTTGTTATTATTTGGCGTTTTTAATTTTGTAGGGTAAAACTAGATATTCATATTCATGGATAATTAATTATTGAAGGCATATTATATTTATGTGGTCAAAAAAAATCCACAACTAATAAAGCTAGGTGAACATAAACGAGAACTTCGAAAAGAGAAGGGCCGCAAGAGGGTTTTGCTGATCATGTCTTGCTCGTGGGGAGTGGAGCGCGGAGAGAGAAACCTTGCAACACTAAACTTGCTACGTATAGCAGCAGCGTTAAATGTTGAGGTCGGGATAATTATTTCTTCCTATTAAGAGTGTAGAGAAATTGCTTAGCCAATAGAATTAAATATGGTAAACATGGTTATTAATAGTAGTGTTGATATCGCTAAAAAAACAAATTTAGCAATATAAAATATGTTCAAAGACTTACCGGTTTCATCACCGATATTATAACTTAATTCTTTACCACTATTTTGTTTTTTTACACTTTTTAATATTTCGGCTTGCTTTTCAAATTTGAATGCTCCAATTAAATATTGAAGCAGATCAAAAATAAAAAAGGTGATTAAAATAGAATAGAACGCGACAAGTAAAATTTGGGGTCTATTGTCAATGCAGCTAATGCTAATATACAAAACCCAAAAAATAGCTCCTTACATTGCTTTGCAATGTTTAATTTAAATCTTTAAATCTTTAAATCTTGTAAAATCATGTCTTGGTAATTTATTTAAATTGGATGTTAGATCTCCGCTGAACTATCCCGGAAATTCCGGAAAATTCATTTTGAAAATTTTCAGTGAATTCCAAAATGGAACATGCTTGTAGTTTATGATTTGACACATACTGTGTTCGAAATGGATAGATGATCTTAATAGTAAAAATTGACAGAAAGCTTCCTGTGTAGTTTAATTTTATTAATATAGTTAAACTATAAGTATATCTATGTCATCAAAAATAAACTGGCTCCTGAATAATATCACCCCAGGTGAGATCTTGGTGCAGTCTTGGCTATCAAGTCATGGAATTACGCCTCAATTAACAAGAAAGTACTGTCAAAGCCAATGGTTGGTGAAATTAGGTGCAGGAGTTTATTATCGAGCAGGACGTAAACCTGAGTGGCAAAATGCTGTTTATTGTATTCAGAATCAAAACCACTCAAAGATTCATCTTGCTGGTTTATCAAGTTTAGTTCAGCAGGGGAAATCACATTATCTACAATTAGAAACAGAATCCATTTGGTTAAATGTTCAATGCAAAACGATTTTACCCAAATGGTTTAAGACCTTTCCAGAATTAGTTGTTTCTGATAATTCAGCACCACACTGGCAAATCATTAAAACATCTAAGTTAAATGTCATTGATGATAATGATTTAATTACTGTAGATATAGATGGTATCAAATTAAAAGCTAGTAATCAGGAGTTAGCAGCATTTGAGGTGCTCGAGGCTGTACCTTCTATTTTGACATTTGAGCACGCTGCAGAGCTTTTTCAAGGTCTAGTCAATTTAAGTCCCCGAAAGGTTGAGACTATTTTAAGCAGAAGCGGATCTATTCAAACGAACCGTCTATTTTTATTTTTTGGTCATTTCTATAAACATCCATGGGTTAAACGCCTAAATGAGTCGGTCATTAATCTTGGAGTAGGGAAGCGTCAAATAGTCCTTGATGGCAAATTAGAAAAACAATATCAAATTACTGTTCCAGAACAATTTATAAGTAGCGACTATGAATAAACAATCACTTTATTATAAACAGGTTCTGCTGCTCATCCGATTAATCCCTATGGTTGAAAAAGAAACTTGTTTTGCTTTAAAGGGAGGTACAGCCATTAACTTGTTTGTACGCGACTTTCCTAGACTATCTGTAGACATTGACTTGGCTTATTTACCACTTGAACCGCGTGATTTGGCTTTAGCTAATGTTCGCAAAGCATTAGGAGATATCACGGCAAATATTAATAAAGTTCCTGGGTTGTTTGCTGTTTTACAAGATAATAAACCTGATGAAATGCGAATTATTGTTGAAGATCGCTCTTCGCAGAATAGGGGCGTCCAAGTCAAGATAGAGGTTTCACCAGTAGCTAGAGGAACGCTTTTACCTCCTCTTGAGCTTGATGTTGTTGCTTCTGTAGAAAATGAGTTTGGTTTTGCATCCATGAAAGTAGTTTCATTACCAGATCTTTATGGTGGTAAATTATGTGCAGCCTTAGATCGTCAGCACCCAAGAGATCTTTTTGATATTAAGATTTTATTAGAAAATCAAAACATTGATCGAGAGCTATTTAATGGTTTCATTACTTATCTTTTAAGTCATAAGAGACCTATCTCAGAAATTATGAATCCGCGTTGGAAAGATATATCGCAAGTTTTTCAAAGTGAATTTAAAGGGATGACTTTGGAGCCAGTCACCCTTGAAGAACTAATAGTAATACCAGAAAAAATGATTCAGGGTCTTAAAGATAATTTTACTCAGCAGGATTATGATTTTCTAATCTCATTTAAAAAAGGTGAGCCTGATTGGACTCTTGCATGTAGTGAAAAAATTGAATTTCTACCTGCAGTGCAATGGAAGCTTTTAAATATTCGTAAAATGCCTAAACAGAAACAATTGGAATCTATAAGTTTGTTAGAAAAAACCATGAATAAATGGATTGGGAAATAATCAAGTTTATTTATAATGAAGGTGTAATTAGTTTATTTTTTATCGTTTATATACACTTTTAGTGTAACTTTAAGAAAAAAATTAAACTAACTTGGAATTTGATGGCAATTCATTTTAAAGATTCTATTTTTGAAGGTTGGATTTCAATAATATCAGCTGATTTAACAATCCCCATACACTTTAAAAAATACTCGGTAATCAATTCCATAGGTTTTCTAAGGCGTTCCACATCAGCAATAATATACCCAGCAGTAACATCATTGGTCATTTTATGGTTCATTAACCGTTTCAGTGAATAAGCAGAGATATCTAAGCTTTCGGCAATAGTAATAAAGGTGCGTCTTAAATCATGAACAGTGAAGTGAATCCCTGATGCTTTTGTCACATTAGCCATTTGTTTGCGGGGTTCAATAATATGGCCTGCAGCACCAGTTCCCGGAAATACATAATCATTAATTTTCTTCTGATGACGAGTGCTCATTAAATCGTAGAGGAAATCAGAAAGGGGCAGGGTATGTGATTCATTGTTTTTTGTTTTAACCACTGTAAAGGTTTTTGCTGCTAGATCTACGTCTTCCCATTTTAAGGTTGCAGCTTCTTCTCTACGTAATCCTGTTAGTAAAACCAATAATAAGTAATCGCGTAAGGTTTCATTTTCAATCTGTTTAAGAGCAGAATACCAAGCGTCTTACAGGATTTTCCATAATTAATGATTTGCCTTTTGCATCTTCATACTGCCCTGAAGCGAAATTGAAAAGGGCGCGTAGTACTCGCATGGCTAGATTGGTGTTCTTTGCCTAGCTTTTCATGATGTTTACTGATGCGGTCTTTGGTAATTGAAAGTATCGGTTTACTTTTCCAACTTGGAAATGCTTTGTTAATAATATGACTGTAGTTACTAATGGATTTGGGTTTGAGCATGTTAATACAACCCACATTTATCGTCGTAACATTTTTTTTCTCATTGCAATGTTGGCTGCTTTTCTTGCTTGGGTTATCGGGTTTCTGGCTGAATCAATGAACTTACAAACACAATACCAAGCCAATTCAACTAAGAATAGGCGTGTTCTTTCTCTATTTTATCTTGGATATCGAATTATCTTAAAGAAAAAAATATCAAAAACTCTCTTATTCAATCAATTATCGATAATTTCCCTAATTTTTGTGAGGTTTAAAAATATGTGTCGATACCTCAGGGTCGGGCCATGGCCCGACCTTTTGCTTTGATATACTGCTTGAGGATAGTTTATTTAATTAAATTGACTTAAAATTGGGCACAAACAACAAGTGACCTGTAGCAGGCCGGATCATTCTTACCCAACCTGCTACTCTCATTTTTTATTCCCTGGATGGTTATCCTTCAAGCGTTCTGCTTTGGGAACTGTTACCCCAATCATGGTGTCGCGTGTCACTAAGGTTTGCAGTTGCTCTTCATTCCAATTCTCAGTACCTTTAGGTCGCATTGGTAAAACCATATAGCGCGTTTTTTGATTCGAGTCATGAACTCTTACTTCAACGTCTTCAGGTATAATTGTGCCAAATTCAGCAAGGAGTTGGCGAGGCCAGCGAACCATTCTACGACGATAATTCATGCGTTCATACCATGCTGGCGATGTACCCAGTAATGGTCTTGGGTAACACGAGCACAGCGTACAAACCATAGTATGATGAATTTTGGGTGTATTTTCACATACCAGTAAAAAAGTATAATCACTTGGGGTCCCTGTACCCGTTGGTTTCATCCAATCGATACCTAATTCAAGACAAGCTGCTACGGCATCCTTGAGTAGTCTTTTCTTAAACTCAGGATCAACCCAGGCACGAGCAACTACTCGCGCACCACCCATCGGGCCAATGCTTTCATACCACTCTACAAAACGTCTATGGTCATCGGCTGTAAATAAACCTTTCTCAATACAAAGTTCGCGAATAGCTGCTTCTAAAATGGTAAATTCAACAGCTTCATGACGTTCTTTAATGGGGTGCAAATCTACATATTCATCACCATGCTCATGAAGATGATCGTGTTCATCGCAAGTTGATTTTCCATGTTTCTTTGTCATAGGAGTTCTCCAAATAATTTAGGCCTATTTTTAAATATGCTCTATCCATCGTTCAGATAGCTCGGTATCCAGCGTATCAATGGCCGGACCACCGTAGTCATCCCACAAGTCTGTCATTTTGAAACGAACCATATAAAACGGTTCCCTACGACCCTCGTATCTTCCCCATGCTTCATCTTCAGGAATCACCCAGGAAGGTCTTATCAGTACGACCTCCCCTATTTTTCCGCGAGTATATCCCTGAGTACGCGTATGAAATAGTGAAGGCAAATCGATTACTCTTACTTTATCACCCACTTTAAATTTAGTACTCATTTGCAGGCCTCCTCACGTTTACTGATTTGATCCAATTTCAGCATTAACTCATCCGGTGTTATTAAGCCTTTATCAAGTAACATTTTGGTAGCAGCCAGCAACCAACGAGCATAATAAGGTGTTCCACAATAAAGGGTAACGCCTAAATCATTTTCGCGCCGTCTACGTTCCTCAGAAACCCAATATCCTCTCCAAGCCAGACACTCAGATGTTGCATGGGTAAACATTTCCCAGAGCTCTGTTTCATGAAGGGATTTGTCTAAAGGTCCATCCGGTTGGCCTCCAACATCATGGACAACATGTAATATTGCCTGCGCAGCATCTGGAGTCATTGAGAAAGGTAAATCCATTTCCTGCCGTGACACGGGCACAAGTTTTCTTATTATCTCGACTAATGAACTGTAATTTTCAGATGTATAGGACATACTATTACCCTCCAATTTCCGAACAAATTAGTTGCTTTGTTTTTCATCGACAATCCGCTCTTCCAAAGCCTCAAAATTCATCCATTTATAAATAAAAATAGAGACAATCCAACTCACAATAAAAAACAAAATAATAAAAAAACCTATACTGTTAAATCGCTCGCTTTGTTGTCTGATGAACTCCCAAAATGAACCTTTCAAACCTGAATTTCCAGCGATTAAGTTCAAAGCCTCTATCCCACCAATTAAAAGAGCAACCAGTGCCGAGGCGAGTGTAATCGTTAAATTGTAATAAAGCTTTCTCACTGGTTTTAAAAAAGCCCAACCATAAGCACCGAGCATCAAAACCCCATCACTTGTATCAATGAGCGTCATACCTGCTGTGAAAAGAGCCGGAAACAAGAGTATTAGCCACATTGAAATCCCATCAGCTGCTTGTGATGCTGATAATCCAAGTAGTCCTACTTCAGTTGCTGTATCAAAACCAATTCCAAAGAGAAATCCCAGAGGAAACATTTGCCAACTATGTGAAATAAGACTCATAATTCTGCGGAAACGTTTTACAAGAAAGCCATTTTGAGTCATTGCCTCATGAGCATCCTGTTCAGTAAACATCTTGCCACGACGAATTTTTTTGAAAATCTTGTAGATAGCAAAAAAAATAATGATGTTTATTAGGGCCATCAATAAGAGAAATATCGCTGAAAAAGAGGTACAAAGTACACTACCTATTTCATGCCATTTTGCCAGGTTGGACTGCATAATTGCTTTCGTAGACAGGGCAATTAATAGGGTTGCTATAATAACAACAGAGGAATGTCCTAAAGAGAAGAAAAAACCTACTGCAATCGGCTGCTTCCCTTCTTGCAACAATTTACGAGTAACATTATCAATTGCAGCAATATGATCCGCATCGACCGCATGACGCAAACCAAAGCTATAAGCCATCACCGCAGCCCCAAATAACAAGGGCACATTATAGAGCGTATAAAAAGCCCAAAACCAAACGGCAAGATTAAATAGGAGCAAAAACAGATACATTACTGCAATTTTCTGACGCAGGTTTCCTTTGCTATTTCCGAAAGTTTTTTCCAAATAACTTCCCATTTAGTTATCCTAAGAGGAACAGTCCATATTTAACTCAATTATAGATACATTAGAAAAGATTGCACAAATAAAATGCATTTTCAGAGGGTATAGGGAAAATTTAAAGCCTTTGAACATCCTAAATTACTAGAAACTGAAACAATATCCCAACAAAAAAGTGTAGTAAATCCAATAGTGAAGGTAGCCTCGAGAGTTCTGTGATTTTCTATTTCTTATCCTTATCAGACCATGCAAATCTCATCCGAAACTATTAAATAATCACAAAAATTGCTGACAGCTTTAAATAAAAGTGGAACCAATATCGAATAAGGGAATTGTTTAGTAAGTTTATTAGATAACGGAACAACAAAAATTAATCCGCCAGTATTTAATACAAATAACCAATTTACAATTATTCTATTAGCTTCTTGTGAAATATTTTGATAATACTTGCCAAATCCCCGATACATATTTACAACTTGATAAGCAATTGAATCATAATCTGCAAAATCAGGTGAATTTTTTAGATATTGATGGTTAATACACTAGAAATATTTTTTGATAAAGAGGGACTCCCCTCAAATAGTACTATTTATGTTGATGGAGATAATGTTCATTGCCAACTTATCCCGGCAAAAACAGATCAACCATCCTTAAGTGGAAATTTTCCTAAAATGAAATTTAACATTGTAGTTAATTTTGGAGATAAAAGTATTACATATGGTTTCGTTTTATCCTCGCCAAGCCAGGTAAAGTGTAAAATGAATTCAAAATTAAACTGTAATAAACAAACGTTGACTAACCAAAATTCAATAAAGTGACACTTAATTTTGGCCGACATTGTCTGCAAAGTAAGTTTTAAAACTTATAGGGTCAGGCCTTGAGTTTTGATTATTTTTCCTTGCAATGTTTTAGTTGATTTATCCTGATAGTTAATAGATTCAGCAACTTTTAATTGATAATTCACAATTCAAGGGCTGACCCTCTTAATCCCGTCCAAACAGCTGTCAAAGAAGAGGCCGCGCAATTCATTTTTAACAGTATTCTATCTGTTTTGATAACTCACATGGGAGGCGGTTAGAACAACGATCCCTTTAAAAAACAATCAGTTTTCTTTGTCCTAAATGAAAGTAAAAGTCACAATTTCCTGCCTTACTTCTAAATATGTCAACAACCCTAGATCTCTGATTAATAAAACCATATTTTATTAATCATTATTCTGCTATATTATGATTAATAAAAAGCGAGATTATTAATCATGAAATGGAATTGGCAGCTTGAGAATTGGCCAAATTTTACTTGGGACTCCGATAAATTAGTTGTGTTTGAGCAGTCTTTTACTGAGGGGGCGGGTATTATTATTGGTTCCTCACAATATATTTCTCAAGAGGGTAAGCAAAATTTATTTATCGATTTAATGTGTACTGATGCTTTGGATAGCTCAGAAATAGAGGGAGAGTATTTAAACAGAGATAGTGTTCAATCTTCTATAAAAAAAGAGTTGGGGTTATTTACTGAAGCACATAGAGCCAGCAGGGCAGAGCAGGGGATCGCTAAAATGATGGTTAATATATATCAAACGATTTCTAACCCACTAACACATCAGGTTTTATTTGAATGGCATCAATTTTTAATGGGTAATAGTCATCATTTAGAACATATTGGTCAATATCGTAAGCATGAAGAAGCAATGCAAATTGTTTCTGGACCTGATTATGATCGAAAAATCCATTTTGAAGCGCCTCCCTCAACACGTGTTCCGGCCGAAATGGATCAATTTATTAATTGGTTTGAACGGAGTTCTCTCACTGGTTCAGCTCCTTTACCCACATTAACCCGAGCAGGAATAGCCCATTTGTGGTTTGAGAGTATCCATCCTTTTGAAGATGGAAATGGAAGAATAGGGCGAGCTATAGCAGAAAAAGCTTTATCACAAGGATTTTCAAAACCTGTAATGACAGTATTGGCAAAAATATTATTAAAAAAGAGAAAGGAATTCTATCAACAATTAGGTTTAGCAAGTAAAACCTTAGATCTAACATCTTGGTTAATCTGGTTTGCTCACATCGCTTTAGAAGCGCAACAAAGCACTTATTTGTATATAGATTTTATTATTAAGAAATCTGTTATTTTAAGGGAAGCGGAAGGGAAAATTAATCCAAGGCAAGAAAAGGTTTTATTAAAATTATTTCATGCTGGACCAGATGGATTTGTAGGTGGTTTGAGCGCTAAAAATTATATGAGCATAACAGGCGCACCGATCGCTACAACAACTAGAGATTTGAATGACTTGGTGAAAAAAAATATTCTCAAACGAACTGGCGAACTTAAAGCGACTCGTTATTTTTTAAATCTTGATAAGGCTTAAATGTAATTTTTTAGATTTGGTACGCAGTGAGTACCAAATTAAAGTGTCTAGCAGTGAGTTCCAAAATGGAACTTACTGAAGTGTATCATTTGGCCGACATTGTCCGCCAAATTGAACATAAGGAATACAAATTTATTTTCTATGTCTAATTTGGATCTCAATGCGATCCAAATTGAAGAGGTTGGATACCAATAATATCAGCAGATCTAATAACGCCCATACACTTTAAAAAATAATCGGTAATCAATTGCATTGGTTTTCTCAACCGCTCCACATCTGTAATAATATACCCAGCGGTCACATCATTACTCATTTTATGATTCATTAGCCGTTTAAGCGCATAAACAGAAATATCCAAGCTTTCAGCAATAGTGATAAAGGTACGTCTTAAATCATGAACGGTAAAGTGGACACCAGATGCTTTGGTTACATTAGCCATTTGTTTACGTGGCTCAATAATATGACCAGCAGCACCAGTTCCTGGGAATACATAATCGTTTATCTTCTTCTCATGACGAGCTACCAATAAATCATAGAGAAAATCAGAAAGGGGTAGGGTGTGGGATTCATTGTTTTTCGTTTTAACCACTATAAAGGTTTTTGCTGCCAGATCGACATTTTCCCATTTTAAGGTTGCAGCTTCTTCTCTACGTAAGCCTGTTAGTAAAACGAATAATAAGTAATCGCGTAGGGTTTCATTTTCAATATTTTTAAGAGCAGTATACCAAAATGTTTATCATCAAGTGAGTATTGAGTAAAACAAGCGTAGATTGAGTCTTTCTACGCTTGTTTGCAAATCACACTGAGGGTGGTGCAGCAATCCCTATAAATACCACCATCCCATCACCACCAGGATTAAAGTAATTATCACTAAAAGGAAGTGGTTTCCAATTATTTGCAGCCCAAACATTTCCTGCTCGATCTGAAATAGCATGAGTTAGACGCATTAAAGGACTAAAACTGGGAGGTCCGCCTGCACCATTAAGCGGTGTACCATCAGCAAGCAACACTTGGCTTCCGGCACTGGGTAAAGTATATCCAGTCGAAGGAGATATTGCATCACCTGTAGATAGCCCTGTCGGACACTTAGCTGTGTTAATGCCACAGAGTTTAGAAATTGAAAATTGAGGTGGTAAGCCATTGCCCTCAAAATTAGCTACCCAGATATTATCATCACCATCAACAGTAACCCCCCAGGGTCCAGATACTCCGCCTTGGCCGCTATATGCAACAAAAGTTCCATTGGGAGCAATTTTATAGATTGTGGAGTCATTTACCGATGCTACCCAAGCATTACCTTGCGAATCTAAAGAAACCTCTCTTGTTGAACTACCGGCTGGTAATTGAACGTCTAAAGTTTTGATGAGTTGGGTTCCGGAAATCACATATTTATTAATTACCGAACCTGGGTTGCCAGCAGAAGTTTTGCTATTACTCACCCATGCAGAACCATCTTGAGCAATAGCTATATCAAAAGGTCCACTATTTGTAGGTTCTTGATAATAAATTGCAGAATTAGGATCTCCATTTAAATAAACAACAACCCTGTCGTTACCATAACTGGCCATCCAAATATTGTTATTTTTATCTGAAACGGTACCTTGAACCCGATATAAAGCGGATATATAGCCTAGAGGACCTGAAATTGGAATACCCGTTGCAGAAAACTGAGAAACGCTCCCCTCTCCTCCCGGAGGCAAACAGGTATCGCAACTACCCCATCCAAAATTGCCGGTCCATATAGATCCTTGCGTATCAATAGTTATTCCAAAAGCATTCCCTAAAAGACCACCACCAAATAAGGGCGATGTAGGGGTACCATTCACTCCATCCGCAGGCTGGCCGTTTGGCTTTAAAACAATAAGCCAGTTCGATGAGTTGGGAGTGCCTTGAATCACATTATTCGTTATCCAAGCGTAACCGTTTTTATCGAAAACTGTTTTGGCGGGTCCGCCAAAAGGAGCTGACAAACTGCCTGAGTTATTAAATTTTACCGCTAAAGTCCACGCATCGGGTTTAATTTGTAAAGAAGGTTGATAAGCAGAAAATTGATTCGATAGGACATAAATACCTAATACATTATTCGCTGGATTATGCGCTATATTTAACAACGCATCTAAGGTATTAGTCGGTGCAAAACCATTGATTGTTGTTAATCCAAAAAGAGAAGTACAAGCACCTGGCGAATTCCGTACGCAAGTTGCAATTAAATTAGATAAATTATTGAGGGATCGCATCGTATTCGTTTGATCCGCATTCGGTGATGTTGTAATCACTTGCGATAAAGTACCTTGGACAGGAGAAACTAAATTATCATTCATCCCTGCTGCAATTTTTAATCCTAGTGACGCACCATTAATTTGTCCATTATTAAAAAATTGCGCCATTGCAAAAGCTGCACCTACCGTCGTCAATTCGTTAATCGTAATCACCGGAAGAAGACTTTCGCCTATTATTGTCACCAGTTTGGTGTTATTTCCCTGACGCGCGACAGCATAAAATGAGGATGTTTTGGGTATTTGTTCAGACGGAATGTAAATAAAAAATTGTCCCGAACTATTGGTTGTCGCATTACCAATCGGTATTGCTGAGGTTGAACCGGCGCTGTAAATTGTAACATTTGCATTCGCAAGTGGGATTGCAGAAGCATTCCCAGATTGCACCACGCCTTTTACTGTAGGTTCGAATGCTCTCACATTCAAGGGATCATTCGTTCCTGCACATGCTGGAACATTAGGACTACAAACAAAAAGATGATTATGGGGATTAGGATCATGTGGATTAACAGCCCCCGAAACGGTAAGTTCCAATGTGCAACTGGCACCAGGCGATAAGGTAAAATTTGCACCACATAAATCAGGATAATTTGGATCAGCGAGTACCTGGATTACATTGGGTGGTAAATATTTAACAAATCCGCCGGGTAGAGTACGACGAGTAGCATTAGTTACGGTGTAGAATGCTGTTGCAGTGTTTCCTAAAACAAGTTGACTGGGTAACACTGTACCTGCTTTGGGGACGACATTGTAGGCAACCCCATAGCTCATCGTGCTTAATGAGGTTGCGCCAATAAACAGAAATAAAGAGGACATCCTTTTATTCTTTTTCATTTTTCTATTCCTAAATTAAATAGCTTATTTGTACTATACCTTCCTGCATATAAAGATGTGGCAGTGTCAAAGTACTTGTGAAAGGTATCACATCAAGCATTCCTTCATCCAAATTCGCTTCACCTAAGCCTACATAACGATACCCCACCCCTAAGCGCCAGTTTTTACACAGGTCCATATCGATACCTACGCCAAGACTATAAGCAAAATTCGTTGTTTTGTGATCCTCAAATTCTGGAGTAAAGGTGAGAAAAGGCGGAACACTTGTTTGATAATTTGAAGTATTATTAAACGCTGCTCCTAGGCCTAAAGAGACATAAGGATGAAAAATCTTTTCAACAGAGTGTAATAACTTTCCTTCAAAAAAGAGTTGGCTACTTTTTATTTTATAGTTGTAGGTGAACTCGTCAGCTGATTGCTCATCAACCCCTTGGATTAAAATACCACTGCTAGAAAAATTATTAGGCCTATAATAGCTAATACCAAGCTGCAAAGCCCATTGTGAATTGACAGGGACTTCAGTTCCAATAGTCCCTCCCCATAACATCCGATTTGAATGGGTATGCTGGGGCGTATATTGGTACGTTGTGAAATCACCGTCCATATTTAAAGTTTGTGCATGTCCTGTTTTGGCGACAGCTACACCACCTGAGAAGGTAAAAAAGGGATGGAACCAACTTAAGTTTCTTGGATTGGATTGGGGAGTTATTGCAGCAGGATCAGCATACCCTACGTTTGCAGTCATCATCACTGAACTACAAATTATAAAAAAAGAACGTATGGAAAAAGATGGTAAAAAACAATCCGTTTTTGTTCGTTTATGCATAAAATATTCTTCCTTTTCTCCCCTCAATAAAAGGGTATTTAAAATCCTTTCTGACTAAGTCGATTAAGTAATCATTTTAGTTTGCCACAAGATAGCTGATTTCGTTCTTTTTCTCAATGACAAAGAACCTGAATCAAGCTATTCTGGCTCAGGATCTGCTTTGACGATCAAAATAAGATAGAGAGAGTAGAGAGAGCATTTATTATTTTTCGTAGAAAAAAATAGCTATCGTTCAAACATTAAGTATCATGACCTAGATCCCTGCTTTAAGAAAAAGAGGACTCTGTTAACTTTAGTAAATCACGCATTGATCTCATTATGGGATCTTTTGATGTGAATTTTTCCACGTCGCCTTGAGTAACTTTATGTACATAAAAACCATAATTGTAAAAACTAACACAATGACTAAAATCGATGGGGAGGATACTATTTGAGTTTTTTTGACTAAAATCAATGACAGTTCCATGTCCATAACTATCCGTTTCTTTTTCAATGCGTTTTGAGATGATTTTATAGATTCTAGTTTCTTTTGAAGCAACCTATGAGTGAGTAATTTTTACACCTTTTACTATACTGTAAATTATACATAGAGCATATAGTATAGTAGGTAATTATGAGACAACGTACAGAGCCTCAAGAAAAAGAAAAGAAGCGTCAAAAGGTAATAATTGAATCTCACAAAGAAATGACTCATGTTTTAGGGCTACAAAAAAATCCTTTCTTGAGCAACATTGAAAATACAGGTTGGTACATCGAGGACACAGCGCCTAGTACAAAAAAAAGATACGATCATTTTAAAGAAAATCCAAATTCTAATTTAAATTTCGATCTATTGCCCGCTTCATTTTCTGCAGACGCTCTCCAAAAAATTACGAATCTTCCACCTAATGGTTATGTTGGATTTTCTTGTCGATGGCCACGTCATGCCTTTACCCTTAATGCAGTCAAAGAAGGAAATCAAACTCATTTTATTTATGTAAATCGAGGAAAACGCCATTTTGATTTAGAAACAGGACAGGATAAAAATGATGCGCCAACAGTGATGGTTTTTTCTGTTGAAAATCAACACGCGAGGAGTTTTGCTAAGCTCATGTTGGGCGCTGCTATGACTCCAGATCCTCGCAAAGGAATGTCTCAATTTTTAGAAAGGCATAAAAAGCAATTCAACGAAGAGCTGTCCGAACTCATGGAAAAGAAGAATCAAAAAACAGGAAATTGTAGCATTGCAAATTCGAACATCGCCTGGCATTTTCAATTAGCAGCCGAAGAAATGCAAAAGAGTAATAAAAGTTTTGCGCAGGCTTATGAAGATACAGAGCAAAAATATAGAGAAATGAGGATTAAAGATAGAGTTCAAGCGTTCAAATACCTTTTAAATGATCGAGGCTGTTATATTTCTGACAATGCATTTCTTTATAATTATTTTCAAGCAATTGAAAAGTTTGCAAGAAAAGACATTAAAGTGCAAGGACAGCACACAATAGAGCATATTAAAACGTTACTTGAGGAACTTGATCCTAAGGGACTATCCAAATTAGTCGAACCATTAATTAATGATAATTTTACCATCAAAGTAGATGAATATATCGATGCTAGGATACAACAACTCAAAGAGGAGCATCCAAATTTATCAGAGCAGTACTGTAAAGATTTTGCAGCCATGACACGAGATGGCTTACAGTCAGCAAAAACTAGAGTGTTAATGCATGCTTTCAATAGATTATCCCCAGGCGAACAAATGAAATTAATAGCTAAAGATATTTCATTATTATGTTATGCGGATCAGCAATTGCAATTGAACTTACTTAAACAAGATTACAACAAGTATGCTTTGTATGCAGATAAAGAATTAAACAAAAGATTCCCTGAGCATCCTTTAAATCGATTTCGTAAGGAGCATGCAAAAGAACTTGATTCAGTAGGTGATAGTATGAAAGAAATGATTGAGACAGTCATGGAGGGTAAAGAGGAGGAATATCTTAGAAAAAGTAAAATAATTACTACCGAAAGAAAAACCAAAGATGCTGGTTTCTTCTCACAAGATGCAGCACAAAAAGAAGTGGTGATTAATAATACATTGAAGACTTTATATTCATCTCTCTGGACCGAAGACAAGAAGCATACCGCTAAAACATTTGAAGAGCTTTGTCGAGTTTGCTGCGAACGTAGATTTTATCTAGGCGGAGATAAATATTCAGTACATACTGAATCTGCAAAATGGTTAATTAATCGAATCTGTGCAAATGATGAAATAGGAGAAGACTTTAGGAAATTTTTAAAAGTCCAAGATGTTAAGGCCGAGAAGCTAACCTCAACAGTAACCAATATGATTCAAAATACGCTCTCTGGAAAAAACACAACGTTCAACAGCTATAAAGAACGGTATACTCAGCAAATCGAAACATCAATGCCACTTGAACCCACTCAAAAATCCCTATCTTGCCAGTAGTTTAAGCCTTTCATGTTGAGTTTAAGCCCTCCTACCAAAGTGGGACACTATTTTCTCTCCAAAGCCCTAGATACTTTAAATTGAATTTTTGTTATGTTTAATCGGACAATTACAGTAAATTCCTTTTCAAATTGGAGAATAGAATACTTGGAATAGTTAAAATCCTATTTAGCATTTCTGAGTTGATTACTCATCCAATTTGAACTTCATCTTGCTGCACATTTTGCGTATGCTCCTTAAGACGTACTTCAGAAAATACTTTTAAAATAAGCCATTGAGAATTCAAATAAATTATTCATTATTGGTTTGAATTAAGTCAACAAGGAAAATTACTGGACTTATTAATGAAAAGAAAATTAGAAATTCCTTTTGAAGAACCACCTTCGAAACGTTTTGAAGAAGCTACGGATTCCTTAGTCAAAAAGGGTGAACAGCTTTATAAAAAGAATCAACTTAATGAAGCGTTACCTTTTTTAAATCAGGCCATTACACAGCAACCTAATGAGCCTTTGGCTTTGGCAATTCGTGGAGATATTCACAGTCAGTTGGATAATATGCAACTTGCCTTTGCGGATTTCAATACCTTGTTAACACTCCAACCCAATCATGTATTTGCCTTATCACGACGTGGCGCATTATGGCATAGATTCGGCAGCATCAATGAAGCCTTCAACGATTTAAATGCTGCACTTGCTATTGAACCTACCCATTCGCATGCCTTAGCAAATCGAGGCGCAGTTTATTGTACACAAAGTCAATATAATCTCGCGTTAAAAGATTTCAATGCAGCTCTAGAAAGCGATAACAAGAATATTTTTGCTTTAAAAGAACGAAGCTGGGTTTATAGTATATTAAATTTTCCTGAAGCAGCTGAGCATGATCTTAATTCTGTACACTCTATTCCCGCTGTCACTATGATTGACTTATTGTACCAAGCAGATATTTATATACAAAAAAAGCTATATGAGAGCGCTTTAGATATTATATATCCTTTACTTGCCAACGCGCCAAATTGTTCACGCCTTTTAGCAGTTCGTGGAGATATCTATCATAAAATGGGCAAGACTGACGAAGCGTTAAATGATTTTAATAACATTTTGCTGATACAGCCTTATTCCTTGGCTGTTCGAGGCCTTCGCTTCAATATTTATTATCAACAACAAAAGTTCGATCTTGCATTAAATGAATTAAATCAGATGCTTGCCATTAACCCCAATTATGACTATGTTTTGACGGTTCGTAGCATCATTTATAGTCAACAAGGAAATCATGTTCAGTCTTTAAATGACGTTAATGCCGCTCTTGCTATAAATCCCCATAATCTACAAGCTTTAGCGATGCGTGGTGCGGCATATTTTCAGCAAGGCAATTTCGCACAAGCCTTAAGTGATTTTAATGGTATCCTTGCTATTACCCCTACTAACGTAAATGCGTTGCTATCTCGTGGAGACATTTATCGACAGCAAGGAAACCTTACCCAAGCCTTAAGCGATTACAATGCCGTTCTTGCTCTAGACCCCACTCATGCGTTTGCGTTAGGGGGGCGTGGAAAGGTTTATCAGTTACAAGGGAATTATGAAAAGTCTTTATGCGACTTTAACGCAGCTCTAGCTATAAATCCTGCTTACTGGTTTGTTTTACTGTCACGCGGTGAAATTTATTGGACACAAGGTAATTTCGACTTGGCTTTAAATGACTTGAACCACGCTCTTACTTTGAATACCAATAATTCGAATATCTGGTATTTATTAAGAGTACGCGGAGATATTTATCGTCAGCAAGGTGAGCTTAGTCTTGCATTAAACGACTTGAATCAAGCAATTAAAGAACAACCAAATGATCTTTTAATATTGGCCATGCGTGGCGATGTGTATTGCAAACAAAAGAAATTTAAGCGCGCTTTGGCTGATTTAAATCAAGTATTAAACACCCTACCACGAAATTACATGGCCTTAGAAGCGCGAGGAGATCTTTACCGCAAACAAGAAAAATTTGCTGAAGCACTCACTGACTATGAAAAAATTAAAGATCCCAGTCCTTCAGTCTTATTCAAAAAGGCTAAAATTTATCGTATGCAAGAACATTTTGATGAAGCTATTCTACTCGAATATCAAGCCCATCAATTGCAATTAAAGAAAGGAAAACGGAGCGACGTTCCTTCCTTACGTGCATTCTGCAAATGGGCCTTTTTTGCAAATGAAGCAACTCTATATGCTAATAAAAAAGTATTGAAACGAGATGATCCCCATCAAGTTGATCATGTTTTACAAGCAAATCATATTAACCGTCAGACCTTAACTACGATGCGTCGCACACTACATACTGCACCACCAGAGTTCCCAACGGTTTTCGACCAATTAGATTTGCGTACAAATCAATTAAAACCATAAGAACAGTCATTGCTTCAGTATGTTCAAAATGAATTTGAGGCCCATCTGAAATGCGGGCGACTAGAGCATGGATTTTTACGTGTTCAATGCGAATCTTGTCATAATGAGCAGCTGGTTGCATTGAATAAAATTCAGCTTATCGATGAAATTCAATCTACAGAGACCCTGATTTCACTGCAAAATCCTATCATGTGCTCAGTAGTGCCTTAATCCTAGACACGATGCATGCGATTCATATCCTATTTAAATGAAATCAGTTGTTCCTCATTTCATGATGTTCTTCTTTAACCGTTTGGGTTGACTCTTTATCGGTGGTAGTAGAAGTTGTGCCGATTTGCGGAATATCTATTCTTTTATGCGTTGATTTTGGAGCACCCATTGGGAGCATCTCAATCTCGGTATCTGATTTTTTACCTAGAGCCGTAGAAAATTTTTCCATAAAAGTAGAAAAACCTTTTTCTACCGCATTGACGTATTTTTCTTTTAAATTGCCCCCCTCAAAGCCCTTCATGAACGCCGTTATTCCATCTCCTGCTGCACTGACATAAGCTTTAGTCATAGTCCATAGTTTTGATGGCATACTTTTCGATGAATCATCAAGGATTTGATTTATATTTCTGGTGATATTTAACGTGTCTTTTCCTAATTTTTCTACTAACTTGGGATCTAATTTTTTGTCATCACCAAGGACAAGACGATGCAGGAATGATAAGCCAGTACTTTGCAGCGAAGTACCGGCATTGCTTAATTGCAATATTTCTAAGGAGCCCACTGTCTTTGAGAGTTTTTCACCTTCACTTGAATTTAAATCTCTTTCAAGCCCATCTAAATATTCGGCCTCCTTGTCGGCAATTGCTTTTCGTGCTTTTTTCATGGGATTATCAGGATCATCCTTTAACTCCTGCGCTACTTTTTTATGTGCATCTCTAAGATCGGCTATAATTTGCTGGCCTCTTTCTTTCTCGTCCAGCAAACTCGTAGCAAGTGATTTATTATATCCTCCTATGCCATGTTCGAAGGTTCCTGCTTACGGTATCAAAAAAACCTTTACCTTCATCAAATCCCTTAAGCGCTCCTTGACACATTCCAATAACTCCTTGCATACAAGCTTTTGCAAAGCCTGTCATTTTTTCTTTCATCGATTTGGAATCATCAAAAGCGAAGCTAGTGGCCAAATTCCATGCTATTCTTATCGAATCGAAAGCTGTTGCTTGCACTGCTTTTGGATCAATCTTCTCATCTTTAGTTCGATTATACGTCGAAATTACCGCATTACTCAGCAGTTGAGTTGACGTAACATTCCTATTCAACTCCTCTAGTTTTTTATGAACTTTTCCTACTTCTTCAGGAGAATCAGCCTGCCCGAGACGTTCTGCCAAATCATTAACATAGCCAAGCGAACCATTTGCAAGCCCATTATGCGCGCCCTGTAATTGAGGAGGCATTTCAGTTTTCTTCAAAACTTCAATTTTTTGACGTATGCTTCCAATTAAATTTTCAGATTCACGTTTGTCAATCATAATCAATATTTTCTACTCTATATTCCATACAAAAAGTATAGTTTAATAAACAAGCCATGTGTTCATAATAACACCTTAAAACGCGTAATACACAATAAAATGCCAAAAGTTAACAATCTTGGGAAAAGTCAGATTTGAGTGTAGGTTGGGTAAAATGGTTCTCAAAAAGCGCAGCATAGATAACTATGTACGCTAAGTTTATGTGTTAGGTTGTGGTACGCAATGGAAAGCGAAGCAAGCCATGCCCCAAATGGGCTATTGGCGCGCGCATCTATGGAATATGCACTTAGACCTAACATCCTGGTTGATATGGTTTGCAAACATTGCTTTAGAAGCGCAACAAAGCACTTATTTGTATATTGATTTTATTATTAAGAAATCTGTAATTTTAAAGGAAGCGGAAGGGAAAATTAATCCAAGACAAGAAAAGGTTCTATTAAGATTATTTCATGCTGGGCCTGAAGGATTTGTAGAGGGTTTAAGTGCTAAAAATTATATGAGCATAACAGGTACGTCCATCGCTACAACAACCAGAGATCTGAATGACTTGGTTAAAAAAAATATTCTCAAACGAACTGGCGAACTTAAAGCGACTCGTTATTTTTTAAATCTCGATAATACATAAATGAAGCTTGTTGAATTTGATATGCATTGAGCACTCAATGTAAGTGCCCAGCAGTTAGTTCCAAAAATGGAACTGCTTTTCCAACTGACGAAGGCTTTATCTAATATATATTTGTAGTTATCTAGAGTTTTGGTTTAAGTTTCTTTCTGGTTTTTATGTAGTCTTTAAAGACTTGATTGAGGGTTATCTCTTGAATTTCTGCTGCCTTTTCTCAGCAACCGGATCAATGCCCATGCAATTTGCCCTAAAAGATGCAGGATTTGTTCTTTGCCATTTCAGCGGTTAATCCTGGGTAATGCTCAAAATTAATTCGGCAGCGTTTCTTATTGATGAATTTTTCAACGAAAAAAGCTTTTGCTCCTCCTGAAGTAATACGTATGCCAAATCTCTTTAGGTTGTCATCGTAATATCTTTTTTGTGCTGTTTTCCTTTTGCCGTTGCTTGAGGAGGAAGGAGGTTTTCTACGCTTGTTTTGTTTATTTTCATAGTCGACTTTTATGTTCGTTTTTTTATGTGTCGCACTTCTAGTTAGAATTTTCCTGCAATAAACCCTATCTATTTGACATTAAATTGTTCGATATTTATACTGACTCAAGCAATTTGCAAGAGAGTTCCATGCCAATAATTATCCGTTCCTTTTTCTATGCCCTTTTTAGAGCGTTAAAGTTATCTAGTAAACAAGTGTTCTTTTTGGGAATAACGGCGGCAACGTTAACTCCAAATGCTCTTTTTGCAGACACAAACTATCCGCAGGAGCGTTTAGAACTTGAAAACTTCTACAAAGCAACCAATGGGGCTGATTGGATTAGACAAGACAATTGGCTTTCTGATTCTATTTCATACTGTGAATGGCACGGAGTAATATGTGATACAAATGGGCATGTAACGGAACTGCAACTTTATGATAATGGGCTGGAAGGATCGCTGCCGGATACACTATGTAATTTAACAGAGCTGAAAACACTTTACCTAAGCTTTAATCACATAGGAGGGCGTCTTCCCGCGACGATTGGTCAGTGCAAAAAACTTGAAAATATTTGGCTTAAATCCAATCGGATAGACGGCGAGATTCCGGATAGTATTGGTGACGTTGAAAATTTGAAATGGCTTGATTTGCATGTCAATAAATTATCGGGAGTTATTCCGCCCTCCATCGGGAATTTACACCGACTTGAAATATTACGACTTGATGATAATGAACTGAATGGGGTTCTTCCTGACTCGCTTTACATGCTTAAAAATTTAAAAGAAATTTATTTATTTAACAACCACTTTTCAGGCTCTATAAGCCCTAAAATAGAACGATTAATGCAATTGGAACATATTTATCTTGGACACAATCAGTTTAGTGGGATTCTTCCGGATACAATCACAAAACTCCGCTTTCTTAAAACATTGCGTGTTGAACACAATGTGTTGAAAGATATACTTCCTGTTGACATTGGCAACATCGCTAACCTGCAAGTATTACGCCTTGATCATAATCAATTCACAGGCAAAATTCCTGACAGTCTATTAAATCGAGAATACGAACTTCAAGTTGTCGATTATTCAAATAATAATTTTGAGTGATTTTTCCTGGATCGATATGGTAACCGGAGATCTAAATGACTTGGTTAAAAAAATACTATCAAACGAATAGGCGAACTTAAAACAACTCGTTATTTTTTAAATCTCGATAAGGCTTAAGTGGCGTTTGTTGAGTTAGGTTTTGAAGTGGATGCTATAAATCATTTTTCAAGGTAGTTGACTACCTATCCGGAGCTCACAAGGTCATTGCTGGAGGGGGGTGTAAATCATTTAAGCGGTTTATCACGTTATTAATCGAGTTTTCATCAGTAGGGACAATATCCGCTAAGATATCGTATAGTTCATTTGTAAAATCATCCCTTCCTCTCAGTTTGGAAATAAAAACATCGAAATTGGAATGGGCATGTGTCGCACTACATATTTTTTGTATGCGCTCTAATTTTTGACAGGATGTCATCTCTGCATTAAGAGCTTCTTCAATTTCCATGATGCTTTTTGGCTTACTTCCTAATAGTGTAAGGGAATCCCAATCTTTATTTTGAATAATTCTATCAATCACAATCAACAATTCATCCGCTTTTGATGCTGAATCAATCTCTCTGAGTTCCACCAATGTACTTTTAAAGTGTTTCGTTTTATGAGAATGATCGTGTTCCATTTTATTTTGTAATACGGGATCATTTAAACATTTTAAATAATCTTGAAAAGCATAAAAAACTTTTTTATTTATGGGACTTGAAGCTTTTCCATTAAAAAAATCCATATTATTTTCCTTTTCACACACAGATTTAAAATTTTGATGTGCTTTTATTAATGCATTGGGAATTTGATATTCTCCTGATGATGAAAGTTTCATCGCTTTTTTAAAAAGGTTATGCGCTTCATTGACCAGCTCTGGAAATACATCTTTATATATTTGCATTTGTCGTTTCATTTGCTCGTCAGGGACATCACCATAACCATCTGCACGGTAAATATCTGCGCCTGCAGAAATGAGAGTTTTTACAATTTCTATTTTCCTATCATTTAACGCTGCGGATAACGGGGTTTCCTTAGTAGAACTTTTCCCAAAAGAATTAGCATCTAAATAATTTAATAGAACTCTAACAACCTCAATGGAGTCGCTATTTCTTTGGGTGATCGCCTGAAATAGTAAATTTTCGGGAGCGTTAATATGATTAGCTAATAAAAAATTTAATACCTTAGCATCATTCAGAGAAACATAATTGACAAATGAGCTATTCTGATACTTTTCTAACACCTGTGTTGTCATTGTAAAATCGAATAACTTTGCTTTTGTTGAAGTGCCTAATTGTTGGAGGTAGGTAGAAAAATTAGAATAGAAACTCCGTAGTTCTTTTACGAAAGAAGGTGCTTTTCCTCCTAAAACCAATTGATTGATAAAATCATGAAACAAATTATGTTGGTATTCACAAAGCTTTCTGGCGTCACGATATAATAATCTATCTGTTCTGCGTATCGTATGTGTTTCTACTGGGCTAGGGCGACCATTATCCTGATCTTCAGGTTGGTGGGCAAACACCATTGTGAGAGGAGCTGTTGTGATTGCATCTTTTACTACATCAACCAGAGGCACATTTCTATCGGATTTAATTTTTTTAACATAGATATCAATAATATTTAGACTATCTTCAATCATGGTAGGTTCATCATTATCTGAAGATACAAAAAAGCTTGTGCCTTCTAAAAGCTCACGTTGTGTGCTTTCTCGTAGTTGATCTACTACTTTTCCACCAAAACAAGAAGTCAAAACTATATTTTTTGCTCCAGTCTGTTTCTGAACTTTTTTAATTACATCAAGTGAATCTTTATCTGGATGACCTCCAAGAGCAATTTCATGCCTATTGGCTGATGGATTTATATGGCCATGCCCTGCAATTGCAACATGTTTTGCTTTAGGAAGTTGTTGTATATCATCTAAATTAATTGGTGATTTTCCATCACCCAAAATGGCATATTTTAGATTGTTTCTGTCACAATAGTCTTTAAATTGCTTGAAAAATTGGTGGGATTTCTCCTCGGGGCCTAAAACAAGGACAATATCTACTTCTTCATTTGCTCTTATATTTTTACTAAAGGACATTTTATTCGTCTCTTGTCTTCTGCATTCTTAGATAAACATTAGAAAGATTGATTAGCGCTCGATTTGAATAATATTATAGCACTTTGGTTGTGAATGATTGAGTTTTTGCCTACTACTTGCCGCTACAACCAACGTTATTGATTCGTCATGTTGTTTTCTAATTGAGAGGTATAGTCGGTGTTTTTATCAGAGAAGTGGATTTAAAGATTTGCTACATCTCAGCTGCAGTCCCATATATTGAATTGTATGGCATCAATTTTTAATGGTAATAGCCATATCATTTAGAGCATATTGGTCAATATCGTAAGCATGAAGAAGCAATGCAAATTGGTTCCGGGCCTGATTTTACATTTCTGAAACTTGGTTTTTTGGGATTAAATAATAACAATTCGGTTTGATCTTTGTTAATTCAACAAAAGAATCGAACATATGTTTATATTTGATTTTTTCCTTTTCATCTATAAATAATAGAGGTTTAAAATAATTAGAAATAGCTTTTAATTGAAGACATAACCATAAGAGATTAATTATTCTTGAATTATTTTCAAAGTGGTTAAAATCAACCATGACCCTTTTTACCAGGATCACGGCCGGGGGTCTATATTAAGGGAAAGTTGAGGAAGAATCTTGAGTTATGCTATCGCTACCAAGGCTTGTCAGAGTGAGTTCGTCAGTTCAATTTCCTTGGCCTCGGGCTTTTTACTATCCGAGGAAAATAATTGAAAAAAGCGACCATATTGCTGCATGCTTGTTGCCATTCTATTGGAGGCTACATGACAAAGAAGAGCAGTCAATAGGCAGATAGCCAAGCTGAGGTTGACCTTGCGACTCATTAGAAAAGCAAAGAAGCCAGTGAACATTCCTAGGACAATACAAGTAGATGCGCTCGTTTTTTTAATAGATTTAGCGGCGATCTGCTCCTGCCTAACAAGACTTGATTCTGTAGACTGTTGTCCATGAGGCTGGCCAATTAAATAACTCAGGTTGATTGCCATTAATGGGCTAGGTACCGTTTTGATTTCCCAATCAAAGTTATTATCTTTTAATTTAAAAATAATTTTTCTTAAATCCTTCTCGGAATAAGTACGTAAATTGGAGACCAAACCGTCCCAAAAATAAATAATTGGCACCACAGGAATGGCATAGGTCCAAAATAATCGAGTTAAAGAAAAAGGTTTAATAAAGGGAGTAACTGCCAATAGATGTAAGGTACCTGGGAGCATACAAAATACCCTAAACCAAGTTCGCTCGGTAAACTCCAGGGCTGCGATCGGCTGATTATTATCCAAAGCATTTTGGAGAATTGCCTGTACTTGTTGCGGCTTGAAATGATGTAAGGACGCAAATAAAGTTCTTAACCCCTTTAAGTCCTGCGGAAGCTCAGTTGCATCAATGGATTTAGTTAAATATTTTACCTCAGCTAAGTTCTTATTAACCCTTTGAGCATTAGCTTGATGAGGAAATTTATCCGTTAAATCTAGAGGAATAGGATAACCTTGCTCTTCTAGATACTCCCTCAGCAAGAGCGCCGGCACCCCGCTTCCTGTGCAGAGATCGACGATTTTTTCGCATTGATGGGTCTCTATTACGTCCTTAATGACAGGAAAACTGGGATTATAAATACCCATCCTGGCAATAAAACCTAAATAATCTCGCATAAGATCATGAAAAATATCAGGAATCGCTAAATCGCCAAATTCGAATAAATCAAGACGTGGAATGGAGATAAAATCCTCAAATTTGCTTCGCATTTATTTTTTCTCTCTGAGATTTGGTATGGGAGAAAAAATACAAGAAATAAGCAGGGAGCAATTAGGGGAATTATCCCCCTATTTTAATTGAGGATTCAAAGATTTTTTCTTTCAGCTGAGCAAGTGAATGACAATCTAATTTTTCGCGAACAGCTTCAAGATAATGTTCAACAGTACGCGGAGAAAGCTGTAAAACCCGAGCGATTTGTTTGATAGATAGTCCCTTCGATAAATAAAAAAGACATTCTTTCTGACGCTTTGTAAGCTGGGAAATATGAATGGAATTAGTTAATGAATCCGTGGAAATTTCCATTTGATTAAACTCAATGGCGATGCCAATAATCCCTGTAACTTCATGGGTTGATGCTGAGCGCAAGGGTAATTTATAACTAATTGCTTTACCTAGATCGCCATTAAGTAACTTACCCGTTTCGATAATTATTTTAGGTTTTTCATATTTAATAACCTGTAAATCATTTAAGCGAAAATCAGGGGCAGAATCGGACCAACATAAATCAAAATCGGTGCATCCAAGAACCTTTTGACTCTTATCAAAACCTACACGCTCAGCGAAAGAATCATTACATCCTAAATATTCACCTTTTTTGTCCTTCCAAAAAAAGAGAGTAGAGAAATTGCTTAGCCCCTCATATTTCCACTCATAAAGTTGTTCTGGATCAACGACTGACATAAATTGTTGAAACAGCATTAACATGATCTCTACCTCCTTATAGCCAAGGTCTAAATTTTTAATTTAAGATTGACAAATTTGCAAGCGAATAGCTAAGCCTGATTTGTTGTCATCCCTGCTTCAATAGCATACTCAGCTTAAATTTTTCTTACTGCTCGAGTTGTAAATGGTTTTTTCTATTTGATTCAGATAAATAGAGAGTACCATTTGCCAGAGGGCGTCAATATCTTTACTCATGGGGTTATAGCCTCTTGAAATTAATGAGGCTATAGGCTAACTAATGGCGCTGTCATTAGTCACGCATGTTTGCCGAAAGTCCAGGGCCTGATTACGATCGAAAAATCTATTTTGAAGCACCTCCCTCATTATCTGTTTCGGCAGACGGTCTTGGCAAAAATATTATTAAAAAAGAGAAAGGAATATTATCAACAATTGGGTTTAGCAAGTAAAAGCTTAATCAGTAGCAAGTATGTTCAAAGAAAAATTATTAGAAAAAGACACAATGTTGGCTACCATAGACACCTTTATGAAACCCTGCGATTACTTGTTTATCTACCAAAATTTCGTAGATAGAATCCATAACCCATTCAAGAAAATGAGCATTAAAGGTGATATTCATTGTAGATAAGTGACTTTTTAAAATATCAGGTAATAATTTTTCATTCTGGTCATATTCAGATCTTTTGCTGAATGGAACAAAATCTCTTCCAAAAATACTTTTTCTTATATTTAGTAATGATTTTGTTTTTAAATTATTTTCTTTCGCAAGAGCATATTGACATCTTTTTTTATTAAAAGCTAAAGACTCTTTAACTGCAATAGGAAAAAATTTGAATTTTAATAGCTCGATATTTTGAACACTATTATTCGCGACAAATTCATGGTCATCATCAGTTGTCTTTGGTGAAAAGGTATCGGTTGAATCGTTATATTTATTTTTCAAAAGATTAATAATTTCTTCTTCTAGAACAGGATTTGTATCGATTAACACATTAGCATTATTTGCGGTGATGTTATGGTAGTGTAGAAATCGTGCATGGGCTCCATAAATTTTATCAAAAAAAACAAGCATTTTTTCTTGGATATTTTCCAGCTCTTTTCTTTTTTTTAAAATATTCTTATCAAATCTCTCTATTTGCGCAATGATTTGGTTTAAATGATAAGGGAAAAATATCACAGCTCGTTTCCATCGTTCAAAAATCTGTTCATTGTTTTCGCAACTCAGCTCACTCTCAGAGTTGATGTAAAGAGATTTGACATCAATGAGACCAATTTTTCCGTAACCATGATCCAAATAAAGAAGTGCATTATCATATCGTGGAATTGCTGTAGAGGATAAACTACTCCAATACCCCCCTAATAGATCAGTAAAAGAGACAATTAATAGTAGCCGAGTGAATTCTTCGGCAGCTGCAGTAAAATTATCAATATGTTTAGTGTAAAGTTCAATTTGTTCCCGGATATCAAAAGCATTAACGGGCAATTTATCTTCAATTAGGTAATCTTCTTCTACCTTTGTTTGGGGAACAACTATATACTTAAATTTTTCTCTTTTTATAAATTGTTTAATCTGTTGTTGATGATTATGTCGGAACAGAGGTGACCATCGAGCGCACACGCCAGGATGTTTAATTAGGATTTTTGGCATATCAGGATTTACAAATATTAAAGACTTACCATCTGTTTCTTTTATAAAAAACCCTTTTGTAATAAATTTTTCTTCTAATTTTTTTAATTCGGGTGATTTGTTATTACTAATATCATTAGTGTAATAATTTGTGTTTAACTGTCTTAAATAACGATTAATTACATAGTCAACTAAAACAACTAATCCTATGGCTCCAATTGCAATAGCAATAAATGATGGAAAAGAATCCGCATCTTTAGGCTCAGACTCTTTTCGTAAAAAATTAGATATAAAATCAAACAATGATGCGAGCTCAATGAACACTTGGGAATATAAATTTACAAATTTTTCTGAAAATTACCCTTTATTTTCAATAATGTCAAAGAATAATTTAAAGATACAAGAGCGAGCTTCTGTTGTCATTGTAAAATCGAATTACTGTATCGTTTGCATTTCAATTTAAAAAGCACAATTAAATCATCTCCAAATGCACTCGCGCTAGGTATAGAAAAAGCATACCCGGGGTTACGCTTCGCTGCACCCCGGCTACGTCAGCCTCTTTACGTTAAGCATCTTTATTAATGCTGTTCAAAATAATCGGGTGTTACACCATAAATAGAACAGGCCAGAGCCTTATTCGATTTTTTTTCCCAGTCAGGTTTTTTAAGAACTTCCATTGCATTTTTATAACCTGTTTTCATCCGATAATTAATTGCTGAACGAACAAAATTGTAATCTTTAAACGAATGGGAAAAAGGCGTGCCGCGATAAATGATATGTACCACACTGAAATGTTTGCTATGTCCCAGCTCCAGTATTTGCTGAACAATAGGATCTTTTTTGGCTTCCGGGCTTAATTTTTCACCTAAAAACTGTATCGCTCCCTGCAGGTTTTGGCGACTGGTGTAAATATTAGTGAGCCGGCGTGAATGGCTGGCATAACGAATGTCTTTTTGCCGTTCGTCAAGTTCCTCCATGGTTTGTGGTAATCGTCCTTGTAGGCTGAAACAATCCACCACAAAACATAAAGTATCTTGTTCAGGCAATGCATCTAGCACGGTCACCAGAGGCGTATTGGCATAGATGCCACCATCCCAATAATAATCATCACCAATTTTAACTGCTGGAAAGCCTGGAGGAAGCGCTCCACTTGCCATCACATGCTCTGGCGTAATGGTAATTTTTTGATTATTAAAAAATTCCATTTCGCCAGACGACAAATTGACCGCACCCAGACATAGGGTGGTTTTTTTGTCATTGATACGGTCAAAATCAATCAAACTTTCCAATGTTGTTTTGAGATGGGAGGTATCATAATAACTCAGTTTATCCGGTGTATCATAAGTCATGGGCGTGGGAGGAAATAGGCGGGGTTTAAAAAAACCGTCCAGACCGTAAAAGACTGCATGCATAGCGCCCATTTGATTATGTAAATGATGTAAAAAATTTGAAACGTCGCTATCAAAAAGTGTATCGTTCCATATTTTTGGTACGATGGTATCCCAAAAAGAGGTTAATTTTTCAATTTGTTTGTCTCTTGAATTACCGGCAATAATCGCACAGTTAATGGAGCCGATAGAGACTCCCGCGAGGAAATTGGGATTGTATCCTTTTTCATGAATTGCACGAAATGCGCCTACTTGGTATGCCCCCAATGCACCACCGCCCTGAAATACACATGCAATTCGTTCATAAGTTTGTTTGCCATGGGAATGATCTGCAGGTTTGTTAATACGGCATAAAGGATTTTTATGACAAGTTGATGATTTGCTAATTTTCTTACCCATTTGATGACTCCTACAGTCCTTTTTAATAATTATAATCTATAGCCGCAGAGTTTATGTAAGTAACTCGTTTGCTTGCAAACAGACACTTATAGACTCATTATTATTGATGTTAGATCACCTATGCAAGCAAATGGGGTATTTGCATACTAAGGGGCTAATTTTGGAAGACTATAAAAAATAATAACTGCTGTGATGTAGATTAAAGGAATAACATGCTTACAAAAATTGAGCGAATCAAACAGAACGAAGATGCAATAATAAGTGCAATTAAAGGATTAGAAAATGTAACTTACCATACAGTTTCAACCAGTTTACCAAGAAGGCTCGCAGAGGGCTCATTAAAACTAGATCATAGTGTTTATAATCCTGCTGATTTCAATACGGTGATGCCAAATGGTATTGGCCGGTATCTTATTTATGATCATACTGATACATCTAATCCTTTCTCAATATGGGTATTTGCATTTGCACCAAGACAAAAAACAACAATTCATGATCATAAATATAAGGGTACAGTTACAGTCTTAGAGGGACCAATATCTGAGAAATACTATCAACCAACAGGTGAGCATACTGCTCGGTTAGTAGAGCGTGTTAACCGTTATCGGTTTCATAGCAATCATGATGATTTAAATGGAGTTTTTGTTCATCAGCTCAAGCGAAGAAAAGTTTTAGGGGCAGGGGTTAGTGTGACTTTGCATATATACAATATGGAAGCTTATTTAGTAAATTTTCAAGGTGAAAAAACAGATCAAAGAAATTTAAATATCATCTATTCCAAGGATAAAACAATAGATAAGGAGAATATCCCACCTTATTCAGATGCTTATCCTGAGCGAACTTGTGGTATGTAGCCATTTTTACTGTAGTTTAACTTTTGAATCTAAGGGCTTTACTAATGACAACAATGATAATTGCCTATTTAATGTCTGGTATTGTAGCCGGTGTGTTAGCAACCATGTTTGGTTTCGGCGGCGGTTTTGTTGTTGTTCCATTATTATTCTGGTTACTTCCTCTCCATGGGGAGCATATTTGGTGCAAAAATTGGTATGTATTTCACAAACAAAGTACCTGACCAGATATACGGTAAAATTTATGCGTTGTTATTAGTCGTTGTGATTGTCAGTATGGCAGCAAATTAGACCGTTGCAAGCAAACAGGGCTACGCTAAATTAATTGCATTTTCATAGTTTATAGAATGGTACAATTTCGACTTTTTTTCTGGGGGATTCCTATTTCCACATCGTCATCACCACGATTTTTCTTCACTTCAAAAAATCGATGACCTCCGCCAGTTGAAAATGTATCTTCTATTAGGGAAAAACGCTCTGTTGCATCTTCAAACTCATAGGGATGAATGACTTCTTCTTGGTTCGTGCACGCACTTAAGTTATGCGCTAGTCCATTAATGTATTTAATACTGTCGCCGACTAATATAATTGGTTTATTTTTAAGGGACTTATAACAAACGACTACACCATAAGAAGCGATATGATCTTGAATTTGAATATTTATAGCTGGTTGTGGCAGCTTGTTATTTTGGAAGTATTTTATAACGTTTTCAGTGAAGGCTTTCACCTTTTTGGAGTTCAACTGATGCCCTTTTTCAAATAATTCGATTTCTACAAGATCATCTCTGTTGAGCAAACTTTCAACTTTTGATATGTCTGCAGAGTTCCCATGCAATAATCCTATGTCACCATTTCTAAATTTAAAAATAACTGGAAAACAAGATTGCAAATCCGCAGTCCAAAGGCAACTTGTATCCGCAGCCCTTAAAATTTCCACCGCACCTATTCCAACTCGGATGGAATCGTTGCGTGCTTTTTTACTAAGAGCGATAGCCGAAGAATAATAAGTTCCTGGTTTTTTCACACTTGATGTAGGAGCTCCAGCGGCAGATAATTTGATATGTGGCATACACTCCTCAACAACATAAGTTTCATTTCCCGGGATAATTTAAAAAATAACCACCCCGTGTAATTATAATACATGTAAGTTAAGCCAATATTAGATGTAGCTAGATAAAAGTTAATGCTGATATCAATTAATTTATATTGATTGAGTCAGAGGAAATCATTTAGCAAACGTGAGTCTGGTTTTGGTCTGACCATTTATTGAGAGTTACTTAGCTCGTATTAGACAAAGCCGTAATATGGGATTTAACTTCAATCAGCAAATGCTATGAGACTGTTCAAGTTCTTGTTTGCAAGCAAACAGGCTATACAGAACATCCTCTTGCTACGTTTCATCTCTTTGCCTGTATATTAGGTGTTTCCCAAGCTATTTTGAGTTTGCTCAGTTTCGGTTTTGTCGATTTTTATTCTTTTATTAGATGTATTAGTGGCCTCTGCTTTTCTTTTTGAAAATAAAGTATTTGCATTTTCAGAGGGATGTACAACAACATTTTCATCTATTTCCAAAGGTTGTTCAGTAACGTTTATATTCATTTCTTCTTCAGCAGGCGGGGGTACTAATTCAGTTTGCTCTGGCATATTGATTTGTGCGCAGTATTCTTTATAGTCCTTTAACGTATTGGCACATTGAGAAAAAAGTGCGATCTTATTTCTTAATCCGTTTAGAAGGATTTCTATTTTATCATTGTATTTTTTATCAATGCAGCTTCTCAAAATTAATTCATATTCTTCTAGCGGGGTATTAATAATTTTATAAATTATTGCGAACTTTTCTAGATTGGCTGCTTCGGTGCTCATAAAACCGTTTACTACATCCCAATTGCATTCATCAATTTCCTCTATGCAAAAATTATCTGTAAAATTATCTAAAAAATCACGTGAATGATTACGAGCTATATCATTAAATGCCATAACTATACTTGTTGCATCTTGAGAAAAGAACCAATGATTAAAGCAGCATTCTGGATCAAGCTTAATCATATAATAATCATTTCCATATTTGACCAAACCAAAGTTTCCTGGGTTTGTGTCAATATCATTCAAAAAGAAACTGACAATAGCTGTACTAACGATTCTCTTTATTTCGCCTTTTTGTCCTCCTAATTCAAAGGTATTTGTACCTGTAACTAATTTGTTGCCTAGTACAGTATACTGCTTTGTTGTGTCTTCGCTGTCATCTCCATCTGAATCTTCAATTTCGTGGGTTGTATTTATGGCTTCGCTTTCTTTAATACAATTACCCCAAGTGGTGAACTCAGGAACTTTTTTTGATAGGCGATAATAAACTCCGTTTTCATCAATCCCACTATAAAATTTCGGTTGAGGCTCACCTAATAACATATGGTAAATATTGCCGGCAGCTACTGCCAGCTCAATATTAAATTGCTGATCTTTAGGGAGGTCTGCATAACTAATATCCATCAGGCCTAAAACGCCTCCTCCAATTAAATTACACACTGAATCGCTGCAATACCATATATCACCACCAGTAGTAGCGGTTAATGGTGGAGGGCTTGTCTCTAATATTAATTCCTCTCCATTTTTATCATTAGGTTTCTCAATTTTAATACGCATAGTTAAACCAAAAACAATTGATTTGTGTATATATATTATACAAAATTTATTGCTGTGGTTCAAAAAATGAGCGGTCATTATGGTGCATTGTTTGGGTTTCGGTAGCCGTTTACAACTCTATTATGTAGTCCAAATTGAATATCATTGCATTACCTGAGCGAATCAAGTTATAAAATATAAAAACACAAGGAGCGTGTTATGCCTAAAAAAATTTCTGAAACCGAATTTGCAGTCTTTAGTGCTGCATTATCGTTATTGGAGCATCTTGATAATCAAGACTCAGAGCATTTTCATTCTGCACAAAAGAAATTAGTACAATTGTGTTGTCCAGGAAAACTGGAAGGCAATGAACAAGAAGCGAATAATAAGGTCAATCAATTGATTGAAAAGTTTCGTCGAAAAAGCTCAAAACGTTATGGCGAAGAAGGTTTTGACTTGCGTGTAATATCTGAATCATTGAGAGGTGAGACAGCGCGACGGAGCTACTTATTACATAGCCGAAAATTTACGTACTTGAATCAGCGCCAATTAATTAATATCGTTACCAAAGTGATTAATCATTTTCAATTAGAAGAGCTTGCTGCACTTTTTCGAGAAAAATATTTTTCTGAAGTTGATTGCATTGCGGTGACGCAGTTTCTTGATCCTGAATACAAAAAGGGCGAACCCCATTTTCCTGCAACACGTTATCCCTCTTTATTAACTACAATGCACGATATAAAAATAGAGCAGGATAGTCCTCAGCCAAGCGAAAAATTGTTTCATACGAAAAAGGGATTTCGTTTAGTGCCAAAAAACAAAATGAATCCAAGATTACCTTTACTTCTTTCCGAAATAAGCGAAGAAACGCCGGCAGAGCTGAAGTATCACATTGGGGAAGAGGAGCGATTAATTACCGAAGGCGAAATCATTGGAACAGAACTAACACTGAAAAAGAATAAAAGTAAACACGCAAGCCTAGTACCAGGACCTTTATATTTAAGCTCATTTCCTGTAGTTAGCTCCATTAATAAAAATGCTGATAAGACAGAGACGGTTGACGATTTAGTCTCTAAAGGTGTTTGCTCTGTTCTTACTATTGAGGCAAACAATGTGCCACAAAGAATTTATAATGAAGAAAAAAAAGCGCTTCCTAGTGATTGGATTCAGCGTGGCGTGAGTGTTGCTCTGATTCAATGTCCTGATTTACACGCTATGAGAACATTTCATACATTATTAGCGGCACAATATTTATTTAGTGAAGTGTTAGGCTGTCTACCAGGACGCAAAAATTCCGAATGTAAGAATCTAATCGATAAATTGATGGGTAAAAAATTTGAAAAAACGGATGTTACCCTTGCGATAAATGAAAAATCGAAGCTTAAAGTAGTATACGATAACGTTATTTCCTTTTTTGCTTCTAGCAAAGAACATGATGAGGCAAAATATTGCCGCAGTTTTATCAGTCAATGTCAATCTGATAAGCAAACAGATAGTTCAGGCAGTGCATCGGAACAGAATCAAGGTCGGGTACTCGTCCATTGCAAAGCAGGAATGAGTCGAAGTGCTACGGCATTACTTTCAATGTATATTGTTTTTATTGACGTTATTTTACGTTGGTATGCTAAAGATTTTATTCAATCGGAGCAGGATGAAACATTTTTTGGGGCGATCATTAAAGCCATATATCATCCTAGTAAAGACCCCATAGAGGATGTAAACAATATTGCGCATATTTTTTCTAAAAATTATAGACACATTACTCCTCTTAATGAGCAAATTTTGGTATTAGCACAGCTCATTGAATATAAGCGTCAAATGCTAAAAACTTCAGACTTTCACTATGATGGTGTGCTATTAAAAGATGAAGCACAGGAAACAAGAATTTTGTCACCTGTTCTTAGTTGATCAGATAATTTATAGGTCGAGCTAAAGCCCGACCTATAAATTATCTGTCTTCTTTTAAAAACGCACTTAAACTTTTTTTATGTTCTTTTTCCAGTAAGATTTTAAGAGTTTCGTCTGAGCCATAATTTGGAGCGAAGTTCTTGCCATATAGATTGCGCAATGTTTTGATTTTTGTATCACTACGCTTTTTTCTGATGACTCCGCTCTTATCTCGACTTCGATTATCTAATCCTTTGTCCATGATTTTTTGCCCATTTTTAAATAAAAATAGTTCTTTATATTATAGTACTTTGAATTGTACTTGATTAATTAATGATCAATTTTGTTTGCAAGTTTTTATTTACTTCAAAAATAAACTTAGAAAAATTCCTCACCCAAAAGGGATAGGGGGGCGATCGAGTTGGTAGGTCGGGCCTTCAGGGAGGGGGCTTGGTGCGACAATTTCTTAAGTGTTAACTTAAAAGCAAATGTTTATGGAAATAAAAGATAGGTATTATGCTAGTCTTTACAATAATCAATAGAAAGAAATGAGTGAGCTATTACTCAAAATAGGTTTGTAGGAGGTACGCATTATGGAATATAAAAGGTCAAATTTAGGTGATTTCGAGCAAGTAGTTGCTCTGCAAAATAAAAATTTAGTTACTGCTTTAACCCCCTCAGAAAAAGCGGATGGCTTTCTTTCTGAAGGTTTATCCATCGAACAATTCAAATCGATGGATAAAGATATTTGTGTCTTTATTTGTAAAGATGAACAGGGCGTTTGTGGCTATATTTGTGTCGGTTCCGTTGAATACAATAAAAATATACCCTTAGTCTCAGCCATGCTGGATTGTTTCCCAGATATTTCTTATCGAGGCAAGCAATTATCTAGGTATAATATTGCAATTTCTGGTCCAGTTTGTATTGATAGGAACCATAGAGGACAAGGATTATTTTTTAATCTTTATGAAAAACTCTCTGCGTTTTTATTGAATGAACGTCCAGAGTTAGATTTATATGTGGTCTTGGTTTCTACTCAAAATGAACGCTCTATAAATGCCCATAAAAAAGTTGGTATGGAAATTGTCGGAACATTTTCTTTTAATAATAATGATTTTTTAATCATGGTAGTTCCCATCAATAAACGTAAAGATGATAATTTATAATGTAGGTCGGGCCTTGGCCCGATGTCGATTGGCTATTCCTAAAATAATATTTTATCGCCAAGGCTTAATAATTAATCTGGCCGAAACATAAATAACCCGCTGTTAGCATCAATAACAGTCCCATAATGAAATTAAACTGTCGTAGACGCGTATGATCTTTTAATAAATAAGATACCTTATCACCCAAAACTGCCCAAATACCCAGCGAAAGATAACATACGATAAAATAAATAAGGGTAAACGTTAAAAACGGATCATGATTGTTTGCACTGGAAAAAATTGAGGCTCCAGATACGCAGGCAATCCATGCTTTAGGATTTATCCATTGTAGTAAAAAACCTTCATAAAATTTAGGGGTATCCTTTTTAGTTACTTCCAACTCTGGTTTAGAAAAAGCTATTTTATATCCCATATAAATAATATATGACGAGCCTGCAATTGCTAAATAGGTTAGAAAAAATGGGTATGCATTAATAAATTGCGCGAATCCAAAGCCAATGAATATCAATAAGAAGGTAAACCCTATAGTCGCTCCTGATACATAAGGAATCGTTCTCTTGACTCCATAATTAATGCCAGAGGAAAGTATAATCATATTCACAGGTCCTGGTGTAATGGACATGACCAAAGAAAATGAAAACATTGCTAATAAAAGTGTCATCGTTATTCTCCACTGAGAAAATTATCCTAATAATTCTATGTTGCCAGTCAATTTTATTACTTGTTTAATAGCTTACCATCTGTGTGATGATTTTATTAGATGATATAATTAGAATTTACTGTTTGACTTGATGGTACAATGATTGATGAATTAAGAGCCTTGGCAATCTTCGCAAAAGTGGTTGAGGCGGGCTCATTTCGTTCCGCAGCGAAGACGTTAAAACTTTCACCTTCGGTTGTTAGTCACCATGTGGCACAGCTGGAGGAGCGACTGGGAGTGGCTTTGCTTTATCGTTCCACACGACGACTTTCTCTTACTTATGAAGGTGATAAATTATTTATAAGTGCGAAAGCAATGTTATCGGCAGCAGAAAAAGGGCTTAATGGTATTGCATATCACGCTCCTGAACCAACTGGCAAATTAAATCTGACCCTCCCTGCAATGCTCACAAAAAGTCCGCTTGTTGATGATATTGCTGCATTTGCCAAGGCTTTTCCAAAAGTAGCGCTTTCAATCAGTTTTAGCGACATACAACTGGATTTAATTCGAGAAAGCATCGATTTGGCGATTCGAATCGGTAATTTGCAAGACAGCACTTTAAAATCTAAACGGCTTTTTACGATGAAACGTAAAATTGTTATTGCTCCATCGGTAATGAATCGTCATAAGTCTCCACGCAAGCTTAAGGACTTACTCAAATGGGATTGGATTGGGCTCAAAATGCGTCCCAATACTAAGACGTTAATCAATCAAAAAGGACAAACTTATATAATTGATTTCGAGCCAAGAATTATCGTCGATAGCATGGATGCTGCTTGTCAATTGGCAATTGCTGGGCTAGGACTAGTGACCCCTCCTGCGTTTTTTGTGGCAGAGGATATCAATCAGGGGCGTCTTGTCGAACCTCTACCTGAATGGCAAGCAGAATCTCTTCCTATTTATGCTGTATGGCCACCTAATGCATCTAAAGAATCTCTGACGTATCGATTAATCACATTCCTAGAGATGAGAAAAAAGGCATACTTTGAATGAGCTTGATGCGATTAAAATGATGGCAATGACATCAATATTGTCCTCCGTAGATCACATGTTGGACCTTGGCCGCTCTCTTCCTAACCCTCTCCCCTTAGGGGTGAGGAGAACAAAAAAGTGAGAATATCTGCCCATTCATTCTCGTAAAAAAATAGTAAAACTTTTCACCATGTAGGCAGGAAAATTAAATTTTCACATATAATTGTTCCATTATTTATAAATTTTAAATTGGTTATTTCTCATGAAAAAAGACAATCATCAGCCAGATTCTGAACCAACAGGTGAACCGATAACCTCTTCTATGAGATTGGTTTTACAACAATTAAATAAAGAAGCAGAAAAAAAAGAAGCTGCTGCTGAATCAGCAAAAATACGTTGTCGAATTTGTTTTAAAGAAACTGCTCCAACTCCTCGTTGTTTTGGACATGGAGGTGGTGGCGGTGGCGGTGACGGAAGTGGTTCTGATAACTCATCAGAGGACAAAGCTGGCCATGGCGATGATAAATCTCTGATTAAGACAGACCATTTAGTCGATGATTCTGAAGAGTTGATAGGGGAGTTCAGTTTCATGGAAGATAGTGAAGAACTCATCGAAGATGGTGAAGAGCTTGACCCAGAGTCTCAGTCTGAGGAAAGAAGCTTTGATCCAGACGTAATTGCTGAGCTAGTTGCTGAAGAACTATTGGTTATTAATAATGACCGCAAATCCATGACTCTGACGATTGATTTACAGTGTGAGCCTGATTCATTATCCGAAAAACAAAGAGAAGAGTTAGAAAAATTCATGCAGGCTATTCTCAAGGAGTTCAATACGCTTAAAGAAAAGCATCATTTATCCGATGATTGCCTCAGCATGACTCGAGATGAAAAAGGCAATATAGTGTCACTTCGCGTTAGTCTACCCACATTAAAGCTATATGATGAATTTATCCAGAGGTTAGCAAATAATTTACTGCCCACACCAACTCCGAAATTACAAACAGAGGATAAGGACACTAAAAATTTAGCCCCAACCCCTTTGTCAATGAAGCCAAAGCCGACTGCCAAAAACAAGCCTATTGAGCAAGATGTAACTACTCAAGACGAAGAACTTTCTAAGGAAACTGCAGCTGAAGATGAGCAAGGAATCTTTAAGCTATCTCCTTTTTCAATCAAAATGGACCCGTGGTAAGAATGGATGTAAATAAGTCATGTAACTCTTTTATTCATACACATTAAAAACACCCTTGTAGGTCGGGCTTTGGCCCGAAAACTCCCTCGAGAAGCTAACTTAAAAATGTACCCTGTACCATTCATTTTTTTTGATTTAACGCCTCTCTTTAATCAAATTACTTACTATTTGAAGCATAAAAATCAAGAAAAGCTCTTATCTTTGGTAATTCACAACCATAGGGCTGGTAAAAGGTAAAAATTTCATATCGCTTAAATTTTATTTCTGGAAGAACGTGTATTAGTGTTTCGTCCTTAAGTGCCTGTTCAACCAATCTATCACCAGTTAAAAAGAGACCTATTCCATTTTTACATGCTTGATTTAGCGCATTAAAATCATTCATAAAAAGTATTGGTTTGGGACATGGTAGAAATGTTCCATTTTCTAGTGGTAGTTCTGTAGCCGGTTTTCTTAGACTATGAGAAATAAAAGGAAATGACATGAGATCGGATGCTTGAGTAGGCATGCCGTATTGATTCATTAAGCTTGGTGCCCCACAAAGAATATTGGCCACAGAGGGCATCTTTCTATATTTTAATTGATCGGTAAAAGGTGGAACTTCAGGAAAGCCGACCATTACATCGATGTCTTTACGTGCCAAATCGTTATCATGTTCTGAGAATAAAAACTCACATTCAATCAATGGATATTGAGCAACAAAGTCAACAAGTCTATTTAAAATAAGTTCTCGAGCAAGAATGTTTGAAACCAAAATAGTGATTTGACCTTGAGGATGAATTTGTCTTGATTCAATAAATTGCTCGATTTGTTGTGTCTCATGGAATAAGTTTCGGCATTTTTCGAGCAACATGAAACCAAAAGCAGTCAGCTGAACTTTGCGTGTATCCCGAATAAAGAGTTGTTCACCAAATTGTTGTTCCAGATTTTTAATTTGTTTGCTTACTGCAGTTGCAGTAACACTCAATTCTTCTGCCGCACGATTGTAATTGAGAAGTTCAGCAACTTTTATAAAACATCTTAATTGAGAAAAATTCAACATAATAAAGTTCTGTTCATCAAAAATTTATTTAATTATAAACTAAAAGTTGATAATTAAGGAAATAATGTTGATTAATATCAGAGCAACCAGTAGGTACAATGTAAATAAATAAAAACATTTTTAAGGTCTATTATGAACTATCAATATCATCATGTTGGCATCCCGATAACAGAACCTCGCCCGGGTGAGCGTTATAGTCCTGTTATGGATATGTATACTTCAGAAGGGGAGCTACCTGGACGCATTCAATATCATCGATTTGGTCCTAATTGTCCACTACATCCTCTGATTCAAACTCAACCGCATATAGCCTATAAAGTGATCTGTATTGATGAAGCCATACAAGGAAAACATGTTCTTCTCGAACCTTATTTTCCTTTAAAAAACTTTAGAGTTGCTATCATTGAGGAATACGGTGCTGTAATCGAGTTTATAGAAACGAGTTTATCTGAAGATGAAATATGGAATGAATCAAAACATCAAGACTCAATGCTCTATCCTCAAAGTTAATTCCTTTTTTGCATGGTGTGAAAGTGTCTCAATGGGATACAACTGATATCAGTCAATGCTCAAAGAGATATCTGCTCCAATGGAATGGATCATTTTAATATCAGCTTGAGATATTAACGGCCTGTTTGTTTGTGTATAATTCGCACTTCATAAAATTTAAGATGAGGAAAAACCATGGCCGCATCTTCTCCTAACATGCAGTTTCTCTTATTAAGTGAGCATTTTAATGTGCTCCATCTAGCATTAGAGCGCTTAAGAACCTCACGGCTTAATACACAAGCAAACTTTACCCTCCTAATGCAACATCCCCAGCATGCGGATAAGCTGGCGCATGGGCTTGTGTGTTTAAGTGAACCGACAAGGCTTGATACACCAGAACATGTTAACCTACTAACGCAATATGCCGAATATGCAGATAAGCTGGCAGAGGGGATTAGGTGCTTAAGTCAAGCAGATCCACGGCTTGACACACCAGCAAATGTTGTTCTTCTCATGCAACAAGCCCAGTATGCGGATAAGCTTGCGTCGGGGCTTCGGTACTTAAGAAAAGCACAGCCACGTCTTGACATCCAAGCAAGCTTCACGCTTCTGACGCAACATGCTGAGCATGCGGATACACTGGTGCAGGGACTTCTGAGCTTAAAAGAGCAGCCACAGCTTGATACTCTAGAAAACGTTACGCTACTCACGCAACATGCCCAGTATGCGGATAAACTTGTCTGGGGACTTGAGAGTTTAAGCAAAGCAGTACCCCGGCTTGATACACCAGCAAATGTTATGCTACTGGTAGAGCATGTCGAGCATGCGGATAAGCTTGTGATGGGGCTTACGTCCTTAAGTCAAGCGAGTCCACGACTTGACACACAAGAAAATTTTAATTTGCTAACGCAACATGCCCAATATGCGTATGAGCTGGCGTATGGGCTGAAAATGTTAAGATTAGCGCTGCCAGAGTTTGACACACCAGGACATGTTACTCTATTGGCGCAGCATGCTGAGCATGCAGATAAGCTGATACAAGGGTTTGTGAGCTTAGGCCAAGCGGTGCCTCGACTTGATACACCAGAAAATATTGCGCTAATCACGCAACATGCTTTGTATGTGGATGCGTTGGCGCAGGGGCTTAAGATCTTAAGACAAGCGGAACCCCGGCTTGATACACAAGCAAACTTTATCCTACTCGCGCAACATGCGCAGCATGCGGATAAACTTGCGCTGGGGCTTGTACACTTAAGCACGACAGTGCCGCAGCTTGATTCGCCAGCAAATGTTAGACTATTGATACAACACGTTCAGTATGCAGATAAGCTTGCGCAGGGAATTAGGGAGTTAAGCAGAGCACTGCCACGACTTGACACGCAAGCAAATTTTACGCTACTGACACAACATATCCAACATATAGCTAAGCTGGTGGAGGGGCTAGAGAGCTTAAAACGAGCAGAGCCAAGGCTTGATACACAAGAAAACTTTACTCTCCTAATGCAACATCCCCAACATGCGGTTAAGCTTGCTCGGGGACTTGTACGCTTAAAAGCGCAACCACAGCTTGATACTCCAAAATATGTTACGCTTCTAACACAACATGCCCAGCATGCGGATGGGTTTGCGCTGGGGCTTTTGAGATTAACAGGGCTACCATCGTTTGATACGCCTAAACATGTTGCTCTGCTTGCACAACATGCCCGGTATGCAGATACACTGACGCAGGAGCTTTGGAGCTTAAGCCAAGCAATGCCAAGGCTTGATACACAAGAAAACTTTACTCTCCTAATGCAACATGCCGAATATGTGTATCAATTTGCGCAAGGGCGTATGCTCTTAAGCCAAGTGCAGCCACGGCTTGACACGCAAGCAAACTTTACGCTACTGATGCAACATGCCCAATATGCGGATAAGCTTGCGGAAGGTATAGTGCGCTTAAAGGATATACCACGACTCGACACGCCAGAACATGTTACTCTTCTAGCACAACATGTGCGGTATGCCGATACGTTGGCACAAGGACTTGTGTACTTGGGCAAGGCGGGGCTCGATACACCAGAAAATATTAAGACTTTAGTGAACTATCGCGACTTTATCCCAGAGATATTGAATTACTTCAAGTTGAATGAGTTAATAGCAGGTTCGCGTCTAGACCAGGCAAAATTTGATGAGCTGATCCAAATCATTAAGGTTATTTATCAAGATCGAAAAACGGCATTTATGACTGGCGATCATCCGAGAGTGGGAGCAAACAGTGCTTTGCGATTTTTCTTTTACGGTGAAAATGCCGACCCTAAAAACCTTTCTCAGGAAGTCTTGAGTTTTTTACCTACAGTGTACGCTACATAAAGATGGATTCCCGCCTGCGCGGGAATGGCATGAATTTAGAAAGGTATTATTAGTATTAATATGAAACTAAGGGTTACAGCCTCCAGTATTTGCTTGAGTATGTTGTAGGCTAGAAGGGCCTTTTTTCTCAACTTTCTGCTCGAAAAAGCCACTTTCTCTGCGTGCGGTTAAAGTTAAGCTTTCTTGTTCTTTATCTGTTGAAGCATGCTGTAGGCTAGAAGGAGCTGTTTTTCCGACTTGTTGCTCGAAAAAAACACTTTCTTTGCCTTGTTTTATTGAGGTTAAAATTAAGCTTTCTTGCTTTTTTTGTTCCAGTAACAGATGCACCACTTGTTCAAGACGCGCAACCATTTTATGTATATCAGTAAATTGGGTATATCCATAATGTGCAGTAACACGAATATTATTAGGAGGACGGACGTCTATTTCAAACGTTCCTAATTCATTTGCTGTTTTTAGTAAAGTTTCTATTTGTCTGACATCACTAATGCCCTTTACGCGAAAAACTAGCATGGCTCCTCGTTTCTTAGGATCGTCAGGGGTAATCCACTCAATTTTATCGCCTAAATGTTGCTGGATTAGAGCATGCATATAGCGAGTAAGACATTCTGATTTCGCGTTTAATTTATCCCAGCCTATCTGACTCATTGTTTTGATGTAGGTTTTTACTGGTGCAAGGGCAATAGGGGAGGGATTGCTGCATCTGAAAGCCCATGCTCCTTTTTGCATCATAATCTCAGAATCGTACCCATCAATTAAGTCAAAAACCTTGTCAGAAGCAGCTGCTTTCCAGCCTTGAATTGGTGGATATTTTTCCAAATCTGTATTCTTGTTAACATAAATACCAAAGCCGCTTCCTGCAGAACCACAAATGTGTTTATAGCCACAACCCACCGCGTAGGTGACGGGTAATTCACATAGATTTAAAGTTCTGTTTCCTACGGTATGCGCTAAATCCAAGCCAACAATAATATGGTATTGCTCTATTGTATCCTTTAATTCAGTTAAGATTCGCGTGATGTCAAGACGTTGTCCAGTACTAAATACAATGTCAGATAAGTGCAGGATTTGCATTTGCCCGGCATGTTTTTTGACAAAATCAATAATGGCTTCTTCACTATAGAGTCCTTTTTCATCAGGCAGGATTTTTAGGGTAAGGGAGGAGGGGCTAGGGGCTGGTTTCGACGCACTGAAAACACCAAAACCCTTGGCTGTTTGTATCCCTCTTTTTAATACAGACTCTATGACTGCTTGATCGGAAAAAAACTCTTTTCCTAAATGACAAAAACCAGTTTTTCCTGATTGCCAATCCATGAGTGTTGGTCGATAAAAGGTATCCACCAAACGCCCTAAATTTGAAGATAAGCCTTCTTGAGTATAGAGAAATTCACAAGGCTCAGAAAAGCCTAGCATTGCTTGCATGGCTTTGATGGCTTCTTCTTCAATATCACAATCAAACCAATTACCGCCATGTTCACGAGTTTCGGGGAAATGTCCTTCATGTAACTGCGATGCTTGTAACTCATTAATTCGCTCTATTTCTTTCACAGCAGGTTTGAATACAGGTCCTAAGGAATGGCCGGCAAAAGGAGTCAAACCCTTAAGTTCAAATAGCTCATATAAGCCTTTTAACGGATCAATAGAATCTAAAAAGGCGGCATATTCTTGGGAAAAACCATCAGATTTTTCTGAAATTAAGCGGATAAATTCATCTGGATTAGATGTCATTGCCTCAATCAGTTCTTTCATCGTTCCCTCTAAAGTCAATATGGTTAGGCGGCTATAGTAAGCCTTTCTCTGAGATGATTCTATGGCTGTTATTAAAGAATTTTTGGAGAAAAAAACCGCATTTTTATTCAAATAATTGTCGGGCCTAGACCCGACCTACCAATGCCATTAAATTCCCTCACTTTTTTGGGGAGAGGGGATTATTTGTATTGTAAGGCATAGGTCTTGTAAGTAATTAAATTGTCAGTAATCTCAAATAGTTTACAAAAAGGTAGAATAATTGTATTTTCCGTTGGGATTCTTACGATACTTAAATTGAATCGATTGTCCTATACGTTTCATGGAAAAGTTGACCGCAGAGCGTATCCTTTTATTTTACATTTCAAGAGGTTTTTAATATGAAATTGTTTCGAATGACGTTGCTTGGATTTTTATTTTCTACCACGCTGAGCGCCCAAGCTTTGGCTGCACCAGTAGCGGATACCGCTGCGGTTGTCCCGGTAGATGATTATGAGTTCCAACAAGAGCGAATGAAGCTTACTCCTGATTCTGTGATGGTTCTTTCAACATTTGATAGCGAAGATCATGTTACCGCGTACACATATGCTGGAGTACGTTTATGGAATGCGCCGTTCCATGCGAAAATATTATCATGGCAATTTGCAGGTGATTTTGTTTTTGTTTTTTCTAAAGACCGTAAAGGGACAAAAACATATATTACCTGTCTTAACAGACATACTGGGTCTCTGGTTTGGCAAAAACCTTAAGTGCTTTCATCGAACCGTCGTAGGTTGGACCTTGGGCCGACCTACGTCAAAATGTGTATCATCGTTCGCTATAGCTCACCCTGCCAAGAGTATTTCTTTAAATCAACACAACCCTTAATAATGGCAATGCCTTCTTTTTCTAATAGTTTTTTTTGTACTAAATACTGAGGGGTATCGGCAGGAAAAGAAAGTTTTCCTCCAGATTTTAACACCCGTTGCCAGGGAAGATTATGACTTCCAGTACAAGAGTGCAGAAGCCATCCGACACCACGTGCTCCTTGTGGGTGACCTGCTAGTCTGGCAATATCCCCATAGGTTGCAACTTTACCTCGTGGTATTGATTTAATTAACTTCAGCACTTCCTTTGAAAACTCAGTTTGTGTGTTCATTTTGCGAAAAGTCAGTTCGGTTATTTTTCTATTATAGGCCTTTTACTTAATGTCTCAATTTTCTTAAAATAAGCATTAAATTGATTAGTGTTGTTAGCGAAATATAGTTTTATGCAAAACTCTCGAACATTTATCCTAATTCACGGAGCTTGGCATGCCTCTTGGTGTTGGAAACGTATTGCAAAAGCGCTTTCCTTGAAAGGACATAAAGTGTATACGCCAGATTTGCCAGGCCATGGGAGCTTAAATAATCAAATCAGCGGGTCAATAGGTCTTGCTGATTATGTACATCGTGTTGCGGCATTAATTCAACAGCAACAAGAACAAGTGACACTGGTTGGCCATAGTATGGCAGGGTTAGTTATTTCAGGGGTTGCTGAAATAGTTCCTGATGCTATTCGCGAACTCATTTTTGTCGCGGGTTATGTGCCACAAGATCAGACGTCGTTGTTTTCATTAGCGCAAGAATCCGAATCACATAAACTCACACCTTTTTTAATTATTGATGAGCCTTTACAAGAAATTCGCCTGCAATGTTCACCTCTGTTAGTCGATATTCTTTTTAACTGCTGCAGTAGCGAGGATGTTGAAAAAGCGCTGACTCAATTGCAAGCGCAACCTTTGCGGCCATTTACTGAGTCAGTTCATCTTGGCGAACAATTTACTCGTATTACTAAACGCTCTTTGGTTTGCCGATACGATCACGCGCTATTCCTAAGTGATCAATTACGTATGAGTAGAGAAGTTACTGACAATATTATATATTTAGATGCCGACCATGCCGCCTATTATTCAGGTGCAGGGCAGATTGTAGATGAATTATTAAAATAAGAGAATCGCGTTTATGCAAGAAAAAATTTTAAAAGAGCATAATGTTGCTACTACTTCCTTATTAGCAAACTATTGGAAAAATCAGGCTAAATCTAAAGAGAATTGGCCCACATTAACACAAAAACAAGGCACAAGAGAAAAAGATTTATTTAAAGATCCCCTGATGCAAAATTTTGTTAGTGAACAGGTAAAAGAAGAAGCAGAACAAAGATTAGATAAAAGAATGTGGCTGCCTTTAGCGACGAGAACACGCTTTTTTAGACGAACCGTATCCGATGCGGTGAAAAACAAAGAAGTAAAGCAAGTCATCATTTTAGGCAGTGGCTTTGATACCTTACCTGCTCGCAAAATGAAATATACACAGCAATTGGGTGTGCGCTTTTTTGAAATTGACCAGCCGCAAATTTTAAAATGTAAAGAACAAATTTATGCGGAGCAACAGGTTAACAAAAATGCTACTTATATCGGGCTGGATTATGTTAAAGGCGATTTAATTGCAGAATTAACAAAAAATGATATTGATTTCACAAAACCAACGTTAATTTTATGGGAAGGCAATACATTCTATCTTGAAAAAGAAGAGGTCATTAGAATCTTACGTGATTTATCTAGTAAATTTAGCCACTTAATTATTACCTTCGACTATATGCATGCTTTGATGCAAACAGGAAAACAACAATTGGACTCATCTGCTAAAGAAAAAAGTCTAGAAACCACATTAGATGAGTTTGCCAGTAAAAAATCGCCCTTCAAAACATTTTTTGAACCCAATGAAATTGTTTCTCTTTGCAAAGAGCTGGGAATACAATGCGTGGATCATAAAACAGCCGCGGAGTTAGCTAAAGAATATCAAGTGGATCAAGCTCCATACTATACAGCTGAAACTTATTCGATGGTAACGTTTCAGGGCAAGTAGAAAAATGTAGCCTGGTTGCTTGCAACCAGGAGCTGCTAAATTCCATAAATTGATAAAGTCCAAATGAAGTCCTGGTCCCAGCTGCAAGCAGCCAGGCCAGGTTACTTATTTAATTCAACAAACATGCCTCTCATGAGACTATACTAATAATAAATCAGCGATGTTTTTAAAATGGAATATGCTATGAAAGTTTTTAATAATATGAAGATGTATACTTCTTATCTAGAAAGCCTCTACAAGCATATTTTTGCAAATACGCCTATCTATAGCTGGGGATATTTCTATTATGATTTAAACGGACGTTGTCTGCAGTTGATGTCAGATAATTCGCTTCTCGATGTGTTCCTTAAAAAGGAGTTATTTACTGATCAGATTATCAATTCGCTTCAAAGAGAGAGTGACTTTTATGCGTCAGATGTTATGAATGACGGGATGTTAGCAGATTCACTCAAAGAAACATTGGTTGAGCAACGATATGTTTATTTTTTTGATATGGTTCATGAGCATGCGGACTATACAGAAATTTATACTTTTGCATCAACTTCCAGTGCGCAAAAGTCGAATAATTTTATTCTTAATAACATCGATATTTTAAAGGTAATCAGTCAGGATCTTGCTACTCGTGGTAGGCGGTTATTAACTAAGGACAATACCCTAATTTTACCGAATGATTTTAATATTGAAATGAATGCCCTCGCAGAGTCATATGAACCCGACCATTCCCTAAATTTAAAAAAAATCATTTTGGGGCAAAAAGAGAATTCCCCAAAACTGCATGAAATGGTCAATGATACAGTGTTCGATTTTAATACTCTGCCGTTTAACTTTATGTCTGCAAGACAACTGACCTTAAAAGAAAAAGAGATTATTTACCTTTATTACTATGGTTTTAATGTGCAACGTATTGCAAATATTTTAGAAGTATCCAAACGCACTGTGGATAAGCACCTCGAAAATATCAAGAAAAAACTTGATTGTGACAGTACAGGTCAGATAATTCCTACCTTATTACGATCGAATATTTCTATCAATCAATTTATCCAAAAAGCCTAAGTTATTAGAGGAAGTGAGGTATCTCTTAGGTCTGAGGTGACTTAGGTGGTTTCGATGGATCAGGAGAGGCTTGGTTATCTTGGGGATCTGCTGGTTTACTAAAAAAACTATTCGCTGCATGAGACTTAGCGTGTCGTTCTATCCTTGGTTCCTCAAGAGGTGTGTTAGGAGGCGTCGCGTTGATGGGAGAATCAGAAAAACTATGTGAGTCTGGAGATATTGATCGTCTTATTACGGGAGATCTTGCTGCAATTCTGCGTAATCCTATATGCATAGCATCTTGGATAGAATATAACTCTTCAAGCAATTTTATATCATGGCGCAGGGCACTAAAGTCTCTTATCCACGCTGATGCATCTTTCGCTATCTGAGCACTACTTATTCTTATTTCTTTAAGATCAGCAATAATTTGATCAAGCTCAGCTGATGTTATTGATGCAGGAGTATCTCTTAACTTTTCAACAAGGTGAATGCTTTTAAAATCTTTTTTCTTTGGAAGCGCTTCGTTAAATGCATTGACTTCTATGAGTATCCAAGTCGCTGTTTGTTTGCAATTTTCTATATGTGCTTCTATAGATGCTTTGGCACATTGACAGGTAATATAATGTTTTGCCTGCTTCTTAAGTTCGACGATTCGTTCAGCACTGACTTCCGGTACGGTTGATTCGAGGAGTTTAATTAATTCATCCAATGTTGCGTTTAACCTTTTGCTGTCTGCCTTTTGATCTTTAATATTGGGGTCGGTCAGACATTTTAAAATAAAATTATCTTCTGTCATGAGTTTGGCCAAAAGACGTTTAAGAGAAGGCCTTTGTGTGATTAAATCCATAAAATGGGGGTCGTGATTAAAGACACATAAAGGCGTAACAAGAGGCACTCCCTTATTCTCTGGATGAGTTGCAAAGAATGCATTAGCTTCCATAAGTGTCTTTAGAATAGACAGAATTTCGGTATCTTCTTTAAAAACAGGAATGGAGGATTGAGGTGTCCCATGATGTGCTGCCCCTTCCATTAACGTTGCGATTATTGAGTATGAACGCAGCATATCTTCTATAGTACCTTTTTGATTTTTTGCAATCTCTCCGGCATCACTACGTTTTACTGTTTTCTTAAAACCATAGATGTTTTCATGTCCTTTGATTCCGCTAATTTTGGTAGCCAAAAATCGACGCAATTTATCTCCACCTTTATGCATTGCTTGATCAAAATGCCCCGTTCCAGTCAAAACTACGGGTTCAAATAACATTAATAATTTGGGCTCATGTTTTAAAAACTCTGGGAAATTTTTGATTTGTCCCTTTCTTTGCATTGGTTCGTAGCCATCATATTTGCTGCTTACATCTACAGGTTGATAGCCAAGCCTTAATGCGGAAGGTTTGCGATATTCTCGACTTAAAACGGAGCATATAAAATGTATTTGAAAATATTCATTAATAGGGCTCATTTTTTTATCAAATCTTTTTTCATAATCAGGCCCTTCTTCCAATGCGGCGAATTCAATGACTTTTTTGATAGGTTGCGATAATTGACTGTATTCCAATACAGCTATTTTTTCCCTTGCTTGCAAAGTTTTTAACTGCATTTCATGTCTTACTTCGCTTACAATAGAATCTAAATTATTGGGATTCATACTTAATAGCTTCGCTTGATTTGCAGCATCAAGTGCGCTCCGCCATTCTTCCGGCGTTAGTGTGGCAGTCCCAACTTTTTCTACTGCTTTAGTTATAGTTCCACAAGATCTGTTCTTTAGAATAGATAAATATTGTGTCATCTGATCTTGGAATTTTGAACTAATGCGGCTACTCGTGCTCTGTACCACTTTGTTCATATGGATCAACATTTCGTCGGTAATGGTGTCAAGTGTTTCTTGAGCAAACTCTTTAGCTAACTCCCTACGTATTTCTGCTAATGATATTTCTCCAGCAGCACCTGTTATCACCTCGACACTTTCAGGGTTTATATTTCGTAAAACTTGTCCAATGACATCGCCGACAGCCCCAGCCCCAACAACTCCCAGAGCAACTTTGAACAGGGCGGCGACTAATTCTGTTCTCGCCTCTTTGCTTTTACTGTCTTTTTCAAATTCTTCATTGATCGTGCTTACAGTAGAAGCTATAGAATGTTGAATCGAATCAAGTCCACTTACTAAGTTAATATGAGCGTTCGATAATTTAGATATGGCAACTGGGACGCCAGCAGCTGCCTCAGCATCTTTTTTTATATTTCTTTCTGTCTCTATTAGAGTAAGCTCGGTTAATAAATATTTTTTATATTCATCTAACATGTCAATTTGAGCTTTCAAAAACTCTCTTGCTGCAAGCTCTTTTTCACCAGCTCCAGTTTTGATTTGAGGATCTTCTCTAAGCAATTTCAAGAATTGTTCTAATTGACCAATATTGCGAAACTGACCATCCTCTACACCAAATAATCTGCCCATTTGTTTATGATTTTTTATACCAAGTTCAGAAATTATTTTGCGGAAATCATCTACTTTCCCTAAATTAGATGGGACTACTTCTTGATGTTCAGCAGCCATAATTCTACCTTCACCAACGTGATAGTTAGCTTCAAGTGTTGTTGTCTATATTATAGACAACTTATAAAAAAATAATTCAATTAAAAGGTCTGTGTAGCGCGAGTTGTCCGCGGTATCCAGTTGTTTAGGGATATGAATGAGCACCTTATGGATGACGCGGACAAGCACTGTCGAGTTTAAGGCTAACTGGAAGTTCCCGTTTGCGTAGGAATGACATATGTACCTACCAGCTTAGAGGTGATTTACGGAAATAATTAAAGGGCAGTATATACTTAATTTATCGATCTAAATTATTAGGCTAAATATATGCCATTGCCACCAAGAAAAGCTGTAATGAATCGGTTTGCATTGTTGGACAGGATATATAATGTGGGAGCACTTGATGCTCATTTTCAGTCATTAATTGCCCCTCCTACTCCTCCAGTTTTGCATGATTACTTCACATTACTTAGGGAAGGAAATAAAGATAAATTTAAGGGGTTTTTGGATAAATATGGAAAGGAAGAACCTTTAATGGCCAAAGTGTGTCAGGCCCATTTTCTGATCAATACTGAAGCGGATAGCCCCTTGATCTTGTCGTTAATTGACGAATTAAAACAGGCACATCTTGGCATAGGCTATAGGTTTGAAGCTGAAGTTTCCAAAGATGAGAATAAGAAACTTCAAGATTTACAAGCTGCACATGAACTAGGTGATGAATGGGCAGCTGGACTCATAGGCAACAAATATCTTAATTATTTGCACGAAAACTTAGTCAATAACAAATACTATAATTTTCCTAGGTTAGGTATTAATCCAGCGCGGGAACTGAAGTTAGCAGGAGAGAGAGGAGACCCACAGGCGATACAGCAATCATTATCATTTCTTGAAAATGTACCGCAAATGATTAAGGACTTAAATCCTGTCAATGCAGCTAAAACATCAGGCTATGAATTGAGTTTGTTGCCTGATGATGCAGCCAGAGAAAAAAATAAAATCTATCTAAAAATTACTGATGATGACTTGACTTATGAGTTACTTGATCAACAAGGTCAATTACAGACAGCGAAGATTCCATGGACAGATTTAAATTTCAGGATGAGGAACAATCTGTTCCAAGCTCAAAAAGATATTCTTTTACCCTTAGTATTAAAGGTTGTTGCAGATAAAGGCCATGTGTCTTTTGACCAATCATTTTTTGATGATAAATTAAACTCTGTATTGAAAGGTGCAAAAGAATTAGCGACAGATGATGAGGAATTATCTATGCATCTTGAACAGGCTCGCGATGCACTTGGTAGAAAAGATTATGTAGAGTTAACCAAACTTGGCGAACAAATGCATGGATATATCAATGCAACTTATAAAGAAAAACAAAATAATAAAATGAATGAGGCTTTAGTTCAAGCAAGGTCCTGGAGTCTACCTGTAGGTGTTTATCTTAGAAAGGATTTAAACATCCTTTTCGATCATTATCAGGAAGAAACGAGTAGAATACGTAATGGAAATGCTGGCAAGGTATCAAAAATTGACGAAATAAATATAGAGTCATTACAGCGAGCGCAAAAGGACTTATTGCGAATTAATGAAGAACCTGATGATGAAAAAATGCATGAGCTTTTAAATAGCCATATCCAATCTACAGATACAGAAATCTCCAAGCTTCCTCATCCTAATGCATTTGTACGAGGATTGGAGGCTCTAATTAATAAAATAAGATCAAATTCTTCAGAAGAAGGACGTTTTAGTTTTAATCATAAACAAAAATTTGACTTCATGAACCGCTTTGCGACGATTAAACAAAAACTGGAAGTTTTAAAACAAGCAGATCAACCAGAACCGAAAAATGACCCTTCGGACAGAAAAGGCTTAGGCTTAAATTAGTACCCTTAAAAGTGAAGAACTATCCCTGGCCATGTGTTTGCATAAGTATCATGATGGTATATATTTAATTAAAGTGCTTTTTTATAAGTCAATAATGTCTCAGCTCAAAATAGATGGCTATAATTTTTCAACAGAAGGTGATACCAAAAAACGCAATGGTCCTTCTATCGGGCTTGCAAAAATGCAAGGAGCATTTGGTGAACCTCCCAATATGATACTCATGCAACATCAAGAAGATGATGTGTCTGGAGAGATGATGCCTGGGTTTAATCTCTTATCCGAGGTGGAACAAGAGTTTGCGTTAAAAGAAACGGCTAGGCTCATGCAAGAAAAGTATGGAGACAAACAAGCCGTTGGTTCGACTCTAACTTCATTGGTTGCATGGAAGGATCCGCAGACCAATCAACTGCATGGGGTGACCAGTAATGTTGGCGATAGTCTTGCGATTTTTGTCATTGTTGGCGCCGATGGACAAGTGCGTGTCGCCAAGCAACTCAATGAATTGCATGAGAATAACGATAGAAATGCTACAGGAATAGATATAGGGGTTACTCGCTCCATAGGGGACAGGGCGCAAGAAAAAAATAAACTAAGGCATGATCCTGATATCACCCGTGATGTCATTCCGCTACAAGAAGGGGATAGGATATTTGCAATCGCAGCAACGGATGGGATTTCCTCATACAATAAGTTTTTCAAAACAGACGCGTTAACAACCGCTGAAATTGCGGAGACTGTAAGTCAATTTATCGCGCAACATCCTGGTTCAGGTCCAGACGATATTGCAGAAGCTTTAATATCCAGAGCTTATGCGGGAGGAAAGGGCTCAACAGATAATATTTCTTTAGTTGTCGCCGAAGTGGGTACCGAGCCTGTTTCACTTGTGGCCGCAGATGGGCATCAAGTTAAAATGGATGCTGTTAACCTTGGGGAAAAAGGAGACGATGTTTCCAAAGCTATTGCAGAAAACTTTCATTCCCAATTACAAAGCCAAATAAAATTCAAGCCACAAGATTATATTGATGCCTTAAGAGAGGGAAATTATCCATTGGCAGCAGGTTTGGGACGGTTTCTATATACGAAGTATATGCCATTAAATGATGGAGAGGTCTTAGGCGCTGACGAGGTTACTCCTTTAATGGCAAGTTTACTTGCGGAAACAGACATTACTTCTGCCGACATAGCAAATATTCAACATGGAGTCTTAAGCCTGCCTTTTGGGCTCGAGTCGCAGTATTATATGACTCAAATAATGTCTGGAGCTATAACGTTATTAAGCAATGAAGCAGCGTTAATGAAGCAAGAAGGGAATCAAGGCAAATCAGCAAAAGATATTCGCCAAATGGTCCGGGATGAAATTAATGTTGCAATTACAGGACCTACATATAAGGAAAAAAATAGAGCCCAAGAAGTAATAGCAAATATAACTAATGCAAAAAGCAGTAAAGAGCTGGAAGCTTTGCTGGCTAAAGAAATGACTATCCAGAAAGTATTTGCTTTTGTTGTTGACCATTTAATAAAAGAAAATGTTGGGCAAATACGAGCAAAGGGAACGCGACTTATTCATCATCTCAATAATATAGAAAATCATGTAGCAGAATTAAATAGGGAGGCAGATAAATTAGAAGCTGAGATAGAGGTCCTAAAAAAAGACTTGGAAAATCTGTATAATAAAATTGGCAAGCTTCCTAAAGATGACTTCATGGCGCAAAAAAAGGCATTAGATGACAATATTGCATTAAAGAAAGTCCATCTAAGAGAAACGATAAAATTAATAAGTATAGCCAACGGGCATAAGCATATGGCCGAGGATCAGCTTTTGATATTGTGTAATAAACCAGAAGAGTTTAATAACGACCATATTTTGCACCATTTAAAAGGAATCACGAACAAGCGTGGAGAGGTTTCAGCAAAAAAAGCTTTGGAAGGACTACCCGTTGAAGCGTTTTTGCAAGAAGTACAGCAACAAATCGAATCCTATTTAGACTTTTTAGATAAAAAACCTGTCGAAAATCCTGATAAAAATCCAAGGTTATTAGATGCTTATCATGCCCGTAAAAATGCTGCTGAAAATATGCTTATCTTTATTAAAACGGCTAGTTTAAGAACACCTCAAGAGACAATCATCAATTTACAACATCAGGCTAAAACTATTGAAAGTAACCGTCCTGGTATACGAGAATTAGGCTTTCTTGGTTGGTTGAAAGATTTTTTTATATTTTGGAAAAAATCGGAGATGACAAAAATAACCGATGACACGTTAAAAAATGTCAATTCAGTTTTAGCATCTAAAAAAACTGAATTCAAAGAGCAGCCAGAGAAGCAAGTCCCAGAGGAACCAGCGCCTGTGGAGCAAACGAGTTCCGGTCCTGAGCCTGACGAAGAGGATATCGAGCTAACTACGTTTAAAACCCATCATAATATGTAGCTGTTTGACGTTATCAACTATTTGCGACAAAAGTAAATAATTCATGATCTTCATTAGCCCTCATGTTTTGTAACTCTTCTTTGAGATGCGCTTGCTGATCGAATCGATGTAGCTCTTTAAGCTCAGCGTCGTTATACATACGAAATCCAATAAAGGGGGCGCGCAGCAGTCGTAGTATTACATTCATGATATTTTGAGGGGGATTTACTTTTAATACATTTTTATTCACGTTTTCCACAAAATAACCAACGGCTAACTGATATTCTGTAAGCAGGGTGTTTTTTTTAGTTGTTTCAGAAACCTGACTCAATTGTATTGCAAGGTCCTTTGTTCTTTGTAATTGCGCTATTAATTCTTTTACCGCATCAAATGGTTCTTGTAGCTGAGGAGGAAGCTTCGCATAAAGTTTGTGTTGCCTTTTAAGATATTTATTATTTTGTTGCTTTAATTCATTTAAACCAGCTTGAGCTAATTGGTAAAAATCTTCTATGTTCGCTAGGACATCTTTTAAAGTGAGTGTTGTTTCAAATTCTGCCTTTTCACCACGAAGTTTTTTTTGTAGCGCGAGAGCAAGGGTACGCAATTCTTTAATGCCCTTTTCACCTTGAGTCGCACTGATGCCAATGGTGTCGCCTGTAATTCCATGGTACTGCTTAAGCCACTGAATTTCTGCATCAGATACCTGCCATGGCAGTTCTTTATCCAATTGTGTCAAGGCAATAATAATGGGTGCTTTGGTATCCGTTTTGCGGATCTCTTTCGCATAGTACCAAGCCTCTTTATATGAGTCCCTCACAGATGGATCAATGCATATGATGTTGGTATCTGAGCCTTTTACAGTGCTAGGTATCATATTCTGTATAAATCCCATAAATTGATACCTTTTTTCTCCTGGAAGAGTGCACATTTCAAAATCAAGTCCAGACTGAAATTTTGAAACCTCCATGCCCATCGAAGGGAACGAATCTGGATGGTATTTTTTGCCTGCTAATACGGTACAGAGTTGCGTCTTACCAGAACCTGAGCTACCTAAAAGAGAAATTTTAATAGGTCGATTATTACTTTTCTCAATATTTTGTCGGGGCATAGTAAGTAAATTGATTCTTTATGATTTATTATTAGTATAATAATTTGCTTAAAAAAAAATCACAATGATTTTTGTTGTCCAATAAAACTTGAATGTGATTGTTGTGTTTTTTTGAAAAACATTGTTGCAATGGAGCAAATGAAACCAAACAGTTAAATTGATGAGGATTAGTACCTTCAAGGAGGAGTAAATGCCAACATTTACTGTCAAGCTATTAGACCGAGAAGAGGTCGCTGAAAATACAATGGCATTTACCTTTGAAAAACCGGAGGGTTTTATATTCAAAGCAGGGCAATGTGGCGACTTTACATTAAATAATCCTGCGGAGACTGATGCGGAAGGAAATACCCGCGCATTTTCGCTAACAAGCCCCCCTTATGGAAAAGAGTTAACGATAACGACCCGAGTGCGTGATACGGCATTCAAGCGTGTTTTGAAAACGCTTCCTTTAGGCTCTGTCCTGCAACTTGTTGGTCCTAGTGGCTCTTTTACCTTACATCATAACAAGTTGATTCCTGCAGTGTTTGTTACGGGCGGTATAGGGATTACTCCGGTTAGGAGCATTGTGATGCAGGCGGCTCAAGATCAGTTGCCTCAGCAAATTTTTCTGTTTTATTCAAATCGCAAGCCTGAAGAGGCTGCTTTTCTGGATGAATTGAAGTCTTTGGAGCACGACAATCCTAATTATTACTTTATTCCTACTATGACAAAAATGGCTGAATCAAGTAAAGAATGGGATGGTGAGCAAGGATATATCGATAAAAAAATGCTGCAAAAATACATCGATGATTTATCTAAGCCTATTTATTATCTATCAGGGCCTGCAGCCATGGTTACGGCAACGCGAAGTATGCTTAATGACGCAGGTGTTGATGACGACAATATTCGTGCAGAAGAGTTTCCTGGTTATTAATTGGAGCTCATTCTAGCCAGTGCTTAATAATTTATCTTTTGTCTCATCTTGTGGTATGATTGCCACTTTTTGTAGCGAGAGAACAACATGCCTTCGAGTCAATTGTCTTCTTTATGTGATCTGATTGAAAAGCAAAATACCGATCATTTCGCCAAATTTTATATGTATGCCAGTTTATTGAATACTCTGACAGCAAAAAATAAAACCTTTGCTGGTGGTTTACCTCAATATACTGGATTTTGGGGCGGAACTACGGAGTTGAATCTTGGAGGGCCTTTACCTGTTCAATTTACTAAACAGTTAGCCTTTTATGCTCGAGAGTTTGAAAATACACAACCACACTGGTCGAAAACCCTACATAATGTTGTTATGACCTATCTTCGTAAAGGAAAAATCTCCGATCTAGCCCATATTATTGATATGATGTTATTCCATCTTGCCGCGATACATGGGCGTCAAAGTCATAATAATGATATCTATAAGGACATTTCTTTTGATAAAAATAAGGAAGGGCTAACTCAATTTATTGAAAAGATTTCAGCATTGAATCACCAATTACTATCTACAGCTGATAGTGGCTGTAATACTGCACTTTCTTTATTGGCAGTTACCGCGGGATTCGTGTTGGTTTTAGCTTCTATTGCTTCTGTTTGGCCACTTGTTGTGGGTTTACCTCTCTTATTGGGTGGTGCCTATGCGACGTATCATTATGCGACTAAAGCGAAGGACCAATTCGAGCAATTGATAGCACAAGGCGATCAGATAGAAAAAATGGTGAAGGGACTAGCAGACGATGGAAAACTCAGCGTTGGTGATAAAAATCAGCTTACTTTTTTTGCTGCAGCGGTCAAACCATTACCTTACGCACTAGTGACTGCTGGTGATCAATTAGTGATGGATCAGTCTCAAAAGCAAAAAGTAACTGAGTATCGTGAAAAATTGGATAGAGCGTTTAGCATTCTCCCTAGCTAACTGCTCTCCATTTTAACGATCCTGTAAGTTGCTTGGATTACACAAACTCATTCAAAATGAGTTTGTGTATCTCCAGACAAAGTACTTTTATATTGTTCTGTTTGCCTATATTTCATTGTATGAATTAGGTATGATTGGTTTACTAATAAAAATAAATACCTGGGGCAATGATGAAAAAATTAGTTCTTATTATGGCATTATTTTCATTAAACGCATTTGCTGCTGATGAAGTAAATCCAAACTCTTATGCAAACAATAATTGTGAGCGCATAAAAGATCCTGCAGAGAGAAAAGATTGTTTGGATATTGAAAAGAACAATCAAGCACAAGAAAACTTTAGAAATTTCGAAGAAAACAGTCCAGAGTCTTACCAAGGAACGTTCTAAATTGAACGGGCAGTATTTCTCCTCTCCCGCGAAGAGTCTTCATCATATTTGTAAACTCCTTTTGCGGAAGAGGCTTGCTCTCCATTCAAATCCCTAAGTTTCCCAACTATCTAAAGAAATATTTCTTCAAATCCCTAACAAATGGTTAATTTATGAACTATATATACATATAGCAATCATTGTGTTCAGCTTCAAGGAGAGAAATATGAAACGAATAATAACATATTCAGCTTTGCTTATGTCTGTAAGCTTAGTTGGATGTAATACAATGAATAACGTCAGCCAGTACAGCAATCAAACCGTAGGAGCAGGTGTAAATTATGGTGCTCACGTAGTAGGTACTGGGGTTGGTTATGTAGCCAATACAGGGGCATTTATAGGTAATGGAGTTGGTAAGGTAGTTGATACTGGCGTTGGTGTTGTAACTGGTCATCGAGCTACTTATCACCAAGTAGGCTATACTAATAAGCATGTTGTTTATCATAATGGCCATCGCTATGTACTTAAAAATGGTCGCTATGTTCTCGTACGTTAACCCTCAATGGCTCTTTCTTAATTGATTTAAGGAGAGCCACCATTAAACCTTATAGTTTATTGAGGTTTAGACATCTAATTTCAGTTATTGTAAGGTAGTACCCTATTCTTAGGGACACTGCGTTAAGTTAAGCTTCTAATCTTTAACTGAATAGCAGTGGCTCTTAGGCAGGTCACTTCTTTTAAGTGATAAGTAAAGATTTCTCCCTTGTAATAAATTGGAAGAACATATGTCAGAGTTGAATCAGTGTTCAGTTAAGACATTATCACAATTAATTCGTGGCCGTGAATTGACGGTTTCTGAGTTACTTGATTCTTTTATTTGCGAAATAGAAAGGGTAAATCCTAAAATAAATGCTTTGATTCACACTGATTTTAGGGCTGCGCGTCAAGCTGCATTTGCTGCGGATCAGAAGCTTAAAGATTCTAATTTCGTACCTGGTGAATTATTTGGTATCCCATTTACGGCAAAGATTTATATGCTGTTCCAAACCATATTGTTACTTTTGGTACAAAAGGATTAATGAATACTTTGTGCCATCAGGAAACGACGGTTATTTCTCGTTTAATTCAGCAAGGAAGTATTTTTTTAGGTTTGACGAATACGCCGGAATTAGGACTCTCATTAGAAACCGATAATTTGGTTTATGGGCGTACCAATCATCCTATGAAACCTAATTATTCAAGTGGTGGCAGCAGTGGGGGAGAGGCTGCATTAATCGCAAGCCATGCTTCGCCAATGGGGTTGGCTGGAGATCATGGTGGTGGCGCCAGATATCCGGCTCATTGTTGTGGTGTATATACTTTACGTCCTTCATTAGGACGTTTACCTCAAACAGGGTGTGTGGTGCCGAAACGTGGTTGGGTGGCTTTAACCAGTCGCATTGCTCCCATGACCAATTGCATTGACGATTTAGACATTTTATTCCATGCGATTCAAGGAGGGGATGGTCTTGATCCTTATGCAGAACGACATGTGTCATCTAAAAAAATGAACTTTGCAAAGAATATGCGTATTGTGTATTTAGTCGACCAAAATTGTTCTGATCTGGATCCGGCAATGCCTATTGCATTCGCAGCAATATGCAGCAATTTGCCGCGGATGGAATGCAGATTGATACGATAGAAACAAAACTTTTTGAAGAGGGGATTGGTATTGCAACTCAATTGTTTCAGGCAGATGCAGGCGAAGGTTTAAATAATCTTCTGCAGACATTGGGAACAAAAGAAGTGTCTCATCAAGTACAAGCATGGTTGAATCAGCTGCCAGAAAGTCCAATGACGCTTGATCAATATTTAAAGCTTTGGGCAAAATGGGATGAATATAAGATCAAATTTTTGCAGCTGTTTCAAACGTACGATGTATTACTATGCCCCGTTTCACCCCAATGTGCGCTGCCGCATGGAGAAACACTTAAACCCAATGCGATTTGGCCGCTTATCCGTTATACAGCCAGTATTACTTTAACTGAGTGTCCAGTAGTTGTTATTCCTTGCGGCACGAATCAGCAACAGTTTCCTATAGGTATGCAAGTTGTAACCAGGCCGTGGGAAGATGAATTGGCGTTGGCAGTGGCCAAATATTGCTCATCATGGAAATAAGCTATAATAACCATTAACAATCATAGAGTGAGGAGTCTGTCATGGCTAATTATTCCCATGAGGTTATTGCTCGTATCGATACCATTTGTACTATGCCTGAGTTTTCACAAGCCGATCCCTTTATACAAGTTATTGCCACTGGAATACGCGAAAGCATTCATAATCATAAAGATATAGATACCAACACTACGATTCAAGAGTTACAACCCGGTTTAAAGCAACAGCATAAGCCATCAACAGTGATGATTGGCTCTCTTGTTGCACTGCTACAAAAAGTTAAGGATGAACGATTCCAACATGCTTTGTCTCAGCATAGTGTTTTTCATCACGAAGAGGAACAACCAAAGGAAAGACTCAGTAATGAGTCATTAAAAGTAATTACGGACAATCTAAGGACCCTGTTGGGAGATAAAGCTGAAATTACACTCATGCCCGGATATATGCATCAAATGGCTCGAAAACCACTATATTTTCTCAGTATTAATTCAAATGATGTGGATACCGTCAAAGGGCTTTTAGAACTTTATATTCCCCACTTTGATCAATCGAAAAATTTTGATGCTCAGAGCAATACTTTTTCTGTGGCATTTAAAGATAATGAGTTACTAGAATTTAATGCCGAGATGCAAAAGTTAGTCAATGCAGCGACACAAGGACCTAGATGACAAAGCATCCCACGGTATTGCAGCATCATCCGACAATTATTTCAAAGATTACGTTTTTAATGATGTGGCGGAGGTTAATGTTGCTCCCGAGCTCTCCTTTGTTTCAAAAAAGTCTTTAGACTGTTCTAAAGCAGCGAGCTGTTCTTTTAAGGCAGGCGTTAAATTATCTTCACTAATGATTGCAGGTAATTTGATGTCATATTCGCTTCCAGGACGATCCTTGGATAATGCATTATACAACTCCTGTGCTTCTTGAAATGATAAAACGTACGGATTTTTCGAACCGTCTTTTTTTTGCACAATAATCAAATATTCAGTGTCCCAATTTTGTTCATTAAAAGCACTTTCACATAACTGGCGCACCATAGAGCCTTTGACACCCATGCCTAAATATTGGATTAGTTTACGTTCTTTTTCATATTTGTCGTCCTGTGTTATTTTGTTGAATAGTTCCTGGAATTCTTTAAATAACTGTTCTGGAATTTGATTTAGTTTACTTAGGTGTTTGCTGGCTTTATAGGCTTCAATTTCTTTATATTTTTGCATTAATTCCTTGGGAATATCTCCATTAAATAAGGTATCAATAATTGCAACTTTCAATGAAAAACCAATAAATTGGTTGCAAGATACCCCTTTATTTTTACTTAAAGGAACATGCTCCTGGTTGCGCATAAAAGAACGAAATGCACGATAGAGTTCATGTTGTTCTGATAGTTTTTCAACTGCTGCCAATTCATCATCATCCAATAGATGTTGTTTGTCAGTTTCTTCTTCCATGAAAAACATCATTGCAGCGGTACTGTCAGTCTTTATCGAAGGCTCTTCCGCTTTTGCCAATTCCTCTTTAGCAGTTTCCTTTTGTTTTTTAATACGTGCATAATCTGATTGGCGTCGCTCATCAGCTAAAGTGGCATAAGGTGTTGGAAGTTTAACCTTATGTGTTTCAAACTGCTCTAAGAAGGGTGGTAATTCGATTTTAGGTAATTCAGTTTTACCTTGAGCCACCGCATCAAGTAACTGCATTATTTGCTTTTCTTGAGCAAGTAGTGCACGTAGCGCATTATTAATGGGATCGAATGTGGTTTTGTCTAAATTGGCTCTTTTTAGAATGTCTTCATATTGTTCCTTTATCATTTTGATGCTTTTGGAAATTGCTTGACTAGCCAATTGCTTATTCTCAGTGGTTTTGATATCCATTAAAAAATCGCGAGTATTATTAAACACAGAAATCAAGTGATTTAGCTCCATTTGTGCCCGGTACTCTACTGTTTTTTGTTTCAATTGAGCATATACAGTCGGATCTGCCGTTGGATCCCATTGTTGCAGCGCTTTGGCTAAATTCCTTGAGACTTTAGGGTGAGAACAATGAAACACTGCGGTTGTGCCTAAAACACCACGAGTACTCATATCCTTAATTAATTCGTGACTCCTCACTCCCTCTTGATTTTCGCCGGAGCTTGAATGATAAATTCTATTGTTATTGTAGGCCATTACATGCGAACCACTGCTATCTATGTGCTGCATGACAACTGCTCTTTGAGCTGTGTTAGTAATTTTTAAAGGATCGCTATTTTTCTTTAAACTTCCTTTATCAAGTTCTACTAATACATCACCATTTGATAAGGGCCGCATCATAAAATCCTAATGAAGAATGCTTCTAATAAGTATAGCATCTGCATGATTGATTAGGCTTTTGCGGCCGCTTAATTCCTTTTACCTGATGTTAGAATAACTTATAAAGAATATGTGCTTCTGTGCACAATTTCCTCTAGTTTTTGAGTGCTTCTAATTTCAGCGACAATGTATTCAATTAGCGATCCTTTGCATCCCAAAGGAATGTCTTTATGTACTTTTAAAACTCGATGAGTCTCATTGGTACGGTGACGTGCGTTTAATACCTCTAACTCTTCAGAATTGACTACACTACGTGCATCAGCAAGTGTTAGTAAGCGTTCATCATTTCCTATTAATCCTAATTTTCGAGCTCTGTCATTCATTTTGTCATAGTGTTTCGGAGCAGTTCCTTCCGAGAAGACCACTTCAAGGGACCAGACTCTTTTTTTGAATTCAGGATTTGTCCAGTCTTGGACATGCACGATTTCCTTTGAGGACATAAATTTACCCAGTAAGCGGCCTGGCCCCCTTACTTGAATTATTTTCGCGACATCCTCAGAAACTCTAAGTGCCCAATTATCTTCGTTGCTCGCGCCAACAATGACGGTTATTTCATTATTATTTGCCGCAGTTGCCTTAATCGGATGATATTTTTCTCCTTCCTCTAACTGCTGGATCTGTCTTCTTGTATAGCTATCAAACATTTCTTCATTTAAGAATAAATGTTTTTGCGGGACTGTATACACTTTAGGTAATCCTGTTACCCAAATGTACCCTTTACATGGAATAATCGATATTCCTGCAGCATAAGGTCTTACTGTGAACTTACAGGGAGAAGTAGAAAAAAAGAATCTACTGTTATTGCTCACGAGGTAATCCACCAAATCATGGCTTGATGCTTTTTTTCTTTGTACAGAAGACATTCCCAGAAAGTCGGTAGTCATTGCCTCATGTACTTCTTTAGTTCCTTCTGTTCCTCTAAAAATAAAGTCTGTTCCTGATGGGAGGCTTTCGTGTAATTGAGAAATACCCTCATTTATTTCTATTGCTGTTAACTTAGGATAAGTTGTATCTAACTTATCAGGATAAAAAAGCGAAGTATTCATTTTGTTCAAAGATGCTAAAACACTTCTATTAAAAGTTTTTAGCGGATTTAAGTGTGATAATCGTGCCAACATTGCTAGGTACCCCGATGTAATTCTATATTTTTAATTAAGCAGACTTATTGATGGTCTTAGTGTTTTAAAAAGGATCATACCAAATAAAGTTTGTTTTGTTGACTTAAAAATGGGATTTTTAAAGGCATTTTGTAGCTTTAATGCGATCCATGTTTCTTTTGAATGCATTTTTATTTTATAAATGAGCTTTTTGCGCAAGTTGTATGCGCTCATTGAAGCAGGGAAAATACACCCTTTAGTTAAAGGGTGTTGTTGTTAAATTGAAGGAGTCTGAGATAGCCCTTCGTTAGTTGTGGGTTTTGTGTCTCGTGGTGCATACAGGCCATAAGGAGATAATGCGGATTTACTGGCTCCAAGCTTTAGACCATCTAAATGCTTTTTGAATATTTCGAAGTTTGCTTCATGTTCTGTATCGATTATAGGAAAGACAATATGTTGAAAATTTCCTGCTCGCTTTTCAATTTCTTCACGATAGACCTGAGCAACAATATCAGGATAATTTTTAAAACTTCCACATCCCCATGCACCCAAAATAGCGTCAGTTTTTCCTTTAAGTATCAAGGTATCCAGTTGAGCGCCTACTCTACGACTCAAATCTTCAGCATATAGCTTATCACTGGGTTCGATTGTTTTTCCTATGAGCTCAGGAGCAGCTGATCTGAGTTCATAAAAAGGGAATATTCTGTTTTTGGGAAGGAATTGGTAGCTCAAATCAGCATCAGCAACAAATGCGTGTTTTGATGAGAATCCTTCTTCAGCTCCTGTTGGCACAAACACTTCTGCACCACGAAAACAAATCTGAGGTTGATCCCCCATAAAGACTTTATAGGCTTCCGGAACTTTTACTCCTCGTCGTATACCCAAAGCCTGCAGTTCTTCAGGCGTCATTTTTTCTTGTGCGCTTAAGAGTTTTCTGGTGTTCTCATCATAGAGGAAGCATTTTCGTGCTGCATCATAATAAACTCCCTTAGACAGTAATGTTTGGGCACAAGTTGAACGATGCCATATATTTTCTTCCTGAGCATCCCCTCCTTCTAGAACAGCACCACCAGGAAAGAAAGAACTAGCCATGTTCAGTACAGGATATATTTTTCCATGTTTCATGGTGGCATCTAGGGCAGCATCTCCGAAGTCTTGGTGAACCACCTCAACTTTTTGAGGAGGGGTTTCTTTACTTTTTTCCCATAGTTTTAAATTATCTGATGCATGGAGTTGCAGTTCAGCCAGTTTCTCTTGATCGATAATATGGTCCAATGTTAAGCCCATACTTTGATGACGCCAGCGAGATCCAGAAAGCGTGCCCACAATAAAACCCGGTTTGTTGTCGTAATGTGCTTCTTTTATTCTCATGAGTGGAAGGGGCTGGGGCTTGCCTGTATGACGTAATTCTCGTAATGCTCTCATAGATAGCTTCCTTTGTTTTTTGTCGCTTCCAGGTGTTTTGGAGACAGATAATCCTAAAATTGTGGATACAAATTAAACAATATGAGCTATATTTTACAGTATTTCTTTTTTTGTGTCATCATTTTTGTTTCAAATGTGATGTTATTGATTAAAATGCCTTTAGAAAAAAAGCAAGTAGAAGATGTAGAGCCCATTGGCATACTGTTGCTATGACACTCAAGTTTGTGTCATAGCAACATGATCGAATTTTAAAAACGCCTGTGTTTTTTCCTCTGTTTAATGCTGATTTAGCCTGTTTATTATCGATGATGCCGATAATAGCGATGATGCCTGTAATGATATTTTGCTGGGCGTACTTTATGATAATGCCGATAGTGATGACCGTAGTGTCTATAGTGGTGCCCATAATGATGACCATAATGATAGCCGTAGTGATATCCATTATTGGCTAGGGCAATGGTACTGGCACTCATTAATAATCCGCCTAAGAGGATTGTTCTTATTTTCGTCATGTAAAACCCCTTTTTAATAATCCATGTATTTATTTTAGCTTAATTTAAACTTTGTGCCTAAATATTGATCTCTTGAGGCGCTATTCATGAATTAAAAAAATGCATTGAATAAAACAACCAGCCATGTGAAAGGATTAAATGATGCAATTTGAGGGGGTAAAAATCCGTTCAAAAGGAAAATTGAATTAATTTATAAAACAACGATTATATGGTACTTTGGGACATCTCCAATTTTGAGATTTAATGGCGAGGGCCTCGTGACATTAAGATGTCTCATTTAAAAGGAATCTGATTTGGAAAAAATCCTTAGATGTGTTCCGCTTCTTTTATTACTGCTACCACTCATTTTTTGTGAGAGAGGATGGACTACCCAAAGAGCGCCGCTTTTGAGTGATTTTATGCGAATTAAGACAGTCAACGAACCTGATTTATCGCAAGATGGGAAATGGGTGGTTTACACAGTAGAGGAAAATGTTAGTAAAAAGGAGTCAATACGAAACATCTGGTTGGTGTCGTACGATGGGAATGTTTCAAAACAACTTACGAACAGCAAAAAAGAAAGTAATTATTTGCCTAAGTGGAGCCCTAATTGTCAATGGATTGCTTTTGTATCCGAGCAAGGTGATACAAAGAGCCTTAAATTATTCAATAGAAAAAGTGGCCAAATTATCCAATTAACAAATAACCAGTATGAGGTAAGTGATTTCACTTGGGCTCCCGACTCCCAAAATATTGCGTTTATTGGACATAAAATAGAAGGTGAAAAAGAATCTAAAACCAATCCTATAGTGATTACGCGATTTCTCTTTAAAAAAGATAGGGAGGGGTATCTGGGTGAAAAGCGAACACATCTTTATCGTATCGCAATCCAAAGTAAACACATTGAACTGTTGACTCCAGGTTCCTATGATGAATGGGCTCCAACTTGGTCTCCTGATGGAAATTATATTGCTTTTGCGTCGCAAAGAGCAGCGGAATCGGATAGAAGTTTTAGTTCGGATGTGTATGTGATCAATACAAAATCCAGAAGTAGCGCGGTGCAATTAACGCGTTCCCCTGGGGCTGAAATGGATCCGGAGTGGGAATCTGTGCCTTCATGGAGTCCTGATAGCAGTCAAATTGTTTATTTAAGTAATAGTAATCATTCCCATATTTATGCTCCGACACAATTAGCTGTTGTTGATTTAACGAATCATCGAGAGAAGATTGTTGCTCCTGAGGATCGTTGGTTTACCAAACCCAAATGGTCTGCAGATGGTAAAAAAATATATGCATTAGTTGAAATAAGTAGAAATACACATCTCAGTGAAATTGATGTGCGTACTGGTACTGTTAACGCATTAACTCATGGAGCGGGTGTGGATAGTAATTTTTCAGTGGCAAATCAACGCATCGTAGTCATTTCTTCGAATGATCAACATCCACCAGAACTTTTTGCTGTAGAAAATATCCTAAGGCCGCTTACTCACCATAATCAAAAACTTTTAGAGCAAGTAAAATTTTTGCCGGTAGATGATATTGAGTTTAAGAGTACTGATGGAACTGTGATTGAAGGGTTATTACTAAAGCCAGCACATTACAGAGCAGGCAATCAATATCCTGCAATTTTAAATTTACACGGAGGGCCAGTATATCAGTTCAGCCATGATTTTAATTTTGATTGGCAATGGCTCGCCGCTCAGGGATATGCAATTATAGCTCCAAATCCGCGAGGAAGTTCTGGAAGGGGATATGATTTTTCTAGAGCGATAAATGCAGATTGGGGTGACTTAGATGTCAAAGATGTTTTAGCTGCGGTTGATTATGTAATTAACAAAGGTATTGTGGACCCTAATAAATTGGCCGTAGGTGGTTGGAGTTATGGTGGTATGCTTACTGATTATGTTATTGCCAGTACATCACGTTTTAAGGCAGCAGTCAGTGGGGCAGGTACTGGCAATATCTTGGGAAATTATGGTGTAGATCAATATACGCTAGAATATGAAACGGAGCTGGGGAAACCTTGGCTAAATGCCCAAGCTTATTTAAAAGTAAGCTACCCATTGATGAAAGCAGATAAAATCAAAACACCTACTTTATTCATGTGTGCCAGTTTGGATTTTAATATGCCATGCATTGGTTCCGAACAATTGTATCAAGCCTTAAAATCACAAAATATACCAACCCAACTCATCATTTATCCCGATCAATATCACACCCTTGATAGGCCCGACTTTCAAATGGATCGTTTAAAACGATTTAAGGAGTGGATAGATACCTATCTTAAGAATGTAGAAAGATTCAAAACACACAGCAAATAAATTTTATAATGATGATTGTGATTGGCTTGAGTTTAATTAGTGCCAAAATTTTGAAGTTTATAAATGAGCACTATTAATCAATTCAAAGGAAAGAGCCTCACGCACCCTTATCTTTTAGTGCATTCGTGGCCTGTATGACTCCTCCTCTTGAAGATTGTCTAATATTTGTTCCGCCTGTTCTGCATTAATCAGTCCTTTCTGCTGTATTTCCTTAATAAATTCCATGGCTTGCTCAGTAGTATCAAATACAAAAATAACTAGATTTTTTCCCTTATATTGTTTTAGATGCTCTTTTTCTTCTTCAGACATGTCTTGATAATGTTGGCTTTTTTTAAACTCATCTAAACTATCATAAGCTTGAGGCTGAGCGTTTTGTTGCTCCATAAATTGGTTATAGAACTCGGCAAGCTTCTGTCTTTTTTCATCATCGTCAAGGCTAAGAACTATAGGTTTAGTCATAATAAAATCTCCAAGTTTAAATAGTATAAATATTAACTTCACCATGTATTAATAATACTCACAAAGAGTCAAATTTACTTGTTTTTTACGAAAATAATTCAAATACAAAAGAATATTTAAACCTCTTTATATCAACATCAAAACTGGTCAAAGTGATTCTCTATAGGCTATAAATATCTATAGGGCGTTTAATTTGTCTCTGAAAAAGAGAAAGAGTTCTTATGGGCAAAGAAAAACGGAATATTCTTTACGTTGATGATGAAGTGAATAATCTTACGGCCTTTGTCGCTACATTTCGCCGCAATTTCAACGTATACACTGCTACTTCTGGACGCGAAGGTATGGAGATTATGCGTCGCAATAACATTCAAATTGTTATTACTGACCAAAGAATGCCAGAAATGACGGGAGTGCAGTTTTTAGAGTCGATTATTCCTGAATATCCCAATACGATTCGGATGATTTTAACCGGTTTTACTGATATTGAGGCAATTATTAAAGCCATTAATACCGGTCGGGTATTTCGTTATATTACCAAGCCATGGGATCCGGTGGAATTAAAGATTAATATTGATACCGGTTTGAAAATGCTAAATCTGGAAGAAGAGCGCTTGTCTTTAATTGAACAATTGAATCAGGAAGTGTTATATCAAAAACGAATTATGGACTTATTTCAAAAATATGTGCCTAAAGATATAGTCAATGAAATTTTAAATGGTCAGGGGGAAGACTCCCTAACTCGTGGCGAATACCGTATTATTTCCGTCATGTTTGCCGACATTCGTCAATTTACCTCATTATCAGATAAATTGGGTTCAGTTAAAACCGTTGAACTTCTTAACGCTTATTTTGAATTAATGACCGAAAAAGTACGAGCGCATCATGGATGTGTTAATAAATTAATTGGCGATGGAATCTTAGCTTTATTCGGTGCACCGGTGTCTCATATTGATAATCAGCTCAATGCGGTCTTCGCAGGATTAGCAATGATTGATGCCTTAAAAGAGTTCAACGATACCTATCGTAGTGAAATAGGTCATGATATTACTATGGGAATCGGTATTAATACGGGCGAAGTAATCACTGGAAATATAGGCACTAGTGAGCATATGGAGTATACCGCTATTGGCGATACGGTGAATACTGCATCACGAATAGAGGCGCTGACTAAAGATAAACCCAATACTTTGTTGATTAGTGAAACGACGTATAAGCCCATTTCTAATGAAATTCTGGTTGAAGAGTTAGAGCTACAAGTGATACGAGGCAAGGATGAAAAAATCAAACTCTATAGAGTACTTGGAAAGAAAACATGAGCCTCAATACCATAAAAACTTGGCGGTTCTGGTACCAGAATATAATCACCGCTTTTCTTTATACATTAGGGGGGCTTGCAAGTAATATTTGGACTGTTCCAAACACCATGGTGACACCACTTTGGCTCCCTTCGGGTATCGCTCTAGCGATGGTGCTTTGGTATGGAAATCATGTTGTTCTTGGTATTGTGATCTCCGAGACCATCGTGACCGCCGTGTTAGGCAATATAGTGTCCTGGCAAAATTGGTCTGCATCGATCATCATCGGGTTTGGGGCAGGACTTCAGGCCATTTGGGCTGGCAAGTTCATTCAATACTATACCCATACCAAAACCCCATTCTATACCGTTCACGATATCCTGTTATTTATATTCGGGGCTAACTTTTTGATATCTCTTACGAGCAGTACTATAGGCTTAGCGGCGCTCTTTGTATTTGAGCTTATTAAACCAGATTTCGATTTAATTTTAGACAATTGGTTTGTTTGGTGGATTGGTGATGTTGTTGGTATTATTGTGATGACGCCACTTATCATGACGTGGTACCAAAAAAAATTCACATTTCATTTAAAACGCTTTATTGAATATATCATTTTAGTTATTTTGCTAGGTTGTACTATCAGCATGATTTATATGTTGCATTATCCTTTAGCCTATATCTTAATTCCTTTTAGCGTATGGTCTGCAGTACGGTTTAGTACACGGTATGCAACAATCATTGCTTTTTTAATATCAATTTCGATCATTTGGCTTGAAATACATGGTTATAAGGAGTTTCATACAGCGGACATTTCAACCAGCTTGTTATTTTTGCAAGCGTTTGTTGCGGTGATATTTTTTACTACTTTAGTTTTATCTGCGCTAATTACCGAACGTAGAAAAGCACAAAACGATCTCCTGCTGGCAAATATGGAGTTGGAATCACGTGTAGAACAACGCACCCAAGATTTAAATGAAAAAAACCTGCAGCTCAATCATGCGTTAGATACATTAAAGCAGGCAGAGTCTCAATTAATTCAAGCAGAAAAAATGTCTTCCTTAGGGGTGTTAACTGCAGGAATTGCACATGAAATTAACAACCCAGTTAATTTTATTTCCGCTAATATCGGTCCCTTAAAAAATGATATTGCAGAAATTATGCAACTATTAAATAAATATGCAGAAATTACCTCTGACACCTCAATAAAAGAGAAATTACGTGGGATTAATCAATATAAAGAGGAAATCGATCTACCATTTACCTTGCAAGAGACGCATGATTTACTTGATGGTATTGAGGAAGGTGCACGACGCACAGCAAATATCGTGAAAGATCTGCGTACTTTTTCTCGGCTTGATGAAGGTGCATTGAAGCGAGTTAATATTCACGAAAATATCGATTCCACTTTAACCTTGTTGCACAATCAATTTCGTGACCGAATCATTATCAAGAAAAACTATGGCGATATTCCTGAAATCGAATGTTTTTCTGGAAAAATTAATCAAGTATTTATGAATATTCTTATCAATGCGACACATGCAATTTCTGATCAAGGTGAAATTACAATTACCACGAGCCAAGAAAATGAGCATATTTTGATTCGAATTCGCGACACAGGTACTGGTATGAGTAAAGAAACAATAGCTAAGATTTTTGAACCTTTTTTTACGACTAAGCCTGTTGGAAAAGGGACTGGTTTAGGTTTATCCATTTCATATAGCATTATTCACGAACATCATGGAACTATTTCAATTAATAGTACTCTTGGAGAGGGAAGTGAATTTATTATCACTTTGCCTATAAAGCATACCCCTGGAGGTTAGTTAGGTAGTTTTTCCTGAAGGGAACGACCGAAATATTTTTGATAAAGAGTTAAATATGTTCCATCAGTTTCTATTGCTAATAGCGCCTTATTAATTTTATCAATTATGGCGGCATTTTTTTTAAGGGCAATGATTCCATATCCGTTTCCCAAAGTAATAGGTTTCCCCACCAGTTGAAAGCCTTTAAGCGTGTTGTTGAGTAGGTATTTGGCAACATTTTCATTTAACAAGGCTGCATCAATATCACGATTATTGAGTGCTAATATTAGTGTTGTAATTTTAGGATACACCTTAATATTTTTTTGGGAAGTATATTGTGGCAGAACATTATATTGCAGTAAGGTTGCTTGCATTACGCCAATTTTCTTGTTTTTAATATCATCGATTGAATTGATATTTGAGTTCTTTAGTGACACAAATTGTCCATTGCTTGTTATATAAGGCATACTGAACTGATATTGTTCTGAGACATCAGGAGGTATTGGGCTTGCCAAAAAAGTAACGTCAATAGTACCTGTCTGCAAATCATTTAATTGTGTTTCAAAATCAGTTGCTTTGTAGACACATGGTTCATTAATGCGTTTGCATATCTCATTCATCAGGTCAACAGCAAAACCAAAATAATGATTATTAGTATCGACTGATGAAAAAGGTGGGGCAAATTTTAAAATACCTATGGTGAATGGATTGGCGTAAGTAAAGAGGCTCGTCACTAAGAGGGTTATAAAAACAAGATACTTAATAAGCTTCATGTTGTGTGCCCATCCCTTTATTTATTTAAACTCTAGATGGTTAGAATCGGGTTGTCAATCAAGTAGTTAATGGATTCCCATTTATTCACAAGAACATTTTATGTGCAATAATTGTACTATAATCAAATCATCAAGAGCATTATCAGATAAAGATTGTTTATCTGAACTTCTCATGCGTCTTGTAGAACGGTGCTGGCTGATTGAGAAGCACGTATAAATTTTTCAATTGAACGATATCGAAATATTAATCCAACGGGCATTATGGCCGTTTTTATTTCGTTGTAACTCAGTTACTCTATGAGAATTTTTCCTGATGATTGATTTATCAGAAAAATCTTGATTTTTGCCTTCACACTCATCATAGTGCCTACGTCCTGTACTTGAGACTTGAATATGAGGTTGGGTCCTTGGCCCAACAGAGCCAGTATCATGTGACTCAGTGGTGTTGGCCAAAGTCTAAGTTACCTGCAGACAACTCTAATCCAATAGATAACTAATACATTCTGACAAGGAGTATCATAAATGGGTTACAAATTTCGCCTAAGTTGTGTGTTGTTATTGAGTGTGCCATCACTCTTATTTGCAGATGATACACTTGTTTTTGCGGTTGATATCATTCGCCATGGTGATAGAACACCAATTATTCCACTTCCAGCATCAAATTATCACTGGCGGGAAGGTCTAGGCCAGCTAACTGCTGAAGGCATGCAGCAAGAATATAAGATGGGGATGGAGTTCCGTAAAAAATACGTGGAACAAGCCCATTTGTTACCTGAGCACTATGAACAAGGAAGTATGTATGTTCGCTCTACGGATTATGAACGGACGTTGATGAGCGCCGAGTCTTTATTAATGGGATTATATCCATTGGGTACAGGACCGAATACTACAGGATCTTCCTCTCCCGCTTTACCTAATGCATTTCAACCTATCCCAATTTTTAGTGCACCATCCAAATATGATGAGGTGATTATCCAGCAAGTAAACCCTGCAGAACGCGCAAGACTAATGGAACAATATGTGTACTCAACGAAAGAGTGGCAGCAAAAAAATGCAGAACTCCAAGATAAGTATCCAGTTTGGAGCGCACTTTTAGGCGCACACATTAGGAGCTTGAATGATCTCCAATTACTTGGTGATACTTTGTATATTCATCAAATACATAATGCACCAATGCCGGTTGGCTTGAGTGCTCAAGACGTTGAAACAATTATCAATGCCAGTAACTGGGCTTTTATGGCACAAGAAAAACCACAACAAGTAGCAACGGCTTATAGTACGAAGCTCATGACTAATATTGCTAATTATCTCAATAGCGGTAGTCAGAAAAAAACGAAGCTTAAGTATGTTTTATTATCTGCTCATGATACAACCATTGCTGGTGCCTTGAGCTTTATGGGGGCTCCTTTGGAAATCGCTCCGCCGTATGCTTCAAATCTTAATTTCTCGCTTTATGAACGTGATGCCAATTATTACCTTGTAAAAATTACGTATAATGGACAGCCTGTTTCTATTCCTGCTTGTGGGGGAGATACGTGTGAACTACAACAATTTATAAATTTGGTGAACAGTCCTAGAAATACTTCCATTTAATTTCAGGCTAGCTTGGGTTGCGCTTCGCGAAGGATCTCCTCTCGTAACATGGTGCTACAAATGGGGATCCTGCGCTTTACTCGGGATGACGGTAGGCTGGGCTGTTAAGCCCAGCGTTTGTTGAGTTCAATGTCCATCATGAAAACCATCACTGTACTCTCAATTAACAAGTAACAACTTTCATGCATTAGCATTGTTACATGCTGGGCTTATGCAGTGTATAGACCGGGGACATCCCTGACATATGTTCGGGGACATAGTTGACACTTTACAATGGCATATTGATTAGAAGTAGGAGGATCAATATGCCCTGGAAAGAGGCAACAATTATGTCCCAAAAAGA
>Ga0209935_1000622_pt1 | contig 77023 bp, 70 predicted proteins | sample ThiBio_1000_plan_2_FD_183958 | JGI IMG/M metagenome (GOLD analysis project Ga0209935, IMG submission 183958) | Wastewater bioreactor microbial communities from Cape Town, South Africa - Thiocy_cont_1000_plan (SPAdes) | ecosystem: Engineered > Bioreactor > Thiocyanate-remediating >... | reverse complement strand
CAGGCGGCCGAGAGGCCGCAAACAAGGCCTCCGTGGCCTGAATCCGAACGAAAGATCAGTCGAATTCTTCAACATGTGGGAAGCGCCAACTCAAATTTTGTTCGAGAGTCTGTTTTGGACATGATCCCTAGGGGCGCCGTTCACTGCCGCATAGGCAGCTCAGAAACCACCAGGTTGCGCAGCTCGGTCACGAGCGTGCTGTTCACTGCCGCATAGGCAGCTCAGAAATGAGTCACGGCCGATTCATCGCAGGCTATTGCGTTCACTGCCGCATAGGCAGCTCAGAAATTTCGGTTGCGTTTGCGTTTACTCGTTTACTGTAAGCGGAGTTCACTGCCGCATAGGCAGCTCAGAAATGAAACGCCTGCGAGAAGGCACGGCCACCGAGGTTCACTGCCGCATAGGCAGCTCAGAAAAGCTCGGCCAGGATCAGCGCGCCGGACTTGACGTTCACTGCCGCATAGGCAGCTCAGAAAAAGCCCGGCGAGCCAGTGCCAGCGAACCCGCTGTTCACTGCCGCATAGGCAGCTCAGAAAATTCCCGACGCCGTCGATCCGACGCTTGACCAGTTCACTGCCGCATAGGCAGCTCAGAAAGCAATGCGGGCAAATCTCGGCTTTCGCGTTGATGTTCACTGCCGCATAGGCAGCTCAGAAATTGCCCAACGTGCCTGTGAGCACGTCCCCGCGGTTCACTGCCGCATAGGCAGCTCAGAAATTGCCGAAGAGCGGCGCGTTCATGGTGACCAGGTTCACTGCCGCATAGGCAGCTCAGAAAGCCGAGCCCGCCCGCCACGGTCCGGTGTTCCCGTTCACTGCCGCATAGGCAGCTCAGAAACGAACAGGCCGCTGGTATTGGCGCTGCCCATGTGTTCACTGCCGCATAGGCAGCTCAGAAAAGCAGGTGGCGCCTGCCCGCGCGGCAACTGGCGTTCACTGCCGCATAGGCAGCTCAGAAAACCTACGCGCTGGCCGATCGCGTCATCTACCAGTTCACTGCCGCATAGGCAGCTCAGAAAAGAGGCTTGCGCTCGGCCATCGTCTTACGCCAGTTCACTGCCGCATAGGCAGCTCAGAAATGGACGTGCGCGGTATCGACTGCGGAGCAGATGTTCACTGCCGCATAGGCAGCTCAGAAATTCTGCAGCACTTCGGCGGGGTACGCCTCGATGTTCACTGCCGCATAGGCAGCTCAGAAAGACCTGCACTCTCAGGCCGTCAGGTCCATCGAGTTCACTGCCGCATAGGCAGCTCAGAAAGTCCAGGTGGTCGTGTTCGAGATCAGCGCGGAGTTCACTGCCGCATAGGCAGCTCAGAAAAACATGTCCTGCAATGACCGTGCCGCGCTCATGTTCACTGCCGCATAGGCAGCTCAGAAAGACAGTTGTACCGACACACCCTTGGCCAGGTAGTTCACTGCCGCATAGGCAGCTCAGAAAGTATTGCGCACGAGTGATCAAAGCACACGAACGTTCACTGCCGCATAGGCAGCTCAGAAAATGCCCTACCACCCCATCCAGACCATGAACAAGTTCACTGCCGCATAGGCAGCTCAGAAATTCCCACGTCTGATACGTGGCAGCGCTGTGCACGTTCACTGCCGCATAGGCAGCTCAGAAACAGCCCATCTGGCTGCGCCTGGCGGATGGCGAGTTCACTGCCGCATAGGCAACTCAGAAACATGAGGCGACGTCAACCTCGGGTGGACTGGTGGTTCACTGCCGCATAGGCAGCTCAGAAAGTAGATCGGCCGCAGTCTCGATGCCCATGGTTGTTCACTGCCGCATAGGCAGCTCAAAACCGCCGGACGCCTGCGCAAAGTGCCGGCGGCATAACCGGCCTCGACGCTTCGAAGCGCCATGGCAGCCTTATGCCAGCGATGTGCATCAGGCTCGGAACAGCCCAGTGGCTGCACAACGCACCGGCTGATTTGCGACGAATTGCATCCCGTGTCAGCACGCCGCGAAAGGCGGACGTTGAGTTCGTGCTCCGCCCGCCTGGGCGTTTTTGGAAAGCACGATGCCTCTTCATTCTTGCCCTCCGCGGCGCCTGCGCCGCTCCCTGTTGGCCGCCGTGCTCTCGCCTGCGGCGCTGGCCCTGGCATCCCTGCTGTCCCTGCCCCTGGTCTGCAACGCCGCGCCGTTCGCCCTGTCTGGCAACGGCCGCTTCAAGCCACCGACGGCGGAGCAACTGGCCGCCTTGCCAGCCAACCTGCCATTCACCCGCGCCGACCTCGCCTCGGGCACCTGGTCGTTCCAGGCACGCTACGATGACAGCGTGCCCGACTCCGATCCGGACGCCTGGGTGGGCCGCTATGTGGGCGCCGTGCAGGCGTTTCGCCTGGTGGTCGGCAGCACAGCCATCGATCTGCCGGTGAGCCAGAGCGAGATCGTCGTCAGCGATGGCGGCCAGGGCTTCACCCAGCGTGAATCCATCCGCCTGGAGGTCAAGGCCCCGGTCGCCGCCGGGCTGCTGCGCATGGCCTGGGTGCAACTCAACCAGCAGCCAGCCGGCACCGACCTGCGGGGCATCGCCGGCGTCCTGCGCAGCGATGCGATGCCGGCAGCCGCCGCCATGGCCCAACTGCCTGCGGCCAACCCGGCTGACCGCTTCCTGGAACTGCGCATCGATCAGCCCGACGCTGCCAACGCAGCGCCGCTGCTCTATCTGAGCACCTCGCAGCCCACCGTCACTGCCAGCCCGATCACCGCGCCCTGAGGAGCCCCAGATGCAACACCCTCACATTCCCTTGGCCCGCCGTTGGCTGGCACGTGGTGCGGTCGCCCTGTTGATCGCGGCCGGGCTGGCCGGCTGCGGCGGCGGCGGCGAGGTCTATGTTTCGGGCGGACCGCCTCCGGTGGATCCGCTCAATCTCGCCCTGACCCGCGTGGGCCCGCAATCGATCCAGGTGGACTGGAGCGACCACCCCGGGGTGGCCAGCTTCGATGTGCTGCGCGACGGCTACCCGCTGGCCACCGTGAATGCCACCACCCTGATCGACAGCTCGGTCTATGTCAACCAGACCTATTGCTACCAGGTGGAGGGCTACGATCCACGGGGCTACCTGGTCGCCGCCACCGATACCGGATGCATCACCGTGGTGCCGTGAACCTGTTCCGGGCCCGCACGAAAAGGCCACCCTTGCCGGTGGCCTTTTTGCATGGCAAAGGGGTCCAGACGGCACCTCGGCTGCGTGACGCCAGTGCGCCGAGACCGCGTTGAACCTGCCCCGGTTCCCCCGTTGTTCAGCACCTACTCCTTATTTGACGCGGCAATCAAAACTCGCGGACGCGGTTGGCGCTGCGGGCTGATCGGGACGGCTCGATCCACACTGACAACGAAATAATTCCGTCATCAAAAATTCATGCCAACGGCCTAAATTGATCACGGTTTCATCCAGCACGGAGAAAATTCAGTGATTCTGGCCAAGACAGAAAAAGGCCGGGCTTCGCTGTCCGACCGCCGGGCCTTTGTGCGGCGCGAGCGCCAATTGCTGGTGCTGGCCGACGGCAGGCGCGACAAGGACGAGTTGGCGGGCCTGCTCGGCGGCGACATCGAGGAACTGGTGACACGCATGGTGTTCGATGGCTACCTGGTGCGTGTCGCCCCAAGCGCCAGGGACACCGCGGGCTCCGACCACACCGCCGCCCGCGCGGCCAGGCCGGTCTCTCCGGCAGAGAAAGCGCAGGCGCCGGCCCGGACATTGAATTCGGGCCCTGCCGAATCGCAGGCACCGTCGTCCCGGTTCGTCGACTCGCGCGCGCCGGCTGCGAGCGGTGGCGATGCCGGTTCGGCTGCTGCCAGTGCAACCGCTGCGCCCAAGCCGCGCCGCTCGCTGGCGGCCAGCAAGATGTACGTGATCGGCCTGATGCAGATGTTGCGTGACCCGGAGGCGTCCGCGCTGGCCGCGGCGATGCACGGTGCGCAGGACGCGAGCGAGCTGCGCTACTGGGTCGTCCGCTGCCTGGTGTTCATTCACGCGGGCTCGGGACCGGACTATGCGGCGCGCGTGACGGCACGTGTGCTGGAGGTGTTCCCGCAGGAGGAGTTGCCGTCGCTGTGCGACGACCTCATGCAGGCACAGCTGCCGGGCATTGGCGCACTGGCGCTCGAACAGCGTGCCGCGCTGCAAGGCGAAAGCCTGGTCGCCTGAGAGGCCGGGTCGCGCATTCGAAGCCGCAAGCGGGCTTTCCGATGTTGCCGACCGTGCACGGCGCTGCATCAACGTCAGGCCGAACGCAAGCCCCGATTCACCCGCACCTCCGCCCACACCACCACCAGCAGGCCCGCGAGCACGCCGGCGAGGCCCAGCCACGCAAGCCACGTCTGACGCTCGCCCACCACCAGCACCGCCAGCACGAAGGCCGTGACCGGCTCACCCAGCGCCAGCGTCACGCCGGTGGCTCCGGAGATGTGGCGCAGGCCGCCGGTGAAGAGCAAGTAGGCCACACCGGTGCTCACCAGCCCGAGGAACAGCACCACCGCCCAGGCGCTCGTATCGGCCTGCAGCGAGCCGCCGAGCAGCCAGGCGGCGGGCAGTGAGAGCAGAGCAGCCGATCCGAACACCGCAAGGTTGGTGCGCGCCGGATCGAGCCGCTCGACGATGCGCTTGTTGGCCAGCGCATAGACCGCATACGCCAGGCCCGCGAGCAGGCACAGCGCCACACCCGGCGCCGTGAGGCGTGCGCCGCCGCCCTGCCCCAGCGCCATGGCCACGCCGCCCGCCACGCCCACGAGCGTGCCCAGCCACCAGAGCAGGGGCGGCAGGCGCCGCTGCTGCCAGGTCTGCAGCAGCCCGGCCCAGATCGGCCCGCTGCCGATGGCGATCGCGGTGCCCAGCGCCACGCCGCTGTGCCTGACGCCGGCGAAAAAGCTCAGGTTGTAGACGGCGACGCTGGCACCGCCCAGCGCGATGACCGCCCACGGCCAGGGCGCGCCGCGCCGGGGCGCCCGGCGCGCCAGCAGCGCGAAGAACCCGGTGGCGATGGCCAGGCGCAGCGCGCCCACCCAGTAGGGCGAGAAGGTGGAGGGTGCAAAGCTTTGCGCGGTGCCGGTGGTGCCCCAGAGCATTGCCGCAAACAGCACGAGCGCAATGCCGCGTACCGAAGAAGGGGAGGTGTGCATCCGGGCGATGGTGCGCGCGGCGCGGGACGGCAATTGTCGAGAAACGCTTGAGGTGGCGCTGGCTCAAGGACCATGGCTCGTACCCAGGGCCGCTTCAGGAAATATGATTCAAATACGGTTCAAACGCTTATCCATCAAGCGTTAACAGCTATCAAATATGAATCGATGAATGCCGCAACACCCGCGCGCCCACGCCGCGTTCGCGCCTGAGCGCGTAGGCCAGCGCGCTGGCGCTGGCGTAGCCGCAGGCAAGCGCCGTCGCCTCCAGCGACCGGCCCTGCGCCAGCCATTGCTGCGCCTGGTCCAGCCGCAGCGCGCGCAGCCAGGCCTGCGGCGTGGCGCCGGCCAGCTCCAGCAGGCGCGTGTGAAAGCGCTGCGGGCTCAGGTGGCACAGCGCCGCAAGGCGCGCAGTCGGCCAGTCTTCGTGCAGCGCGGATTGCACCTGCCGGCGCAGGCGGGCCAGGTCGACGGGCCTGCGGACCAGCAGGCGCGGCGCCTGCAGCGCCAGGGCCACGTTGGCGAGCAGCGCATCGGCCGCCGGCGCCGCCGCCGTGCGCCAGGGCGCGGGCACCTGAAAGCGGCGCAGGCGAGTCAGGCCCGGCTGATCCGGCGCGTCGATCACCGCGATGCGCGCGCCGCGCTCGGCCCAATAGCCGTGTCCGGCGCCCGCGGGAATGACGATGCCGCTGGCGGCGTCGACGCTGGCCGCGTGCCCGGCGATGTCGAGCTCCATGCGGCCGTCGAGCGCGTAGAGGATCTGCACGAAATCGTGCGCGTGCGCGTGGTGCGCGCCGTCGTAGCGGCGCACCGAAAAGTGGGGGTGAACCAGCGGGTTCGCGGGGCGCATGGCCGCCATGGTAAGGCCAGTGCTGTCTGGCAAGTGACCTCCAACGGCTTCAAGTCGGGCCTGTGTGCTCCGGCGGCCGGTCGGCGTCGCACCCGGTGGGGCCATGGCATGAATTTGTCGTGGTGCCATGGCCGCCATGGCACCACCGCGCATGCACGCAATGGCTCTTGGTGCAAGTCAAGAAGCGCCGATAGTCGTCCCCATCCACACCTCATGGTCACTGGATGTGTTTGGAACGGAGGGGACCCATGCTTTCGCGACTGCTCACTTTGGCCGCCCTGGCCCTTGGCTTGCTGGCCACACACCTGCCGGCCAGCGCGGCCATCTGGGACTCGGTCCCCGATGAACAGCTCAAGGCGCTCGACCTTTCGCGCGATGCGTCGCCCAAGGAACTGTTCGACAGCCTGTCCAAGCGCTACCGCGCCGAATTGACCAAGGGCAAGCTCGCCAAATATTGGGAGCCGATCCCGATGGACATGTACCTGGCGCCCACGCTGTTCTACAAACCACCGGCCGAGCCCGCGATCGAAGCCAAGCGCGAGGATTGCGTGGGTTGCCACACCGCCGTCACGCACGGCTGGGTCAAGTCGTGGGAAAAGAGCGTGCACGCCAACCTCGACCAGATCCGCGCCCTGCCCGACAGCGATGCGCGCGCCTACAAGAAGGGCGTGATCGTCGAGGTCGAGGACAACCTGCGCTCGCAGGGCCTGCTGGCGCAGGGGCAGCCGCTCAAGGACGTGCAGTGCACCGACTGTCACATGGGCGTCGGCGTGGCGGGCGGCAACCACGCCAAGGACCTGCGCATGCCCGACCGCACGGTGTGCGGCACCTGTCACGTGCGCCAGTTCGCCGAGGCCGAGTCCGAGCGCGACACGCTGGTCTGGCCGCAAAAGCAGTGGGCGCAGGGCCACCCTTCGCACACCGTCGACTACATCGCCAACGTCGAGACCGCGACCTGGGCCGCGCTGCAGCAGCGCGAAGTGGCCGCCAGCTGCACCATGTGCCACACCAACCAGACCAAGTGCGACAACTGCCACACGCGGCACGAATTCTCCACCGTCGAGGCGCGCAAGCCCGAGGCCTGCGCCACCTGCCACAACGGCGTCGACCACAACGAGTTCGAGCAGTTCATGTATTCCAAGCACGGCACCGTGTACCAGACGCTGGGCGCGAGCTGGGACTGGAACATCCGGCTGGCCGACCAGTTCGCCAGCAAGAACGGCCAGACCGCGCCCACCTGCCAGACCTGCCACTTCGAATTCAAGGGGCAGTACACGCACAACGTGGTGCGCAAGGTGCGCTGGGGCTTCCTGCCGTTCAAGAACATCGCCGACAACCTGGACGATCCGTGGTTCAAGGACCGCAAGGAGGCCTGGGTCGGCACCTGCTCGCAATGCCACTCGCCGCGCTTCGCCACCAACTACCTCACCATGATGGACGACGGCATCAAGGCCGGCACCAACCTGGTCGAGGACACCCGCAAGGTGGTGCAGAAGCTCTACGACGACCAGCTGCTGGTCGGGCAGAAAACCAATCGCCCCCCGCTGCGCGCACCCGAGAAGGACGAGCCGGGCGGCTTCTCCTCGCTGTTCTTCGCCGACAGGAACCAGACCACCGTGGTGGACCGCACCTTCGCCGAAATGTGGGAGCAGCACGTGGCGCGCTACATGAAGGGCCTGGAGCACGTCAACCCGGGTGGCTGGACCTATTCGCACGGCTGGAGCGACCTGATCAAGGACCAGGCCATCATCAACGAGCAGGACACGGTGCTGCGCGAGAAGGCCGCGCTGGAGCTGCGTGTGAACAAGCTCGAGGGAGCCAAGAGCGGCGCGAAGACCTCGTCGTTCGACAACGCCCCGGGCGGCTTGCTGGCGGGACTGACGATCGACCCCTTGTTCGCCGGCGGCACGCTCGCCATGCTGGGAGGGGGCTTGCTGGTGGGTGGATGGGCGGGGCGGCGGCGCCGACCCGGCGGCGACGAGCACGCTGAGCGTTGATGCGTCATGGTCAACCCCAATGATCCCCGGCAGATGCTTGGGCGCCAGCGACGATGGCTGAGTCGCGCCGCCATGGCGACGGGACTGGCGCTGATGATCGCGGGATCGATCGTGCTGTGGCAACACCTGTCGGCGCCGCCGCCGTACAGCTACACCTTGGGCGACGCCGTCGCGTCGGCCGAGATGGGGGGGTGGGCGGCGCTGGGTGAGCGGCAGGTCACGGTCCGGCGCGCCAGCGTCCGCGCGAGCCCATCGGACACGCTCCTGGCGGACCTCGAAGTCGCCGAGACCGCCGCCGGGCCCGTGCTGCTGCAATGGAAGTCGCGCGTCGACGATCCGTTTCTGGCCCTCACCGTCGCGCCCGACGACGTGCTCGCGCTCGCCTCCGTGCTCAAACGCCATGTGCCGCCCGACGCCACCGTGCTCGCTTGGTGGGACAGCTCGCGGCAGTTCAAGCTGTTGAGCGCAGTGGACGTGGCGTTCGACCAGCACCTGGGCATGCCCTTGTTCGTGCCCGCGCGCTGGAATGCCAGTCGCGGCGGCATCGAGGCCGTCGAGCGCGCCTTCTGGCTCGGTGCCGACCACGCCGACCCAGCGCCGCAGCAGGAGCGCTTTCGGCGCTTTGCCGACGCGCTGCTGGCGCCCGAAGAAGAAGGCATCGCCGCGCTGCAGGCCTTGGCTGGTGGCAAGACCACGGTGCTGGTCCTGCATCTGCGCGACCTGATCCTGCTCGGCCAGCTCGCGCCCAAAAAGATGGGGGTGGCGTTCCAGGACTTCGGCGCCATGGGCGACGTGCATGGCATGGTGCGCCGGGTGCACGCCTGGCTCGATCAGCATCGGTACCCCACCTACGGCGTGTGGCAAGGCAAGGACCAGCCGCTGCGCGCCATCGCCCTGACCGACGCCCCTTCCGGCAAGACCCTGGCGGCACGGCTGCTGCCGCTGATGGGCAACGACCAGCATGACGTCGCCGGGGCCACGCTGGTCTATCGCGTGGGCGGCTTTTCCGTGTTCGAGATCGCGCCGCCCCAGGCCACGGCCGCGCCTGCGGCCGATGCACTCAAGAGCGCCGCCGCCCCGTTGCCCGAGGAGCCGCGCCCATGACCCTGTTCGTCGCGCTGGCCTCCGCCATGGTGCTGCTGGCTCTTGCGGTGGTGGTGGTGCCGCAGCTTCGCCACGTGCCCGCACGCGGCGCGAACGACGATCCGGCCCTCGTCGTGCTGGCCGATGCGGCGGATGAACTGCAGGCCCAGCGAGTATCCGGCGCCCTGAGCGATGCCGAATACGCCCGCGCGCTGCGGGAGTTGCAGCAACAGGCGCTGCAGTCGCACGCGGCGTCGGCGCGATCGGGCGGCGTCGGCTCCAGCCCGCGGGCCAACTGGGGCGCGGCCCTCGCCACGGCGGTGGCCCTGCCCTTGGTTGCTGTGGCGCTCTACCTCTCGGTGGGCCAGCCCAGCGCCATCAACGGCAACCGTCCGCTGGCGGGCAGCCCGCATCTCCCGGGCGACGACGCCATCACCGCGCTGGCGCAACGGCTGGCACGGGACGGCAACGACGCCGAGGGCTGGGTGCTGCTGGCGCGCTCGTCGTTCCAGGCGCGGCGCATCGATGAGACCCTGAATGCCTACCGCAAGGCCACCGCTCTGCAAAGGGACAACGCCGACCTGTGGGTCGAATACGCCAACACGCTGGCGATCGCCAACGACCGCAAGCTGTCGGGCGAGCCGACGCGACTGGTCGAGCGCGCCCTCGAGATCGACCCCGACAACCTCAATGCCCTGGCCTTTGCCGGCCTCGCGGCGCTGCAGGGCGGCGACCGTGGGCTGGCACTGCGGCACTGGCAACGGCTCCAATCGCTGGTGCCGGACGGCTCCGAGGACCGCGAGCGGATTGCGGCGCTGATCGCGCGCGCCCAGGGCGAGCCCCGGCCAGCCAGTGCAACCGTCCCTGCACAGGCCGTGGAGCGCCCCGTTGAAACCGGGGCGGCGAGTACGCCGTCGATCCGCGGCACGGTCAGCCTCGACGCTGCGCTGGCCAGCCAAGTGGCTCCTACCGACACCCTGTTCGTGTTCGCCCGGGCGACCGACGGCCCGCCCATGCCTCTGGCCGCGATGCGCACACGCGCGGCCGGCTGGCCGGTGGCCTTCACGCTCGACGACAGCAGCGCCATGGGACAGGGCCGGGCGCTGTCGCAATCGGGGCGCGTGCAGATCGTCGCGCGCATCTCGCGCCTGGGCAGTCCCGGTGCCCAACCCGGCGACATCGAAGGCACGATGGAAGGCGTCGCGGTCGGCGCCAGCGACGTACGGGTAGTGCTCAACCGCGTAGTCGGCCGCTGAGGCAGGCGGCGGCGCCCGCCCCGGAGCGCCCCGCATCAGTGCGCCCCGATCGCCTGGCGCAAACGCAGCAGGGCCTCGCTGATCTCGGTCTGTGACAGTGCCGCGTAGCCCAGCAGCAGCACGCGCCGCAGCGGGTGATCCGGCCCCGCATTCCACAACAGCGCGTTGCCCCGGGCAATGCTGTAGACGCCTACCCCCTGGGTACGTGCCAGCTTTTCCACCGCCTCGGCATCGGGCCCCTGCGGCGGCAGATGCGCCACCAGGTGCATGCCGCTGCCGCCGCCGCCGCAGTGCCAGCCTGGCAAGCCGTGGGAGATGCCCGCGCACAGGTGGTCGCGCCGCGCGGCGTAGGACTGGCGCAGGCGCCGCAGGTGCTCGGCGTAGCCGCCTTCGGTGATGAAAGCAGCCAGCGCCGCCTGTTCCAGCCAGGGCTGGCAGTTGTTGAGCAAGGCCTTGGCGCGTCGCGCCGGCTCGCGCAGTTCCGTCGGCAGCACCATGTAGCCGATGCGCAGGCCCGCGCCCAGGCTCTTGGAAAACGTGCCCAGGTAGATCACATGGCCGTGGCGGTCCAGGCTCTTGAGCGCGGGCAGCGGCGTGCCGTCGTAAAAGAAATCGCAGTCGTAATCGTCCTCCACGACGTAGGCGCCCGCCTGCGCCGCCCAGCCCAGCAGCGCCTGGCGCCGCTCGATCGACAAGGTGGCGCCCAGCGGGTACTGGTGCGAGGGCGTCACGTAGGCCAGGGCGGCGGACGTCGGCAAGGCCGCGCAGCCAAGACCGTCGTGATCGACCGCCACCGGCCGCAGGCGCGCCCCATGACCACGGAAAACCTGGGCGGCGCCGCGGTAGCAGGGGTTTTCGACCACCACCTCGATTCCGGGCGCGATCAGCAGCCAGGCCAGCAGATTGAGCCCCTCCTGGATGCCGTTGGTGACCAGGATGTCCTGCGCAGCGGCCGCGATGCCGCGCGTGGCACCCACATGAGCGGCAATGGCCTGGCGCAGCGCCAGTTCGCCCTGGGGGTCGCCGTAGTCGCACAGGTGCCGCGCGCCACCACGCAGCTTGCGCATCAGCAGCGCCTGCCAATGCCGCATCGGGAACAGCCGGGCATCGGGCCGGCCGATCCAGAAATCGAAGGGCAGCGCGGGCCCGTGCGGGGCCACCACCTGATGGCCCTCGACACGCAGCTTGAGCCGGCGTCGGCGCCGGCGCTCGGCCGCAACGCTGGGCGTGGCCTCGGGCAGCGGCAGCAGGGCCGGTCCCTCGGCCACGATGCGCCCGGCGACAAACGTGCCGGTGGGCTCGCGTGCCTCGATCAGACCCTCGGCGGCCAGCCGCTCGAAAGCCCCCATGACGGTGTTGCGCGAGACACCAAGATCCAGCGCCAGTTGGCGGGTCGCCGGCATGCGCGCGCCCGGGGTCAGGCGGCCGTCCAGGATCAACTGGCGAATCTGGTCGGTGACCTGCGCCTGCAGGCCCATGCCGGCGGCTGGATCGATGCGCAGAGGCAGCTGCATGACAAAGAGACTCCCGCAAACTAGCTGTGCTTCACGCGGCGGCGCTGACTTGCACTGGATCTGATGAATATAGTTCGCCGCCCGCGCGCGGCACCTAGGGTTTCCCAGCAAATGCCGAGCCCGGCAGGCGGCGTCCATCTGGAGCTCTTCGCACTCTGGACGCTGGTGAATGTGAAGAGTCCCGGCAAGCCGACCGAGATCGCCATCCATGTCCATCGCCTGAGGAGGGCGGGGACACGATCAACCTCTATACTACTAAAAACGCAGCAAAATATCTGTATGCACAGCCGCTGCGCGGCCTTCAAAACTCTGGAGACCCCATGCACCTGCCCCGCCGATCCGCCTTGCGCGCCGCCCTTCGTTCCCTCGCCTGCGGCGCACTGGCCGCTGCCGCACTGACGGGCTGCGGCGGTGGCGACGACGAGGATCCGCTCGCACCCTACCGCACCCAGACCGTGGGCTGGGCCGCGTGCGAGCCGACCATCCTCGGCGCCGACACCGACAAGCTCAGGGAGGCATGGAAACGGCTCGGCGACAGGCTGCAGTGCGCGTATCTGCGCGCGCCCATGGATTGGAATGCGCCGGACAAGGGCGACGTGGCCGTGAGCCTGATGCGCGTCGCCTCCGCGCAGCCGCAGCTTCGCCAGGGCTCGTTGCTGACCAACCCCGGCGGGCCCGGAGGAGACGGCCTGGGCAATGCCCTGAGCCTGTATTTCGCCTACGCGGGCAGCAATCCGGACACCGCGCTGGGCAAGCTGCAGCTGCAGTTGCTCGACACCTACGACTTCATCGGGTTTTCACCGCGCGGCATGGGCGACAGCACCTCCGTCGTCTGCACGGGCAACGCCTTCATGCGCCCCACCGGCCACACGCAGGACCCGCTGGACCCGGTCAACCTGGACAACGCCCTGTACAACGGCAGGTACGTGGCCGATGCCTGCGCGAAGAACCCGATCACGCCGCACATCCACACCGAGGCGACGGCGCGCGACATGGATCTGATCCGCACCGTGCTGGGCGACGAGCGGCTGAACTACATCGGCTACTCCTACGGCACCTGGCTCGGCGCCTGATATGCCGGGCTGTTTCCCGAGCGAGTGGGGCGCTTGATGCTCGACAGCGTCTGGCCGCTGTCGGATACGATGGAAACGCGCCTGTTCGACCTGCCGCGCGCGCGCCAGGCGGCGCACACGGACCTCCTGCTGCCTTACGCCGCGCGCCATGACGGCTATTTCGGGCTCGGCACCAGCGCGGCGGGCGTGCAGGCACGCATAGCCCAGCTCGACTTGCGCATCCGCAACGCGCTCGGCCTTCTCGGCGGCGCCATCTACGACCGCGGCGACAGCGACAGGTACGTGGCCTCGATCAAGGCGGGCACGTGGCTGGATGCGGCCCTCGGGGCGGCCCAGACCGCGCGGGCGGGGGTGCCGGAGGCACAGCGCAACGAGGCCATCGTGCAGGCCGTCGAGCAGGCCATCGAGCAGGCGGTCGAAAACAAGGACTTCGTGCCCGGCCCCTCCACGGCCAACGCGCTGGTGCAAACCCAGGTCTCCGCCCTGTGGGAAGGGTCGGGACACCTCGGGCTCTCACCCGCAAAGCCCGAGAGCTACACGGGCCGGGAAGGTTTCTGGACGGTGTCGTGCAACGATGATGTCTCCGACACCGACCCGTCCCGCTGGCGCAGCCGCTATGAGCAGGGCGTGCTGAGCGCCCCGCTGTTCGCCGGCGTGCTGCTCGACGACGTCTGCATGTTCTGGAACAGGCCCAGCGTGCAAAAGCCGGCCATTGAACGCCTGCAGGAGCTGCCCATCCTCTTGATCCAGGACGAATACGATGGCGCCACGCCCGCCCCCGGCGCGATGCGCATGTTCGCCCTGCTGCCCAGGGCGCAACTGATCTACGTTCCCGGGGAATACCACCACGGGCTGTTCCCCTACATGGACGACTGCGTGGATCTGGCAGCCACGCGCTACCTGCTGGGCGAAAGCCTGGGAGAGCGGCAGACCGACTGCCCCGCGCTCCCGCTGCAGCAGGACGCGCAGGCGCTGCAGAAGACCGGACCGCTCGGCGCCGCCTCGGCCTATCTGGACCCGCAGGAGGCCGAGCGCCTGATCCGCCGCTACAAGCGCTCCATCCACCCCTGAGCGAGACCCGGCGCGGGCACGCCACGGCGGACCGGGGCCGGGGCTTTCGGATAATGGGCCGCCCGCGCTCCTGCACATCCATGTCCGACCACACTCCCTCCACCGAGCCCCAAGCGCGCGGACGCCGCAGCTGGATGGCCGCCTGGCGCGTCTATCTGGAGCCCGCCAGCCTGCGCATGCTCACGCTCGGTTTTGCCGCCGGGCTGCCGCTCTTGCTGGTGCTGGGCACGCTCTCCTTCAGGCTGCGCGAGGCGGGCATCGACCGCACCACCATCGGTTACCTCTCGTGGGTGGGGCTGGCCTACGCCTTCAAATGGGTCTGGTCGCCGCTGGTCGATCGCCTGCCGCTGCCCGTCGCCACGCGGCTGCTCGGCAGGCGGCGCAGCTGGCTGCTGCTGGCGCAGGGCATGGTGATTGCCGGGCTCGTCGGCATGGCGCTGGTGGACCCGCGCGATGCGCTCGGGCCCATGGTGTGGTTCGCGCTGCTCGCGGCCTTCGGCTCGGCCACGCAGGACATCGCGCTGGACGCGTTTCGCATCGAATCGGCCGACGTCGACCGCCAGGCGGCGCTGGCGGCCACCTACCAGACGGGCTATCGCCTGGCGATGATCTGGGCCGGCGCGGGCGTGCTGTGGGTCGCCGCACGCATGGAGGTGGCGGGCGTCGAGGGCTACCAGCTGCAGGCCTGGCGCGCGGCCTACCTCGTGATGGCGGTGTCGATGCTGGTGGGCACGATCACCGTGCTGCTCTCGCCCGAGCCCGACCCGCGGCCGATGCCGCCCGCGAAGAATGCCATGCAATGGCTCAGGGGCGCGGTGGTCGAGCCGTTTGCCGACTTCATCACGCGCTACCGCTGGCAGGCGGCGCTGATCCTCTCGCTGATCGCCATCTACCGCATCAGCGACGTGGTGATGGGCATCATGGCCAACCCGTTCTACGTGGACATGGGCTACACCAAGGACGAGGTGGCGGCCATCACCAAGATCTTCGGCGTGGTGATGACGCTGGCGGGCACCTTCATCGGCGGCGTGCTCTCGATGCGCCTGGGCGTGATGCGCGTGCTGATGCTGGGCGCGGTGCTCTCGGCCGCGAGCAACCTGCTGTTCGCCTGGCTGGCCACGCGCGGGCACGATTTTCACGGGCTCGTGGGCGTGATCTCGGCCGACAACCTCTCGGGCGGCATCGCCTCGGCGGCGTTCATCGCCTACCTGTCCAGCCTGACCAACGTGCGCTACTCGGCCACGCAGTACGCGCTGTTCAGCTCGATGATGCTGCTGCTGCCCAAATGGATCGCGGGGTTTTCCGGCGCCTTCGTCGATGCGAACGGGTATCCGCTGTTTTTCATCGGCACCGCGCTGCTGGGCCTGCCGGTGCTGCTGCTGGTGGCGCTGGCGTCCAGAGCACAGAAAACCGTCAGGAAATAAAACTTACCAGAGCCTGACTACTTTCCAAAACGTCGTCAAACGCCTACATTACCCGGCCATTGCACAAGAACAAGCCTCGGAGACGATGCAGGCCATGCCCCTGGGGCCCCCGAATCTCGCTGACGATCTGGTGCGCACGCTGCTGGGCAGCGATGCGCGGTTGCACCGACCTCTGACGATGACGGTGCTGGCCCTGCTGATCATGGCCACGAGCATCATGGTCATGGAATGGGTGGCGGCGGCCGGCCTGGCCCGGCCCGCGCCCGTGCACGGGTGGGCGCTGGCGACGGGCGCGTGGATGGTGGGCTGTTTCGCGCTCATTCGCAGCGGCCACACGCGCCAGTGGCGCGACACGGCCTTCACGATCGTGCAGATCGGCGCGGCGCTCACCTGCAACGCCGCCGCCTACGTGATCGCCGGAGAGGCGCGCGGCATCGTGCCGCCGCTGCTCTCGCTCGCCATGGTGTTTTGCGTCTTCGGCCTGTCCGTGCGGCAGATCAAGGGCTTGCTGGTCTACAGCCTGGGGCTGTATGCCGTGGCCGGTGCCGTCACCCAGTGGGGCACGCCGGACGCGCCCGCTCCGGCCCTGGCCACGGTCTACATGATCGTGGTCGTCGTCGTGCTGGTGGCCAGCACGGTGCTCGCGCTGCGCATCCGCGCGATGCGCCAGCAGCTCAAGACCCAGCGCCGCGAACTGGCCGAGGCCGTGCATCACATCCGGGGCCTGGCCACGCGCGACGAGCTCACCGGCCTGCCCAACCGCCGCTACATGCAGGAAGCCATGCGCCTGGCGTGCCTGAACGCGCAGCGCAGCGAACGGCCGCTGTTGCTCGCCCAGCTCGACCTCGACGACTTCAAGCGCGTCAACGACACGCACGGGCATGCTGTCGGCGACGCGGTGCTCCAAGCTTTTTGCGCCACCGCGCAGGGCTGCATCCGCGCCACCGACGTGCTCGCGCGCTGGGGCGGCGAAGAGTTCCTGCTGATGCTGGTGGGCACCACGCCCGGGCAGGGCACGCGCCTGCTCGAACGCCTGCGCGAGGCCGTCGCAGCCATGGCGCTGGCGCTGGAGGGCGGCGGGTCACTGCGCATCACGGTGTCCATCGGCGCGGCCATGCTGCGCGCCGACGAGCCCTGCGAGGACCTGCTCAAGCGCAGCGACGATGCGCTCTACCGCGCCAAGCACCAGGGGCGCAACTGCGTGGTGCTGGCGCACGATACGCCGCTGACCGACAGCCCCGCGCCCGAGGCACAACGCGGCTGAACTCAGCGCGCTGGCGCCTCGCGAGGCATCTCGCGCACCAGCCGAAAACCCACCAGCACGTAGCGTGTGCCCGACGTGTTCCAGTTGCGGAATGCCACCCGCGCGTACAGCGGCCACGTGTGCCACGAGCCGCCGCGGCGCACATGCACCTGGCCGTCGTGCGGGCCCTGGGGATCGTTCACGGGGGAATGCGCGTAGTAGTCCTCGCCATACCAGTCCGAGCACCACTCCCACGCGTTGCCGATCATGTCGTACAAGCCGAAGGCGTTGGGCGCGAAGCGCGCGACCGGCGCGGTGAAGACGTGGCCGTCGCGGCCCGGCGCGGCTTCGTCCTGCCACTGCGGCCACAGGCGGGCCGTCTCCTGCGCAAAGGTGTTGGCGCTTTTGAGCAGCACCGCCGGATCGTCCCCGGCCGGGTAGCGCGTGCGCGTGCCGGCGCGGGCGGCGTATTCCCACTCGGCCTCGGTCGGCAGGCGGTAGACGGCGCCTTCGCGCTCGGAGAGCCAGCGCGCCATGGCCACGGCGTCGTTCCAGGTGACGTTGACCACGGGGTGCTCGTCGGTCTGCGCAAAGCCGGGGGTCTGCCACGAGTAGCGCGGATCGCGCCCCTCGAACGCGTCGTGGCGCACAGTGCGCGCCGGGTCGTACGCCGGGTTGTAGCCATAGCCGCCGGTGCCGTCGCGCACCGATTCGGGTACGTAGCCCGAGCGCTCAAGGAAGCGGCGGAACTGCCCCACGGTCACTTCGGTCGCGCCCATCCAGAACGCGTGCGTGATGCGCACGCGATGCACCGGCGCCTCGTCACGCAGGTCCGTCAGGCGCCGGGCCTCGGCATGCGGATAGACCCCGGCCAGCACCTGTGGCGGCTCGCTGCTGCCCATGAGGAACTCGCCCGCCGGAACGCGGAGCATGCGCATCCCCAGTGTGTTCGTGAACGCTCCGGCATCCGCGGGCTCGGGAGCGCGCGACGCGCAGCCGCCCAGCACCAGCACGGCCGTGGCGACAGACATCCAGACTTCCAAGCCAAAGCGTGCCCCGGCCCTTGCCAGGAAAGCGCGTGCAGCTATCGAATGCATGGTGACGTTTTACCTCCGCTTTACACTGGCTTCAACGCGGCGAGACCGCCCGGCCGCAGGATAACGCCATGAACGCCCAGTTGTTGATGATCGAAGACGACCACCGTCTCGCGCAGATGGTGGTGCAGTACCTGGGCCAGTCCGCGCTGCAGGTCGAGCATGTCGATACCGCCGCGGCCGGTCTGGCGCGGCTCACGACGCCCGAGGGCGGCCAGCTGCCCGATCTCGTCATCCTCGACCTGATGCTGCCCGACATCGATGGCCTGGAGGTGTGCCGGCGCGTGCGCGCGCTGCCGGGCGCGGCCGGCAGGGTGCCGGTGCTGATGCTCACCGCCAAGGGCGATCCGATGGACCGCGTCATCGGCCTGGAGGTGGGCGCCGACGACTACCTGCCCAAGCCCTTCGAGCCGCGCGAGCTGCTGGCGCGCATCCGCGCCATCCTGCGCCGGCGCGAAGGCGGCGCGCAAACGGCCAACCATGTGATGCGCTTCGGCAGCCTGGAGATCGACCGCGACGCACGCACTGTGAGCGTCGCCGGGCAGACGGCCGATCTCACCTCCTACCAGTTCGATCTGCTCGTGACGCTGGCCGAGCGCGCGGGCCGCGTGCTCACGCGCGACCAGATCATGGAGGCGGTGCGCGGCCGCGAGCTGGAGGCGTTCGACCGCTCGATCGACGTGCACATGGGGCGCATCCGCGCGGCGATCGAGGCCGACGTGAAAAACCCCAAGCGCATCCTCACGGTGCGCGGCGTGGGCTACGTCTTCGCCAAGCACCAGGACTGAGAGGCATCGCACCGCATGCTCGGCCCCTTCTCGCGCCGCCTGTACCTGCGCATCTGGCTCGCCACCGTGGGCGGCGTGCTGGTGTTCGCGCTGGTCGTCGGCTGGGCCTGGCGCATCGCGGCCGAACACAACGCGCGGAACTTCAACGCGCCGCCGCCGCGCGAGCTGCAGATCACCGATGCGCAGGGCGCGCCGCTGCTGCAAGGCCTCGCTTCGCGCGAGCCGGGCCCTTGGGAAAATGGCGTGACCTACCAGATCGAGGCGTCCGACGGGCGCAGCTACACGCTGCGCATGGCGCCACGCGCCAGGCCTGCGGGCGGCGGGCCGCGCGGCCACCGCGATGGTCCGTTCTGGCTCGCGCCACCGTACGGCTTTCTCTGGATCCTTGCCTTCGTGGGGCTGGCGGTCACGCTGGGCGTCTTCCCCATCATCCGCAAGCTCCTGCTGCGCCTGGAGCGGCTGCAGCGCAGCGTGCAGCGCTTCGGCGAGGGGGATCTGTCGGTGCGCGTACCCGAGCAGGGGCACGACGAGGTGGCGCAGCTCGCGCGCCAGTTCAACGCCGCGGCCGCGCGCGTGCAGGCGCTGGTGCAGTCGCACAAATCGCTGCTCGCGAACGCCTCGCACGAGCTGCGCTCACCGCTGGCGCGCATCCGCATGGGTCTGGCGCTGCTGCGCGATGGCGCGGCCAGCCCCGGAACGCACGAGGAACTGCAGCGCAACATCGCCGAGCTCGACCAGCTCGTCGACGAAATCCTGCTCGCCAGCCGTCTGGATGTCGGCGCGGAAAACATCGGCACGGTGGAGCCGGTAGACCTCGTGGGCCTGGCGGCCGAAGAATGCGCGCGCGTGGACGCCGAGCTCGACATCGAGGAAGGCGCCGCCATTCCCGAACTGCGCGGCATCGTCAAGCTGCTGCGCCGCGCCGTGCGCAACCTGCTGGAGAACGCGCGCCGCTACAGCCAGGGCCGCATCACGCTGGAGCTCACGCACACCGGCCGCACGGTCGAGCTGCGCGTGAGCGACCACGGGCCGGGCGTGCCCGCGGCGCAGCGCGAGCGCATCTTCGAGCCCTTCTACCGCCTGCCCGGCGCGAGCGAGCGCAGCGGCGGCGTGGGCCTGGGCCTGGCGCTGGTGCGCTCGATCGCCGAGCGCCACGGCGGCCACGTGCGCTGCGAGGACCGCCCCGACGGCGCACGCGGCGCCAGCTTCGTGCTGCAGCTGCCGCTGGACGGCATGCGATAGCACCAGTCGCAACGCAGGTTCTCGCGGCGGCGCAAACGCCTCGGCGCCGTACCATGCGCGCCATCGGAGGCGGCATGCACGGCTTGGCACACGGCAGGATGTTCGGTTTGGCGATGGCGATGGCGCTCGGCGCGGGCGGCGCATGGGCTGCAAGCGCCTCGGAGCCGATGGCACTGCGCGGCGTGATGCAGCAGATGGAGCACGACACGCTGGCCGCGAACGCGGCGCTCAGGCAGCAGGACTGGGCCGAGCTGGCCACGCGCGCCGACCGGCTGGCGCACCATGCCGAGCCGCCCATCACCGAAAAGGTACGCATCCTCGGCTGGCTGCTCACCGATGCGCCGACGTTTCGCAACCACGACGTGCAGGTGAAGGCCGCCGCGACCGAGCTGCAGGCGGCCGCGCAGAAAAAGGACGCCGCCGCGGCCACGAGCGCCTTGCAGCGCATGCAGCAAAGCTGCGACGGCTGCCACAACAGTTTTCGCGACCGCTACCTCAAGCGCTTCTACGACAAACCCTGAGGATCAGGCGGGCGCCTCCTACGGCGAAAGCGGGTTCAGCGCGGCACGTGGGGCGCCAGCTCATCGAGCGAGCGCCCATGCTCGGCCAGCCATTGGTCGAGCAGCGGCTTGAGCGGCCCGAGCTGCTCGGCCACGGCGTCGCGCACGGTATCGACCATGACCTGCGTGCTGCGCTCGATTTCGATGTTGAGCGCGTCGCCCGCGCGCTTGCCTTCGAACACCGTGGCGCGGCGCGTCTCGGGGATCAGCCAGACCTCGAACCAGCCCGCCACACGGTCGCACTCGGCGATGGTGAGGCTCGCGCCATGCACCGCGATGTAGCCGCGCGCGAACACGTAGCGCCGGTGCGATGGCGGCACGGCGATGCGCCAGACGAGGTTGTTCTCCTGCGCGCGCACGGCGATGAGCTCGCCCACGCAGTCCACATGGCCCGAGAGTGGGTGCCCGCCGATCTCCGCGCCCTCCCTGGCCGCGCGCTCCACGTTCACCCGCGTGCCGACGGCATAACGGCCCAGCGTGGTCACCGCCAGGCTCTGCTGCATCACGTCGAAACTCGCGCGCACGGGGCTGGCGATGCGCGTGACCGTCAGGCACACGCCATCGACCGCGACGCTCGCGCCGATCGCCAGGCCTTCGCAAAAACCCGGAGGAAAGTCGATGCTGAAACTGCGCAGGCCCGTGCGGTCGTCGATCGCCGCAATGACCGCCACGGCTTGAACGATGCCTGTGAACATGATGCCGAGCGTGATGGAGAGAAGATCATTGTGCCAGCGCTACCATGCGCCACGCCCGAAAAGGAGTGCCCATGACCGAAAGCGAACTGACCCGCCCCGACGGCGCCACGCTGGCGCTGCGCCACTGGCCGCTGCCTGATGGAGAGCGGCGCGCCACCGTGGTGCTGGTGCACGGGCTGGGCGAACACAGCGGGCGCTATGGCGCAGTGGCGCAGGCGCTGAACGCGCTGGGCTGCGCGGTGCGGGGCTACGACCACATCGGCCACGGGCGCTCCAGCGGCCCGCGCGGCGTGCTGCCGCAGGAAGACCGCCTGCTCACCGATCTGGCGGCCGTGGTCGACGCCACGCGCGCCGCGATGCCCGCGGGCGAGCCGCTGATCGTGCTCGGCCACAGCATGGGCGGGCTGGTGGCCGCGACGTTTGCCGCGCGCCGGCTGCGGCCCATCGATGCGCTGGTGCTCTCCTCGCCCGCGCTGGCCGTCTTCACCAACGCGCTGCAGCGCCTGCTGCTGGCCACGCTGCCCCGGTGGCTGCCCCATCTGTGCATCGCCAACGGCCTGAACCCCGAGTACCTCTCGCACGACGCGGCCGTGGTCGCGGCCTATGTGAACGACCCGCTGTGCCACGACCGCATCAGCACGCGCCTCGCGCACTTCCTGGCCTTCACCGGCGCGGACACACTCCGGCTCGCCGGCGCGTGGACCGTGCCCACGCTGCTGATGTGGGCGAGCGACGACCGCATGGTGGACCCGGCGGGCAGCCGCGCGCTGGCCGCGCAGGCACCGCCCGGCATCGTCACCGCGCACGCGTTCGCCGGGCTCTACCACGAGATCTTCAACGAGGTCGACCCGGCGCCGGTCTTCAACGCGCTGCGGCAGTGGCTGGGCGACTATTTAAGCAAAAAAGGCCGCTGACGCCCGTGCAGCAAGCGCTGACAGCTCTCTTTTCAGGAATCCGCCAGCAGCGCCAACGCGGCAATCGCCGCCGTCTCGCTGCGCAGCACGCGCGCGCCCAGATGCACCGGCGCAAAGCCGACCTCCAGCGCCGCCGCCTCTTCCTCGGGCGTGAGGCCGCCCTCGGGCCCGTGCAGCACCCAGACGGCCTGCGCGTCACCGGCCGCCACCCGCACCGCCACGCTGCCCGGCTGCAGCGACAACAGCAGACGGCGCCCGGGCGGCAAGGCCCGCAGCACGGCCTGCAGCGGCAGGGGCTGGGCGATGGAGGGCACGCGGTTGCGCCCACACTGCTCGCACGCCGCCACCGCGATCGCCTGCCAGCGCGCCTGGCGCTTGGCGGCGCGCTCGCCGTCGAGCCTGAGCACGCTGCGCGCCGTCACCACCGGCTGGAGGCTGGCCACGCCCAGCTCGGCAGCCTTTTCCACCAGCCAGTCCATGCGCTCGTTGGCCGGCATGCCGACGAGCAGGTGCAGTGCGCGCGCGGCCTCGCGCTCGATGGGGTCGTGCGCGCCGACCTGCACCGCCACCTCGCTGCGCCCCATGCGCGTGACCGTGGCCGACCACTCGCCGCCGCGCCCGTCGAAGAGCGTGAGCGCCGCGCCCGGCTGCAGGCGCAGCACCTGCACGTGGCGCGCGGCTTCGGCGTGCAAGAGCAGGGGGCCGCTCGTCAGCGGCTCGGCGCAATAGACCCGGGGCATATCAAAATAGAGAGCTGCTCACGCATATCCAGAAAGCGCCAGAGACCGATTTGGCTCAAATTCTGCCAAAGGCATAGCCTTCGGCCGCTGGCGTGCCCTCGATCTGCTCGACGAGACGCAAGAGCGGCGCGAGCTCGCGGTAGCGCGCGCAGGTGGCGCGGATATAGGCGATGAAGCGCGGCGCGTCCGCGAGGTACTTCGGTTTGCCGTCGCGCAGCGTCAGGCGCGCGAAGATGCCGGCCACCTTCAGGTGGCGCTGCAGCGCCATCCACTCCACGGCGCGGTAGAACTCGCCGAAGTCCGCGCCCCAGCCGCTCTCGCTGCCCGCGCCCAGCAGCGCGCTCTTCCTCGCCTTTTCCCAGTAGCGCACGGTGAGGTCGATGACGAAGTCCTCCTCCCAGCTGATGAAGGCGTCGCGCATCAGGCTGGCGATGTCGTAGGTGATGGGGCCGCACACCGCATCCTGAAAATCGAGCACGCCCAGTCGCCCATCGCCGCCGACGATGAGGTTGCGCATCATGAAGTCGCGGTGCACGAACACGCGCGGCACCGCGAGGTTGTGCGCGACGATGGCGTCGAACGCCTGCGCGAGCACCGCCTGCTGCTTTGCGTCGAGCGCCACGCCGCGGTGGCGCGCCACGTACCAGTCGGGAAAGAGCTGCAGCTCGCGGCGCAGCAGCGCCTCGTCATAGGGCGGCAAGGCCCCCGCGCGGCTCGCCTTCTGCCAATCGACCAGCAGATCGACGGCCTGCAGATACCAGCCGTGCGCGGCCTGCGGGTCGGCCGGATCGAGGCGCTCGATCGCCGTCTGCGCCCCCAGATCCGACAGCAGCAGGAAACCACGCGCCTCGTCCCAGGCGAGGATCTCGGGCACGCGCAGACCCGCGCCGTGCATCAGCGCCTGCACGGCGACGAAGGGGTGGCAGTCTTCCTTGTCGGGCGGCGCATCCATGACGATGCGGCTTGCGCCGCGCGCGGTGTCGATGCGCAGGTAGCGGCGAAAGCTCGCATCGCTGCTGGCAGGGCGCAGCGTGGCGCCTTGCAGCCCCTGCGGGCCGATCAGCGGCGCGAGCCACGCCTTGAAGGCCGCCTCGCGCGCGGGGTCGGACCAGCTCACGGCCGCGGGGGAAGAGGAGATGGGCGTATCGCTCATGGATAATGTCCATTGTATGGGTCGAGTCTGCGCCCGGTGCCCTGGCAACCGCTGCCACGGCAAGCGCGCAGATGCGGCCGCAGCGCTTCATCCTCTCGCATCCGTGCCCTCGCGCCATCCCCCGTTTTCTCGTCGGCTACTTTCCCTCGCCAGCTGCGTGTTGCTGGCGTGCGCACCCATGGCCCGGGCGCAGCCGGTCCAGGACGGCACCGACCCCGCGCTGCGCCCCACGCCACGGCTGACCGAAAAGGCCCCCACGCCGCCCGGCACACTGCCCACCTTCGTGCGCGGCGAACGCATCGAAGGCCAGACCGACGTACAGGTGAACATCCAGGGCGATGCCGAGTTGCGCCGCGGCGACACCGTGATCCGCGCCGACCGTCTGGACTACGACATTCCGCGGGACCGCGCGCGCGCCAGCGGCCACGTGCGCATCAACCGCGCGGGCAACCTCTACAACGGGGCGCTGCTGGACCTGCAGGTCAACACCTTCGACGGCTTCTTCACCGACATCGACTACCGGCTGCTGGAAACCGGCGGCCATGGCACGGCACGAAAAATCGACTTCATCGACCGCAACCACTCGGTCGCGCACGAAGCCAACTACACCACCTGCGAAAAGGACGACGAGGCCAGCTGGCAGCCCGACTGGATCCTGCGCGCACGCACCCTCACCATAGACAAGACCGAGGACGTGGGCACGGCCGAGAACGCGGTGCTCGAATTCAAGGGCGTGCCCATCCTCGCCACGCCCTGGATCAGCTTTCCGCTGTCGAGCAAGCGCAAGTCCGGGCTGCTGCCACCCACGCTGTCGCTGGACAGCACCAGCGGCTTCGTCTACGCGCAGCCGTACTACTGGAACATCGCACCCAACCACGATGCCACGTTCACCCCCACGCTGCTGTCGCGCCGGGGCGTGCAGCTGGGCTCGCAATTCCGCTATCTGGAGCCGCGCTACAACGGCGAGCTGGGCCTGGACCTGATGCCCGGCGACAAGCTCAGGGAGCGCACGCGCTGGCTCGCCAACGTCAAGCACAACGCCCAGATCGCCTCCCCCTTTGGCGACCTGGGCCTGTCGATCAACGCCCGGCGCGCCAGCGACAACGACTACTGGCGCGACTTCCCCCAGCGCGGCTCCACGAGCTACAACCCGCTGGACGTGACCGCCCAGCGGCTGCTCGCGGCCGACGGCAGCCTGCGCTGGTCCGAGGGCAGCCACGCGCTGAGCCTGCGCACGCTCAAATGGCAGACCCTGCAGGACGTCACCGCGCCCATCACCCCGCCCTACGATCTGCTACCGCAGCTGCACTGGAGCTACACACCCGACAGCGTCGGCCCAGGGCTGGACCTGCGCCTGGATGGCGACTACACGCACTTTCACGGCGATCGCAGCTTCTACAACCAGCCCAACGCGCGGCGCAGCACCTTCGTGGCGCAGGTCAGCCGCCCCTGGCTCACGCCCGCGAGCTTCATCACGCCGCGCCTGCAGCTGCACGCCACGAACTACAGCTTCGATTCGCCGCTGACGACCGGGCAGACCGGCATCAGTCGCATCCTGCCGACCTTCAGCCTCGACAGCGGCCTGGTGTTCGAGCGCGAAGCCAGCTACTTCGGCCGAGGTTTCGTGCAGACGCTGGAGCCGCGCGCCTTCTACACCTTCACGCCGCACCACGACCAGAGCATGCTGCCGGTCTACGACACCGCGCAGACGGATTTCAACTTCGCCTCCATCTACACCGAGAACTCGTTCGGCGGCAACGACCGCATCGCCGACAACAACCTGCTGACCCTGGGCGTGACCACGCGCCTGCTCGATCCCGGCACCGGCGCCGAAGCCGTGCGCCTGGGCATCGCGCAGCGCTACCGCTTCTCCGAGCAGACCGTGACCATGCCCGGCGTCGCCGCGGTCGACGAACGCCTGTCGGACGTGCTGCTGGGCGCGGGCATCCACTGGACCCCTCGGTGGGGGCTGGACGCCACCTTCCAGTACAACCCCAAGGCGCGCCAGTCGACGCGCGCCACCATCGCCGCGCGCTATACCCCGTCCAAATACCACACGCTGAGCATCGCCGTGCGCAAGCAGGATGTGACCGGCCCCTACACCATCGCCACCAAGCAGGTGGACCTGGGCTGGCAATGGCCGCTGGGCGAGCTGTTTTCCCAGGCGCGCAAGGACGACGCGACCCGCGACGGACGCTGGTATGGCGTGGGTCGCGTGAACTACAGCATTCCCGACCGCAAATTCGTCGATGCCATCCTCGGCGCCGAATACCAGAGCTGCTGCTGGACCGGGCGCGTCGTGCTCGAGCGCCTGCAGATGGGCGCAAGCACCTCCAACACGCGGCTGCTGCTGCAGCTTGAACTCAAGGGACTCTCGCGCCTGTCGTTCGGCAACAATCCGCTGGCGAGCCTGCAGCAGAATGTGCCCGGCTACCAGACGCTGGAGAGCACCCCCGCCGCGCCCAGCCGCTTCACCCATTACGATTGACCGCTCACCACGGCACCCACCCCGGCCATGACACCACGCGCACGTCTTTGCACTTCCAGCAGCCTGATCACGCTTGCCCTGCTCGCCCTGCCTCCAGCCTGGGCGCAGCAGCACAAGCCTGCCCGCAAGGCCGCGCCCGCCGCCACCAAGGCCGCCCCTGAGCCCGCCGCCAAGCCGCAGGCGCCAACCCCGGCTCCCACGCCGGCCGCCCCCGCGCAAGCGCCCGCGACGCAGCAGGCGGACTACATCGTCGCCGTGGTCAACTCCGAACCCATCACCAACAACGACGTGCGCGAACGCACGGCGCGCGTGATCGAGCAGCTGACCGCCCAAAACACTGCGATACCACCGCGCGGGCAGCTCATGCAGGACGTGCTCGAGCGCCTGATCGCCGAGCGCATCCAGGTGCAGCTGGCGCTGGAAGCCGGCATCAAGGCGGACGACTACGCCATCGATCAGGCCGAACAGTCGGTGGCGCAGCAAAACAATGTCTCGCTCGACGAACTGCACCGCCAGCTCGCGCGCGACGGCATCACCGTCGAGCGCTTTCGCCGCGAGTTGCGCAGCCAGTTGCTGACGTTGCGCATCCGCGAGCGCGACGTGGAGTCGCGCGTCAAGGTGAGCGACGCCGATGTCGACCAGTTCATGCAGCAGCAACAGCAAAACGCCGGCGCCGCACCGCAGGCCGTCAACCTCGGGCACATCCTGATCGAGGTGCCCGAGAACGCAGCGCCCGAGCAGGTCAAGGAGCGCGAGGCGCGCGCGCGCGAGGTCATGAGCAAGCTGCAGGCCGGAGGCGACTTCGCCGCACTCGCCCGGGAATACTCGGACGCGCCCGAAGGCCAGCGCGGCGGCGTGATCGGCCTGCGCCCTGCCGACCGCTACCCCGAGCTGTTCATCGACAGCACCGAAAAGACCCCCGTGGGCGGCGTGGTCGGCCCGGTGCGCTCGGCCGCGGGATTTCACATCCTCAAGGTGCTGGAGCGATCACAGGGCGGCCTGCCCACCATGGCCATCCAGACCCATGCGCGCCACATCCTGCTGCGCACCGGGACCAAGCTCAGCGAGGCCCAGGCCGCGGCCAAGCTCGAGGAGCTGCGCCAGCGCATCGAACGCGGGCAGGCGACTTTCGAGCAGCTCGCGAGCGAATTTTCGGACGACCCCAGTGCCAAGCAGGGCGGGGACCTCGGCTGGTCCTTTCCCGGCCGCTACGTGCCGGAGTTCCAGCAGGCGCTCGACCAGCTCAAGCCCGGCCAGATCAGCCAGCCCGTGGTCACGCGTTTCGGCGTGCACCTGATCGAGCTCGTGGATCGGCGAGAAATCAAGCTCACCCAGCGTGAGCAGCGCGACCTCGTGCGCGGCGCCGTGCGCGAGAAGAAGCTCGACGAGGCCTACGCCAACTGGGTGCGCGAGGAGCGTGCGCGCGCCTACGTGGAGTACCGCGAGCCGCCGCAGTGAAGCACATCCCGCGCAAGCGCTTCGGCCAGCACTTTCTGTGCGACGAGGCGATCATCGACGCCATCGTGCGCGCGATTGCTCCCGCGCCCGGCCAGGCCATGGTGGAGATCGGCCCGGGCCTGGCCGCGCTCACCCACCCGCTGGCCGATCGCCTGGGCAGGCTCTGCGTGATCGAGCTGGACCGGGATCTTGCCGCACGGCTGCGCGCCGATCCGCGCCTGACGGTGATTGAATCGGACGTGCTGAAAGTCGATTTCACGCAGGTGGCGCAAGCGCTTGGCGCTCTGAAATTGAGAGTTGTCGGCAACCTGCCCTACAACATCTCCACGCCGATTCTGTTTCACCTGCTTGGCTTTGCCGGGCAGATCGAAGACCAGCATTTCATGCTGCAGAAGGAGGTGGTCGACCGCATGGTGGCACCTTGTGACAGCAGTGCCTACGGGCGCCTCTCGGTCATGCTGCAATGGCGCTACGAGATGCAGGACGTGCTGTCCGTGCCGCCCGCGAGCTTCGAGCCGCCCCCGCGCGTGGACAGCGCGGTGGTGCGCATGCAGCCCAGGGATGAGCCTGCGGCGGTCGACGCCGCGCTGCTGTCCGCTCTGGTGCACGCCGCGTTCAGCCAGCGGCGCAAGCTCCTGCGCCACCCGCTCGCGCCCTGGCTGGCCGAGCACGGCTACGCGGGCGAGTTCGATCTGCAGCGGCGCGCCCAGGAAGTGCCGGTGCACGAGTATGTGGCGCTCGCGCAGGCTCTGCGGCCTGCCGAGCCGCGTCAGGCGGCGTCGGCGAGCCAGTAGCTGCTGTTGAAGGGGCTGCTCATGCGCAGCGCCAGGGGCGAGACATCGACCAGCTTGTTCGTGGGCATCTTCTCGCCCGATTCGGCATCGAAGGGCTCGTGATGCAAGGCCAAAGGCTGCGCAGCACCAGACTGCTCGGCCTCGTCAGCCCGTTCCGCAGGGCCAAAGGTGGCGGAACGGGCTACAGAAAAGAATAGAAGCAGCGAAACGCGATGCGGCGTTCACCCCAGTACTCGGCGGCATCGCGGAAGATGTCCAGCAGTTGCTCGCGCGCTTCCTTGTCGAACTTGGCCGTGGCGGGAATCTGCTCGAGCACCACGACGAAGCCGGGCTGCGGCCCCGCCTTGTGCAGCGGATCGGTCATGCAGTCGTACAGCGCATCAAAGTTCTTGCCGAAGTGCGCGGGAAACAGAAACTGCTGGGCCAGCAGGTCCAGCACGTCCTGCTTGGTCTGCGCATGCGCCAGATTGGCATAGAGAAAATGGTGGCCGAGCTGGCGCGCCGTCTCCTGCAGGTCATGCACGCGAAACGCGCGGATCGACTGCACGATGTTGGGCCGCACATTGCGCAGCAGGTTCTCATCATCGGGACGAAGTGGGGTGTCCATCTCCGCTGCTCTTTCTTTCAGGGGTTCGTTGAAGGCAAAATCCTCGGCCGCCGAGGGCCGCAGGGCATGGAAGGTTGGCATGGTGGTACCTGTTCAATGACCGCGCCCCCGGTCAGGGCGTGATCGTGCGAAAGCTCGTGTAATGGTCCTGCGTGTAATAGCAGGCGTCGGGCGCGCGGGGCGCCCCGCCGCAGACGATGCGCCGCGCCCCGCGCCCGCGCACACCCGGTGTACGCACCGTGTATTCACGGTAGTAACCGCGCTTGCGGGCAGGCAGCTGGTGCTCGTAATTGCCAAACACGGAACCATCCTTGTCGTAGGAAAACGGGCCGCCATCGCGAATGCGTGCATGAATGACACGCGCCTGCGCCGGCAGTTCCGCCAGACTCACGGTGGCGGGCTGGTCGATCGGCGCGCTCTGGCGCGCCGCGCCGGGCGAGGCGAGCAGCAGGCACGCGCTGCCCAGCAGGCCTGCCGCCATCCACCGGCGCGCGCCTCTGGCAAAAGCGTTCCACATCGACTAGCGCTCCCGTCCAACCCGAGCCATCCGCAGACTCAGGGTTTACCCGAAATCAAAACGCGCTAGTGTGACAAGAACCTGCTCAAAAATCAAGCGATTGCCTAATAAATAGGCAAATTAGTACAGGTTTGTCCCTACATTCGGATACAAATGCGCTCAGTGCGCGGCGTTTGCGTCAGTGACCGTGAGGGCCACCATGTTGACGATGCGGCGCACCGTGGCGCTGGGTGTGAGCACATGCACCGGCGCGGCCGCGCCCAGGAGCATCGGCCCGATGGCGATGCCGCCGCCGGCCGCGGTCTTGAGCAGGTTGTAGGCGATGTTGGCGGCATCGATGTTGGGCATCACCAGCAGGTTGCAGCTGCCGGTGATGGTCGCGTTGGGCATCAGCGCCTGGCGCGCGTGCGCGTCCAGCGCCACGTCGCCATGCATCTCCCCCTCGACCTCCAGCCACGGCGCCTTGGACTGCAGCAGCTCCAGCGTCTGGCGCATCTTGAGCGCGCTCGGTTGCTGGCTCGAGCCGAAATTGGAGTGCGACAGCAGCGCCGCCTTGGGCTTGATGCCGAAGCGCATGATTTCCTCGGCGGCCATCACGGTGATCTCGGCGAGCTGCTCGGCACTCGGGTCGTAGTTGACGTGGGTGTCGACGATGAAGACCTCGCGCTCGGGCAGCAGCAGCGCGTTCATGCAGGCGTAGGTGTTGGCACCGGCGCGCTTGCCGATCACCTGGTCGATGTACTGCAGGTGGTGCTGCGTGTGGCCCCAGGTGCCGCAGATGAGGCCATCGACCTCGCCCGTGTGCAGCAGCATGGAGCCGATGAGCGTCAGGCGCCGGCGCATCTCTATCTTGGCGATCGACACCGTCACGCCCTTGCGCTCGGTCATGCGGTGGTAGGTCTGCCAGAAGCCCCGATAGCGGTCGTCGTGCTCGACGTTGACCACGTCGTAGTCACGCCCTTCCTGCAGGCGCAGGCCGAATTTTTCGATGCGCTGGGCGATGATGGCCGGGCGCCCGATGAGCGTGGGGCGCGCGATGCGCTCGTCGAAGACGATCTGCGCCGCGCGCAGCACGCGCTCTTCCTCGCCTTCGGCAAAGGCCACGCGCTTGAGCTGCGCCTGGCGCGCGGCCATGAACACGGGCTTCATCATCGTGCCCGAGGCGTAGACGAAGGTCTGCAGGTGGTCCTGGTAGGCCGCGATGTCCGGAATCGGGCGGCTGGCCACGCCGCTGTCCATCGCCGCCTGCGCCACCGCCGGAGCGATCTTCATCATGAGGCGCGGATCGAAGGGCTTGGGAATCAGATAGGTGGGTCCGAACGAGAGCTGCTCGCCCGCGTAGGCTGCGGCCACCACCTCGCTCTGTTCGGCGCGCGCCAGCTCGGCGATCGCGCGCACCGCCGCGATTTCCATCTCGGTCGTGATCGTCGTCGCGCCACTGTCCAGCGCACCGCGAAACACGTAGGGGAAGCACAGCACGTTGTTGACCTGGTTGGGGTAGTCGCTGCGTCCGGTGGCGATGATGGCGTCGCCGCGCACCGCCTGCACGTCCTCGGGCGCAATCTCCGGGTTGGGATTGGCCAGCGCGAAGATCAGCGGCGTCGGCGCCATCTTGCGCACCATGTCCTGCTTGAGCACGCCGCCGGCCGACAGTCCCAGAAAAATGTCCGCGCCGTCGATGATGTCCGCGAGCTGGCGCGCGTCGGTCTTCTGCGCGAACCAGGCCTTGGCTTCGTCCATCAGTTCGGTACGGCCTTCGTAGACGACCCCGACGATGTCGCTGACCCAGATGTGCTCGCGCGGCAGCCCGAGCTTGACGAGCAGCCCCAGGCAGGCGAGCGCCGCCGCACCGGCGCCCGAGGCCACGAGCTTGACCTGCGTGATGTCCTTGCCCGCCACCTGCAGGGCGTTGAGCACCGCGGCGCCGACGACGATGGCCGTGCCGTGCTGATCGTCGTGAAAGACCGGAATCTTCATGCGCTCGCGCAGCTTGCGCTCGACGACGAAGCAGTCCGGCGCCTTGATGTCTTCGAGGTTGATGCCGCCGAAGGTCGGCTCGAGCGCGGCGATGATCTCGACCAGCTTATCGGGGTCTTTCTCGTTGATCTCGATGTCGAACACGTCGATGCCCGAAAACTTCTTGAACAGCACCCCCTTGCCTTCCATCACCGGCTTGCCCGCCAGCGGCCCGATGTCGCCCAGGCCCAGCACCGCCGTGCCATTGGTCACCACGCCCACGAGGTTGCCGCGCGCGGTGTAGCGAAAGGCCGCAGCCGGGTCCTTGACGATTTCCTCGCACGGCGCGGCCACTCCCGGCGAATACGCCAGCGACAGATCGTGGCGGCTCACCATCTGCTTGGTGGGATGGATGGAAATCTTGCCCGGCTTGGGATGCTCGTGGTATTCGAGCGCCGCGCGGCGCAGCATCGCGCGCTTGTCGGCATCGGAAGAGTCGGAGGTGGGGTTCGTCATGGGAGTCATGGGGCGACTTTAACCAAGGGCGGCGGCACGGGTGTGCAGCCATCGGGAATAATTTGCGTACGATCAAATGGGCACGTCAAGCGACCACGCCTGCGGCACGCAACTGGTTGCGCCCGCCCTCCTTGGCCGCATACAGCGCGCGATCGGCACCGCGCAGGAGGGTGTCGGCATCGGTCCCGTCCCCGGGGCAGCTCGCCAGGCCGCAGGACATCGTCGCTTGCAGGCGCGCCCCTTCGTGGACGACGGTGAGCGCCTCGAACGCCCGGCACAGGGCCTGCGACCGCTCCCAGGCGGGCTGCAGCGCGGCGTTCTCCAGCACCAGCAGGAATTCCTCGCCGCCCATGCGGCACGCCATGTCGCCTTCGCGCACCTGCGTCTGCAGCAGCCGCGCCAGCGCCTGCAGCATCGCATCGCCCGCCGCGTGACCATGGCGGTCGTTGATCTGCTTGAAGTGGTCGATGTCGATCATCACCAGCGTGAGCGGCGTGCCCTGGCGGGCGCAGCGCGCCAGGGCGCCGGGCAGGGTGTCCGACAGGTGGCGGCGGTTGTACAGGCCGGTGAGCGGGTCGCGCAGGGCCGCCTCACGCAGCCTGGCCTGCAGCAGGCTGATCTCCTCGAGCTGGCGCCGCGCCTGGCTCCGGCTCTGGTGCAGGCCCAGCGCGCGCAGATAGCCGTCGCGCGCGAACGAGATCAGGAACGTGGTGAACACCGCCATGCACATGCCCGTGACCAGCAGGCTGGTGTCGGGCCGCCAGCGCAGCGGGTGCGCCAGCACCGCGCCCAGCAGCACGCCCGCCGCCAGAACCAGCGCCAGGCGCCACAGGCCCTGCCAGCCCATGAAGACGACGAAGTTCAGGCACATCGCCGCGAACAGGATGAAGCTCGGCCACAGCGGGAAGCCCAGCACCGCCGACCACAGCGCGAACAGGAGGGCTTCGAGGTGCATGACCCCCAGCTCCGCGCGCCGCTGCCGCGCCGAATCACGCTGGCGCGAGGCGTAGCCGTAGACCAGCTGGGGAAACAGCAGGAACTGCACGAGCATCAGCACCCAGGTGGCGGTGTCCGCCTGCACCTCGCGCAGATGCACCGCGAACACCGGCACCAGCACGGCGCAGAAGATGCTGCGGTTGCGCCAGTTCATCCGCACCATCCAGTGCACGCGCTCCGCTGCGGGAGCGGCCGTGCTTCGCTCGGCGCCGGGATTCAGCGGCGTTGTGTCTGGCGGCATTTTTTCATCAAATGCGGGCTGAGCCTTTGCACAGCAAGCGCTGGCAGCTACCTATGCAATAGCATCAGGGGGCTTCCGTCAGCGCATCGCCGAGCGCGCCGACGAGGCGATCGAGCTCGGCCTCGGTGCTGATGAAGGGCGGTGCGAGCTGGATGCTGTCGCCGCCATAGCGCACGTAAAAGCCCTTGCGCCAGCACGCCATGGCGATCTCATACGGCCTGCGCCCCGGTTCGCCCGGCATCTGTTCGATCGTCAGGCCCGCCGCCAGCCCATAGTTGCGGATGTCCTGCACGTGCGGCGCGCCCTTGAGGCCATGCACGAGGTTTTCGAACACCGGCGCCAGCGCCTTCACGCGCGCCGGTGCGTCTTCCTGCTCCAGCAATTCGATCGTCGCATTGCCCGCCGCGCACGCCACCGGATGCGCCGAATAGGTGTAGCCATGCGCAAATTCCAGCAGGTACTCGGGGCCCGCGGTCTGCATGAAGGTGTCGTAGATGTCCTTGCTCGCCACGCAGCCCCCCAGCGGCTGCGCGCCGTTCGTGACCTGCTTGGCGAAGTTCAGGATGTCGGGAGTCACGCCAAACACCTCGGAGCCCGTCCAGCCGCCGGCGCGCCCGAAACCGGTGATGACCTCGTCGAAGATGAGCAGGATGTTGTTTTGCGTGCAGATCTCGCGCAGGCGCTGCAGGTAGCCGGCGGGCGGGATCACCACGCCGGCCGAACCCGAGAAGGGCTCGACGATGACGGCGGCGATGGTGCTCGCGTCGTGCAGCGCGATCACGTCCAGCAGCCGGTCGGCGAGCGCCTTGCCATCGAGCGGCGGCGTGCCGCGATGAAACGAGCCCAGCGGCGGCTGCGTGTGCGGCAGGTGATCGGCCTCGATGCCCTGACCGAAGGCCTTGCGGTTGCCCGCCATGCCGCCGACCGAGATGCCGCCGAAGTTGACGCCGTGGTAGCCCTTTTCGCGGCCGACCAGGCGCGTCTTGCCCGCCTGCCCGCGGGCGCGCCAGTAGGCGCGCGCCATCTTCAGGGACGTGTCTGCCGCCTCCGAGCCCGAGCAAGTGAAGAACACGTATTCGAGCCCCGCGGGCATGCGCGCCTTGATGCGGTTGGCGAGCTCGAACGACGCCGGGTGGCCGAACTGGAACGCGGGCGCGTAGTCCAGCGTACCCACCGCCTGGCTCACGGCCTGCGTGATTTCCTTGCGGCCATGGCCCAGGCCGGTGGTCCACAGGCCCGAGAGGCCGTCGAAGATCTTGCGGCCGTCGGCATCGGTGTAGTAGGCGCCCTGCCCACTCACGATCATGCGCGGCTGCGCCTTGAAATTGCGGTTGGCCGAAAACGGCATCCAGTGCGCCTCGAGCCAGGCCGCGTCACGGCGCGGCGAGGCAGCGGCTGGGGCTTCGTCCATCACGGCGAAATGCATGGGGGTCTCCTTGAAATGGCCTCCGGGCCGGGCAGCGCCCGGCAGAGACGGTAAAAACGGTGCTTGTGTCCCGACATTGTGCGTCGTGGCATGCTCGCGTGCATGCCAGGGGCACACAAGGCCATCGCCGCCATCGATCCCGACCGCTGCACCGGCTGCGGCTGGTGCGTGGCCGTGTGCCCGCCGCACGTGCTGTCGCTGCACGCGCAGGGCGATGCACCGGGCGCGGCCAAGCGCTCGGTGCTCGACGATGCCGATGCCTGCACCGGTTGCGCCCTGTGCGCGCTGCGCTGCCCGTTCGACGCGATCACCATGGTGCGCCGGGACGCGCCCTTTCACTGACCAGGCCTCAAAACGCCGCCGGGCGCCACTTGAGCAACCGGCCTTCCAGGCGCGTGAGCACGAAGTCCGCCACCAGCGCCACGGCCGCAAGCAGGATCATGGCCGCGAACACGCCGCTGGCGTTGAATGCGCCTTGCGCCGTGGCGATGAGCAGGCCCATGCCCTGCTTGGCGCCGAGGAACTCGCCCACCACCGCGCCCACCAGGGCAAAGCCGAAGCTCACGTGCAGGCTCGCGAGAATCCACGACATGGCCGACGGAATCACCACCGCCGTCGTCACCTGGCGCGGCGATGCGCCGAGGATGCGCGCGTTGGCGATCAGGTATTTGTCGGCCTCGACCACGCCCTGGAAGGCGTTGCCGAAGACGACGAAGAACACCATCACCACCGCCAGCGCCACCTTGGACGCCATGCCCAGGCCGAGCGCGATCACGAACACCGAGCCGAGCACCACGCGTGGGATCGAGTTGGCGATCTTGATGTAGATGCTGAACACGTCCGCGAGCAGCTTGTTGCGCCCGAGCAGGATGCCGAAGACGATGCCGCCCGCGCCGCCGATCAGGAAGCCGATGACGGTTTCCTCCAGCGTCACCGCGATCTGCACCCACAGCGGCCCCTGCGAGGTGCCGTCGCGCTGCCACTCGGCGATCTGCTCCCAGATCAGCGAAGGTTGTGAGTAGAAGAACGGGTCGATCCACTTGAGGCGCGCCAGCAGCTCCCAGCCGCCGAGCACGACGAAGAGAAACAACAGGCGCAGCGAAATGATGATCCAGCGGCGCCGGCGCAATGCGGCCTGCGCGCGCGCCGATTCGCGCGCCAATGCTTCCTCGCTGAGCGAGGCGGGCACCGCGGCCAGCGAGGGAAGAACGGCAGTATTCATGGTGGTGCTCTTCTTCAGTGAATGGCGACTTCTTCGCGCAGATCGGCCCAGATGCGCTTGGACAGCTCGATGAAGGCCGGCTCGTAGCGCACCTGCGCCATCACGCGCGGGCGCGGCAGATCGACCGGGTAGACGGCCTTGAGCGTGGCCGGACGCGCCGAGAGCACGAAGACGCGGTCGGCAAGGGCAATCGCCTCCTCGATGTCGTGGGTGACGAAGACCACCGAGCCGCCGCTCGCGGACCACAGGCCGAGCAGCTCGTCCTGCATCAGCGTGCGCGTCTGCATGTCGAGCGCGGAAAACGGCTCGTCCATCAGCAGGATTTCGGGGTGGTTGATGAAGGTCTGCGCCAGCGCCACGCGCTTTCTCATGCCGCCCGAGAGCTGGTGCGGGTAGTGGTGCTCGAAGCCCTTGAGGCCCACACGCTCGATCCACTGCACCGCCTCGTCGTGCGCCTTCGCACGCCCCGCGCCGCGAAAGATCGGCCCCGCGGCCACGTTGTCGATCACGTTGCGCCAGGGAAAGACCGCGTCGGCCTGAAACACGAAGCCGATGCGCGGATCGATTCCGCCCACCTTCTGGCCCATCACGTCCACCTCGCCCACGGTAGGACGCAAGAGCCCGGTGATGAGGTTGAGCGTGGTCGATTTGCCGCAGCCCGTGGGCCCGACGATGGCGACGAACTCGCCGCGCGCCACGCTCATGCTGAAGTTGCGCAGCGTGACGGTGGCCGTGCCGTCGCCAGAGATGAAGCGCAGGGAAACGTCGCGAAAGTCGATGGCCGCCGAGCTGCCCGGCGCGGCCGTGCTGGTCACTGCATCCATGTCACTTGGCCGCGGGCAGGTAGGTGTTGGTATAGGTCTTGGACAAGTCGATGTTCTTGGCCTTGACCTGCGGCTTGAAGGTGGAAAGCACCTTGAGCACGGTCTCGGGCCCGCCCTCGGGCATGCGGCCGTCCTGGGTGAACATCGACAGCGAGCTCTTGAGCGCGGCCACGTACAGCGCCTTGTCCTTGCCGTAGTAGTCGCGCGGCATGTGCTCGGCGATCTCCTCGGCGCTGTGGGTGTGGATGTAGTTCATCGTCTTGGCAAACGCGTGCGCGAGCCGAGTCGCCTGCTCCTTGTGCGCTTCGGCCCAGGCGTTGGAGACGTACAGGCTGGGCGCCGGATACAGCCCGCCCAGCGCCGCGCGCGTACCTTCCTCGGTGCGCATGTCCACCAGCACCTGCGCCTCGCCGGTCTTGAGCATCTGCGAGACCGTGGGCTCGGTCGTCATGCCCGCCTGAATGCGGTCTTGCTGCATCGCGGCGATGAAGGTGTTGCCCGCGCCCACGGGCAGCAGCGAATAGTCCTTGGACTCCACGCCCTGGCGCAGCGCCAGGTAGCGCGTGAGAAAGTCGGTGGACGAGCCCAGCCCGGTCACGCCCAGCGTCTTGCCCTTGGCATCGGCCATGCTCTTGAACGTCGGCGCGGCCTTGGTGGACACCAGCTCCACCTCGCCCGGCACCTTGCCGAAGACGACGATGGCCTCCACCTCCTTGCCCTTGGCCTGCAGGTCGATGGTGTGGTCATAGAAGCCGACCACGCCCTGCACCGCGCCGGCGATGAGCTGGTTCTCGGCATCCACACCTGCGGGCTGCGACTGCAGCTCGACCTGAAGGCCCTCGTCCTTGAAATAACCCAGGGCCTCGGTCAGCTTGGCCGGCAGGTAGATGATCTTGTTGATGCCGCCCACCATGATGGTGACGGTGTTCGCATCGGCCGCGTGCGTGAGCGGTGCGCCCAGCATGAAGAGCGAGCCCAGCAGCGCGGCCAGCAGCGTGCGACGGGTGGGGGTGTGCATGGATTTCTCCTTGGTGTGCGAATGAGGACACGGTGACTCTAGGAGGCACACTCTTTCAACGCGCTTTCGCTGCATCGCAGCATCCGTAGGTGAAAACCCTGAAATTCAATGATTTAAACCAAATCGGCCTCCAGCGCTTTTGCAGCAAGCGCTGATAGCTATCAAAATGGATAGCCATGGGACGCCCCCGATGAAACTTCTGCTGATCGAAGACAACCTGGAACTCGCGCACTGGCTGGTTCAATTGCTGCGCGAGCAGGCCTTCGTCGTCGACCACGTGGCCGATGGCGCCGCGGCCGACCAGCTGCTGCGCCAGGGCCGCTACGACGTGGTGCTGCTCGATCTGAACCTGCCGCTGCTCTCGGGCAAGGGCGTGCTGCGGCGCATCCGCGAGCGCCAGGACGCGGTGGCGGTGATCGTGCTCACGGCCACGGCCTCGCTCGACCAGAAGGTGCAGTGCCTGGAGATCGGCGCCGACGACTATCTCGTCAAGCCCATCGAGGTGCGCGAGCTCGTGGCGCGCATCCAGGCGCTCATGCGCCGCCAGATGCCTGGCCGGGCCAACCTGCTGAGCTGCGGCGACCTGCACTACGACCTGCGCACGCGCCAGTTCGAGTGCGCGGGCGTCGAGCTCGCGCTGCCGCCACGCGAGCGCACGCTGCTCGAAACCCTGATGCGCCACACAGGCGAAGCCGTCTCGCGCCAGGCGCTGGTGCAGAGCCTCTTTGGCGTGGACGAGGACGCGAGCGCCGACGCCATCGACCTGTATGTGCACCGCCTGCGCAAGAAGCTCGAAGCCAGCCGCGCCACCATCGTCACGCTGCGCGGCGTCGGCTGGTTGCTGCGCGCGCGCAGCACATGAAAAGCCTGCGCCTGCGCCTGGCGCTGTGGCTGCTGGTGCCGCTGTCGCTCTTCGTCGCCGCCAGCAGTTGGCTCAGCTGGCGCAACGCCGCCGCCGTGGCCGACTATGTGCAGGACCACGATCTGCTCGCCTCGGCCAAGGTGCTTTCCGACCGCCTGATCTGGGAGGACAACGCCGTGCAGGCCAGCGTGCCGCCTTCGGCGCTGAGCCTCTTCGCCTCGCCCGATCGCGACCGGGTGTATTTGAGCGTCAGCAGCGCCGATGGGCACCTGCTGGCCGGTACACCGGGATTTCCCATGCCCGCGCAGCGCAAGCCCGAGGGTCCCGATCGCGCGCAGTGGTACGACACGCAGTGGCAGGGCGCGCCGCTGCGCGCCGTGCTCGTGACGCGCTCGATGTACGACGTGGACGGCGCGCGAGAAATCACCATCGCCGTCGGCAAGACCACGGGCAGCCGCGACCAGATGCTCGCGCGCCTGTGGCGACCGACGCTGTGGTATCTGCTCGCGGCCCTCGCGCTCACGGTGCTGATTTCGGCGATCGCGCTCACCATCGAACTGCGGCCGGTGATGCGGCTGTCGCGCCAGCTGAGGGCGCGCGACCCGCTGCACCTGGACCTCTTCGTCGACGCCCGCGCGCTGCACCGCGAGCTGCGCCCCGTGGCCGACACCATCAACCAGTCCACCCGCCTGATCGCCGAGCATTCGGCCGCACAGCGGCGCTTCATCGCCGACGCCGCGCACCAGTTGCGCACGCCGCTGGCGCTGCAGGCCTCGCTGATCGAATACGCGCGCAGCAGCGAAGACAGTGCATTGTGGGAAAAGCTCGCGGCCAGCAACCGGCGCCTGGTGAAGGTGACCAACCAATTGCTGCTGCTCGCGCAGGCCGAGCGCAGCGACGTGCAAGCCCACCTCACCACCATCGATCTGGCCGCTGCTGCGCTGGATACGGTCACTGAATTTGATGCGCTGGCGGCAAGCCGACACATCGACCTGGGACTGGACGCGCCCCTTGATGCGGGTGCCGTACTGGTGCAGGCCGAACCCGCCCTGCTGCACGCGCTGATCGCCAACCTGATCGACAACGCGCTGCGCTATACCCCCGAAGGCGGCCACGTCACCGTGGGCGTGCACCCGGGCAGTGCGGCAGAACCAACTGTCACACTGACCGTCACCGACGACGGACCCGGCATCCCCCCAGAAGCCCGCGAGCGCGTGTTTGAGCGCTTCTACCGCATCGCACCCCACGCCAGCGAAGGCAGCGGCCTGGGGTTGGCGATCGTGCGCGAGGCGGCCAGAAGCTTCGGGGCCGAGGTGTCGCTTGCGGCCCATCCATTGACAGAGTCTGGTACCGAGATCAGCGTCAGGTTTGTGGCGAAACCAGTGCCGCCGATCGTGGTGGTCGCCAACTCGAAAAAACCGTGAAGAGGTTGGTGGCGGCGATGCTTTCAACCGTCGCCGTTTTGTCTACGGTTGCTGTCGTAGCGCAAACTGTCGGGCGCTGTTTACCATCTGCGCTGCGCGTTTCAAGCGTACGATTTTTTCGTAAGGTTTATCTGAGTCCGCCTCCTGTATGAATTTGCACTTGAGGTCAAACCGTATACGCGCATGAAATGCTGGCGGTCGTTAAATTGGGTGTGTCGTGCACCATACAACGTAAACGCACTACCAAATTCACAGAACCATAGGTTGATTGATTGACGCGCAACACCAGGTGCATTGAAATGGAAAGGCCTGACAAGTTACCTTGTCAGGCCTTTGGGTACGGACGGGGTCTTGCGACCCCTCCTTATTGCAGCAACGGCTCTCACCCCGGATAACCACAATCGGGGACGAGTATAGCAAGGGAGGCTTCATGGCGCAGTATGTTTTCGGGCTGGACATCGGTATCGCTTCGGTCGGCTGGGCGGTGCTGGATGCGCAGCGCATTGTGGACCTAGGCGTACGCTGTTTTGACAAGGCGGAGACCGCCAAGGAGGGCGACCCGCTCAACCTCACGCGACGCCAGGCACGTCTGCTGCGCCGCCGCCTGTACCGTCGCGCCTGGCGTCTGACACAGTTGGCGCGCCTGTTCAAGCGCGAAGGCCTGATTGACGACGCCAAGCTCTTTGCGAAAGCCCCGTCGTGGACGGAAAACGCCTGGGAGCTGCGGCTGCGGGGCCTGGATCATCTGCTCACGCCGCTGGAATGGGCACGCGTCATCTACCACCTGTGCAAGCACCGGGGCTTTCACTGGACCAGCAAAGCCGAGGAAGCCAAGGCCGAAAGCGATGCTGAAGGTGGACGCGTCAAGCAGGGGCTCGCGCACACCAAGGCCTTGATGCAGGTGAAAAACTACCGCAGCACCGCCGAAATGGTGCTAGCGGAATTTCCGGGCGCCCAGCGCAACAAGCGCGGTCAATACGACAAAGCGCTGTCTCGCGTGCTGCTGGGTGAGGAACTGGCCCTGCTCTTTGCCACTCAGCGCCGCTTGGGCAATCCGCACGCCAGTGAGCATTTTGAACAACTGATTTTGGGTCATGGCGACCGCAAGAGCGGCCTGTTCTGGCAGCAAAAGCCTGCACTCTCTGGCGCCGACCTGCTCAAGATGTTGGGCAAATGCACGTTCGAGAAGACTGAATATCGCGCCCCGAAAGCCAGCTTCTCGGCCGAGCGCCATGTCTGGCTGACACGGCTCAACAACCTGCGCATCGTCGTCGATGGCCGCGCGCGCCCTTTGAACGATGCGGAGCGCCAAGCTGCGCTGCTGCTGCCCTACCAGACCGAAACCTTCAAGTACAAGACCCTGAAAGCCGCCTTCGTCAAAGTCGGCCTGTGGGGCGATGGCGTGCGCTTTGGCGGCCTGGCCTACCCCAGCCAGGCGCAGGCCGAGGCAGAAAAGGCCAAGGACCCGGAAGACCAGTTTCTGGTCAAGCTGCCCGCATGGCATGAGCTGCGCAAGGCTTTCAAGGCGGCGGGGCACGAAGCCCTGTGGCAGCAGATCAGCATGCCGGCGCTGGAAGAAGACCCGACGCTGCTCGACCAGATCGCCACGGTGCTCAGCGTGTACAAGGATGGTACCGAAGTCGTACAGCAACTGCGCCAGCTTGCCCTGCCCGAACCCGATGCCAGCATCGCCGTGCTGGAGAAGATCAGGTTCGATAAGTTCTCCAGCCTCTCGCTCAAGGCCTTACGCCGCATCGTGCCTCTGATGCAAGGCGGCCTGCGTTACGACGAAGCCGTGGCGCAAATACCGGAATACGGCCACCACAGCCAGCGCATAGACCCCGGCGCGACCAGGCATCTATACCTGCCGCCGTTCTACGAGGCACAGCGCAAGTACGCCGGCAAGGGCGACCGCATCGGCTCCATGCAGTTCCGCGAGGACGCTGACGTTCCACGCAACCCGGTGGTACTGCGCGCGCTCAACCAGGCGCGCAAGGTCGTCAACGCGCTGATCCGCGAATACGGCAGCCCTGTCGCCGTGAACATCGAAATGGCGCGCGACCTGTCGCGCCCGCTGGACGAGCGCAACAAGGTGAAAAGGGCGCAGGAGGAATTCCGCGATCGCAACGACAAGGCGCGCTCCGAATTCGAGCGGGATTTTGGCTACAAACCCAAGGGCGCCGTGTTCGAGAAATGGATGCTCTATCGCGAGCAGCTCGGTCAGTGCGCCTACAGTCAACAGCCTCTAGACATCCAGCGCGTACTCGACGACCCCAACTACGCCCAGGTCGATCACGCGCTGCCCTACTCGCGCAGCTACGACGACAGCAAGAACAACAAGGTGCTGGTGCTCACGCGCGAGAACCAGAACAAGGGCAATCGCACGCCTTTCGAATATCTCACCAGCTTTCCAGGCGGTGAAGATGGCGAGCGCTGGCGCGCCTTTGTCGCCTGGGTGCAGGGCAACAAGGCCTACCGCATGGCCAAGCGAAACCGCCTGCTGCGCAAGAACTACGGCACCGATGAATCCAGGGGCTTCATCGACCGCAACCTGAACGACACACGCTACATCTGCAAGTTCTTCAAGAACTACGTGGAAGAACACCTCCAGTTGGCCGCACGCACCGATGGCGACACGGCGCGCCGCTGCGTGGTCGTCAACGGCCAGCTCACCGCCTTCCTGCGCGCGCGCTGGGGCCTGGCCAAGGTGCGTGGCGACAGCGACCGCCACCACGCGCTGGACGCCGCCGTGGTCGCCGCCTGCACGCATGGCATGGTCAAGGCGCTCGCGGACTACTCGCGCCGCAAGGAAATCGCCTTTCTGCAGGAAGGCTTTCCCGACCCGGAGACGGGCGAAATCCTCAACCTCGCCGCATTCGACCGCGCACGCGAGCACTTTCCCGAGCCTTGGCCCCATTTCGCCCACGAACTAAAGGCGCGCCTGTTCATCGACGACCTGGTCGCGTTGCGCGAGGACATGCAGCACTTGGGTAGCTACGCACAGGATGACCTAGACCGGCTGCGCACCCTGTTCGTCTCGCGCGCACCGCAGCGGCGCAATGGCGGCGCGGTGCACAAGGGAACCATCTATGCCCAGCCTGAAAACCTGAAACAACAAGGCAGCACGATTGAAAAGATCTTGCTCACCGGCCTGAAGCTGCAGGACTTCGACAAGCTGCTCAATCCCGAGAGCAGCGACCACTTCGTCGAACCACACCGCAACGAACGGCTGTACGCCGCCATCCGCCGACGGCTGGAAGAGTTCGGCGGCAAGGCCGATAAGGCCTTTGGCCCCGACAAGCCGTTTTACAAGCCCGACAAAAACGGCCAACCCACCGGCCCCATCGTGCGCAGCATCAAGCTGGTGCGCGGCAAGCAAACCGGCATACCCATTCGCGGCGGCCTGGCCAAGAACGACAGCATGCTGCGTGTGGACGTGTTCACCAAGGCGGGCAAATTCCATCTGGTGCCGGTGTATGTGCATCACCGGGTGACGGGCTTGCCGGATCGGGCCATCGTGGCGTTCAAGGATGAAGAGGAGTGGACGCTGATCGATGAAAGTTATGCATTCTTGTTCTCGGTTTATCCCAATGACTTTGTGTGTGTACAGCAAAGAGGAAAACCGCTGATAGAGGGCTATTACGCAGGCTTAGATCGCGCCAACGGAAACATCAACGTATGGGCGCACGACCGCGCCGCTTCGGTGGGCAAAGATGGTCTGATTCGCGGTATAGGCGTCAAGACCGCCCTATCCCTTGAGAAACTGAACGTCGATGTGCTGGGCCGCATCTACCCTGCGCCACCGGAGACGCGCCGTGGTCTGGCGTAGCGTCGTCATCAACCGGCCAGCTAAGCTCAGGCGCGAATATTTCGCGCTGGTGGTGGAGCAGGAGCAGAGTGCGCGCGTACCATTCGAGGACATCGCGGTCATCGTGCTCAACCACCGCGAGATCACGCTGACGCACCCGGTGCTCTCGGCCTGCGGCGAATACGGCATCGGCCTGTACAGCACGGGTGACAACCACCAGCCCAACGGCGTGTTCATGCCCTTTCTGCAGCACAGCCGCGCCACGCGCATGCAGCGCCTGCAGCTCGACCTGGACAAACCCAGCGCCAAGCGCGCCTGGGCGCACATCGTGCAGGTGAAGATCGGCAATCAGGCGCGCTGCATGGAGTTGCTGGGAACAGCGGGCGCCGACCGGCTGACCTCCTACGCGCGCCGAGTGCGCTCAGGCGACGGCGGCAACCTGGAGGCGCAGGCGAGCGCGTACTACTTTCCGCAGGTGTTTGGCCGCAGCTTTCACCGCAGCCAGACGGGGTGGAGCAACGCCGCGCTGGACTATGGCTACGCCGTGATGCGCGGCGCCTGCGCCCGCGCCCTGGTGGCGCACGGCATGCTGCCCAGCTTCGGGCTGTTTCACCGCAGCGAGCAGAACGCCTTCAACCTGGCCGATGACCTGATCGAACCCTACCGCCCGGTGGTGGATCTGCATGTGGCCCAACACCGACCAGCCGATGAAGACGCCGAACTCCAACCCAGCGACAAGGTCGCCCTGGTGGGCCTGCTGAACGTGGACGTGGCCATGCCGCGCGGCCAGATGAGCGTGCTGGCCTCGATCGAGCAGGCGGCAGAGTCTCTGGCGCGTCTGTACGACGGCGGCAGCGAACAGGCGCTGGAGTTGCCGCGCCTGATCGGTCTGCGGCAACATCTGCCCGAGATGTAGCGGCGCACGCCATGGGCCGGGACACGAGACGATTCATGCGCATGCTGGTGTTCTTCGATCTGCCCGTGGTCAGCAAAGGCGACCGGCGCGCCTACACGGTGTTTCGACGCTTTTTGCTCAATGACGGCTACGACATGATCCAGTTTTCCGTCTACGGTCGCATCCTCAACGGCAACGACGCGGCCGAAAAGCACATGCAACGCCTGCTCGGCAATCTGCCGCCCGAAGGCTCGGTGCGCGTGCTAACGGTGACGGAAAAGCAGTTCGCCAGCATGAAATTGCTGGTCGGCCTGCCGCTGTTTCAGGAAAAAAAGGTCAACGCTGCCCAGATTGCGCTGTTCTGAACGGCGTTTTGAAAGAACGAAAACCCGCGCTCCGCTAAGCGGGGCACGGGTTTCGCAGGGGCCTAGTGTAGCTATCCGGGGTGAGAGAGGGAGCTACAACCGTGAGCCACATGACAGCCGCCGGATGGACGAGTGTAGCTATCCGGGGTGAGAGAGGGAGCTACAACGCAGGCTCACGGACCATGCAGCCGCACGAGAGTGTAGCTATCCGGGGTGAGAGAGGGAGCTACAACCTTTGCACCGGACTGCTTCGCAGCCGGTGAAGTGTAGCTATCCGGGGTGAGAGAGGGAGCTACAACTCGCGCCGCCTGCTGGTCGACCAAGTATCCAGTGTAGCTATCCGGGGTGAGAGAGGGAGCTACAACGCTCAGGCCGATGCGTGGGCGCGCGCGATCAGTGTAGCTATCCGGGGTGAGAGAGGGAGCTACAACCACGCCACCCGCGCCGGGGGCGAGTTGGTCAGTGTAGCTATCCGGGGTGAGAGAGGGAGCTACAACATGGTGGGCTACGACCTGTTCCTGCTGCAGAGTGTAGCTATCCGGGGTGAGAGAGGGAGCTACAACCCACACTTTGCCTGCAAAGCCGTTTCCAAAAGTGTAGCTATCCGGGGTGAGAGAGGGAGCTACAACGGCCTGATCGGCAGACTCTGATTGATGTGAAGTGTAGCTATCCGGGGTGAGAGAGGGAGCTACAACACTCGGCTGCAGCGGCGCTATCGCCACGGGAGTGTAGCTATCCGGGGTGAGAGAGGGAGCTACAACGGCGCGGGCGGCCTGGTGCTCACGGTGAACAGTGTAGCTATCCGGGGTGAGAGAGGGAGCTACAACTTCACAGCGTGCTTCTCAACACCGACGCCAAGTGTAGCTATCCGGGGTGAGAGAGGGAGCTATGACCTCGGATGGGTGGGATAAACCCACCCATCCGAGGTCAGCGCTTCGCGCAAGTTAATCAAGAAAAAGTTTCTCGACCGTACCATCGATATTTCGAGGAACGGGCCTGTCAGAACTTTCGCGCCTGATGGGACGCGGATGACCGGGACTTCCACCAGTGTTGCATTTGAGACCCCCGACATAAAACCATATGCCCCAATCGGAGTGTGTGAAAACACTTGACCACTACATTGAGGTTTCAATCCAAAGCCGCTGATGATGTCCGGCTTCAAACCGTCCACACAATTCCCATCCATGCTGGCTACATTTACCCAAGCCACGCGATCACCCGAATCCCAACGAAAGCTCTCTTCACCGCTCGCAGATTAATATACTGTCTAAAAATACAGTTCAACAACCTTGACGTTCGACCCATCCCTCGCCCAAGCGGCCCTGCAACAATTCAACGCCATCGTGCAGTCCACCCCCGGCCTGCGCGTGCGCGAGGGGCAGCAGCGCATGGCGCAGCAGGTGGCTGAGACCTTCGCGCAGACCCGGCTTCGCAGTGAAGCGGACGAGGCGGAGGGCGACACTCCCGAGCACTCCATCGCAGTCATCGAAGCGGGCACCGGCGTGGGCAAGTCGCTCGCCTACGCCGCGCCCGCGATCCAGATGGCGCTGGCGCGCGGCACGCGCGTGCTGATCGCCACCGCCACCGTGGCGCTGCAAGAACAGCTCGTGCACAAGGACCTGCCGGCGCTGGCAGCTGCGATGCCCGAGCCCTTCACCTTTGCGCTGGCCAAGGGGCGCGCGCGCTACGTGTGCAAACTCAAGCTGGAGCGCCTGGCGGGCGACGAAGGTTTCGATGAAGACGGCCTCTTCCCCGAAGAAACCGATACACAGACGGGCACGGGCACTGCAGCCGCGCAAGAGCGCCACAGCTTCTACAAGGGCCTGGCCGATGACCTCGCAACCGGCCTGTGGGATGGCGACCGCGACCAACTTGCCATGCCGCCCGATGCCGCGCTGTGGGCCCCAGTGGCCGCCGTCGCGCACACCTGCACCGGCAGGCACTGCCCGCTGTTTTCCGTCTGCACCTATTACGAACGTCGCAAGGAGCTCGTGGCCGCGCAGGTGATCGTGGCCAACCACGATCTGCTGCTGTCTTCCATCGGCGCGCGGCTGCTGCCTGAGCTGGGCAACTGCCTGCTCATCATCGACGAGGCGCACCATCTGCCCAAGACGGCGCTGTCGCAATTCGCCTGCGAGATGGATCTCTCGCGCCTCGCGTGGCTGCAGCAGCTCGCCAGCCGTGCACTGCGTGTGAGCGCGCAAGTGCAGCTCGATGACGCCACGGACCTGGCTGCGTGCGTCAGCCGGCTGCGCACGGCGCTGCAGGATGCCGAGCGCCTCGTCATCGACCTGTACGGCATGCCCCTGCGCGGGGCTACGGCCCGGGCGCCCGCCCCGGGCGCAAGCCACCGCGCACGCGTGCCGCAAGGGCAGCTGCCCGAGGCGCTGTCCGAGGCCATCGCGCAGGTGCTGCAACATGCGGGCGAGTTCCTCGAGGGGCTGCGCGCCGTTGCCAAGGCGCTGCGCGAACACATCCGCGACGAACCGCAGGACGCGCGGCGCCTGTCGCAGCTCTATGCCCAGGTGGGGCAGCTCGCGCCCCGGCTGGAGGCCATCCATGCCACCGCTTCCCTGCTGCTGCAGGAGCCCGGCGAGGGCGGCGCCCCGGCAGCCAAGTGGTTCACGCTCACCGCGGACCCGGGCGGAATCGTCGTGCGCGCTCACGCCAGCCCCTTGCTGCCCGGCGCCGCGCTCGCCCGGCATTTGTGGTCCAGCGTGCGCGCGGCGGTGCTGACCTCGGCCACGCTCACCAGCTGCGGCAGCTTCGATTTTTTCCTGCGCGAAGCGGGCCTCGCGAACGAGCCGGGCGTGACGACGTTGCAGGTGGCTAGCCCCTTCGACTATCCCCGCCAGGGCACCTTGACCGCCAGCAGCACGCTGGCCGCGCCGCGTGAAGTGGCCGCCTTCACCGGCCAGATGATCGAGGCCTTGCTGGACGACCTCACGCAGGTGCAAAGCGGCGCACTGGTGCTGTTCACCTCGCGCGAGCAGATGCGCCAGGCCGTGGAGCAACTGCCGGATGCGCTGCGTGCCACGGTGCTGGTGCAGGGGCAGCGGCCGCGCCTGAAGCTGCTGGCCGCGCACCGCGAGCGCGTGACGGGTGGACAGGCGTCCATCATCTTCGGCCTGCAGTCGTTTGGCGAAGGGCTGGATCTGCCCGGCCGGCTGTGCGAGTCGCTCTTCATCACCAAACTGCCCTTCAGCCCGCCCGACGAGCCCGTGGACGAGGCGCGCGCCGAGTGGCTGCGCGCCAGCGGCGGCGATCCGTTCATGGACCTCGTGGTCCCCGCCACCGCCATGCGCCTGGCCCAATGGGTGGGCCGCGCGATCCGCAGCGAAGACGACCGTGCGCAAGTGACCTGCTACGACAAGCGCCTGCTGCACACGGGCTACGGCCGCAGGCTCCTGCGCAGCCTGCCCGCCTTCACGCTGCTCGAGCGCCCGGCAAGCGCGCACGAAACCGGATAGAGCGCTGCCATGTCCACGCCACGCGCCACCCGCCATGTTCTTCACGCCCTGGCCCTGGGCATGGTGGCGCTGCTGCTCGGCTGCGCAAGCTCCGCGCCCACGCCCCGTGGCGAAGTCAAGGGCAGTCCTGCAAATCACGGGGAACTGGCCCAATCCGAGCTCAACCGCGCTGCCACGCTGGCGATGCGCGACAACCTGCACAGCCTGATGCGGCTCGCGGGCAAGCTCTACCGGCGCAACCCGTCGCAGTGGCGCACGGGTGGAGCCACCAGCCGCGAGCAGGCACTCGCGCGCATCCAGAGCGCCATCGATCTGCAGCAGACATGGCCGGCCCTGCAGGGCCGGCGAGACATCGATGCCATGGCGTTCGCCATGTCCCGCGAGTTCATGGGCGACCGCGTGGCCGCGCTCGTCATGGCCACCGTGGACATGCTAGTCACCGCCCATGGTGGCAAGACGGCGTTCTACCTGCTCGACAACATCGACGCGCAACACATCTACAACGCGGCGCGCAACGTCGAAATTGCCGCGTGGATTCTTGCGCAGCGGCGCGACGACCGCGGCGCGCCGCTGCTGCTCGCGGACGACATCGCGGCCGACGGCACGCGCAACCTGAGCTTCGAGCGCGAATTCGGCAAGATCATCGCGCGCCTGGACCTGCTCGCCGAGCTTGCCGACGAGCGCCTGCGCCGTGCCGCGATCAACTACGTGCAGAGCCTGCTGGGAGCCGGCCTGCTGCAGTTCCTGCCGGTGCGCTGAGCAGACTGCCCAGGATTTCTTGCGCGGCAGATCGTAGAGCACGAGCAGGACGATCGCGCCAACAACTGAGGCGCCCCAGTCCGCCGACGCCTGCACTGCAGCGCGCGCCGCTCATCGATAAAATTGACCTTTGTTTTCAAGGAGCGCTGCAGCGGGCCATCCAGTGCCTGTCAGGCTTGAAGACACCGGTTCCCTCCAACGGCGCTCACCTGTTCATGTCGCGCACGCCCCCGCGCAGGTGAGATCGATGTCTGTCGTTGCCCCCCCTCCCATGAAGCTCTCCGGCCTGGAGCCGGTCGTAATCGGCGACGGTTCGCTGTTCGTCAACGTCGGCGAGCGCACCAACGTCACCGGATCCAAGGCGTTCGCGCGCCTGATCATCGCCGAGCAGTACGAAGAGGCACTGTCGGTGGCGCGCCAGCAGGTGGAAAACGGTGCGCAGATCATCGACGTGAACATGGACGAGGCCATGCTCGACGGCAAGGCGGCGATGGTGCGCTTCCTGCGCATGCTCGGCTCCGAGCCCGACATCGCCAAGGTACCGGTGATGGTGGACTCCTCCAAATGGGAGGTGATCGAGGCCGGCCTGCAGTGCCTGCAAGGCAAGGGCATCGTCAACTCGATCAGCATGAAGGAGGGTGTGGAGGAATTCAAGCAGCACGCGCGACTGGTCAAGCGCTACGGCGCCGCCGCCGTGGTGATGGCGTTCGACGAACAGGGCCAGGCCGACACCTACGAGCGGCGCATCGAGATCTGCGAGCGCGCCTACCGCATTCTGGTCGACGAGGTGGGCTTCCCGCCCGAGGACATCATCTTCGACCCCAACGTCTTTCCGATCGCCACCGGCATTGAGGAACACGCGAAGAACGGCACCGACTTCATCGAGGCCACGCGCTGGATCAAGCAGCACCTGCCCGGGGCGAAGGTTTCGGGCGGCATCTCCAACGTGAGCTTTTCGTTCCGCGGCAACGACCCGGTGCGCGAGGCCATCCACACCGTCTTCCTCTACCACGCGATCAAGGCGGGGCTGGACATGGGCATCGTCAACGCCGGCATGGTCGGCGTCTACGACGACCTGGAGCCGCAGTTGCGCGAGCGCGTGGAAGACGTGGTGCTCAACCGCCGCCCCGACGCGGCTGAGCGGCTGCTGGAAATCGCCGAAAGCGCCAAGGGTGCCGCCAGGGACGATGGCAAGAAGCTCGAATGGCGCGGCACCCCCGAGGCGCCCGCGCCGGTGGCGCAGCGCCTGTCGCATGCGCTGGTGCACGGCATCACCGATTTCATCGTCGCCGACACCGAGGAGGCCTACCAGCAGATCTGCGTACAGGGCGGCGCGCGGCCGCTGGCGGTGATCGAGGGGCCGCTGATGGATGGCATGAACGTGGTCGGCGACCTGTTCGGCGCGGGCAAGATGTTTTTGCCGCAGGTGGTCAAGAGCGCGCGCGTGATGAAGCAGGCCGTGGCCCACCTCGTGCCCTACATCGAGGCCGAAAAGGCGGCGCAGAAGGCGGCGGGCATCGATATTTCCAGCAAGGGCAAGGTGGTGGTCTGTACCGTCAAGGGCGACGTGCACGACATTGGCAAGAACATCGTCACGGTGGTCCTGCAGTGCAACAACTTCGAGGTCGTGAACCTCGGCGTGATGGTGCCCTCCCACGAGCTGCTGGCCAAGGCCAAGGAGCTCGATGCCGACATGGTCGGCGTCTCGGGCCTGATCACGCCCAGCCTGGAGGAGATGCAGCACGTCGCCTCCGAGATGAACAAGGACGAGTACTTCACCAGCCGCCAGATTCCGCTGCTCATCGGCGGCGCGACCTGCTCGCGCGTGCACACGGCGGTGAAGATCGCGCCCAAGTACAACGGTCCCGTCATCTACGTGCCCGACGCCTCGCGCAGCGTGGGCGTGGCGCAGAGCCTGCTGGGCGAGGGCCGCGCCGAATACCTGGCGGAAATCCAGACCGACTACGCGCATGTGCGCGAGCTGAACGCGCGCAAGAAGCGCGTGCCGCTGTGGACGATAGCGCAGGCACGCGCCAACGCCACCCCGGTGGATTTCACGAACTACACGCCCACGGTGCCGCGCTTTCTCGGGCGCCGCGCCTTCGTCAATTTCGACCTGGCGGAAATCGTCAAATACCTGGACTGGGCGCCGTTCTTCCAGACCTGGGACCTGGCCGGCGCCTACCCCGCCATCCTGCAGGACGAGGTGGTGGGCGAAGAAGCGCGCAAGGTCTTCGCCGACGGCCAGGCCATGCTCAAGCGCATCATCGAGGGCCGCTGGGTGCAGGCCAACGGCGTGATCGGCCTGTACCCAGCCAACCGCGTGGGCGACGACATCGAGTTCTACACCGATGAAAGCCGGGAAAAAGTGCTCATGACCTGGTACGGCGTGCGCCAGCAGACCGAGAAAACCCCGGTCAACGGCGTGATGCGACCCAGCCGGTGTCTGGCGGACTTCATCGCCACGAAGGAATCGGGCATCAAGGACTACGCCGGCATGTTCGCCGTCACCGCCGGGATCGGCGCCGAGAAGAAGGAAAAGGAATTCCTGGATCAGCTCGACGATTATTCCAACATCATCTTCAAGGGCCTGTGCGACCGCTTGGCCGAATCATTCGCCGAATGCCTGCACGCGCGCGTGCGGCGCGACCTGTGGGGCTACGCCGCCGATGAAACGCTGGACCGCGACGCGATGATCGCCGAGAAATACCAGGGCATACGCCCCGCCCCCGGCTACCCGGCCTGCCCCGACCACACGGTCAAGAAAACCCTGTTCGACACGCTGAACGCGCCCGAGGTCGGGATCGAGGTGACCGACAGCTTTGCCATGATTCCGCCTTCGAGCGTGAGCGGCTTCTACCTGGCGCACCCGCAGGCCACCTACTTCACGGCGGGCCAGATCGGCGACGACCAGGTGCAGGACATGGCCCGGCGCCGCGGCATAGACGTCGATGAATTGCGCCACCGGCTGGCGCAGAACCTGGCATGACGGCCAAGGCTCGGGGTCAGACGTCCAGGGTGTCCACGGTCTGCAGATCCACGATCTGCAGATCGAAACCGCTTTCGAGCGCGCGCACCTCGGCCAGGATGGTGGCGCCCTCGCTTGGCTTGAAGTGCGAAAGATAGATGGGAAACGCCCCCTTCGGCTGAAGCTGCGCCAATTCCCTCGCAAGCCCCGCGGGCGACAGGTGCCCGCTCTTGCGCGCCAGGGCCTCTTCCTGATTGCTGAAGGCCGTTTCGATCACCAGTGCGCCCACCCCCGGCGCCTGGGCCTGCAAGGCATTCACGCGCGGCCAGAAGGCAGGCTCCTGCCCCTGCGTGTCTCCACTGAAGACCCACCACGCGCCATCACCGCGCGCCGCATAGCCGACGGCGGGCACGCTGTGACGCGCGGGCAGCACTTCCAGCGTGACGCCGGCCACCACGAAGACATCACCCACGCCCAAGGGTTGCAACTGAACCATGGGAGCGCCGGGATGCGGAATGCGGGTGAAATCGGGCCAGATCACGTTGTTGAACACGTGCTGGCGCAAGGCATCGAGCGTCTGCGGCAAAGCAAACACCTGCAAGGGCGCTGCGCGACGGGTACCCACGGTATCGAGCAACAGGGGTAGCGCGGCGATATGGTCCAGGTGCGAGTGCGTGAGAAAGACGTGGGTGATGGCGCGCATGTCCCGCACCGTGAGCCCGCCCACGCCCGTGCCGGCATCCACGAGGACATGCTCGCCCACCAGGAAGGCGGTCGTGCGGCAGCCCCGGGCGATGGAACCACTGCATCCGAGCACGCGCACTTTCATGGCATGTCCCGCGTCAGCGCAAGAGAAATTCCATTTCCACGTCCGCCAGCAGGATGCGATCTCCGGCCTTGAGAGCTTGCGGTTCCAGCACCGGCCGTCCATTGATCACGGGTGCGACGGGGCCATCGACCCGGGTCAGCACGAAGCCATGCGGCCGGTGCGTGACCGAAGCCACGACCTCGCCGGGTTTTCCCAGGGTGGTCACCACCTTCGTGAGCGCCACCTCGCGCCCCGCCCCCGGGCCGGTCAACACGCGGACAAAGGCATCTCTTCGCACCGGCGCAGGCGAGGGCGCCGACGTGCGCTCCTGCGCATCCGCGGTTTTCGCGAAGCGCTGGCGCGCATCGGCGAAACGCACCTCGTACTTGCCGATGATGACCTGGTCCCCATCGTGCAGCACCTGCCGCTCGACGGGCTGACCGTTGACGAAAGTGCCATTGGTGCTGCCCAGGTCCTGCACCTCCACCGTCTGATCCAGCAGGTGCAGCGCCGCATGCTCGCCACTGACGGTGAGGTTGTCGACAATGATGTCGTTGTTGGGGCGCCGCCCAAGCGTCGTGCGAGGCTTGACGAGTTCTACTTCCTTCACCACCGCGCCATCAAGCAGGAAAACCAGACTGGGCATGCGACATTTCCTCTTTTGATTCATTATCGGGGATGACCCGCATCCACGGATGCTGCGGCACCGGCACGAACCAGGAGCGCACTGATGTTGTCACGCCCGCCCAACGCGTTCGCCTGCTGCACGAGGCGCTCGGTCAGTGTGGGCAGGGGTGACGGATCCCGCAGCAGCACGGCGAGCTCGGCGTCATCGATGCTGTCGGTGAGGCCGTCCGAGCAGAACAGAAAGAGATCGCCAGGCACGACCGGAAACTCATTCACCTCCAGATGAACCTGGGGATCGACCCCCACGGCACGCGTCAGCAGGCTGCGCATGCCCGATCGCTGCGCCTCCAGGGGCGTCATCGCCCCCTTGTCTATCTGCTCCTGCAGCCAGGTGTGGTCGCGCGTCAGGCGGGTGAAGACGCCGTCGCGCAGCAGATAGGCGCGCGAATCGCCGATGTGACCGATCACCACGCGGCAATCGCCAAACAGGCCGACGATCAGCGTGGTTCCCATGCCGGCGTAGTGCGCATGCGCCCTGGCCGCCTGGTAGATCGCGCTGTTTGCACGATCGACACTCGTCATCAGCATGTCGCGCACCACGGCTGCATCGGCGCTGGCGCCCGCCGCGACCAGGCGGTTGCGCAGCTCGCGATTGAGGATCTGCACGACCATGACGCTGGCCACCTCTCCGGCGTTGTAGCCCCCCATGCCATCGGCCACGATCACCATGCGCGCGTCCCGGCTGACGGCCACGGAGTCTTCATTGTTGCCGCGCACCCGTCCTACGTCCGTGCGTGCGCAGAATTCGTAATCCAGGGGCAAGGACATGGATGAAATGCAGTGGGTTGCAGGATGCCAGCTTTTATCACCATCCATCGCAAAATCCGCAAGAAACTGCAAATCATGCCGTCCCATACGGAAAAAGCCAGTCGCACCCGCAACTGGCTTTTCAGGGGCCGCTGCCGTGGGCTCAGATCAGGCTCTTGAGCAGCCGCCCCATTTCCGACGGGTTGCGCGTGATCTTGAAGCCGCACTCCTCCATCACCGCCAGCTTGGCCTCGGCGGTGTCGGCGCCGCCTGAGATCAGCGCGCCGGCATGGCCCATGCGTTTGCCCGCCGGCGCCGTCACCCCGGCAATGAAGCCGACGACGGGTTTTTTCATATGGGTCTTGCACCAGCGCGCGGCCTCGGCCTCGTCCGGGCCACCGATCTCGCCGATCATGATCACGGCGTCAGTGTCGGGATCGTCGTTGAAGGCCTGCATCACGTCGATGTGCTTGAGACCGTTGATCGGGTCGCCGCCGATGCCCACGGCCGACGACTGGCCGATGCCCAGTTCGGTGAGCTGACCCACGGCTTCATAGGTGAGCGTGCCGGAACGGCTGACCACGCCAACGCGGCCCTTCATGTGGATGTGGCCGGGCATGATGCCGATCTTGATTTCGTCGGGCGTGATCAGGCCCGGGCAGTTGGGGCCGAGCAGCAGCGTCTTCTTGCCGCCCTTGGCTTCCTTGGCCTTCATCTGGTTGCGCACCTGCAGCATGTCGCGCACCGGAATGCCCTCGGTGATGCAGATCGCCAGGTCCAGGTCGGCTTCCACCGCTTCCCAGATGGCCGCCGCCGCGCCCGCCGGCGGCACGTAGATCACGCTGACGGTGGCGCCGGTCTGCGCGGCGGCCTCCTTGACCGTGCCGTAGATCGGGATGTCGAAGATCTTCTCGCCCGCCTTCTTGGGGTTCACGCCCGCGACGAAGCAGTTCTTGCCGTTGGCGTACTCCTGGCACTTGCCGGTGTGAAACTGCCCGGTCTTGCCGGTGATGCCCTGGGTGATGACCTTGGTGTCTTTGTTGACGTAAATCGACATGAAATGCTCCCGGGCTTATTTGACGGCTTCGACGATCTTGGTGGCCGCTTCGGCCATGGTGTCGGCGCTGATGATGGGCAGACCCGACTCGGCCAGCAGCTTCTTGCCCAGTTCCTCGTTCGTGCCCTTCATGCGCACGACCAGCGGCACTTGCAGGTTCACGGCCTTGCAGGCGGTGATCACGCCGGTGGCGATGGTGTCGCACTTCATGATGCCGCCGAAGATGTTCACCAGAATGCCCTTGACCTTGGGGTTCTTGAGCATGATCTTGAAGGCCTCGGTGACCTTCTCGGGGGTGGCGCCGCCGCCCACGTCGAGGAAGTTCGCCGGTTCGGCGCCGAAGAGCTTGATGGTGTCCATCGTCGCCATCGCCAGGCCCGCGCCGTTCACGAGGCAACCGATGTTGCCGTCCAGGCTGATGTAGGCCAGGTCGAACTTGCTCGCCTGCACCTCGGCCGGGTCTTCTTCATCGAGGTCGCGCAGCGCGACGATCTCGGGGTGGCGAAACAGCGCGTTGCTGTCGAAGTTGAACTTGGCGTCCAGCGCGATGATGTTGCCCTTGCTGTCGCGGTTCAGCGGGTTGATCTCGACCAGCGAGGCGTCGGTCTCCATGTAGCACTTGTAGAGCTTGCGGCAGACATCGACGAATTGCGCGACCGAACCCTCGGGCATGCCGACGCCGCGCGCCAGCTCCTGCCCCTGGGCGTCGGTCAGGCCGACGAGCGGATCGACGAAGACCTTGATGATCTTCTCGGGCGTCTTGTGCGCCACCACCTCGATCTCCATGCCGCCTTCGCTGGACGCGATGAACGCCACCTTCTGGCTCGCGCGGTCGGTCACGACCGAGAGGTAATACTCCTTCTGGATGTCCGCGCCGTCCTCGATGTACAGGCGGCGCACCTTCTGGCCCTCGGGGCCGGTCTGGTGCGTGACGAGTTGCATGCCGAGGATCTGACCCGCCAGGGTCTTGACCTCGTCGATGCTCTTGGCGACCTTCACGCCGCCGCCCTTGCCTCGCCCGCCGGCGTGGATCTGCGCCTTCACCACCCACACCGGGCCGCCGAGCTTCTGGGCGGCTTCCACGGCTTCCTGCACCGTGAATGCGGGAATGCCGCGCGGAACGGGCACGCCAAAACTGCGCAAGATTTCCTTGCCTTGGTATTCGTGTATCTTCATGAGGTCTCTCTCAATGGAAGGATGGTGTCTTTACCCGTACTGCCGAAGAGCGCATGCAGGACCGCAGGTATTCGGGTGTTCTATCGTGGGCAGCTGCAGGCGCAGCCGCGACACGACCCCGGCAACCGGTAAATGTATCATGTTGCGATGCAGCACACGCGTGGGCGGCATGCCCCCGCGTGTTCGGACGGAAAGCGAAAAGGAGTGCACCCCATGGCCAGGGTATTCATCGACGGAGAGGCCGGCACCACCGGCCTGCAGATTCGCGAGCGCCTGCAGGCGCTGCCGCGGATCGAATTGGCGAGCATCGATCCCGCGCTGCGCAAGGACGCGCAGGCCAAGCGCGCGCTGATCGCGGGCGTCGATCTGGTCATCCTCTGCCTGCACGACGACGCCGCGCGCGAAACCGCGGCCATGGTGGACGCGATCACCGCCGAGACCGGCCGCGCGATCAAGATCATCGACGCCTCGACCGCGCACCGCACAGCCCCCGGCTGGGTGTTCGGCTTTCCCGAACTGGCCGAGGGCCAGCTCGAAGCGATACGCGCGTCCGATCGCGTGGCCAATCCCGGCTGCTACGCCACCGGCGCAATCGCGCTGCTGCGCCCGCTGGTCGATGCCGGCCTGATCCCCGACGACTACCCACTGGTGCTGCCCTCGGTGAGCGGCTATTCGGGAGGCGGGCGCGCGATGATCGAGGCGCACGAAAAGGGCGAGGCCGCGCCCTTCGAACTGTACGCGCTGACCCTGACGCACAAGCACCTGCCCGAGATCATGAAGTACACGGGAGTCAAGCGCCGTCCGCTCTTCGTGCCCGCCGTGGGCCATTTCCGCCAGGGCATGCTGGTGGAGCTGCCGCTGCATCTGGATCTGCTCAAGGGCGCGCCCAAGGCGGCGGACATCCACGAGCTGCTGGCCGCGCATTACGCCAGGACCAACACCAGCGAACAGTTCGTCAAAGTGCTGCCTGCCACGGACGACGGCAAGCTCGACGCCGAGGCGCTCAACAACACCAACCACCTGGAGCTGCGCGTGTTCGGCAACGACAGCTACCGCCAGGCGGTGCTCGTCGCACGGCTGGACAACCTGGGCAAGGGCGCGAGCGGCGCGGCGGTGCAGAACCTCAAGATCATGCTGGGCGTGTGAGCGGGTTCTGAAACGAATGGGGCGCATTCCCGCGAATACACGCAGCGGCCGGAGTCCCAGCGCCTCTCATCGATGTTCATGCGGCGCCCGACGCAGTGCGGCGCAAAGCGAGTGGCTGCCTCATGGCGGTTTGTCAGTTCATGGAGTGCAGGCCGATGCAGTTGCCCTCGGTATCCGCCACCAGGGCAATGTGGCCGTGCGGGGCAATGGAGAACTTGGGCTTGAGCACCTGGCCGCCCGCGGCCACCACCCGGCCCTGTTCCACGGCGCAGTCGTCGCAGGCAAAGTACACCAGCGTGCCGCCGCCGCCAGAGGGCACGCCGTCCATCCTGACCAGCATGCCACCCGAGCCCATGGTACTCATGTCGCCGGGGAAGGACAGCATCTGCATGCCGCCCTCCAGCCCGGCGGGCGTCGCCAGCGTCTGCAGTGCGCACTGGAAGACCGTCTCGTAGAAGCGCTGGGCGCGCGTGAGATCCTGCACGTAGATTTCGAACCAGACGACGGGGTTGGGTTTCATGAAAGGCTCCTGGGTGATCGAATGAGAAAGGCCGCTTCGGTCGCGATGTGTTGTCGCAGGTGACCTCCTGCGTCACGGCGCGCGTCTCGTGAGAGTGCAATGCATCGCATGGGCGGTGGCCACGTGCCGGCTGCACTGGTAACCCAGCGCCACCCCGTCCAGGCCGCCGAACAGGTGTTCTCCGCTGCCCAGCAACACGGGGCTGATGGCGACGTGCATCTCGTCGATGAGCCCGGCCTGCAGGTATTGCCGGACGGTGGCCACGCCACCACCCAGGCGCACGTCCAGGTCGCCCGCGGCCTCGGTCGCCCGTTGCAGGGCGGCATGGATGCCGTCGGTGACGAAGTGGAAGGTGGTGCCGCCTTCCATGGGGATACTCGGCCGTTCGTGGTGAGTGAGCACGAAAACCGGTGTGTGATAGGGCGGGTTGTCACCCCACCAGCCCTTCCAGGCATGGTCCGGCCAGGCGCCCCGGACGGGGCCGAACATGTTGCGGCCCAGAATCCAGGCGCCGACGTGGGCAAAGCCGCACGCCGTGAGGTCGTCGTCCACACCACGCTCGCCGCCGCTGACGCCCAGCACCTTGTGCTGAAAGGTGCGCGTGGGAACCATCCAGCCGTGCAGTCTCTCCCCGCCGACCCCGAGGGGGTGTTCCAGGTCCTGGCGCGGCCCGGCACCATAACCGTCCAGCGAGATCGTGAAGCAATGGACGCGGAGTTTCGGCATGTTCTGACCCTTGGTCCGGAATCGGCGCGGCGGACGGCCCAGTGCGCTAACCCGGAATGTCCGGCTCCACCAGCGCAGCCAGCTGGGTCAGGGATTCCTGCCAGCCTAGGTAGCACGCCTCGACGGGGATGGCTTCGGGGATGCCGGCCTGCTCGATGTGAACCTCGGTGCCGCACGTGACCGCGCGCAGCTGCACGGTCACGCGCATCTGGCCGGGCAAGCCGGGGTCGTCGAACCGGTCGGTGTACTCAACGAGTTCGCCGGGGGTCAGCTTCAGGTACTCGCCGCCGAACGCGTGGCTCTGGCCGGTCGAAAAATTCTCGAACGACATCCTGAAGCTGCCACCCACCCGGCCATCGAATTGATGGACGTGACAGATGAAGCCATGGGGCGGCAGCCACTTGGCCAGGGCCGCGCCCTGCGTGAAGGCGCGGTAGACCTTGTCGGGCGTGCTGCGCAGCACGCGGTGCAGGCGGACGGTTCCGGTGGGCATGTCTGGCTTTCCTGGGCTGTGGGTTGCAAAAGGTCAGGCGGGCGTCGGCACATTCACCATCCACGGCGTGCCGAAGCGGTCGCGCACCATGCCGAAGCCGGCCGACCAGAAGGTGGCGGCGAACGGCATCACGGTCTGGCCGCCCTGGCTGAGCGCATCGAACAGGCGCTGGCCCTCGGCCGCGTCCGCGGCCTGGATCGACACCCACAGACCTTGCGGCTGCTGGTAGCCGCCGCCGCATTGCGCCGGGTCCTGGCCGGGTGCGGCTGGCAGGGTGTCGGAACCCATCAGCGCCTGCTCCCTGATCTGCAGGTGCACGTGCATGATGCGGCCCTTTGCCGATTCGGGCAGCGCGGGCATGCCGGGCTGCGGTGGCATTTCGCCAAAGGTGCCCTGGTAGACGATGTTTCCGCCAAACAGCCTGGCGTAGAAGGCGAAGGCCTCGGCGCAGTCGCCGTCGAAGTTGAGATAGGGGGTGAATTGCATGGTCTCTCCTGGGTTGAAGCGGGGCAACAAGGGGTGCCTGGCGTTCGCCGACATCGGCCCGCGGACGAGGCAGTGCTCAAGGGCCACGCCGCGCGGCCTCGATGGCGGCGACGTTGATCTTCTTCATCGTCATCATGGCGTCGAAGGCACGCTTGGCGGCGGCACGATCGGCGCCGGTGAAAACCTGGGTCAGGGCAATCGGCGTGATCTGCCACGACAGGCCCCACCTGTCCTTGCACCAGCCGCACTCGCTTTCCTGGCCGCCGTTGCCGACGATGGCGTTCCAGTAGCGGTCGGTCTCGACCTGGTCGACGGTGGCGACCTGGAACGAAAACGCCTCGCTGTGCTTGAACGCCGGCCCGCCGTTCAGGCCCAGGCAGGGAATACCCAGTACCGTGAATTCGACGGTAAGCACGTCGCCTTCCTTGCCCGACGGGTAGTCGCCCGGCGCGTGGTGGATCGCGCCGACAGCGGAATCGGGAAAGGTCTCGGCGTAGAAGCGCGCCGCTTCCTCGGCGCCGCGCTCGTACCAGAGGCAGATGGTGTTCCTGGCGGGCTGGGTCATGTCATTGCCCCGTTGTTGGACTGAAAAACCGGCGGCCCTCGGCGCGGGCTGCGCGCCTGGAGGTGTCGGCCGCGAAATGGCAACCGGGAAGCCGTCGACATGGGCTTCGGATTCCATGCAAGAACGCTCTTGTGGACAATGTACACTTACCATGGTTTTCGAGCCGGACACTGCCCGCATTTAACCCAGGAATTTTGTCGGATAACGCTTTGTCACCACCAGCCCGAGACACCTACCGCCATGGCGACCTGCGCCGCGCGCTGCTGGACGCGGCGGTCGATCTGGCGCGCGAAGGTGGTCCGCAGGCCATCGTGCTGCGCGAGGCGACGCGTCGCGCTGGCGTGGCGCCCAATGCGGCGTATCGCCACTTCGCCAACCACCGGGCACTGTTCGATGCGGTACGCGGCGTCGCGCTGGCCGAGGTGGCGCGCGCCATGGAAGGCGAACTGGCACGGGCCGAGGCGCTGCCCGATCCGGCTATCCGAGCGCGTGCGCGGGTGGCCGCCATCGGCAGCGGCTACCTGGCTTTCGCCCAGCGCGAGACCGGGCTGTTTCGCACCGCTTTCTTCGGCGGCGACACGCTGACCACCGAATGGCCCGCGGACGCATTGCCGGTGGGCGAGCGCGGCCTCGACCCGTTGCAGTTGCTCGGCTACGCGCTCGACGCCGCGGTGCAGGCCGGCGTGCTGCCGACCGAGCGCCGGCCCGGCGCCGAGTTCCTGGCCTGGTCGGCCGTGCACGGTCTGGCCCTGCTGTTCATCGAGGGGCCGCTGCAGGATGCCGACGCGGCGCAGCGCCAGCAGCTTGCCGCGCGCCTTCTGCGCATGGTTGAAAACGGCCTATAGCCCAATACCATCAGGCGTCTATAGCTATTGAATTTAATAATCCTTAGCCTTCACGCCTGCGCCGGATAGAACAGCTTGCGCGTTGCCACCGGCGCCACCGCCTTGGCGATTGCGCTGATGTGCTCGGGCGTCGTGCCGCAGCAGCCACCGACGATGTTCACGAGGCCCTCGGCGGCAAATTCGTGCAGCAATCGGCTCGTCACCTCGGGCGTTTCATCAAAGCCGGTGTCGCTCATCGGGTTGGGCAGGCCGGCATTGGGGTAACAACTGATGAAGGTGTCGGGCGCGGCCTTGGCCAGCTCCTGAATGTAGGGGCGCATGAGCGCGGCGCCCAGCGCGCAGTTCAGCCCCACCGCCAGCGGGTTCGCGTGCCGCACGCTGTGCCAGAAGGCGGTGACGGTCTGCCCCGAGAGGATGCGGCCTGACGCATCGGTGACGGTGCCGCTGATGATGAGCGGCAGGCGCTCGCCGGTTTCCTCCTGCACCTCGTCGATCGCGAACAACGCCGCCTTGGCGTTGAGCGTGTCGAAGATGGTCTCGACCATCAGCACGTCGGCGCCGCCCTCGATCAGGCCGCTCGCCTGCTCATGGTAGGCCGCGCGCAGTTGCTCGAAGGTGATGTTGCGCGCCCCGGGGTCGTTCACGTCGGGGCTGATGCTCGCGGTCTTGGGGGTGGGGCCGATCGCGCCGACGACGAAGCGCGGCTTGTCGGGCGTGGAGAACTGGTCGCAGGCCGCGCGCGCCAGCCGGGCCGCCGCCACGTTCATCTCACGCGCCAGATCCTGCATGTCGTAATCCATCTGCGCGACGCTGGTGGCGCCAAAGGTGTCGGTCTCGATCAGATCGGCCCCGGCAGCCAGGTAGCCCTGGTGGATGTCGCTGATGAACTGCGGCTGCGTGAGCACCAGCAGCTCGTTGTTGCCCTTGACGTCCTTGTGAAAATCCTTGAAGCGCTCGCCGCGAAACTGCGCCTCGCTGAGCTTCAGGCGCTGCACCATGGTGCCCATCGCCCCGTCGAGGATGACGATGCGGTGCTTCAGAATGTCGGGCAGTTGCTGCGCGCGGGTGTAGTGCGGGAGAGTCATGCGGTGATTGTAGGAAGTCGATTGCCGGACAATCACGCAGGCGCGGCCACGGGTGCAGCCCGCGGCCATGACGCTTGTTCATAAAGAAACATGGCTCCAGCGCCCGTCAATAAAGCGCTGACAGCTATTCATTCGGTAGTCTTTTGTCTTCATCACTTTCCATCCTGCGCGAGGTTTTCGGCTACGAGCAGTTCCGCGGTCCGCAGGCGGCCATCATCGAGCACGTCGCGCAGGGCGGCGACGCGCTCGTGCTCATGCCCACGGGCGGCGGCAAATCGCTGTGCTATCAGATCCCGGCGATCGCGCGCCAGCAGGCCGGTCACGGCATCACCGTCGTCGTCTCGCCGCTGATCGCGCTGATGCACGACCAGGTGGGGGCGCTGCGCGAAGCGGGCGTCGCGGCGGCCTTTCTCAATTCGACGCAGGATTGGCAGCAGACACAGCAAGTGCAGCGGCAACTGGCGCAGGGCGAGATCACGCTGCTGTACGCCGCGCCCGAGCGCGTGGTGAGCGAGCGCTTCCTGAACCTGCTCGACGACCTGAGCGCGCGCGGCGCGCTGGCGCTCTTCGCCATCGACGAGGCGCACTGCGTGAGCCAGTGGGGCCACGACTTCCGCCCCGAATACCGCCAGCTCGCCCTGCTGGCCGAGCGCTACCCCGGCGTGCCGCGCATCGCGCTCACGGCCACCGCCGACGCGCTCACGCGCGCCGACATCCTCGAAGGCCTGCAGCTGCAGGCGGCGCGGCTGTTCGTGAGCAGCTTCGACCGGCCCAACATCCGCTACCGCGTCGAAGAAAAAAAGGAGCCGCTGGCGCAGCTGCTGCGCTTCATCGAGCACGAGCACGCCCAGGATGCAGGCATTGTCTACTGCCAGTCGCGCAGGCGGGTCGAGGAAATGGCGCAGGCGCTCGTGGACGCGGGCATCCAGGCGCTGCCCTACCACGCCGGCATGCCCGCCGAGGTTCGCCAGGCGCACCAGGACCGCTTCCTGCGCGAGGACGGCATCGTGATGGTCGCGACCATCGCCTTCGGCATGGGCATCGACAAACCCGACGTGCGCTTCGTCGCGCACGTGGACATGCCGCGCAACATCGAGGGCTACTACCAGGAGACGGGCCGCGCCGGGCGCGACGGCCTGGCCGCCGACGCCTGGATGATCTACGGCCTGCAGGACGTGGTGAACCAGCGGCGCATGATCGACGAGGGCGACGCCTCCGAAGAATTCAAGGCCGTGCTGCGCGGCAAGCTCGACGCGCTGCTGGCGCTGGCCGAGGCCACCGACTGCCGCCGCCAGCGGCTGCTGTCCTACTTCGGCGAGGCGTCCGAGCCCTGCGGCAACTGCGACAACTGCCTACATCCACCCGCCGTGTGGGATGGCACGGACGCGGCCAGGAAGCTCCTGTCCACCATCTACCGCGTGCACGCGGCCAGTGGCCTGACCTTCGGCATGGGTCACCTGATGGACATCGTGCGCGGCAAGGCCACCGACAAGGTACGCCAGTTCGGCCACGAGCGGCTCTCCACCTTCAACGTGGGCGCCGAGTACAGCGAGAGCCAGTTGCGTGCCGTGCTGCGCCAGTTGCTCGCCAGGGAAGCGATCGGGGTGCAGCGCATCCAGCTCGACGGAGGGCGGGCCTTCGACACGCTGACGCTCGGCACCAGCGCACGGGAGCTGCTGCGCGGCGAAGAACAGGTGCTGCTGCGCGAGGCCAGTGCGTCGGCGCGCGGCAAATCCAGGTCGCGCCGGGGCACGCCCGCAGCGGCGGCAGCCGATCTCGGGCCCCAGGCACAGATGCGCTTCATCAATCTCAAGGCCTGGCGCGCCGAGGTCGCGCGCAAGCACGGCCTGCCGGCCTATGTGGTGTTTCAGGACACGACGCTCGCGGCGATTGCCCAGCGCAACCCGGCGTCGCTCGCCGACCTGTCGGGCATCCCCGCCATGGGCGTCAAGCGGCTGGAGGCCTATGGCGAGCAGGTTCTGCAGGTGTGCCAACAAACCCAAACGTGAAGCCACACAGCCGTTTTTTGCACAATTGTGTTGCGTATTGCACCACTGACACGTAAAAAGCGCTTGCATCGCCGCGGAAATTAAAGAACAGTAGCGTATTGGCGGGCATGCGTCTGCCAAGAAGGTTACGGTGATCCGTCAGTTTTCGCGCATAGGGCTTCTTAGGTGATTCACTGGTGGCGGTTTCGGGACTCCGTGGTTCCATTTTTTGTTTATTAGGAGCCCCATTACATGGGCAACAAACTGTACGTCGGCAACCTGCCGTACTCGGTGCGCGACGAAGATCTGCAGCAGGCCTTCGGGCAATTCGGCACGGTCACCAGCGCCAAGGTCATGATGGAGCGCGACACCGGCCGCTCCAAGGGTTTCGGCTTTGTCGAAATGGGCAGCGACGCCGAGGCACAGCAAGCCATCAACGGCATGAACGGCCAACCGCTGGGTGGCCGCAGCCTGGTGGTGAACGAAGCACGTCCCATGGAAGCCCGCCCCCCCCGTTCGGGCGGCTTTGGTGGTGGCCGCAGTGGCGGCGGCGGCTTTGGTGGCGGCCGCGGTGAAGGCGGTGGTGGCGGCTTCCGCAGCCCCTACGGCGGCGGTGGTCGTCATGGTGGCGGTGGCGGCCGCGGCGGCTACGATGGTGGCGGCAGCAGCTATTGAGCCACCCAAATCACGAAAAGGCTCCTGCGGGAGCTTTTTTGTTGGGCGCTCTCGGCGCCCTCCCTATCGGCTCTACTCCCCTTCGCGCCGCTTGCGCGGCTGACGCGCCAACAGGCGGTCGAACCACCCGTTGGGAAGCAGCGGCAGCACCCGAGCCACGATCGCCATGGGCCATGGAATCACGCGATAACTGGCACGCGAGGCAATGACCCGCGCCGCCCGCCGGGCAAATTCGTCGGCCGTGAGCAGAAAGGGCATGGGGTAGCGGTTGCGCGCCGTCAGCGGCGTGGCCACGAACCCGGGGCACAGCGTGAGCACGCTCACCCCGCTGCCGCCGAGTTCGCTGCGCAGGCTCTCGCAGTAGCTGATGGCCGCCGCCTTGCTCGCGCAATACGCCGCCTGTCCAGGCACCCCCCGTACACCCGCGACGCTCGCCACAGCGACGAGGCGCCCGCGGCCACGCTCGCGCATCGGCCCCAGAAAAGGCTGGAAGCTGGCGGCCAGTCCGGTCACATTGATCGCGAGAGTACGCGCCAGCACGTCGAGATCCTGCACCGCACCCGTATCCATGCCAATGCTGATGCCTGCGTTGGCGATAACCACATCGGGCAGTCCCTGGCGGTGCAGGCACTCGTGCGCCGCGGCACTCAAGGATTCCCGATCGCCGACATCGGCCACGTAAACCGCGTGTTCCCCGGCGTTGGCGCCACCACAGCCCTCCAGCCAGGAACGCATGACCGCGCCCCGGCGCGCCACGAGCGCCAGCCGCCAGCCCGCACGCAGGTAGTGCCCCGCAAGGGCCTGCCCTATCCCGCTGGAGGCGCCGGTGATGAAGACCAGCGGCGGCACGCTCACCGCCGCGACCCGCCCTGGCGGGGCTGCACCAGGCCGCGCACGTGGCCGTCCATCCTGAGCAGACCCGCCTTGTTGTCGTAATCGAGCGTGTCGGCCGTCACCATATCGCCGCCCTGGACCAGGGTGACGGGATCATCGGAGCGCACGCGCTCGGTCTGCGCCCAGGCTTGCAGCCGCTGGCCTTGCAGCCGCAGGACCGGCACCTCTCGCTGCCCGGCAACCTGCGGCGCGGCGCGCTCAACCACCGCATCGCCCAGCAGGGTCACCTCGGAGCCGTCGGCATTGCTGATCGCGCGTCTGGCGGTGGCCGTCGTCACGCGCCCCTGGGCATTGGTGGAACGAATATCCACGTGGTCTATTTCCAGCGTATCGGTGTCTGGATAGTGCTGCCCGAGACGCCCGCGCACCACGCTTTGCAGCCGTCCATCGGCGTCGAACGACTTGACCGAAAAATCGCGCATGAAATAGTCTGCCTCGTGCGTGGGGCGCGCGGGCGTCTCGGGTAGCAGCACCTGCGGCGCGTTGCGCACCAGCCACCAGGTGGCCAGCGCGAGCAGCCCCATGAGCGTCAGCGGCAGATACAGCGTGACCCGCTCCCAGGCACGATGCCAGACCAGCCGCGTCATGAAAGTTGCGCCAGCAGGCGTGCGTAGTGCCCTCCCGCCACCAGCAGCAGGTCGCACAGCTCGCGCACCGCGCCATGCCCGCCCCGGGCATGCGTCACATAGTGCGCTGCGGCGCGCGCCTGCGCATGGGCCTGCGCCGGCGCACAGGCCCAGGCCGCGCGGCGCAGCAGCGGCAGATCGGGCCAATCGTCGCCCATCACGGCCGTCTCCGCCCAGGACAGCGACCGTTCGGCCAGCAGGGCCTCGGCGGCGGGCAGTTTGTCGTCGCACCCCAGGCGCAGGTGAACAATGCCCAGGGCGCCCAGGCGCGCGCGCAGGGCCGCCGAATCACGCCCGCTGACCACCATGACCGCCAGCCCGGCCTGCCGCAGCAGCTTCAGGCCATGGCCATCGAGCGAATCAAAGCGCTTGAGCATTTCACCTTCGGCGGACAGGTACAGGCCGCCATCGGTCAGCACGCCGTCCACGTCGAGGATCAGGCCTCGCACCGGCTGTGCGCGCAGCAGCGACTCGGGCTCGAAATGCAGCACGGGCTCCAGGGCAGGCAAGGTCGCGGTCATCAGATCACCTTCGCGCGCAGCAGGTCGCCAATGTGCACGATGCCCACGAGCCTGCCCTCGCCGTCGGTCACGAGGACACTCGTGATGTGGTGCTGCTCCATGAGCTGCGCCGCATCGGCGGCGAGCGCATCGGGCGCAATGGTGCGCGGGCGCTCGTGCATCAACTCCCCTGCGGTGAGCGCGAGCAGGTCGCTGCCCGCCTCGATGCGCCGGCGCAGGTCTCCATCGGTGAAGATGCCCAGCAGATGCCCGCCTGCGTCGACCACGGCCGCTGCGCCCACGGCCTTGGCGCTCATTTCGCGCATGAGGGCGCTGAAGCTCGCCGCGGGTGACACTCGCGGTACCTCTTCGTCCCGGCGCATGACGTCACGCACCAGCGTGAGCAGGCGCCGCCCCAGCGTGCCGCCCGGGTGGGAGCGGGCGAAATCCTCGGCGCGAAAGCCCCGTGCGTCGAGCAATGCCACGGCCAGTGCGTCTCCCATGGCGATCTGCGCCGTGGTGCTGGCCGTCGGCGCCAGGTTGAGCGGGCAGGCCTCGCGCTGCACGCTGCAATCGAGCACCAGATCGGCATGCCGGGCCAGCGTGGACTGCAGGCCACCCGTGAGCGCCACGAGTGGCACGCCTTCACGGCCGAGGACCGGCAGGAGGCTCGTGATCTCGCTGCTTTCGCCGCTGTTGGAGAGCGCCAGCACCAGGTCCTCGCGCGTCACCATGCCCAGATCGCCATGGCTGGCCTCGGCCGGATGCACGAAAAACGAGGGCGTGCCCGTGGAGGCCAGCGTGGCCGCGATCTTGCGACCGACATGCCCGCTTTTGCCCATGCCCATGACCACGACGCGCCCCCGGATCGCCAGAATGCGCGAGACCGCCTGCACGAAAGCGTCTCCGAGGCGCCCGGCCATGTCCTGCAGCGCCGCCGCTTCGGTGGTACAGGCGTCGCGGCCGAGCCGCAGGATGCGCCCGGCATCGACGTTCAGGGCGTCGGATGAAGAAATCATGCGCAAATTCTATCGGTGGCGCGCTCCCGGGCGAAAGGCCAAGCCATCGCACAATAGCGCCACCCCGCACAACGCGCCTGCCGCGCGGCGCACCCTGACATTGACACCATGACCACCCCCAGCATCACCGACTACCTGCGCTCGCACATTCGCACCGTCCCCGACTGGCCCGCGCCGGGCGTGCAGTTTCGCGATATCACGCCGCTGCTGCAGGACCCGCGGGTGTTCCGCGTGCTGATCGACACCTTCGTGCACCGCTACATGGACAAACGGCTGCGCCCGGACGTGGTGGCGGGGCTGGATGCACGCGGCTTCATCATCGGTTCGGTCCTCGCGTATGAACTGGGGCTGGGGTTCGTGCCCATCCGCAAGAAGGGCAAGCTGCCCTACACCACGGTGCAGGAGACCTACGAACTCGAATATGGCAGCGCCACGGTCGAACTGCACGCCGACGCGGTCAAACCCGCAGACACGGTGCTGCTGGTCGACGATCTGATCGCCACGGGCGGCACGATGATGGCTGGCAAGAAACTGCTGGAAAAACTCGGGGCGCGCGTGGTCGAGGGTGCCGCCATCGTCGATTTGCCGGAACTCGGCGGCTCCATGCGCCTGCGCTCGGCGGGCCTGCCGCTGTTCACCCTGGTGGATTTCGACGGCCACTGAGCCGCGCCGCCCACGGCAGGGCGGTCAGTGCAGCTCGCCGTATTGCGTCGCCCCCAGACGCGAGGCGCGTTCTTCCTGATCGACGATCATGGTGTCGGCAAAACCACTGCCAGCGGCGCTCCCCTCTTCGGCAGGCGGGCGCGAATGCGTCGGCGCGGCGACGGCGGGCGGCGGCGCCGCCTTTTTCAGGGCCTGCTTGAACGCTTCCACTTCATCGGGCGCAATGGGCTCGAAATCGGGCTTGGCGGGCGGCTGCGCCACCGGCAGGACCGCAGGTGGCGGTGCAGGCGCCTCGCGCACGACGGGCGCCTGCGGTGCCTGAGCCACCGCAGGCGCCACGGAGCCTGGCCTGTCCGCGCTGGCCAGCGCGTCATTCAGGCGCCAGTACACGGCCGTCACCTCGACGTGAAAGCGCGTTTTGGCGGTGCGCATCAGCAGTTCTTCCATTTCCGCCTGGCGCGCCGTATCGGCACCGTAACCCGGGGCGATGTCGAGCATGACCAGAAACTGGCGTCCGTCGGCATCGAGCGACAGTACCTTGAACTTGTAGCCCGACGAAAGCACCCCCGAGCGCACCATGGTGTCGCGCACCGCCAGGTAGAGATGCTCGCGCCGCTGGGTACGCTCCCCCTTGGGGCCATCGGCCGCAGCCACGGCATGCGACTGCGCCGGGGCGGCAGCATGACGCGCACCCGCCTTCGGCTTTGAAGGGAAAAGCCAACTCAACAGCGACATACCCTACCTCTCAGATGCGAATTGTTCCAGCGTCGCAGTTTAGCGCCCCGCCGGGGCCTCGCGATCAAGTTGCCGCCACGCGCAGGCGCCGGTTGGCCAGGCGCTTGGCCAGCACGGCGCCCACCGCCATCACCAGGGCCAGCGCCGCAGCCGGCTGCCGGTTGGACAACTCGGCGAAGCGCAACGGGGTCAGCCCCCACAGACGGCACGCGCCGTTGGCCTGCACCGTCGCGCTGCGCGAGCGGTGCGAAAAGAAGGCACCTTCGCCCACGACCGAGCCGCTGCCTACGATGGCCAGGCGAACGCGCTGCTTCAAGTCCTGGTAATGCACGCTCAACGACCCGCTTTCGATCAGATAGAGCGAGCGGTCGTTGCTGCCCTGATCGAACAGAACCTGGCCCGCACCCAGCTCCATCGGCTGGAGATAGGGCCCGACCAGGGCCCATTGCGCGGGGCCGAGCGACGCGTCAAGCCCGTCCTCCTCGGAGGCCTGCTGGACGGCCGCGATCAGACCCTCCAGACCACCGGTCGGCGTGGACGAATAACGTTCTGTAGTCATGCGGGCGCAACTTACCGTGAGTCGCGGCGTGATGCAAGGGAAACGGCGCGCGCCTTACACCTGGAAGCACACGCGTCGCACTCCAACCACGGGGTGGCGAGTGCCTTCGGCCTCACTTGCCGATGCAGAAGTGGCGTTTCGCCGCATGCTGTTGATTTTCAAGGGAGATTTTGAACCCCTTCGACGCGCTTGGATCTATTCTTGGACCCAAAAACCAAGCGTGTCCCTTGGTAGCGGTAGATGGCCCTCCCTGGACACTTCCCGCGCTCCCATTACTGATGCGATGCGTCAGCGGACGACCTGATCAGTGGTAGCGAAACCGGCCATCGACGTGCGCCAACGTCCGTTGCGCTGCAACGGGCTCATTTTCCCACCTCCTGATCCGGAACACCAAGGATGTTGCGCCCTGCTTCAGCCCGAAAAACAGGAGGCACGCAGTTCGGATTGATGGCTGCGGCAGCGGTGATGCCGAGGTGAGATGACGGCTCCTTTGGCCAGTTGGCCGATACCGACAGGAGCCTCACCATGTCACACCAAGCCTCAAACATCATTACCCCGAAAGCCCTGTTGCTCGACGAGCGGCTGACGCCGCTGGAGCGCAACGCCTGGCTGACTTTCCGTTCGCTAGCCAGCAGCGACGGCACCGTGGTTCTCAGCTACGACGCGCTGCGCGGATACCTGCCCAGCGCACCAGGCAGCAAGCGGGCGGCCCTTGAAACCGTGTCCAGGGCCGTGCTGTGCCTGCGGCTGTCCACGTGGATTGCGCTGGTCGAATACCGCCGCAATCCGATGACCGGCTTCTCGATGGCCAGCCGCTACGCGGTGCGGAATCAGCCACTCACGTTCGACAACGCGTGCTTGGAGGACGAAGACTACCTGACCCTGCTGGAACGGGCGCTCGGCCATGCCAGCGCGACGATTCGCCAACTGGCGCAGTCCATCCTCGACGAAGCCATGCGCCACCCGGACAGGTTGGAAAAGCTGCCTGCAACGATGCAAGAGCGGATCAGGCGCTTACAGCATCGTGGCAACGACCATGATCCGGGTAGTCCTGATGGCTCAACTCTGCGCGATACCCACGTGCCCGAAGCCAGCGGCAGCATTCCGAAACCCGTTCCGGCATCTGCGACAGCAGTACGTACTGTAGAAAAAGAAGTATTAAAAGAAGTACGTACGTACCGCTCATCACCCGAAGTTCAGGTGTCGGGGCCAGATATGCCAGCCCGCTTCCGGCAACTGCCACAGGATCAGCAACGGGTTCTCACCGCGCGCCTCAAGGGCCTCCCTCCGGAGCAACGCCTGGCGGTACTGGCCGAATGGGACGCGCGCTGCGAATCAGGCGGCGTGCACAACGCCATCGCCTACCTCTACGGGTTGATCAAGAAGGCCGTGGAAGGCGTTTTCAAGCTCTGGGCGGCGCGCAAATCCACCCCGCAGCAGGCACCCGCGCAGGCCGTCAGCAACAGCCAGCATGGCTCGCCGCCTGCCTCTTCTCCATCGTCCAGCAGCCAAGCCGCAAAGCCTGCGTCGCGCGAGGTGGCGCAACGGCATCTGGATCAGATCAGGCGCATGTTGAAGACGCCATCGCTGCCCATCGGGCAGATCATCGGGTGCATGACTGACAGCGGAATGCTGCCAACAACCCCGGGAGGCACGACCGCTGCTGCAAGGCTGGGGCCACTGGGCTCGACGTGAGACAGATGGGGCCGTCACTGCCCGCCGCAGTGACGGCCCGGCGAACTGCAGCAGGAATGCGGGTTGGCGCAGCATCGCATTGATGGCTGCGCACATGACGATGCCCCGGCACACTGGCCCAGCAACGACCTGCCGGCGGGTATGAACACCGGAACCCTGGCGCAGGTTCCTGCAAGCGCCGACCCGGCCTCACCGGGCGGAACTGCCCAGGCACACCCAGGCTCGCTCTGTGTGCCGCCCTACCCATGGGCAGAGCCTTCCTCATCTTCGGCGTGGTTCGTCCCGCCATCGTCGCAACACACATCCGCCGTTCCAGGCACTCATTGCTGGTCGCCCGTCCTCGCGCGGCCTGCCGACACCTTTTCTACACTGCATCACAGGAGGTACTCATCCCAGCACATCGCGTTGTCGTCCCTTGCCATCCCTCCGCCCGGCCTTCCCACAGGAAGCAAGGCGGACACCTCATTCGAGGCTACAGGTGAACTGAGCACCTGGCCCTTGCCCTTCGGGGATCTCGCCTTGGCGAGTTGGCAAAAACACTGACCGTTTGCTTCTCAGCCCCGACAACCGATAGAACAGCACTGCGATGGACGACCTGACCTATACCCTGCGCCAGCTCTGCCTGCGCAACCGCGACGGTAGCCACACCACCCAGGCCGACCGGCAACGGTCACTGAGTTTGGCCGCCCGCCAACTGCGCGAGGCGGGCTTCCGCCAGATGCGGGCCACCGCGCTCAAGGGCAAGCATGTCGAGGCCCTGTTGCAGCGCTGGCAAGCCGAAGGCCTGTCGGCTGGCACGATCAAGAACCGCATGGCGCACCTGCGCTGGTGGGCAGAGAAGGTCGGCAAGGCGAGCATCCTGCCAGCGGACAACACCAGGCTGGGTATCCCTGACCGCCGCTATGTGACCAACGAGAGCAAGGCCAAGGAATTGGGCGACGGACTGCACAGGATCATTGATCCACACGTCCGCATGAGCCTGCGCCTGCAAGCGGCCTTTGGCCTGCGGCGGGAGGAGTCCATCAAGTTCCAGCCTCGCTATGCCGACCGTGGCGACCACATCGCCATCAAAGGCTCGTGGGCCAAGGGCGGGCGCGACCGGGCGGTGCCGGTTACGACGCCGGAACAGCGGACGGTGCTGGACGAGGTCCACCGGTTAGCAGGTTTGGGATCGCTGATCCCCGCGAACAAGACCTACATCCAGCAGCGACACGTCTACGACGGGCAATGCAAGGCAGCGGGCCTGAGCAACATGCATGGTCTGCGGCATGGCTATGCCCAAGCGCGCTATCTGGTGCTGACAGGCTGGAAGGCTCCGGCGGCAGGCGGTCCTTCGACACAACAACTGACACCCGCACAACACAGCCAGGACCAAGTTGCGCGACAGACGATCAGCCGCGAATTGGGACATGAGCGACTGCAAATCACGACGGTGTACCTGGGTCGATGAATTGATTCTCTTGGCGCCAGCCTTGCGGCTGGAGAGTGAGCTATTGGCTTGGATGCCTTCGATGAAAAAATGCTCTTCAAGCATTAAAATAGATGCAAAATGCTTTACAAGCATATTTGTGCCACCAAGATAACTATGGTCAACAGCGTCGCTGATCTCATTCGGGCCGTCCGCAATGGGCGAACCCAGGCGGAGTTCGCCACTGTTCTGGGCGTTTCGCAGTCCCAGTTGAGTCGGTATGAGCGGGGGGAATACGACCCGCCCGCCAAGGTGATCAATGCCTGTATGCGGGAGGCACATATCGGCAACGGGGTATCGGCGCCATCGGCTGACGACTTGGCCCAGAGGGTGCGCACGACGTTGGCCAGCCCAGATAAGGAGCAGGCACGCTCCGCCATCGCCAGCCTGTTAGCGGTGCTTGCTCATGAATAGCGATGGCAAAGAACTTCTGGTCGTACTGAGCGGCCCGGCACGCACATAGGACAGGAAACAATGGCACAGAACGACAACAACGGCGGCAACCTCGGCTTCGAGGCGGAACTGTTCAAGGCCGCCGACAAGCTGCGCGGCAACATGGAACCCAGTGACTACAAGCACGTTGCGCTGGGCCTGATCTTCCTCAAGTACATCTCCGATGCCTTCGAGTCCCGTTATGCTGAATTGCTGGCCGAGGACGCCGCTGCCGCCGAGGACAAGGACGAATACCTCGCCGACAACATCTTCTGGGTGCCCAAGGAAGCGCGCTGGTCGCATCTGCAAGCCAACGCCAAGCAAAGCAGCGTCGGTACGCTGATCGACGACGCCATGCGCGCCATCGAGAAAGACAACGAATCTCTGAAAGGCGTGCTGCCCAAAGACTACGCCCGCCCGGCGCTCAACAAGGTGATGCTGGGCGAGTTGATCGACCTGATCTCCGGCATCACGCTGAACGAGGGTAACGACAAATCAAAAGACGTACTGGGTCGCGTCTATGAATACTTCCTCGGCCAGTTCGCGGGCGCGGAAGGCAAGCGCGGCGGTGAGTTCTACACCCCACGTTCCGTGGTACGCACGCTGGTGGAAATGCTGGAGCCCTACAACGGGCGCGTGTATGACCCATGTTGCGGTAGCGGCGGCATGTTCGTGCAGAGCGAACGGTTCGTCACCGAACACGGCGGGCGCACTGGCGATATCGCCATCTATGGCCAGGAAAGCAACTACACCACCTGGCGCCTGGCGAAGATGAACCTAGCCGTGCGCGGCATCGACAGCGACATCCGCTGGAACAATGAGGGTAGCTTCCACAAGGACGAATTACGCGACCTCAAGGCCGACTTCGTCCTCGCCAACCCGCCATTCAATATTTCCGACTGGGGCGGTGAGCGCTTGCGCGAAGACGTGCGCTGGCAATTTGGCGTGCCGCCAGCGGGCAACGCTAACTATGCGTGGTTGCAGCACATCTTCCATCACCTCGCGCCACATGGCGTCGCCGGCGTAGTGCTCGCCAATGGTTCCATGAGCAGCCAGCAAAGCGGTGAGGGCGAAATCCGTAAAGCCATGCTTGAAGCTGCGGAGGGCGCAGGGGTAGTGGACTGCATGGTCGCTATGCCCGGCCAGTTGTTCTATTCCACGCAAATTCCAGCCTGCTTGTGGATTCTTGCTAAAGGCCGAAGCAATGGTTTGGTGAAAAAGACCAAGTTGCGTGATCGGCGTGGCGAAGTGCTGTTTATCGACGCTCGCAAGATGGGCGTGCTTGTTGATCGCACGCGGCGCGAACTGACCGATGAGGAAATCAGTAGGATTGCGGCTACCTACCACGCGTGGCGTGGCGAAGCCGATGCGGGCAACTATTCAGACATTCCCGGTTTCTGCAGATCTGCCACCCTCGAAGAAATCCGCAAACACGGCCATGTCCTCACACCGGGTCGATATGTCGGTGCGGAAGCACAGGACGATGACAACGAAGCCTTCGCCGACAAGATGCAGCGCCTGACCGCGCAGCTCGGTGAACAGATGACGCGCGGCGCGGAACTGGATGCCATCATCCGGAAGAAACTGGGGGCGCTGGGTTATGACCTTTGAATGGCAGTCGCTCGTTCTCGGCAACGTATGCTCGAAGATTGGCAGCGGCGCTACGCCACGTGGTGGGAAAGAAGCGTACCGTGGTGGCGCAACAGCACTGATTCGCAGCCAAAACATCCATAACGATCGCTTTGTTCGCGACGGGCTGGTTTTCATTGACGACGAGCAGGCCGCCGAACTGCGAAATGTGGTGGTCGAGCGCAATGATGTTTTGCTCAACATCACAGGCGATTCGGTTGCGCGTTGTTGTCAAGTTACCCCCGACGTCTTGCCAGCGCGGGTCAATCAGCATGTCGCCATCATTCGACCAAAGGCCGATGTTTTGGACTCGCGCTTTCTTCGTTACTCGCTGGTCAGTTCTTCAATGCAAGCGCAACTCCTGGCGCTTGCGTCTGCGGGTGCCACACGCAATGCACTCACGAAGGGCATGATTGAAACGCTGGTGATTAAAGCACCGCAGATCGAAGAACAACACGCCATCGCCGAAATCCTGGGCGCGCTCGACGACCGCATCGACAATCTGCGCCAGATCAACACGACGCTGGAAGCCATCGCCGCTGCGCTGTTCAAGTCCCGCTTCGTGAACTTCGACGGCGTACCACCCGGGGACATGCAGGAATCCGAGGTAGGCCTGATTCCGAAGGGGTGGCGGGTTGCTTCCTTCGAAGGCCTGTTGGAAGGCTCTATTGGTGGCGATTGGGGGAAGGAAAAACCCGAAGGCGACGAAGATCAACCTGTCTGCATCATTAGGGGCACGGATTTCCCTGACTTAAAAAGCGGTGGCAAAGGTGGAGTACCGACCCGATACACCAGCAAGAAGAAGTTAGCCTCGCGTATTCTTCAAGCGGGAGACATCGTTATCGAAGTCTCTGGTGGCAGTCCAAAGCAGCCGACAGGTCGATCTGTCCGCATCACAGACTCAATCCTCGCTCGCTTCGATCACCCCGTAGTATGTGCAAGTTTCTGCCGGCGGTTTAGGCCAAAGAATTTGGCGCTTGGCGTATTGGCCGCATGTCATCTAGATGCACTGTATCAAGCTGGTGGAACTTGGAAATACCAGAATCAGAGCACCGGCATTTCCAATTTTCAGACAACGCATTTCCTCGTTGCAGAAAAGGTAGTCTTACCGCCTGAAGATATCGCGGAAAAGTTCTATAAGCTGATCAGCCCATTTTGTGAGCGGATGACGGCAAACGAAAGCTTAACCCTCGCTCAGATCCGCGACACCCTACTGCCTAAACTGATTTCCGGAGAGCTAAGGATCATGTCCAAAACAGACTCTCGAACAAAATTTGAGTTGGCGCTTCCCACATGTTGAAGAATTCGACTGATCTTTCGTTCGGATTCAGGCCACGGAGGCCTTGTTTGCGGCCTCTCGGCCGCCTG
>Ga0209935_1000617_pt1 | contig 78008 bp, 112 predicted proteins | sample ThiBio_1000_plan_2_FD_183958 | JGI IMG/M metagenome (GOLD analysis project Ga0209935, IMG submission 183958) | Wastewater bioreactor microbial communities from Cape Town, South Africa - Thiocy_cont_1000_plan (SPAdes) | ecosystem: Engineered > Bioreactor > Thiocyanate-remediating >... | reverse complement strand
TTGGCGTCGATGTTGGAATCGAATTGTGTCATGGAAGCCGATATCATCACCAGGACAAGCATTGCAAGATCGAAACCTGTTGGATCTCATCAACGAACGAGACAAGCAACGATTGATCGAATGTGGAGGTCGATATGTCTCTCTCACCAACGAGGAGGCTCTTCTTGATGAGCTTCGATCTTCTCTTGATGAACCATCTTTACGATCATCACCTCGAGGCAACGATGGTCATCAATCGACATCGCCAACATCGAGCAGCCCATCATCGAGAACTTCGACATCGGATCGAGTTCGTCCTCGAGAAGATGACAATGATCGACCTGCCAAACGACAACGAAGCTCACAAGCAGATGCTGATCGAACACCAATTATCAACAGTTCTTACGGTGTTTTGGCTCTCGTGTTGGCCATAATGACCGTGTTTGTGTTGCCATTGTATTGAAGGTTGAAGGTTGGTTGTATTGATGAACCACTCACATTCAATCCAATCACGAATACTCTCGTTGTTGCACAAACAATCAACCAACCAACCAACCAACCATTGTAATGTATGATGAATGAATGTAATACATATCTTGTGACATTGCAAACCAATCCACCTCGCTAGGAGAGGAGGAGGCCTCAGTTTCGGTTCAATTGCTCGTTGTCGTTCCCGTCTCTCCAACTCTCGGGCAGCATCACAGATACACTGGCAGTGTGGTGTACCTGCGCTTGTGTGCTCGATGGCTGAGCCGCCAGCCTGCACGTCGACGACCGCTACTCCCGCCGCTGCGCCAGTCGACAACATCACGACGCTGTGGGAGTGGCGCGCTCCCATCGTCACATGGCTCACGAGCGCGACGCCCATTCGCCTCGTGGGCTGGCTGGGCGTTCGCAAGCGATGCGCCCGAGTGGCGACGGCCTCCGACACGGGAGAGCTCGATCTCGGCGCCTCGATACGCTCGCACATGAAGGCCACGGGCTGGCGCCAGCAGTTCGCGGTGCTGACGTTCTTCGCGGACCACAGCGTGCTGCATTGCTTCGACGAGCCCGAGTCGCTCGCGGCGCGCAGCTCGATCGTGCTCGATAGCAGCTCGGTGGTGAACTCGTACTCGCCGTATCAACTCGAGCTGTACGCGCCGCTGGAGCGCGTGGCTGGCTCGTACTTTACGATCACGACCGGCGGCTTCACGTACCCGCTGCTGGCGCCCAATCCATTCGAGCTGGCGCGCTGGTTGGATCGCATCGTCGACGCCATCAACGTCGTCGCTACGCCGTCGATCGCAGCCGATGAGCTGCGACGAGCGCGCGCAAGCTCTCAGGTGCCGGTCTTCTCATCGACACGCGCCTCGGTGGCCTTGGACGCCACGATGCTCGCCGCACTCGCCGAGATGCACCGCACTGGCGGCACCACCGATGCATCGACAGCGACTCGCGTACCGCAACCAGCTCCATCCACCAAGACGACCAATGCCGTGTCTCTATCATCGATCTCTTCGGCGGCTCTCGAAGCTACAGCACCAATATCGAGTGCGCCACCGACCATCGGCGCCTCACGCTCGTACTCGCCCGTCACGTCTCGAACGCCGTCGCCGCCAACCGACCCGACCACCACAACCACAACTGCAACTACAACCACAGCTATACAGCCCTCGCTGCCGGTTCCGCTATCGTTCCTACCGCCGCCCATGCCTCAGGACTCGCCTCCTTCGCCGCCGCCGACACTAGCGAGCTCTCCACCCGCCGTCGCCATTGCCATTGAACCAGCGCCGCTCCTCACCACCAACCGCGTCGCTCATCTGCATCACGCGTCCCGCCGCGACTGCCAATCGATGCCACCCGGCAACGCGTCTCCGCTCTCGTTCTCGGACCCGACCAACAGCAGCGCATCGCTATCCGGTAGCGGGCCCGTGATCGCTGCCTCCCACCGCGGCTTCCTGTCCTCCTCTGCGCAGCAAGTGCCGACGAGCTCCACCGCGAGCACCACACCGAGCACCACGACAACCACCTCCTCGCTACCGACCTCGCTGCCGACCATCGACATTACGCCCATCATCACCACGAGCGCGAGTGCACCGCCAGTGGCCACATCGCCGGCTGCAACGACGGCAGTGATCGGCAAGCAGCGCGCCATCTCGACCAGCGACGACGCCACGCCGTTGCTGACGGCGCTGCCTTCCCTTCCTCTGCACAAGAAGAAGAAGCACCGCACACGCTCCATGTTCATCGGCACCCGCGCCGAGCTCGATGCGACGGTGCCACGAGATTTGTAACAACGCACAACCTGTTGTACCAGTAGCAAGAGCGAGCGAGCGAGTGCTAGTGGGAACGAACGATTCAATGGTTGGTTGCTAGTTTGGAGAGATAGCGAGAGAGCCAATGCGAGGCACTGCACGGTGCAACCAGACCGGAGATGCACGAGAGGAACGAGAAAGCAATGAGTATGATGGGGGAGGTAGGGAGTCGGCAGGCCTCGCGAGTGTGCTTTGGCAGCGCACGGCTTAGCTTAGCAAACGGCCGGGCGGTAGTAGACCGGCGGCACGCTCGGGCAGTAGTTGTTCATGTTGGCGTACGGCGCGAGCGAGTTGTAGCCCGGCAACGACAGCACGTCTGTAATCGGGACTGTGAGAACGAGCAAGCGAAAGCACGAGAGCACGAGAGGGACGTACATTTGCCCATGAGCTGGCAGTAAGGGAGCTGCGGGTCGCGCGCGATGCACGCCTGCGGACGGCGCCAGTTGGCATCCCAGATCTGCCACTGGTACGTGTCCTTGGGCGTTTGCTCGGTGCACTGGAAGTTGTTGGTCAAGTTGCCAAAGATGCCGGCGTTCTTGTACATCTCGCAGACAAACACTGCGCGAGAACCGAAGCGAATCAATGGTTGGGCCAAAACTCTTGCATTCATCTGGTGGAGACTGCGTACCATCGCACACCATCGAGTAGTTTCCATCGTAACGCCACGCGTCCTGCTCGGGGATCGTGGCGACCTCGCAGAGAGTGCGGTTCTGCGGATCGATGATCGAGTAGATGCAGTTGAGCGTCGTGCAGTTCGAGCCGAGGCGCTGGTTGAGCGCCATGATCACCATGCTGTAGATCGAGGACTTTGAGCCGATCGGGATGATGCGCTCGGCGACGCCAGCCACGACCTCGACCAAGTCGGGCGTGACAGGGCGCGGCAGGTTGTCGGCTACCGTGTCGAAGAAGGTGAAGATGAACTGCGGTCACGAGAACGAAGGGTCAGTCGCACGCGCACGAGCGAGCGAACGTGGAGGCGCGACGCGACGTACGTTATGCCAGCCGTAGGGCATGCCCTGCACGGTGTAGAACCACTGGTTGGCGGCGGTTTCGTTGAAGAGCGACAGGTACTGCGGAGCGAGGCGCAGGATGGCGACGTGGTAGTTGGCGGCCATGGCCTGTTGCACCCACTGCTTCCACGGCGTGCGGATGATACCGTACGGCGCTGCACGTTGTTCCAGCACCGCCATCAGCATTACCTACAACGCCCCAGTCTCTCTCGCTCTCAATACATACGCGGCCAGTAGACGAGCTTGCCACCCTCAGTGTCGGTACTCTCGCAAATGTAGAGCTCGCCGTCGAACCACAGCGCAATGGCCGTGTGGCCCGTGTGGCCACCGGTGCCCCACATGACGAGCGGGTCCAAGCCATCGAGGCGGCCGATGGCGAGGTAGTCGCCAGACTTGATGTCGGACTCGGAGATGTTGGTGACGGTGTTGTAGCCCTGTCGCTCGACGAGCGCCCACTCGAGCTTCTCGGCGAGGAACTGCACGTTGGCGTTCACCATGCCCTTGTACGGGTCGTAGAAGAGGCTCACGGTCTTGACGAGGCTCACGAGCGAGCGCTCGAGACCGAGAGGGAACCAGAACACGAACACGCCATGCTGCGTCACATCGGCGTACTCGTATTCGCGCCACTGCATCTCGACTATTCACCCAACAAGCATCGATCAATCAATGCCGCTCTCTCAAAGCACAAGGCGGCGACACGTACTGGTGTGCTTGCCAACAAGCTCGATCAACGAGAGATGGCACGACTCTCGCGTGCAGAACATGTAGAACGAGTTGCAGAGAGCGCTCTGCTTCTTTCCAGCCTGGATCTCGATCGAGCCGCTAACCGAGCTCGAGGCATTCAAGGTCGCCGACAGAGTCTGCACAAATCGATCGATAAGCAATCGAGCTCGCATTCTTCCACTACGAAATACCGACCTCGAAGCACGAATCCTGCCAGCCGAGAGGCTTGTTGGTGAAGGTGGTGCCCATCTGGAGCGGCACAAAGTCCCAGTAGCTGTCGTGGAGCACGGGGCCCGTGGAGTTGGAGGCGCGCGCCTCGGCGTCGATGGTCTTGCGGGCGCGCTGCATGTGGTGCGCCAGCCAGTTCATGTTGATCTCGCGGTTGTGGTACTGGATCATCGGTCCGCCGCACGCTCGTGAGTCTCTTCCTGTCGTAGTGCGCGTCGACGAGGCACTACAACGGCGGCGGCACGTACCGGGAGGTCGACCTGGTGCGAGCCCTTCCTCAAGATGCGGTGGAAGAGCGAGGCCTCCTCGACGTAGCCATCGGCGAGCAACGCGCTACGTCGGCTTCCAGTGGCCGTGGTGGTCGTTGCCACGAGCGCCACCAACACCACGCCGATGATGGTAAGCAACACCGAGCGCTGCATGAGAAAGAGGGGTTACCAAGAGCTAACGAGATTGATGCGTGTATGTATGCGTGTGAGAGGGAAGGCGAGCGAGCGACTGAGGGACGGGAGAGAGCGAAGAATCAATAAGTAGCGCAATGGCGCGCTTATTACCCTCACGCAATGACGAGCTTGTTCCCGTTATGGTCGTTGGATCGCAGAGCGATGGTGGGCTTACTCTCGTCCATTGCGGTTATGGGATCGGCGCGATCGCAGTGTCCTTCGCTCTCTTCATTCCTTCGCTCTCTTCATTACTCGCGCTCGCAGCAGCAACAATCGCCACGTAGTCGAGCTCTCCCGGGCACCACCGACAGACAATGAGCTCGAGTCCAGGTGGCGCGGGACGAGGTACTCCTGTGGGAGGTGGCGGAGCGCCCAGACCAGCCAAGGCGCTGCCGGCGCCGCCCAACAGACCGCCTGCTGTCGCTGGCGGTGCTGGCGTCGCTCCGCCCGCGCGAGCAGCCCCCACGCCGTCCTCGCTGGCGTCGGCTGCGTCCGACCACGATACGCCACCGGTGCGTCAGCCTCCAAGGCCCGGATCGCCGGCAGGCACTGGAGCCGCGCCACCGGGCAGCCCGATGAGGCCCAAGGGACCGCCGCCGCCGAGTGTGCGCGCGCACGCCGCTCACGCTACCGCGCAGCACAAGCGAGCGCTCTCGGAGGACGTCGGCACCACGGCCGCCTCGTCGCCCAGCCCCCCGACACTCTCGACCTCGCAGGATGACGACGGAGCGGGCGCCGCGGCGAGCAAGGTCGCCATGTCGAGCAGCAACCCGTCGATGCCAGCCAAGGCGAGCTCGGCGTCGAGCCTCGGCGTGCCGTCGGCGTCGGCGGCCTCTCCGGCTGCGTCGTCGCTGGGGCCGCCGGGCACGCCGCCCAAGCGCACGATGCCCGCGCAGAGCCGCAAGTCCATGATACCCAACAAGCCAGTACCGACTCCAGGCAAGGCTGGCAACCGCGTCTTGTCGACGCCGCCAGCGTCGATGGCGCCCATCAAGCCCGCGAGCGCCGCCGGCTCGTCGTCGCCCTTGAAGTCCAGCGGCGCCAAGGACCACCGCGTGCACAAGAAGAAGTCCAGCAGCAGCAGCAGCAGCAGCAGCAGACCCACGACGCCATCGCAGCCTGCCGATCCGACTGCCGGCTTGTTCTCTCCCAACTTTCCGAGCGATGCCAACAAGGTACGCGCCGCAATCGTGATAGCTCTCTCGCGTGCATCGTTCCGCGTCGCTGCTCGTTGTGCACTACCCTCGCTCACCATTCGTGTGCGGTACATGGCGAATCTCATCTCGATGCGATACCTCGCTCCTTTGCGCGATGAATCGTTCGTTGGCACCCGACAAAAACAAACCTCGTGTGTGCACGCGCGCATGACCTCGACTCGGTGGCGGTCCAACAGTTCGTGCCCGACGTGCTCGTGATGAAGGTGCTGATGGAGGGCATGCTGATGGACAAGCACGACTCCGAGTACTTCTACCAGCGCTTCGCGACCTCGCACCATCGCCCGGTCGACGAGCCACGTCTTCTGATGCGCCAGCAGGACATGGACTTCCTCGTACGTCGCTCAACAATGCACCCAGCGACTCGCACAGTGAATCTCGCTCACTCACACTCACCTTCGCTCTCATCCAGAGGAACACAAGAGACATGATCAACAAGTACCTGCAAGAACAACACCTCCTCAAGGGCATCATTCGTATCCAGAGCATCGGTCGTGGCTACTTGGTGCGCAAGCAGTACTTTGGCATGTGTACGTCTCTCGTTCGCGGCTGCACTCCTCCTGATCGAAACCTTCCACGAACCGAGCAACACCGATTGTACTGATGGCTTCCTGACCCTTGCAGCCAAGGAGCTGATCAACAAGATGCGTCTACGTAACGAGTGTTACTTGGATCTCCTACGAACCGAGCGTCGCTACATCGATTCGATCGGTCGCCTCATTGATGTATGCGTTGGCTCGCTCTCTCTCTCTCTCTCTCATATGAATGCCACGACTCACAACTCGTTCATTCCGTGATGCAGATCTTCATGAAGCCTCTGCGAGGAGAAACGACCTTGGCGCCTAACGAACTCGCCAACGTCTTTATGAATATCGAATCGGTGTACGACTCGAACGTGGCGCTGCTCAAGGAGCTCGAGGCGTGCGGCGATGCTTGGCCGTTCGTCACTGGCTTGGGTCGAGTCTTCACCAACATTGTACGCCAGCACTCGCTCGCTCACTCACTGAATCTGCCATGATGCAAACTGTGATACTCACTCTCCACATGAATGTAGAACAAACTACTCAAGACCTACGGCGTGTATGTGAGCAACTTCAAGAACGCCATCAACGAAGTGGCGCGGCTGCAGGAGACCAATCCCAAGTTCGCCAACTACCTGCAACAGAAGGAGGAGGACGAAGACCTCAAGACGCTCTTGTCGATCCCGATCAATCGAATCTCGCAGTACGAGTATCACATTCAGGCCTACAAGGAGCATACGATCGAAGGAACCCAGGAGGACATTGATTGTCAAGCGGCCTTCTCGATTCTACAGCAGAGTAGCAAGGTATCTCTCTCGCGCTATGAGCAGAACACCAACTGCTCCCCAACGAAGCAGTGCAACTCATCGTGCGCTGGCTGGTGTAGGTTGTACAAACGAGTCTCACGGAATCGACCGAGAACGCCAAGATCATGGCCATCCAGCGCATCCTCAAGGCCGATGGCCCGCTGTCATTGATGCAGCCCAATCGCCGCTTCCAGTTCGATGTGTACGCCAAGAAAGTGCGCGTCTTTGTCTTTAATGACCTCATCGTCCTCGCCAAGGTACCGTGAAGTATTGAGTGGCAACAACACGAGTACAACGCAGCTGACCAAGTCTTTCTCTGCAGCCACATGAGAAGCGCATCAAGCTACTCGCAGGCAATGCACCTTCATCGAGTGAGAGTATGCACAAGGTGATTGCACTCCTGGAGCTCGTGGACGTCGAGCTGATAGAGACCGGCGATGCATCGGTCGACCTCAAGCCCGCCAAGGGCGAGATCCACAAACTCACCTTCCGCGAGCCGAACGAGAGGGTAGAGTTGGTGCGCGAGCTACGCAACCTCCAAGAGGAGAAGAAACGCTCTCGCAGTACGTCTCGTGCTCGCTCGCTCGCTCACCCGCTCATTCCTTGGTTCGGTCATTGAACAACCCCCGTGCGTATGCTCGTATGCGCAGTGTTTGGAGTTCCGTTGGGCGATATCGTGGTTCGTGAGGAACGAAGCAGCGGCGTGCCGTTCATCATCGAGCTCATGGGCGAGTACATTTCCAATCCGCCGTGCGTCACTGAGGAGGGCCTGTTCCGAGTGCCGGGCAAGGCCACCGAGCGTGATGGCTTGATCGAGCTGCTCGACAAAGGCGGGCCGCCGGTCAAGTCGCTCGATCTCACTCGCTACAACCTCATGTCGATCTGCGACGTGTTCAAGTCGTACTTTCGCATGCTGCCCGAACCGTTGCTTGGATATGATCTGTACAACCCGCTGCTGGCTGTTGCTCGTACGTACTCCTCATGCATTGCTGCTCCTAGCCTCCGCTCGCTCCATACGCTAACCGATTTGCTCTCTCGCTAGGCGCTGATGGAGAGCCGCTCGAAAAGGTCGAACGCATCAAGGAGCTGCTGTTCCAGTGGATCCCGCCGTTCGCACTCAAGATCGTGCGCTACGTCGTTCACTTCCTCGTCAAGGTCTCGGCACACGCACACAGGAACAAAATGTCGCCCAGCAACTTGGCCATCATCTTTGGGCCAGGCATGATGTGGCCCGCCAACTACACGCTCGAGAGCGCTGTCGATATGCCATATATCAACTCGATGGTGTTGTTGATGATCGAGCACTACCACGAGATATTCGAGTCGTGAGCCTGCTTCTCGAGCTATCCACCACCACCACCACCGCTACAACTATCCACCACCACTACACCAACGTCGTCTCCGTCACATCAAATTGAGCTGATTGTGTGTCATCATTCGTATCAATATCAATATCAAATGCATCTCGTTTCGTTCCACGACAAGTCGGTGGTTCATGTCAGGTCAGGTCAGGTCGGTGGTTGTGATTGCTACAATCGTCTTCATATATCATCAAGACCTTGGCGAATACATCAATCAATGAATGAATGAGGAGGAGGAGAGGGAGGCGAGCGGTATCGTGGCCAGGAAAAATAGCATAGGGGTTCAGGTGGGCGGGTCAAACGAGATGCACCGCGACGACGACGACGAAATGAGAACAGTGCAGGAGGTACACTACAACGGGAATGTGAGAAGGGGAGAGAGTGAGAGCGTGAGAGCGTGAGAAGAGGGGAGTAACGGAGAGGAGATGGTGAAGGGGAGGCGCTTGGCTTAGTCGCTGATGCGGTCATAGTCAGGGCGGCCCGAGAGGCAGCACGAGACGCACACCGAGATGGAGATGAAGAAGCCCGAGAGCACGGCGCCGATCCAGCCGGCGTGCGGGCCCCAGTAGTTGATGGTGGGCTGGTTGGGCTGGACGTAGTTGTGGCCGACGAACGACTTGCACACGCCGCCGGTGCACGGCGAGCCGGTGGCCTCCCACGTGTCCTCGGCGATGGCAAAGTTGATGGCCAAGTAGGCCATGAAGGCGGCGACGTCGAAGAAGAGCGCCAGCAGCAGCATGAGACGCGAGATCCAGCGCAGCGCCGTGAACTGCGGCACCCACGAGACGAGGCCGCCGACCAGGAGGCAGATGAAGGCCATGATGGCGCACGCCCACGTGAGCGCCTGCACCAGCAGCGAGTAGTGGATCGTGATGCCGGCGCCGGTGGCCGAGATCGTGTCGCACATGGTGATGTTACACGTGCCGCACGTCGTGTAGTCGTAGAACAGATGCTGGCTCCTGGTGACGAAGCACGTCGTGCCGATGGGGACCCTCTCGATCTTGTACCTGGAGGACGGGAGAGCGCGACACGCATTGCGGTGAGCAACGACAAATGGAGGGATCGAGAGGGAGATCGTGTGGTTCTACAGCGCGACGATCAATGAACGACGCGATGACCAACGATGATGATGGCCAACGACTCGACGACTCGACGACCTCGACGTACCATGGCGTGATGATGGCGAGCAGCAGGCCAAGCAGGCCGAGGATGGCGAGGATGTTGATAGCACACGACGGAGCCTTCTCTCGCAACATGGTGATGGTGGTGGTAGCGGTGGTGGAGATGAGACGTGGGAGGTGTCAGCGATGCGAGCGAACGACGGGCACCGACGAGAGAAGGCAGCGAACGCTCCGAGAGAGATCGTTGGTTGCGGTTGTGTTGGAGGCCGACGAACGAGCTAGAGAGCGAGACAGGAAGAAGCAAGCCTCACTATCTAGCAACGACACCCTGGATGCTGGTGGGTGTGGTGGTGGTGGTGGTGGTGGGGAAGCAGCGACCGAGGACTGAGGGCGGGGCGCTGATGCGATGGCGATGGCTGGATGACGCAAGCAGCGGCAGCAGCGTGCGATTGGCGTTGATGGGGAGGATGGTGATGAGGGAAGAGGAGCGGCAGCGGGCGGTTATATGCGGCCCAGCGTAGAGCACTCGAGGCTCGAAGTGACTACCCGTTGCTTGTGGGATCTCTGCTTTTTAGCGGGAAGCAGCCGCAGCTCACTCGGCCGAGCTCGAATCTCGGGGGCCGGTATCGAGCGGAGAGGGATTGGGGGTGGGTGGGTCGAGAGGTTGGGTGAGAGGTGTGGTGGTTGGGGGTTGGGAGGATTGGGGAGTGTGGCGCGTGGGTGGATTGGCGCATGCCGAGGAGCTCGATCACAGGCGATGGTGGTGCACGAGAGTGGTGTTCGCGTTGTTCGTTCGTTGCTTCATTCGCTTGTTGTCGTCGCTGCCGCTGCTCGTTGTTCGGTTGCGTAACGGAGCTGTGTGGCGCGCGAGTGTGCGAGTCTATCTCCACTTCTATCTCGGCCAAGTACACACATATCTATCTCTCGATCTCGGCCAGATTGTATTTGCTTTTATCTCGCTCTCTATCTCGCTCGTGCGGGTGAGTGACAGTTGCGTGCTGCGCTTCCATCATCGTCGTCGTCATGATCACGTCGCGCACTCTACGCAACTCGATCGGTCTCTTGAGCGAGGAGCTCTCTCCCGTCGTCAAGACCACCGTCCAAGACGCACTCCTCTCCGATGCATCTGAAGTCTCAATCGTACGTACCACACTCGCACCCTCTCACTCGATCTCTCTCGCTCACTCGGCGCACCACGGTAGAATGGGCGCTCGTACCACATCACGCCCGTGCGCATGTGCGTCGTCGATGGCTTCATCTTCTTCTCGCATCCAGACCCGATCGACCTCGGCTCCACGCCCAAGGCCGTGTCGTTCATCTCCGACCAACTGATTCGCACTACGAACGAGGATCTCACTCGAAACTCGACCTCGACCTCGGCCTCGGCGCCCGGTCTCACGACCGAGGACTCGACCTCGCCTCGCTCCATCACCGACGACGTCGAGACCGATCCCATTGGTACGCTCCAGTCTCTCGCTCACAGCAAGGCCCACTCTCCAAGATCACTCGTCCAATCGGATGCCATGATGACCATCACTCACACACGAACAGCTTGTAGAGATGCCAACGACGCCAGCGCACCGATATCCAAGGAACCACCTGTGACCGCCGCACCATTGCTCGAGACCTCGCTCTATCGCAGCACCACCGAACTACGTCGTTCGCGAAAGGTGGACCTCGGCTCCAGCGTCGGCTCGGGTTCGGGTTCGCCTGGCGCCAGCATCGACGACGCCGTGGTTCCTCCGAGTGGCGCCAGCGATTCGGAGGTCGAGCTCGAGGCCGACACCGCCTTGGCCTCGGCAAGCTCGGGCTTGACTCCAGGCACCATCATCAAGGGTTGGGTCCGCAAGAGGCGAAAGCCTTCGGGTGTACGTTTGCTCACAGACTCCACTCACCGATGAACTGTGTGCGTGTGCACTGAACTGCGCGCCTTCTTGCATGTGTGCTCGATAGCGATGGCTCTCGCGATACATCAAGCTCAATCTCGGCGCGCTCTTCTACTACTCGTGCAAGGCGCGGGCGAGCTACAACCTCACCGCCAACTGCCGCATCGATGCCGACACCGAGCAGCCGGTCCCGATCGTGCTGTTCGGCATGACGATCGGCTACACAATCGCAATCTCGCTCGATGGCGGCATGTCGGTGCGCATCGCTGCGCCAGCCGTCGGAGAGATGCTCCTCTGGCATCGACAACTCATGCTGGCACTCGAGCGAAACGCCGCCTCGCCCTCCAATGACCCGCTTGTGGTACGCCAGGCTTCCACACGTGTAGCTGTCAATGCCAACTCACTCAATCAATGGTTGTGGCGTGCAGCACTACGAGGCCGACATCTTCGTCTTTAGCGCCAAGTACAAAAAGTGGTTCTTGGCGCTGGTGCAGCTGCGCGAGAACAACGGCCGCCTGTACCTCGAGGTCTTTGACTTTAAGCTCAAGGGCACCTTCTCGCTTGCCAACTGCTCGATCGACGACGACCCGTCGGGCGGCCTCTTGGTGCAATCCGAGGGCGAGCGCATCTTCTTGCTGCCGCTCGAAGGCACCGAGACCGAGTGGAAGCTCGCCTTGCAATCCGAGGCCGAGCGGCTCTTCCGCAAGCACGGCGTGCTGAGCGACCACGAGCGACGCATGCTCGTCAACGACCGCAACGAGCTGGCCTTCCGATGCAAGATGATCGACTACGCCATCACCAGCTTCCGCGTCCCGCGCACGCTCACGCCGCGTCGTCGCAAGTATTTCATTCTCTCGATCGATGGCGGTGGTGTTCGAGGCGTCATGGTGTGCATCATGCTGCAGCGCATCGTGCAACGCTTCCCCGACTTTTTGGATCGGTATGTCATCCTAGCATCGAGAGAGAGAGAGAGAGAGAGAGAGAGAGAGAGAGAGATTCCCGTCTCCCCGCGAGCGCACATCAGTGACTGACACGATTCTCGAACAACAAACAGAATCAACATGGTGGCAGGTTGCAGTAACGGTGCCATGATTGCCATGTTGCTCGCCTACAACCAAGACCCCATTTCTGGTCGTTCGATGCTCGAGTACGGTTCGCCGTACATCTTTGGATTCCCGGTCTCATTGCTCAAGGTTCAATTCTCATTCACTCATTCACTCATTCTCGCATTCGGAACGAACAACTCATCACTGATACGTACACTGTGGTGAACAGATGTCGCACTGGCCCAAGTTTGAGACCACCTACCTAAAGTCCTGCTGCGATGCATGCTGGGGAAGCTATCGGCTCAAGGATGCGTCCAAGAAGCTCGTCGTGCCCGTGTACAACCTCGACAACGGCCAAGAAGGCTTCAACCGCAGCTGGGAGCCGGTGCTCTTCCACAACATCAAGAACGAGAACTTGCCGATGGGCAACGAGATGGCGGCCGACATTGTGCTGCGTGCAACCGTGGCTCCCACGTACTTTACGAGCCACAAGTCTCATGTCGGTACGGAATCTTTCGTGCTCGTGCTGTCCTCTCTCTTCCGCAATCATATTCATCGACTCTATTTGTCCCTGCGACGCAGATGGAGGACTGTTTGATCTTGAGCCATCCTCCTCGGCTCTGATGCTCGCCATGGCTCCTACTGGCGAGCATATTCCATTGGAGGATATTGTATTGCTGTCGCTCGGCACCGGAGTCGTGCAGCGCTACGTGGAAGGCGAGGCCAATTGGGGCCTGACGCAGTGGATTCCCAAGCTGATGGACATGATGTGGGACGGCATGGTGATGAAGAGCATCAACACCTGCACGCAGATGCTCGGCGAAAACTACTATCGCGTCCAGATGCATCTCGAGCATGACATTACGCTCGATGATCCAGCCCAATGTACGAAGCACACACACACACTCTCTCTCTCTCTGTGATGAACTGGCCCTCCACTGATACCCTCTTGATGTGCAGTACCATTGCTGGTGCAGCTCGCCTACAACTTTGATCTCGAGCCGACATTCGAGTTCCTTCAATCGGCGCTTTACGATGAGCCTGGTGAGTAAACCGTAAAGCCTTGCTACCTGCCTGCTACGAGGTAGCAATCGTACCTATCTCCTGTCTGACTGTCTGGCGCGACTCTCGCTTTCTTTCTCTCTCATATCATTATTCTTCTTTATATATTGACTGTGTTGGTGATACACAAGCAAGTACAAATATATGGAACGCCACCAAAAGGTTGGCGGTGCATTCGTTGGTCGCGCATACAGTGTGAGCGAGTGTGAGAGTGAGTGAGCACGTTAGCTCAAGTCGAGCAACAGGTCATTGTTGCCTTGCTGGCGCGCTCGCTGGTTTTGCTCGCGGTGTTGCGGCGACATGAAGCTATCGGCGCGATGGTCGATCGACTGGTGCGCGGCAAACGTCGGCACAGCCATCGGGCTCGTGAGTAGGTCGCTCGGTTGTGCCGACGATGGTGGCGCTAGAGGCGAAGCGAGCGACGACGACTCGAACGACATGAGCGATGGCGTGCACGTGAGCAACAGCGCACTGGTCGAGTCGCTCGCCGCTGGCTCCGAGGCGGCTGAAGGGCCGCTCGTGAGGACCGAGAGGTCGAGCAGCGACTCGTCGACGATCTTGGCCGATGGTCGTACGGTGCCGGAGGTCTTGCGCTGCAGCTCAAGGCCGTACGAGTCATGCAGCTGAGAGAATGTCACTGGCGGTCCCGGCTCGAAGGTTGGCTGTGCCGGTACCACCGGAATGTCCGAGAGGTCGAGCAGCGAGCCGACAGGTGGAGTAGCAGGCGCCACGTCCGACTGAGCCGCTGCCGAGCTGGCAGACGGTGCAGTAGCAATGGTCGGCACCGCACCGTCGGAGGAAGTGACCGACTTGCGTGAGCTCGGCGCAGTGGTGCTGGTCGCTGCCGTACCACCAGTACTCGAGCTCAGCGAAGAACCAGCAGCAGGCTCTCCGGTCGCTCGCTTAAAGACCTGCGACTGAGTAACGGGTCTGTTCACAGTGCGCATATGGTAAGCTCCCACCGATGCTTCTACTCACTGCAAAAGACGAGACGAACCTGAGATACTCAGCAGCAGTGGGGTTGCTCTGGATACTGCTAACGACATCGCGCGTCGCTTGCGCAGTGTTTTGGGCCAGCGTGTTGATGATCTTGTCGGTGGCTTGAAGGAACGACGCCGCACGACCGAACGAGAATCCCCCGCCACCACCGCCACCACTGCTGCTGCTATTAGAAGCAGCTCCACCTGCACCGCCCTTTGGCGCGGTACTTTGGGCAATCGCCTTCTCGGTGGCTTGGCGCAACTGACTCGCCCAGCCGGTGACTGAATCCATGACGCTGCCAGTGCTCGGCGGACCGCTCTGCGCCATTCGCGTGGCCTGTTGATCGAACTCGCTCATCACCGACGGGTCCACGACTCCCGTGTTCAACGCCGTCGGCTTCATGGGGCTGGCGCGCACGGGCACGTTCTCTTGGCTCTGCGCCGCACTGAGTCGCTCCTCCTGCTGGCGCAACCAGCGCTCGAACAGTTGCGAATGGCCAAAGAGCTCGAGGAACTAGAGGTTATTGGCACACTTACCCGCGTGAGATGATGGATTGCTATCGACAAGGGGGGAAGAAGGCGATGATCGTACCGGTCGCCAAGCAGCGGGCTGGCTCTTGATGAAGGAGTCAAAGTTGAACTGCAGCTTGAGAGCCGAGTTCTCGCACGCGTCGGCCAAGAGACGCGACACCTTGACCGGCACAAAGTGGTCCTTGTAGTTGCCGACAGCCTGCACGAAGAACTGGCGAAAGGCGTGCGAGACGGCGTCGTTGTCGATCGTGGTGCTCGAGATCTCGAGCGTCGATTGGAGCGAGTTCTTGAGCGGGCGGATGAGACCGTCGGGCAGCGAGCGCAGATCCTGCTTGTGGATCTCGGAGAAGCGCAAGGCGGCCTTGCGCTCGCCCTCGTCGGGGCTGTCGTAGCGCTTGTCGAGGTTGATGATCAGCACCTCCTCGACCGGATGGCGCATGGCGGCGGCGTACGACGAGCTGTGCACGCCGAGAATGAACGGGATCGGCGCGGCGCAGTAGGCGAGGATCGACGGCGGCAGCACGGGGATGAAGATGTGCTGCCAGCAGAAGGGCAACAGCGTCGAGCACAGCGCAAGGATCGAGTAGGTCAAGAGCGAGAGGTTGCTCGAGGTGATGAGCACGCGGCGCTCGTGCAGCAGCGAGCTGAAGACCAGCAGCAGGCGCGTGACGCCGAGGCACTGGAACAGGCCCTCGAAGTGCGGGTCGAGCAGCAGGTCCTGCGCCACGATCTGCTTCATCACGTGCTGCGCCGGATCGATCGGCGCCGAGTAATCGACCAACGTGGCGGCGTTCGACTGCGAGATCGGCAGCGACAATGGTCGCACTTGCGACGGGAGAGGCTGCGAGTAGATCCAGCGCAGCAGCTGGCTCACTTGCTGGTCGAACTCGCTGCCGGGCCCGAGGAGATTGTCGATGTAGCGACCGGCCTCGGGCGCCGTGGGCTTGGAGGCGTCCGGTTGCAGGAGACGGTCAGCAAAGAGGTTCAAGAGAGTGAAGAAGAGCGAGCGCCATCCACTGCATGTGGTCAATGTCGATGTCGATGTCGATGTCGATGTCGATGTCGATGTCGATGTGGAGAGGAGGTTAATATCACGCAATATACGAGCAAGGAAGGAAGGAAGGAAGGGAGCACACTCACGCCAGACGTACAAGTGAGACAAGATACACAAGGTCCACGCCGGTGCTACGTGGCTGGTCTGGCGCATCGACTTGAGGCGCAGACAGAAGCCGAAGGTGCGGCGACCCTGCGCGTCCGTCAGCGCGAACACGAAGGCGTAGCGGCCGCGGCTCGTGATCTTGTCGTGCGACATGGGCTCGACATCGATCAAGATACCGGCCGTGGGTGTCGCCGACTCACCGGCGACGTTCTTGGCCACCAGCTCGACCTCCGGGAAGCAGAAGAGCTCGGCGTGCGCCGTGTACTCGTCCTCTCGCATTCGCTCGACGGCAGAGCTGCTCGGCACCGAGTGGAAGTCGCGCCAGTGCCAATTACGCAGCGTACGTGCATGGAAGCTACCAACCACCGGTTCTTCGAGCTTCACGATCGCAAACGACACGAGTAACGGTGTCAAGGTCGACGGAGGGCTCGCCATCATACGCTGCACTCTCACACGCGGCACGATGAGCGATGGATTGGAGGAGATGGCGAGGCGACGAGGCGAGCGAGGACGAAGGAGCGAGGGGTGGCCAAAGAAGCGGAAAACGGAGGGCGCGAGAAAATGGCAGTGCCCCGGTTTTTCCTGGTACCGCCTCTGTCCTCTGCGGCGCTGAGGAGCACGCGAGCACGATCTCTTTGCTCTCCTCCCCACACACACGCGCACTCGCTGTTCGACAAACCCTTCCGCGCGTGTGGTGGCAATTCGGAACCTCGACTCTTGCAAGTCGTCGACACAAGTGACACGCTAGTGGTTCTGCTATCGGCAATGGCAGATACACATGAGGTGGAGATCGTCGAGGCTGACGCCGCTCAACACGAGGCACATGGCGTGCTCGAGGCTGAACACGAAGCGGCTGCCGTCGTGGCTGACGCTCTGACGGCAGACGACGACGCTCGGGAGGCTGCTGAGGAAGCTGAGGCTGCTCAGAAGGCTGCTGAGGAAGCTGAGGCTGCTCAGAAGGCTGCTGAGGAAGCTGAGGCTGCTCAGAAGGCTGCTGAGGAAGCTGAGGCTGCTCAGAAGGCTGCTGAGGAAGCCGAGGCTGCTCAGAAGGCTGCTGAGGAAGCCGAGGCTGCTCGCAAGGCTGCTGAGGAAGCTGAGGCTGCCCAGAAGGCTGCTGAAGAGGCTGAGGCTGCTCAGAAGGCTGCTGAAGAGGCTGAGGCTGCTCAGAAGGCTGCTGAGGAAGCCGAGGCTGCTCGCAAGGCTGCTGAAGAGGCTGAGGCTGCTCCCAAGGCTGCTGAGGAAGCCGAGGCTGCTCGCAAGGCTGCTGAAGAGGCTGAAGCTGCTCAGAAGGCTGCTGAGGAGGCTGAGGCTGCTCGCAAGGCTGCTGCTGCAGAGGCTGAAGCTGAGGCTGCTCCCAAGGCTGCTGCTGCCGAGGCTGAGGCTGAGGCTGCTCCCAAGGCTGCTGCTGCGGAGGCTGAGGCTGAAGCTGCTCCCAAGGCTGCTGTTGCTGCGGAGGCTGAGGCTGAAGCTGCTCCCAAGCCTGCTGCTGCTGTTGCTGTGGAGGCTGAAGCTGCTCCCAAGGCTGCTGTTGCTGCGGAGGCTGAAGCTGCTCCCAAGCCTGCCGAGACAACCTCATCGAGTGTGTCTATCGAGGAGGCTGCTGCCGACACCGAGGATGAGCCAGTGGTGCCGGCAGAGAGCGAGGAGCAACGAAGAGTGCGCCTGGCGACCGAGGCCAAGGACCGCGGCAATGCTGCCTACCGCCGCAAGGCCTATGAGGAGGCGATTCGTCACTACTCGGAGGCCATCGAATATGACCCGGCCAACCACTTGGTCTGGAGCAACCGTGCCCTCATGTACATTACTCTCAAACAGTACGATCGAGCCGAGGCCGATGCCAAGCGCACCGTCGAGCTGTGCCCCACCTTTTGGAAGGGTATTTTGCGATGGGCGCAGGCGGTCGAGCTCCAGAGCCGCTTCCCCGAGGCTCTCGCCATCCTCGAGCAAGCCACCGGCGCCACGGGCCCCGAGGCCAAGCAGATCAAGGATCAAGCCGAGGCGCTCCGCAGCAAGATACAGTACCTGCACGAGCGCGAGAGCTACGTCGTCGAGCGCACCATGAAGCCGTACACCACTTCCAAGTTCAACCTTCTCGTTCCAGATGAGTACGTCGACCGTGTACGCTCGCTACTTCCGTGCCATGCATCTGACTCCTCGTATGTGCAGCTGGGAGGCTCGACCCGAGCCCAGCATTCCTTTTGGCGACTGCCACCTTTATGGCCCTCGCTTGCCTGCCGATCCCGACAAGCCGATGCCCGAGAATCTGCCGCATCTTATCACGTTCGCTACCATCTACAAGAAGGTAGGTTGGTTGTGAGCGAGAGAACGTGCGTTGGTGGCGCATCGATCGTGGGTCTCACGCGTGGAACAGCGCACAGCGGAGGCCATTTTGGAACACTTGATGACGAACATCAAAATACACAACGAGCAGGCAATCTCGGGAGCCTCGGAGATCCTGCAAATTCCAGGCACCGCCTACATGGCGCGTGTGGTACGATGTCACCCGAGCGTGCCTCTCTCTCTCTTTGCGTCTTACTTACATTCGCGATGGTGGCAGCTCTCGTACACAACCACGTTGCCGAACATTGGCCCAGTCGAAGCGATCGTGATTGGCGTCGCTACCACGGGACTTGGAGTCACATTCCAGATGCATACCACCAAGGAGGGCACCAAGCTGAACTTTGAGCTGTTGCTCAAGATCCTTAACGTTCGTATCGCTCTCCTTGCGTGTCGTGTGCTTCGTGTCCTCCCTTGCTAACAGACCGCACACGTTCAGTCGCTGGATGTTACCTACTCGGCCGAGGACGAGATGTTACTCACAGTGCTGCTACGAGAGCAGGAACACAATCAACGAAACCTGCGCGTTGCACTGAGTGTACCGAACGACTGGGAACGAGTGCCAGTGACCGATGTACGTCGCCTTCATTTTGCTCCTCACGAATCCTTTCGTTGCTTACCATCATTTGTCGTGTACCGTAGGATAACGACCCTTGTGTCGCGCACTACCACCACAAATGGGACCAAGGCATGAGCGAGGTCGATATGCGCCTGGTCGCTGAGCAGGTTCCTCCCACCATGTCGGCCGAAGCATACCACGAGCTGTTCCAGCAACAGCTCGATCGAATGGGCATCTCGGTACGTATCCAATGAGGCCGCTGCTACGCAACTCGTGCAGCAAGTGCACCAGCGCTCACACCACGATTTGGTGCAGCACGTGACCGTCGTACCGAACCAATCGCTCGCCGGTATCAAGGCCACGTCGTACGAGTTCACATCGCCATCGCGCAAGCTCGATTACTCGGTTACGATCGCGTTCCCGGACGGCTCGGACGGCACGCCCGACGAGTGCCTCGTGCTCTCGTTCGTCGGCAACTACGAGTCGCCGTTGCCCAAGGACATTAACCATGACCGCAACAACGAGCGCGTGCTGTCGCGCCGCGTACGAACACGCGTCCTGCGCTCGATTCGCTTCTTGGAGCCCGACCAGCCAGTCGAGAAGAAGGTCACCTACGTCGACATGGAGTTTGGCGTGTCGCTCAAGTTTGACGACTACTACGTCTACCAGGCGCAGCCATCGCCCACTGCCGTCATCGAGCTCACCGACCCGAAGCTCACCGACATATCCGATACGCTCTCGATCCAAGTCAATCAATTCCCGGCCGACTCGAATCTGCTCGGTGACCCGAACCAAACGTCAGCCGTCGAGTTGTGCATGATGCTGCTGGGTCAGAACATGGAGCTCGACGACAAGTACAAGGACGAGGATTGCGAGTTCTCGGTCTACAACGAGTACACCAAGACCTACTCGCGCGTACGCGGAGTGCAACGTACTGTCGCTGCCAAGATGGTGTCGGCCAATGCTGTGCTGCATACTATCGTACGTCTCGAACTCCTCCTCCTCTCTCTTGATATTGATCTATTGACATCTCACACGGTTGGCTCGGTGTTGGTGTAGATTTGCTTCCGTGTTGCCACGTTTGATGGGCGTATGTGGTCGATCTTCGTGCTGTCGACTGCTGAAAAGCACGCGCTGCGCTGGCGCAAGTCAGTGCGTAGCATCTTCGATTCGCTCGTCGTTACCAAGCAGTAAGCAGCAACAACAACCACCACGGCAACAATACCTATGCAGCTGTACTGCGCAGATCGAATGAATGAATGATTGCTCTCGATTTTGATTCAAGCTGACGACTGACGAATTCACAACTATCTCTCACACGTTATCTCTCCCTCACTATCTATCGAGAGACAACATAATTCTCCATCGAATAGATAGGGCAGGGCAGTTAGTTGGGTTGTGGGTGGTCGTGGAGGAGGCGATGAGCGTGGAAGACTCGGCGGCTCTTTCGATCTCAATCGATCATTCGCTTCTTGGCCTCGTCGTCGTCATTGGTGGTGCACGCATCAACTCCTCAAGGACCACGCTTCTGATCACGCGTTGGTAGCCTTGGTATTGGGTCTCGTTTGAGACTCCGTGTGTCTGTGCGTGTGCGTGTGTGAGCGAGAGAGAACCACGATGCATAAGAGCGATCGATTCACCAAGTTGATGTTCGTACGTCTTCTCGCAACGATACAACGATGCGACGCTCGATCAGCTCGACCTATTGAATCACGCTCACCAATCAATACCACGCGATGATGCTTTCTATTCTCGATTGCTTGTACGTGTGCGTGTGCTTGTGCGTGTGCTTGTGGTATATGTAGGACCCGAATGGGTTCGATGCCGTGAGTAAGCATGTGACCGAGGGTCGCGACATCACCAAGCACATGATCGAGTTCTGGAAGACCTTCGTGTCGATCGAGGTACGTTCGCGACCCTCTCACTAGATACACTGGCTGATGTAGATGCTGATGTTGATGGTTGGACTTGTGTGAGTAGCGATCGTATGCCGGTAGTCTCGCCAAGCTGGTCGATAGCGCCGACGCCTTGTTCCAAGCGCCTGGATTCTTTCGCTTCTTCACGTCGGATCTCAAGGAGACCGGGTATCGATCGTGCCGTGCTCAATCTCCTCGATCAAGACCAAGGATCTTGTTCTGCAGTCATTGACTCGAACCCACGAACCCGTCGCGTATGAGTAGAGGACTTGCCAAGGCATGGGAGATCATGCGAGCGTCGGTGAAGGCCATCGCTTCGCGCCACGAGCAGATTGCCGAAGGAGTCGCGCAGCAGGTGCAGGCGCCGTTGATGTCCTTCATCAACAACACCGAGAAGGAGACCAAGGATCTGCTGCATCATGCAAAGGAGAAGATGGGCAATCTACGAGCGGCTCGTGAGAACCTACGCAAGAGCCGTGCGAACTATCTCAAGGTCGCGAGCAAGGCCGACAAGATGGAGAGCGAGCTGCGTCAGAACAGCTCGTGGAACCTCGAGAAGCGTGGCAAGGTTCGATCGATACCTTGGAGTCTATCACGATCGATCCATCGCGATGCGTGAACGGAGAGCGGTGGCAAATGAGCTCACGAACCAACTTGTTGTGTGCAATTGTGTCCAATCGACGCAAACAGTTCGAGGAGCAGCTGACGCAGGTCAAGGGCGAGATGGGCGTCTTGTTCGCGCAGTACCAAGTCGCTTGCGAGGAGGTCCGCAAGCTGCAGCAGAGCTTCTTCCGCGAGGATATGCCTGTCGTCTTGAACGTACGTCTCAATCAATCAATCAATCAATCAATCAATCAATCAATCAATCAATCAATCAATCAATCAATCCATCAATCTTGGGATTCGAATTGCTGATGCGCCACCGCACGGCAGGGCCTCCAAAACCTCGAGGAGGAGCGTGTCGAAGCAGCCGTCACGTCGTTGGTGCAGTACTCGGCCGTGCAACACACGGCCATTCCGACGACACGAGAGAGCTGCATGAACCTCGTGACGTATGCGCAAGCGATCAACAAGAAGGACGACATTCGCGCCTTCGTGACTAGCCATCTCGAACGCTCGCGCTCCAACAAGAAGAAGAAGGGCGACAAACCCTCGGCCTCCATCGCTGCCAACGTCGATGCCGAGCCGGTGTTCCATCCGCCGCGATTGCCAAAGTTCAAACCCTTTGGCAGCGATGTTCCGAGCGACGAGGAGGACTCGTTCTTGGTGCGCCAGCTGCTCGAAGAGTCGCAGGATGATGCCGCTTCCAGCACGCAGATCGATCTGCAGCAACAGCAACCGTATCCCGATATTGCCGCCGCCTCTGCCGCTGCCGCTGCTGTTCTTGGTGGTGGTGCTGCTGTTGCACCACAACCGGCGCCAGCGAGTGATTTCACCATGCAGCACGCAACTCGGTCGCCTGCGCGTGCGAGCACTGCCACCGCCACCACCGCCACGACGACCGCATCACGAGCCTACGCTGCCGCTGCTCCGGTTTCGACCGATTGGGCCAGTGGCGTCTCAACCTCCAATACTCAAGCGCCAATTGCAACCGATTGGGCGAGTGGGCCAACACAATCCAAGCAATCTGCGGTATCAACCGATTGGGCCAGTGGACCGACCTCGCCCAAGCAAGCTCCAGTGTCGACCGATTGGGCGAGCGGGCCAACCTCATCCAAGCAAGCTGCCATATCCACCGATTGGGCCGCTGGACCCGCTCCAGCAGCGGCGGCTGCGGCTGCAACGTGGAATGCTGCGCCAGTCGAAGAAGCCTGGCACGACAACGGAGCCGCGAGCAATGGCGAATGGGCACAAGCGGCACCAGCTCCACAACACAATGTCGAATACGCAGCACCAGCATCAGCAGCGGCACCGATCGGCCTCGAGCCCCCGGCGCCGCCTTCAGAAGCCGAGCTGCTGGACTCGCTTCGAGGCATCGTCGAGCAGAACGACTACTACGGCTTGTTCGGCGTGGCACCCGACGCTGATCTCGACACGATCGTGCGCCAGCGTCGCCAGCTGAACCTCCAGTACCACCCCGACCAGCTGACCGGAGCCGATCCCAATTACGTGGCACAGGCGGCACAGACTCTGGCGCTCGTCAACGAGGTCTACACCACCATCTTCCAGAGCGAGCCTACACGCGACCTCTACAATCGTCTCTGCATCTACCGACGCGAGTACGCCAATCTACTGCGCGTCGATGATGGCCGACTGCGCTTCGCCGCCACCAATCTGCTGCTATTACTCGAGGGACTCAAGACCGCCCATGTACCGCATCTGCTGCAGTACGAGGTCGAGTTCGTGCTGCGCATGATCCTGCAGCTGCGTGGCATCTCGCCCGACACGGCGTAGCCGATATGCGTGTACTCTCTCTCTCTCTCTTGATCCGTTCGTGCATTGTATCAACGCAATATCTACCTCTCTCTACTCCTGCCACCCACGGATCCTTTTGGCACTAACTCGACAACAATCAGCATTTCTGCTGTCTGTCTATCTATCTCTCTATCGACCTCTCAATCACACTCGAGATATAAAGTCAGTACAGCTTGGCAGACACGATCGTCATTCGTTCATTCGCTCACTTCCCCTCTCTCGCACGCCACTCTCTCCCCCTCTCCCAGACAACAATGGCTCACGAACTACCAAAGGATGTGATCGCCGAGTTCGTCGATGTATTCAAGTTGTTCGATACGGATGGCGATGGCGAGATCACGACCAAGGAGCTCGGCGCCGTGCTGCAGAATCTCGGCATCCATGCTTCGAGCAAGGAGCTGCAATCGATCGTGCAGATGGCCGATCTCGACGACAACGGCACCATCGACCAGACCGAGTTCCTCAACATCATGTACAATCGCTTCACGGCGCCCAAGGAGGACCTGTTGTCGGCATGCTTCCGACAGCTCGACAAGGATCAATCGGGCTCGATCTCGACGCCCGAGTTGCTGCATGCCATGAAGGCTCTAGGTGAACGCATGACGCAGGAGGAGGCCGATGCCATGCTGCGACTCGGTGATGCAGACGGCGATGGCGTCATCTCGTTCGAGGACTTTGTGGCGGTCATGCAGCAGAGCCTGCAGTAGTTGCGTGCTCTCGCGAGTGGGAGTAGCGCCAGATACTTGCTGTACATACATACATACAAACAAGCCTACATCGAGGGTACTTTATACTTACGACTGATCGATTACAACCAATCGTTCACTGTCGTGATCTATTCGATCTCGTAGTTGATGGTCTTGAAGTGCCCTTGCGGCATTAGCACGTAGACTTGATCACCTGCGCGGATGATGGTGTGCGGGTCGGGACACGTATACACGTAGTACTCGCCATTGGTATCCTCCGTCGGCGCTCGGTACAGGCCGATGGGCAGATAGCTGTGCCCCTCGCTCATGTAGCTAAACACCTTATCGAATTGTTGACCCTGTGCGCGCCCGCGAGAGAGAGAGAGAGAGAGAGAGAGAGAGAGAGAGAGAGACCTCGCACGCGTGAGTAGTGACCGTGCAACACGTCGGACAAGTCGGTAGCTTGTTCGTGACGTACGACAAACTCGCTAGGAATCGGATGCAGCTCCAACTGGTTCGAGTGCACGAGCAACTTGACGATCACCAAGATGTAGGGGTTGTGGTAGATCTGTGCCATAATGGCGTCGGTGACGGACGGGCTCAGGATGCGGCCTGCAGCGTAGCTCGGCAGGATTCGTGAGCGCGTCATGCCCGCTCGGCGGTTGTAGTTCGATGGCGAGAAGACGCTCTTACTCCTAGGTGCCGCTGTGGTATCCAACGTGTTAGTGTCGATCGTTCGCTCAAGAGGCCTGCGAAGAGGCGGTGCGCGCCACGTACTGATCTCGAGTAGGAGCTTGAGCTTCGGATTCAGATGCGAGATGGTCATGTAGGCCAGCACCGAGTCGGCGTCGAGCAGGAACTCGTCTTTCTCCGACAAGACGTCGGCTGTCAGTCGCGCGAATACGACCGCCACACTGGCCTCGTGCACGCCAGCTGCCTCGAGCGAACTCACCGAGGTCGATGAGCCCTTCACAATCGAGACGTTGGGCAAGGCGCTGATGCTACTCCACTCGTCGGAATCGAGGTCTTCGTCGGTCAGGATCACGATCGGCTGGAGATCCATGCAGCCACGCGAGAGGGCTCGAAGCGGTCTGAGCAGATAGTAGAGACCACTCGCCACACCGCAGAAGAGAATGTGGTTGCGCAACGACGAGGCGTTCGCGATCGTGGCAGATAGTTGCGTGACACTCGTGGAACCATGAAGCACAGCAGAAGGCGAGACGACGGTCGGTCTCTCTGGTGGTGCAATGTGGCCGCTCCGTGTGAGATCGAGTTCAACTTGCCCTGTGAGTGTGCGGAAGTGAGCCGAGTGGGTGTCATCGTCAACGCCTCCACTGGATCGAGGGGAACAAGACGACGTACATTCTGCTGGGGTCTTAAAGCTACGAAGCGTCGCTGCGCGCCTCCTGAAGGCAGCGATCTCGCCTTGATCTTGGGCGAGGAAGATGCCGCGGTGTTGTTTGGTGATCACCGTGTTCGGAGGGACATTGAGCGTCACCGTCTCGGACTCAACCAGGCCAATGAGTAGGATACCGAAGGCCTTGTATATTGGCTGATGATCGATTCCGTTGGTGTTGTTAGCGGCCATCCTCCTATGCGTGGCTCCACGTGCAACGCACCAGAACGAGCTCGTAGAATTGTCTGCCGCGCACCTCGCGTGGGAGCTTGGAGGTGTAGATCTCGGTTCCGACGCCATGGTAGTACTCCTCGAGCCACGACGAGCGCGAGAACCACTTGAGACAGTTCGCATCCTCTTTCAGACGCTCGAATGTAGTGGGCGTCGAGTTGGTGTGAACCAGATTGCTGATGAGCGTCGATGAGCCGGGCGTGATGATGGCCTTGGCAATGAGACCCTGAAGACAACCGAGCATTCTCTCTCTTGCATTCAGTCGAGCTTATCGTGCACACATGGCGGCAGGTGACGCTGCTCACGCACTAGATTGATCTCAGATGCACAGATGATCAAGGTCGCTCCAGCAGCTTTGAAGAACTTCTTATTCTGCGGCCCAATGACTTGAACGAGTACCGGCGTGTTTGCAGCGTGCCTTCGAATCGAGAGCAGGCGCAGCAGGTTATTCATATCGTCTCGAATGCCCTGCGAGTCTCGATCATCAGGATTCCATCCGATGTGCCAAGACAGCACAGTTACCACACGCACCGATGCACGAGTGGCCAGTAAGATAACGGCCACGGCATTGCGCACTCGAGCTCTTCGTAGATCGTCCGGTGTGCTAAAGGCTCCAACGAGCAGTTGAACCTTGTTTGGATACAGTCGCGTGAACGACACCATGAAGTCGTTTGGAACTTCCGGAATCACGGCCACGATTCGAGGTCGAAATTGGCCCTTGTCCTGTGTATCACAGAGAGAGAGAGAGAGAGAGAGAGAGAGAGAGAGATTGTGGTTGTGACAGCACAATGAGTCAAATAGCTTAAGCGTCGAGTGCTACTATCGTAGCGCGATGGCGTACGGCACTCATAAACTCGTCGAGAATCACCGGCAACGCAGACTCGGTGAGAGCACCACCAAGGATCACATGGCGTCGATCAAGGCATGGAATCCAGCCGAGCACTGAGCCGTACGTGCGGTGAAGCTGCATGTACTGGATCAACATGCCGACCACGAGTGGCAGACACGCAAACGCCACGATCATGACGCCGGCCATGAAGGCGCGTCCGAGGTCGGTGTGTGGATAGAAGTCGCCGTAGCCGACCGTGGTGCATGTGACCACCATCAAATACATGGCTCGATGGAACGGCAACGTGCAGTTGGTGTGGCCCGACTCGCACGTGTTATCAATGTCGCTGATGATCAGGGCGCCACAGATCACGAAGCACGTGAATCCGAACACGACACGAAGCAGAATATCGCGACCATCTTGATCCAGAACAACGATATCGGCCGGTATAGAGTGTTCAAGCATATTGGCGTTCGAGAGAGAGAGAGAGAGAGAGAGAGAGAGAGAGAGATTAATCATGTCGTTAATAAGCATATCCAATAGGAATAAAGGCAGCGGACGAGATACAGCAATAGCAAACGACGCATTCGAACGGTGGCGGTTGTTTGTGTACAGACACCATAGACGCATACATAGACGACATAGACGAGACTCGAGAAGCACCATTACTACCACCAACATATAGATATCAACGTATCAACGCACCAGTGCGAAACTGCTTGTGCGATTGCTCGAGCATGCGAAAGATTGGAAAGAGTCGCGACAATCTCAAGATACGTAGCACTTGAATCACGTATAACGGCCGCACGAACACGATGAGAATCGTAATGTAATCGACGATGGATTCCCAACGGTAGATGAAGATCAAGCGTCGAGTACTGGAGATTGGTTCGAGCGTGAGTATCTCACGAGATCTCGATGATCAATGGCAGAGTATCGATGTGAATGAGGCACGTACAAGTCATCTTGACAGAGTAACCGTAAGACGAAGAGGAAGCTCCAGTATGCGGCGAGCGCATACCATGTGAGCTGCATGGCTCGTGGACCTCGATCGGACTGATACGATTCGTAGATGACGAACGTAACGGCCGCGGCCGACGTCAGTAGTTGCAGTATCTCCTGTTGATGGTGTCACAAAGTCCCCAAGCACACAAACACGCGTGTGCGGGCGCGATCGGTGAGAGGTCGAGTGGATAGATCACATAGCCAATCGCATGATATGTCGACCGAAACGATTGAAGCCATGCGGTTGGCGTCAACGACGTGGCTGACGTCACAGTGTCTCGTTCGTTCGTTCGTTCGACGTACGAGGATCACCGAGTCGCGGATGGCCTCTCGGTACTTGTTGTAGGTCGGTACTTGCGGGAACCATGTGGCTCGAAAGTCGGGCTCGTTCTCGTTCTCGGTCTCGGTCTCCATGCTATCCTCACGCTCGTTGCCATCATTCAGATGTACGACGTCCTCGGATTCACGCGAGTATTGAAGATGTGCGTCCATCACGCGAAGTGGTCTCTCGTAGACATATGAGGTTCCTCTCGCAGACAAGTCGATCTCGGCTGGTTCGTTGCGTGTGTGTTCGTGTGTCTCTCGGAGGGAAGAAGAGGAGTAGTGAGGGATGCCACACGACGAAGGTGTACAGGTAGCACGACGGGAGGGCGATTGAGCGAATGAGGGAGCGAGAGGGAGCGAGCGAGAGGTCTTGCTGTGTGTTGGTAGCTCTCAGCGAGAAACGGTGGTTGACGAGCGAGTGCCAGGCTCTGACGAGCAATCACTCGTTTGCTTCCTCGCTACTACTCGCATCTCTCTCTCTCTCTGCCTTCGAGCCATCCTCTCACGCACATCTCCAACTCCCAACAACACTCGAACTCGAAGCCCTGCGATGGCCCAAGAACAAGCACAAGAACACCAACTTGACTACCACGCATTATTGGCACCCGCGCTCGAGGAAGCGCAACAGGGATTACGCGAGGGCGGCATTCCAATCGGTGCGGCGTTGTTCGATCGCAACGGCGTGCTGTTGGGTCGTGGACACAATCGTCGCGTACAACACGGCGATCCTTCGGCACACGGTGAAACCGACGCGTTCCGCAATGCAGGACGACAACGATCGTATCGCGACAAGATCCTCGTCACGACGCTGGCGCCGTGTTGGTACTGCTCGGGCCTCATACGCCAGTTCGGTATCGGCACCGTGGTCGTGGGCGAGAGCATCAACTTCACCGAGGGCGGTATCGGCTGGCTTCGTGAGTTGGGCGTGCGTGTGATCGACTTGAACTCTCAGGAGTGCATCGAGATGCTGCGTGGTTTTATTGCGGAGCATCCCGAGCTGTGGCACGAAGACATTGGCGTCGAGTAGCGCGCAACGCCTGCTCCATTGCCATTGTTGTAGTAGATAGATAGCTGTTAAACGATCAATGATCGATGCTCGAATCACATACGAGCCAGCGACGTGTAATCACGCGGCCTTAGCTGTCGGCCGATGGCGCGGGCTTGCTCTCGAGCTTCGGAATCTGCTCGTTCATGCGCTGCAGCACCAGCTCCTTGATCAAGCGGTTGTCGGCCTCGACGTGCTGCGGAGCCAATCCGATCGAAGAGTCGTTGAGCTCGAGTACGAGCTCTTGGTCATCGGTCGTGTGGATCACGTCCAACGCACAGATATCGAGGCCCTACGCAGCGGCGGCAGCAACAACCAGCATCAACTAGCGAGATCGTGCCCTCGCACAAGGCGCATTGATTCCAACGTACTCCGAACATGTGGCCGCATTGCTCGATCCACTCCTTGTACTGGTCGGTGAGCTCAATGTCCTCGATCAATGCCGACGACGTGTTGGTCTTCCACGAGGCTGCAGCAACAAGGCGAACTCACAACTTTGGTGAGTATCCAGCATCATCATGCTTGTTGCTCGATCGCCTATGCTCGCACCAAAGCAAGTGCGCTTGAAGGCTCGGTAGTAGTCGCCAATCTTTTGGATGCGAATGTCGAATTGGCCCTCGTACAACGGCTCGGCAGTGACGTAGTCGTTGCTCAATGCCATGACCGACGCAAAGTCCTACGAGGCGCGGAGCTTCTACTCAGCATCGAGAGAGGGTGTGTGCGCGTATTCTCGCTAGCTGTTGCGGTACCTCAAAGTCATGGTGGTCGTGGATCTTCATCTTGCCAGCTCCTGCATGCGCATGGCCGACCTTGACGACGGCCGGGAAGCGGCTAGGTCCAATGACCATCGAGTGGTGGTACGAGTAGTAGTTCTGGTCCACGAGCGGGAAGTTCTGCGACGACAAGTGGCGCTGGATCTTGAGCAGCTCGCCAAACTGTCACATCAAGAGCGAGTGAGCGGGCGAGTGGATGCCAATGTACACACGGTCAGCGTGAATGCCAGCGCCAACAGATCAGCCCGATCGCCGCGAGCCATCAATCATCGTTCGAATCCAGCGTTCGGTACGCGTGCTTCATTCGCGATCGACGTACCACAACAGGTCGCTCGAGCATCGAGTACACGGCATGCAGCGAGTTCACGGCAGGCACGCCCGCGAACATCAGACCGAACAGCACGCGACGCCAATCTTGATCGGGGCTCGCTCCTCGCATCTGCGAGCGCACCAGCACAAAGTCGACGCGCACCGTCGTGGCGCCCTGTCCTTGACGAATGTCGCAGAAGGCCGTGGGTCCGTGCGTGCCCGACGAGTAGGCCGCCACCGAGATGTCGCGCATCATGGCCGCGTACACCTTGACCACCGCATCTCCATCATGGATCGTCGAGCCCTTGAACAGCGTCTCCCAATACGCGGGCTCCTCGGAGCCGGTGATCACCAACAAGTTGACGACGCGCTTCTTGATGATGGGCTTCGAAGTCGATGACGTCGAGCTCGAGGCCTTTGAACTCAACGGCTTGGTGGATGGCGTCGAGGACGAGGCCACCACTGTGGCAGCAGGTGTCGTACCCGAGCCAGGGTCTTGCTCAGACAAGCCAAAGAACGATCGGAACATGCTGCAATGTCGCGCGATATGAACAGAACCGATGGACGAAGATGAAGTGTGCGCGGTTGGAGGAGCTGCGTCACGAACAGTAGCGGCAACCAAATGAATGTACCCTCGATCCAATCGATCGTATCATCATCCCATACAATAATGTTGATGAATCGAGCGCTTCATTCACTTATTCAGTCATTCATACACTCACTGACTCAGTCATTCGGTCATTCATTCATTCAAAATCTGACATGGATGGGTCTGCTTCTGGACACTGAAATGGATCGAATCCATTAAAGCCGTACGTGGCCAACGCCGGATGCGTACAATCGTCTTGTAGGCGACAGCTGCTGCACAAGCGCTTGATACGGTTGCTGGCGCGTACGCACGACGAGCAGCTGAGCGCCATGCACCGTTCGCACCACTGTGACCCCGAATCACAGTCACCGCGCCAGTTAGCGAGATCTCTCGAGTGCCACCCCCAGTAGTACAATGGGTCTCACACGTACCGAAATCGTGCGCCGTAGCCAACCGAACGACTTGGAGCACCTTGGGCAGCGAGGCGGTACTGGCAGTGGATTGGCGAGTGAATCGATGGCATCCATGCTTCCGAACGCTCGAGCATCCTCGTCGTGGGGACTTACGAACACTCGAGCGCTTCGATTGTGCATACCGAAGACCGCCTGCGAGATGAATCGAACCACGTGCAGTGCGTCAGGAGCGCAGGGTATGAAACGCGACCTCGGATCCAAGAGAGGCAGCTTACATTGGTATTGTGACACGAGAACAAGATCGGTACTCGTCGGAGCTCGTGGATCGCTCGGATGCGGCGTACCAGCAACACGCCGGCCAGCTCGCCCCCATCTTCGGATCGCTTGCTGCACACCAATACAGTTCAAAAGGGGTCCGCTCAGAACCTCTCGAATGTACAGTGCTGTACAGCGAAACGATGAATGCCAACTACCGTTGCGTACCGATGAGTGATGATACGAAAGTGGCCGCGGTTGGCGAGTTCAACCAGCGGCTGCATGTTCTGATCGATCCAGTGCATGGCCTCCTCGGTGCTCGTTGCAGCTCGCACTTGCATTTGCTTGTTGGCGCTGATCCAATCGAGGGCCTTGCGTTGCTGTTCGCTCTGAGTCGGCTTCTCGTTCGATGAGACCCACAAGAGCGCCGGTGTGTTGATGTCGACCGACGGAATGGCTTGCGAAAAGTACACGAGGTAGCGTGGAAGCGCCTGTGCTGGATCGAAAATGACAATCTCGTCGGCATCGGGAGCGTCAGTCAGCTTCGAGATGGGCTGCTTGGTTGCCTTGTGTACGAGAGCATAGTGCGAGTCGAAGCCCTCGACACATGGTTTGCCATGGAGGTTGTCCTTGATCGGAAGCAGGCAGCTCTCGGTCACCGGATAGACCTTCCCCATAACGACCCAGCTCAGCAGCATCGGTGCTCCCGGATATTGGGCAGCATACTGTGCACCGTATCCAAAGAACTGCGAAAAGTACGTGCCACGTCCAAAGAAGCCCAAATCGACCGGAAGGCGCTTCTCGAGCTGCTTCGCCTGACTCTCGGTCAGCGGCGGGTACCGATCGAATCCGTCGAGCGCGTAGCGATAAAGGTTGGCTTCGTCCTTGGCTCGCCATGCGAGAACCAAGTTGGCATCGTCGCTTCCGAGCACGCGGCCGAGTGATCGTTGGTGTAGGTCGAGAATATGGTGTTGTAGCTCATCTGCACGCACGCTTACCAAGTGAGTCGCGCGAAGACAAGGAACAGAGGCAGACGCAGAGGCAGGGGTAGAGAGAAGCCCTCAGAGGCTTCGCGGACGTACTCCATTCTCTGTCGTCTTTCAGTTGATCGCGTGAAGAAATCTCGTCGTAGCGCCGCTTGAAACGCGCCTCGAGTTCTTGGTTTTGGAGCGCTACGACGCGCTCGAGTGTAAAGGTCGCGCCGTACTTGTGACCGACGACGAATCGATGGAACAGCCGAGCGACGCGTGCGAACTCGAGCCGACGCGCGTAGTTGGTCTCGTTCTTGCGCAGCTCGGTGACGAACAACTCGCTGTGGTCCTCGTATTTCGCTTGCTCCGGTACTGCCATCGACAGCGGAGCCGATCTGGAATCGAAATGATTTCGGCGGTGTTGTTCGGCAGCTACTTGCGCTTGGTCCGCTCGAGTGAAGTGCCTCCAACTATTGTCATTGTTGGCTTGCTCACTCGGTGCAAACGAAGGCCCGGCGATCCAGTCCCATGGCATCGAGTTTGCATACTACCCCACACACACACACACACACACACACACACACACACACACACACACACACACACACACACACACACACACACACACACACACACACACACACACACACACACACACAGATCCAGAAATAGCATTACGTGTCAGTAGGTGGGTAGCATGACCTCGAGCGAGGGAGAGCGGTACACCAGCTACCGATCACGTACGTGCAACGTCATGTGCTTGGCATGTTTATGGTCGAACCAACGAACAGCCAAGAGTTCACTCAACCACTGTCCACAATGCGGCAGTATCTTGGTGTCGACGATCGATTCGAGTAGCTCCTGGCAAGAGCTGCCTCTTGCGATCAGAACGACCAGCGACTCTGCTGGTCGAAACACCGCCATGCCGATCGTGTCGGAGCATATGATTCGGCCTGCTCCAAGTGTGGGGTTCGAGCAGTTCCCCACGACACTCGACAGTGCCGGTTGAGCCAGATCGGCTCCGTCGTGGCCATCCACGACATGAGCCAAGAGCATGCCGTTGGCGTACATTCGGTAATGTGGATGTACGTTGGCGTGCATCACCACTTGGAGGCGGTTGAATTGCAGTAGTGAGATCGGCCCCACCTTGACGGCCTTGAACTGAGGCTCCGCCTGGTGCGGTGCGAGCGGAGGAAAGCAGAGCGTATCGCACACCGGCATCATGGATGGGAATATCAGGCTGCGGGCGTCGGTATCGATCAAGCTGGCCCGGAGGCACCTAGGCGTGCGGCGGCAGCTCGGAGGGTCCGATTCGAGCACGAAGCAGACCTGCCAATCCAGTAGCGCTTGCATAGCTACGCTCGCATCTGCCAGTACATCGTCAGCAGAGCAGAGCAGAGCAGAGCAGAGCAGAGCAGAGCAGAGCAGAGCAGAGCAGAGCAGAGCAGAGCAGAGCAGAGCAGAGCAGAGCAGAGCAGAGCAGAGCAGAGCAGAGCAGAGCAGAGCAGAGCAAAGCAAACGTGATGTACCTATCGACGTGTAGTCAAGACTATCGAGCGTCTCACGAATACGGCAAAGGCATTCGATCTCGGAAACGACTGCACGCTCGGTGGTATCGTCGGCCTCGTTGGTGGAATCCTCGTGCTGGCCGGATCGTCCTTCGCGAGCGGACTGCATGGACAAGTGATGTGCGCTTGTGCACACGAATGTGCTCATCAGCTTGGCCAGTAGCTGTGGCTCGATGCACACGAGTGAGCGCGAAGGTGATACGACGATGGCACCGACATTGTGCAGCCACTCGGCCATCGATTCGTCGAACTTGTCGATGACAAGTGCGTTGCTCGGTCGTGAGTCGGGTGCCGCGTTCGCGGCAGCAATCAAGTCGCTCATGCGGCACAGAGGATGCTGTTTGCGGATGGCGACTGACTCGCGGTCTTGCTTGCACAGTTGCTGCTCGGCGAAGGCATACTCGAGCGGTACCATCGACGCTTGCTGGTTGCTGAGAAGTTCGCGCGATGTCCGAACGATGGCGTGCATCAATTCTCGCACGCCGGCATGCGTGGCGCTCGAGATCAGCGCATCCTTCGTGGTCACCAGCACGCCCGCTGTAGAGGCGGCGTCGTCAGTGCTCTCCGGTAGGTTGACGAAACGCGCGAAACCAGAACTCGTGGTGCGCACAATTTGATTGCGATGGCGCCATGCAGCCTTGCCATTATAGGCGGCGGCGGCGGCGGCGGCGGCAGCATCATCGTCATCATCGTCATCGTGATCAGGCGTGATCGCCGCGGCGGTATCGGTGGCGGCCTCGAAATCCTGGCTGGCTGGCACTGCAAGATACTTGCAGTGTTGGGTTGCCAGTTGCCGCAGTTGCAGTCGACACTCTTGAAAGTTCGATTCCTTGGTGAACCTATCCGTCTGTGTGCCGACGAGGATCATCGAGATGGCACGCTTTGACGACGAGCCGGCACTTCGAGACGAAGCTAGCACGCTATCGGCGATGAAGTCGATCCAGTACTTGAGTTGGCGCTCGCGCTCATCGTACGATTGAGTCACATCGACTGCCACAAGGTAGATGGCGTTGCTCGACGACAGAAAGTGCTGATGCGTCGAGGTGTAGTCGATTTGGCCAGCAAAGTCAAAGACCTTGAAGCGTATCTCGCCCTTGTCGTCGAGTCGCGCCGGCCAGTCATCCGACCCATGAAGCTCGATGCCAACGGTCGATTCAGGGTGAGGGATTTTGCGCCGGATTTGCGGTCCATCGATCGGACCTGTTGCTGTCGATGTCGTGGCGAACGTCGGTGCCGAACCGTCGATCGATTGTGCCTGGTCGCCCGAGTGAGAGAAGAGTAGTGGCGCTCGATCCGGGGTGCGACGGGCGCCAGAGTTCGGCACCAACCCCTCGTAGAGTAAGTCCCCCGAGCCAGCGATGGCGTGTGTCGTGAGGAGCTGCCGCATCGTTTGCAGCAGCGTGGTCTTACCAGCGCGAGCGTGGCCCAGCACCAGGAGCTTGATTCGCTTGGCCTCCTGCTGTGCATCGGTGATCCACTTGCGAACGGCCGCCACTCCTTGTCGTATGGTCGCGTGAGGCACACGTAATGCTGCCGACTCGGGCAACTCGGCGAGGATCATGAGTTCGTTGCGAGACACATGCTCCAAGAGCTGTAGCGCTAGGGTTCGATCGCCTCGTGCACAAGCAGCCGCCAATCGACGACTGGCTACACTTGGAAGCCTCCAGTCGCCAACGAGCTTGTCCTGTACAACGCAAGCGCGCATACAGACGTGCACAGTAGCAGCCTCTCTCGCTCTTGAGTACCAATATCCAAGTGGAACTCGAGCTCTTCGGATGAGGCTACGGGTACGCCGACGTACGTCAAGCAGCAGTTGTTGGATGTATGGATTCTCGCGTACAGCCTCGCGAATGTACGCAAAGCCTTGACTCGAGAACTTGTTGGCCTCGAGACGAAGATCCGTCAGCGTCGTATTGACGCTCAGACACGCTACCATGGCACGAGCTCCCGATGATCCGATACCATTACTGCTGAGGTCGAGGCACCTCAATGTGGTGTTTCTGGCGACGGCCTTGAGTATTTCCTCGGCTCCAGCTGATCTAATGTCATTGCGCTACAAATTGTGACCCAGTATATTCGAGTCGAGTGTGTGAGAGATAGAGACGAGCGATGGTATGAGACTCATATGGAATGGATGCGGCGTTGCATACCCCAATGTCGAGAGCTGTGAGGCACACTGGACCCTGGGCAAGGTACGCTGCGACATGCTTGGCTCCTTCGACTCCGATATTCGTGTACTGCATCCATCAAACATCACCATCATCATCATCAATCGTATCCTCATGATCAATATGACATTGACTCATGCAATCGCAATGGCGAGAGTGAGTTGGAACGAATAGGTACTCGAAGATTGAGGACCGTCAATGTCGGATGGGGAGCCAACGACCTTACCATGTAGTCCGCTCCTGTAGGTCCCAAGTTGTCTGCCTACGATGATGTCTAGACCGTGAGATTGTGATCGTGCCAGAAGCGCAATGATGGTTCATCGACGCGTACCCACAACAGGAGCGTAATGAGCTTGGTGTCGCGGGCGAGCCATCTTCCAAGATGCCGCGCTCCTTCGGCTCCGATCTTGTTGTACTACGATCGAGGCGCACCAATGTTAGAGCTGAATGTACGATATCGTTCTGCTTTCCCTCTCTCTCTTGAAGCACGTACGCCGATCACTAAGGTCGTGATGCTGCTGTTCTCGGTGAGCGCTTTCGCGAGGACGCGAACCTCCTCGGGACCGAGACAGTTCTCCTGCAGCTTGAGCGTATGTAGCGGTGGCACCGTGGTGTTGAGTACCCTGCACAGTTGTCGCATCCGTTTGACATCGACCGGCTTGCTCTATCGACGCGATACACGACGTGGAGAACATCATCAGGTCAGGTCGCGAGAGCCACACACGCTGCCACCAAGCAACCTATCAGGTCCACGTACGAGGATATGCATTGTGCGCTTCGCTTCCTCAGGGTCGCGCACTTTTGCCATCTTGTTTGCCGTACGTCCTTTGGACCGTTCACTGACTCCACGACGCAACGCAGCAGCGAGCGAGAGAGGGCGAGCGAGAGATGGAGAATGAGAGAGAGAGAGAGAGAGAGAGAGAGAGAGAGAGAGAGAGAGAGAGAGAGAGAGCACTGAATGAGGGAGGCGCTGAGGGAATGTCGCTTGTCAGAGTGACGCCCTTCGCTGAGGCTCGCGAGCGCCACAGAACGAGCACGTGCTCATCCGCAAGGCCTCCTCATTCCTCCTCATTCATTCGTGGCTCTGCAGCCTCTTCCTCCCTCCTCCTGTGTGTGTATCTCTCGCGTGCCTCGCCTCGACCTCACCTCGTCACCGGCGTGCCACGTACCACGGGACATCCCTTCCAAGGAGAGAACGTGCACTGCAACCACTCACGCTCAGAGTCAGCGAGGAAGGAATCGCCGTCTACACATCCATCGTGATGGCAGATGCCGGTCAGCTGCGGCAGCGCAAGCCTGCTGAGCCGAATGGATCGAAGCACGAAGCGACCAACGGGGCTCACGATGCCAACGACGAGAAGAAGAGGAAGCAACAACAGCAGCAGCAGCAGGTCGTGTCGGCGCCTGCGCCATGGGACCTCGTCGGCCAATGGCGCCGGCTGGGCTCGTTCTTCTTCGAGAAGGACGACGCCGCCTTCCTGGCCGGCTTCCGCTTGATGTGGGGCGTCATCATGGCGTACGAGGCCTGGACCTACATGGCGCTCAACTGGGGCAAGATGCAGTTCTCGTTCTACAGCACCAACTGTCCGTTCCAGGTGCGTGAGTGCGCGAGCGTGCGCCGTCGATTGGATGCCTGACTCGCGAGGCACACTACAGTACTGGGGCTTCGAGTGGACCAGTGCGCCCGAGGATCCCGAGGCCATGAAGCTCGTCATCTGGATCATGCTGGTCAGTGGTATCTGCGTGGCTCTTGGCTTGTTGTATCGCTTGTCGTCCTTGATCTACTTTGTCTTGTTCACGTACATATTCACGCTCGAAGAAGGCGTACGTCGCATCGCTATCGCTTGCGTTCAATCTCATCTCGCTCGCTCACACGGGCGATGGTATGGCAGATCTATCTCAACCACTACTATCTCGTCTGCCTCGTGAGCTTCTTGATGATATTACTGCCATGTAACGTGTGCTATTCGGTCGATCAGTATCTATTCCCCAAGGTTCACTCTGATACATGTCCCAAGTATGTGAAGACCTGCGATCGTTCTCTATCATGATTGCGTATGTGTCAGATGCTCACTCGGCCACTCACTTGTTTGCTGTGATAGATGGTGTTTGGTGCTCATCAAGAGTCTCTTGGTTGTCGTGTACTTTTATGCTGGCGTGGCCAAGTTTAATGAGGACTGGTTGCGCGCTGAGCCACTTCGCAAATGGCTCGTGATTCCGTACAAGTACGAGCTGCTGCTTGCTTGCTTGCTGTTGCTGCACACGAGGATGAGGAGATACTCATCATCAAGGCAATAGGCACTTCCCACTGCTCGAGACCTTCATCTATCGAGAGAGCGTAGCGTACCTCCTATCGTACGGTGGACTCTTCTACGACCTGCTCGTGGGACCCATGTTGTTGTTCGAGGCCACGTTCTGGCCGGCCGTGGCTGCCACGGTGTTCTTCCACGTCTCGAACAAGTTCCTCTTCAACATTGGCATCTTCCCGATGCTGATGATCGCTTCGACCTCGTTCTTCTTCGATCCTTCGTGGCCGCGCCGAGTCATCGCCTGGACGCTCGATACCATGGGAATGCAGACCAATGCCATCCCACAACGTGGCTCGTGGAGCAAGACCAAGATCCGCTCGTTGACGTGGAAGGAGTGGGCTATCACTGTTGGTACGTATCCAGTGAGTAATGCACCAGGTTCGCCCAGGGAGCTCACTCGCTCACTCACTCTACGCCAATAGCGATCCTTGTGTTTCTCGTGGTGATGATCGTGTTGCCATTGCGATGCTACACGTATCCGGGAACCACCGCATGGCACGAGTATGGCCACAAGTTCTCGTGGCGTATGAAGCTGCGTACCAAGCAGTGCTTCGCCGACTTCTTTGTCTATCAGCCGTACTCGACGCGCTATCAGCGGGCATTCCGCGTGCCAGTCGAGAAGGTACGCTTCTCCAACTCCAACGCCAATGCCAAAGCCAACGCCAATGTCGTGTCTCTCTACTGATCACCCAAACATCTACAGTTCATTCCAGCCAAGTTTGAGCGAAAGATGACTGGCCGGCCCGACATGATTGCGCAGTTCGCGCACTATCTGAGTGATTTCTTTGCGGAAGAGGGCCACCGAGCTCAAGTGTATTGTTATGTATGGGTTGCACGCATTGCGGTAGTTGCGAGCGTTCCATCGCACCGTGCGTGTGTCACTCACTGATCATCTCTCGGTGGTTCGTGAGAGCAGGACTGGTGCACGTTGAATTCACGCCCATTGCAAGCGCTCACCAATGGCACCTACGACATTGCGTCGTACGACAAGTGGCAGATCCCGTACCCGTGGGTGACCGACATTCAACCGCTGACCAAGGAGGAGATCGAGCAGTACCCGTGGAACTGGGAGTGGAACTTCAACTGGCTCCGCGGCAAGGATGTATGGGGCTGGGACATGGCCAAGTTGAAGGCCTTCCGCGACTTCAAGACCCGCGAGCGCCAGTACTTCCTCAACCGCCACGCGCGCGACTTCTTCCTGAGACTGCGCGAGCAAGGCAAGTTGACCGACGCCGAGTGGCAGCACATTGACCTGCCAACCGAGGAGGAGGTCGGCGAGCAGCCACACTTTGAGTGGAACGAGCCGCCTATCTACGTATAATACCGCGTTGCTGCTAACCATCAACAACGGCGGAAACGAAGGCAAGAAGAAGACCGACCAACAGAGATACTATCTATCGCTCGTTTGTTTGATGGAAGAATACACACAGCAATTGCTGAGAGATTTACAACAATGATAACAACCGACGACGACGACGACATTCGATATACACCATGCGTGACTCAATCAGCTCCCACGTATTCGTAGAGCCGCGGCCCACGCTTGATAATGTAGCCAGCGGTATTGAGATTGTCGACGAACTCGCGAAAGTTGGCGACCTTGAGATTCATGCGCTCCTTGATCTGCTGCATGTCCTGCAGCGAGAACTGCTTGTAGTCAGGCTCGCCTTCGTGCTGGCGACGCTCGACGGCACGTTCGAGTGCGCGAATGAAGGCGCGCATGCCTGACTGGTTGCTGACGCCGGTCGTGCGGCGAAAGTCAATGTTGCCGTACTCGTCCTCGAGCGTCTGGAACAGCGACTCCTTCATGATCTCGACCACATCGAGAGCGTCCGACTCCTCGACCACTTCGCGCAGCTCGATCTTGGCACGAGCCTCCGAGAGGCGAATCAGAGACTCGAGCTGGCGTGTCGTGATCGGAGTGCTATCGATGCTCTTGTGCTTCTCGCGCAGCGTAATGTAAAAGTCCTGCAGAATCTTGGCGGCAGCGGGGCTCATTCTGGAGACAGTTATCGATGGTGGTGGGTGAGTGATTGACGGCTCATGCAACTCGGGCCATGCAAGGGGCAGCAACACATACACTGGATGCACGTATTGACGCGCATACGCAATGTACTTGCGCAACAATGGGCCGGGCAAGTAATCAAAGGTCTTGGTATCGACCGTGAGACGTTGCTCGAGTGTCGATGCCATCGGTTGCTCATCGAGCAGCGTTTTTCTTCGAGTTGATGGAGTTGACGCAAGCTTCTTCTCCTTGGGGCCGGCACTCGAATGTAACTGTTCGAGAGGTGGTGTGAGTGCGCAGTTGTAAGATACAAACAAGCCGCACGACGTACTCCCATGATGTGGTCTGAGAGTAGCTGGTCCATCTCCTCGTCGGGCTTGTCCAGAAGGATAAAGATGAGATCGAAGCGTGACAGAATGGCGGGAGAGACCTTGAGGTTCTCGCATACAGTCTTGCTTCGACTGCGATGACCAGAAGTGTGAGGCAATGCGAGACTGTTGTTTGAGTGAGAGCCACGTACTTGTAGTGTCCACCGACGGGATTGGCAGCAGCAATGATCGAGGTCCGTGCCGGTAACGAGCATACGATACCGGCCTTGGCGATGCTGATTGATTGCTGTTCCATGGCTTCGAGTAGCGAGTGGTGCTCCTGGGGCATCTTGTCGAATTCGTCGATGCAGCAGATGCCTTGATCGCCGAGCACCAGCGCGCCAGCCTCGATGGCGAACTCGCCCGAGCCCTTTTCTCGCGACAACGTCACTGTGAGACCGGAGCTCGACGCATAGGTGCCACAAACGTACACGCCTCGCGGCGCGATCTGCGACATGGCAGTGAGCATTTGCGACTTGCCGAGGCCTGGGTCGCCGACAATGAAGAGGTGTGGGTCGCCACGGATCGGCATGCTGTCTTGCTCGTCCGAGTGCCGCGACGAGCCACCAAACAGCGCCATGGCAAGACCGGCCTTGACGAGTTGGTGTCCGTAGATCGACGGGCAGATCGAGTTCACCACGAGACGGAACGTGTCCTCGTCGTTGAAGATCATGCTGATGAGGCGAAAGTCCTTGGTCGACAGCAGCGGCTCGACCTTCTGGCCCATGCCCTGCTTGTGGTTCTGGATCGAGTTGGCATCGAGGTAGAGCGAGTGCATGGCGCTGTTGGGGTCGATGCGATTGCCCTTGGCACCACCGGTGCTGGCGCTCTTGACCGTGCCGACGACCGTGACGACGTCACCGGGCGAGCACGAGTCGACCAGCGGGCCAGTGACCTCGCATTCCAGCGTTCTCGGCACACGGCCCGAGTCGGACGAAGTGTCGCTCATCAGTTCCTGTATTCTGCTCGCAAAGCAATCAGTCATATGTGTGATGGACACCGGAGGAGAGTGGAGAGCAGATAGGTACTTGACTGATTGCCAATCGACCGTGACGGCCGATGAGCGTATGGGCACGAAGCTCGAGGACTTGCACTCGGGATTGGGGCAGCGCGTCGGCGACGCGTACTTGCCGTCGGTGAAGTGCTTGTCGATGTCGGCGTTGCAACGTACGCACTGGAAGCGCATGTGCAGCACCAGCGGACGACACGTCGTGTTGCGAATGACGGTGCCGCGCACGGCAACCAGCTTGCCGATGAGAGTGGTCTTGACCTGACGCACGGGCGTGATGGGCTCAAAGTCGATGATGCGCGTGCAGATGGTGCGCTGCGTGCCATCGCGCGATGTCGTGCGCTCAGCGCCCTCCTTGTGCAGGAACTCGAGGTGGAAGGCGAGATTGAGCGCAGCGAGTGCGATGAGTGGCTCCGAGAGTAGGAAGTCGAGCAGGCCCTCGGCCTTCAGCACACCGTGCAACAGCTCGTACTGCACCTCGACCTCGCGCAGGCGCTCCTCGGGCTGTACCATCATCAATCATCAAGACGCAACGAGTAAAGACCCGTTCTCGATATGATGCGAGGCATCGCCATCGTCATTGTCATCGCCATCGTCGCTACGATTGGATGGTCGCGTACGTGTAAGGTCGGTGCGGCACCGGCAGCTGAGTGAACGCCCGACGAGAAGAAGCGCCGAGCCACATCGACGTAGTTATCGAGTGGATACTGCTCACGAGCAATCTCGAACGCGAGCGTGGGGAAGTACAGCTGCCAGATATCAGGATCATCCATGGTCGATGGATCCCGCTGAGCGGGAGAGGGGAGAGGAGGGCCTGTAGCTGCGAGCAAGCGAACGACACCGACGCGGACACCAAGAGATTGTTGTGTTGTTGTGGTGGGTGGCGAGGAGATATCGGAGGGATCGATACGAGGAAGAGATTCGACTTTGCCGTGGGCGCGTTTACTGTGGCCTTTGGTGGAGTACAGAGATGCTGGTTTTGCGAGAGGGGAAGGTAGGATATCATGGCATCGCGAGACCTGGGGCGGCAGAGGAGCTACGGGAGCGAGAATGGGACTGGCATGAGTGTGATGCCGCTCACACGTTCGGTAGCGGTCTCGCAGCAATCTGGCGATGCTCGGGCGGCTGGTAGCATTTAGATCATGCGGGCACGCTTGGCGTGGGCCTCCTCGATGCGCTGCTCGCGCTCGCGCTTGCGGCTCTCGGCATCGGCGCGGATCTCGTTGCGGATGGCACGGAACTCCTCGGTCTTAGCCTTGCGGATAGCCTGGCGGTCCTCGTACTCGGCAAGATGGCGCTGGATCTCGGCCTGCTGCTCAAGAGCGAGCTCCTACACGACGAAGACACACGGGTTGTTGTGAGCGTGATGCGGAGGGCGATTCGAGCCTGGCACGGCGTGGCACGTACGCGCTTGCGCATCACCTCGTCGAGGAGGGCGCTCTTCTTGGTCATCTCCTCGACCTCAGCGTGGCGACGCTCCATGTCGTTCTGGTACTCCTGCGGCAGACGGCGCAAGCCGAAGGCCGACGAGACCGCCACGAGGGCACAGAGAACAACGAGCACAGTGAGAAGCAACGAGGCGCGCATCGTGTAGAGGAGTCGGGTGTACAACGACAACGACGACGACGGTAGACGGTAGTGGGTAAGGGAGCGATAGACGCGAAGACGAGCGACGAGGGGGAGACGAGTGAGACGCAGAGTAAAGCACCACAGGCTCACCGCGGCACCTTATACCCTCTCAGCGTGTTTTGTCGTACTGTTCGTCTTGTCTCCTCTTTCTCTCAGCCGCTCTCTTCCCCTCTTCTTCTTGTGCTCTCGCTCTCTTGCGTTGCAGTGTGCTGCTCCTGCGGCAGCGGTCGCTCGGCTCCTTGTGTTCTCCCGCCTTTACGCGCGCACGCACGCTCATCGCTCTCTGCGTGCCTCGCGTTCGCTTGCGCAATGGCGGCGCCCAATCCTTCTGTCGGCTCCACGTCTCCTCCGTCGTCCCTGCCTGGCATGCCGGGCTCGGCGACCACCTCGCCCACCACCACGTCACCACACTCGCTGCCTGCGGCTGCCGCTGCTACGGCGCAGCAGCAGCTGACGCCTGCACAGATCAAGGGCCTGCTCGAGGTACGCGTCTATTCGTGATCCTCGCTCCTCACTGCCTGCCACTCACCTCCTTCCACTGTCGGTTGCTCGTGTGCCTTGTGCGTGTGTACGTGCAGACCATCAAGCAGCTCAAGGCCAGCGGCGTCGACAAGACTGATCCGCGCTACCAAGACACTCTCAAACTGCTACGCGCTCAGAATCTCGCGCAATACCTCAACCCCAACCCGCTCGCCGCGCCTCACCAACAGTTCCAACACCAGCTGCAACAACAACAACTACCTCCCGCCGCGAACGGCGCTGCTGCTGCTCCCTCCAACGTCGCCACTGCCGTTCAATCGCAACAACCAGCACCGCCGTCCGCATGGCCGGCCTCGACGCTACTCCACTCTGCGCAAGCGCCTACTACCGCCGCTTCGCCAGCCACTCCTTCCCTTGCCACTGCCACTGCTACTGCCAACTCCTCGCCATCCTCGCTACCAGCCACCTCTCCGTCGCAACCACGCGTACTTGCGACTCCTTTGGTGCTCTCCACTCCGACAACTGCCTCTTCAACTGCTGCTGCTGCTGCTGCTGCTGGTTCGCTAACCACAACACCAGCACCAACACCAACAGCGTCTGCTCCGATCGCCGCGACACCTGCAACTCCCTTGATCACACCGGCCACGACGGCAGCGACACCAGCCGGCACAGCGCCTCTCTCTGCTGCACAACTCCACCTCCAGCTGCTGGCACAACGACAGGCACAGCAATCCAAGGTCTCTGGCCTTGCGCAGCTGGCGCAAGCCAATCCCAACCTCCTGGCGCGCATACGTGCATCTCCTCAGCTTCTACAACAGCAACAGCAGCAAGCCCTCGCCGCTCAGCTGAACGCTCTGCCTCAAGCCCAACCACAAGCTGCATCAACAGCTGCTGCAGGGAGCAATCCAGCTGCGGTGGTATCGCCTGCACTTGCCACATCTGCAACGCCTCAAGCCTCGGCACCCACCACAACTCCAGCACAGCCGCCAGCGACCACCGCAGCGCCAACAACCCATCCGACGCAAGCTCCACAACAAGTACTGACGCCTCAGCCATTCACGCAACAAACATTCACCACACAAGCGGCAGCGGCAGCAGCGGCGGCGGCAGCGGCACAAGCGCAACACGTGCAGCAGCAACTGCAGTTTCACATGCAGCAACAACAAGCCCAACAGCAGCAGCAGCTTCAACAACACTTGCTGCAGCAACATCAGACACAACAGCAGACGCAACAGGATAATGCTATTCTCCAGCAGCAAATTCAGCAACAACTACTCCTCCAACAGCAACAACAGCTGCAGCAACAACACTTGCAACAGCACCAACTGCTTCAACAGCAACAACTTCAACAGCAACAACAAGCACATGCGGTACTGCAACACCAGCAACAACAAGCGCATGCGCTGCAACAACAGCAACAACAACAATCACATCAGCAGCAACAACAACCCAAAGGTGTGCCAGTGAATGGTGTTCCTACAGCGTCAACATTCGGCGCCGGTCGAATAGCTACCTTCACCGGCCCAGCGAGCTTCTCTGCTGCACAACACCAAGCTCTCCAACAATTCAAGCACCAACACCACCCTCAACAACAGCAGCAAGTAACTTACAACCATATGCTCCCGACGAGCACCATTCAGCCGGACCCGATCAACGTCATGCTGCTAGAGAACGAGTACGAGAAGCGCATCTCGTACCGAATGCAGTTACGACTCACAAACCTAGAAGGTACACATGTTCTCATTCGTGCCACTGCCATCTCACTGCTTGATACTGCTTTACTCACACGTCATTTTGACAGCAAACCCATCGCGTACCACGGCTGAAGAGATCGAATTGCTCAAGTTGCGTGCCTTGTCGAAGCAACGCGAATTGCGTTTGGCAGTCACTCGTCATATGGCGATGGCGTCGCACAGCATCTACTCGATCGAGAGTACCCGCGTGCCCAAGTCATCCAAGAAGCTCGCCATCCGCGGTCGGCCTGAGGCCCGATCGCCGGCGCAGGCTCAGCGAGACCTCTACGCCTACTGGCAGTACGAGAAGCACCAGACGATGGTGAGTGCCATTCTCGCGCACCAAAAGACCTTCTTGCGTTGGCAACGCCAGAACCGTGAGACCCTCCGGCGAGTTCCACTCGGCATCACGCGCTTCCACCTCGACAAGACTCGCGAGGAGGCCAAGGTTCAACGAGAGGAAGACAAGCAACGTCTCGAGGCTCTCAAGGTACGCTCGACTCTCGATTGCTGCTTCGCTTGCTCGCACGCACTCGACTCACGATCGAGGCCTCGCTTGCATTGCCCACGAGTAGAACAACGACTTTTCGGCATACCAAGAGCTGGTCAAGCGCAGCAAGGACGAGCGAATGAAGCAACTGCTAGAACAGACCGACAGCTACCTAACGCGAATCGGTGCCATCGTGCGCGCTACGCGCCAGCAGAGCGAGTCCGAGACGCCGAGCACTTCGACATCCTCATCTTCATCCTCGACCTCAACTTCTACTTCAACCTCTGGCGAGACCACACTCGAGACCAACCAAGACGACCAGGAGGCGAGCTACTACAAGATTGCACACAACATCTCGGAGGAGATTCGCGAGCAGCCCAAGATGCTCAGTCCAAGCAAGCGCCTCAACGACTACCAGCTCAAGGGTTTGCAGTGGCTGGTGTCGCTCTTCAACAACAACCTCAACGGCATCCTGGCCGACGAGATGGGCCTTGGCAAGACGATCCAAACCATCGCCCTCGTTGCTTATTTAATGGAGACCAAGAAGTGCACTGGTCCCTTCCTTATCATTGTACCGAAAACGTACGTTCACTACCACTTGCGCTTCACCATATCATTCTCGTACTCTTACTCTTCTAACTCTGCTTGTCTCTGTCTCTCTCTTTCTCAAGAACATTGCAACATTGGGAAAAGGAGTTTGCTGCGTGGGCTAGCGAGATCAAGGTCGTTATGTTCAGCGGAGTACCTCCTCTGTTACGAAAGAAGCTCTACAAGGAAGTCATCCAGCCAGTACGCTTCAACGTACTCGTCACGACGTATGAACTCGTGCGTACCGAAGCTACCAAGCTCAAGAAGGTACCCTGGCAGTACCTCGTGGTCGATGAGGGCCATCGATTGCGCAACAACTCGAGCAAGCTGTCCGTGTGCTTGACCAAGGAATACAAGGTCCGCCATCGATTGTTGCTTACCGGTACTCCTCTTCAGGTGCGCCCTGTGCTCTTGCCCTCTGGTGTCTTTCTTCCGCCTCTCCATCTTGCCAAGTCAAACTTGAGCCTTTGCTCGCTTATATTGACTTGTTTGTCGGTATGCGTTGTGTAGAACTCTCTCGAGGAACTTTGGGCACTACTCAACTTTCTCCTGCCCAACATCTTCAACTCGGCCGAGAACTTTGAGCAGTGGTTCTCGGCACCATTCTCGTCGGTCGACTCGGAGGAACGACGCCTCAAGGAGGAGACCGAGCTGCTGCTGATCAAGCGTCTGCACCAAGTCATTCGGCCGTTCTTGCTGCGCCGCCTCAAGCAGGAAGTGGTCAAGCTGCCGGACAAGATCGAGTGGGTCGTCAAGTGCGAGATGTCGGCCTACCAGCGCCGCCTCTACTGCCTGATTCTCGATCACCGCTCGGTGCCGAGTCTCTCGTCCAAGCGCGGCTTCAAGCGCCTCAACAACACCGACATGCACTTGCGCAAGGTGTGCAATCACCCGTATCTGTTGCTCGACGAGGACTACGTCGAGGATGAGGACCTCGTGCGCACGTCGGGCAAGTTCGACCTCCTCGATCGCATGCTGCCCAAGTTCAAGGCCACCAACCACAAGGTCTTGATCTTCAGTCAAATGACCAACCTGCTGCGCGTCCTCGGCCAGTACCTCGCGATGCGCGGCTACCGCTTCCTCGAGATCGTCGGTGACACCAAGGACCGTCAGGTGCTGATCGACGAGTTCAACAAGGCCGACTCGATCTACGACGTCTTTATGCTCAGCACCAAGGCCGGAGGCCTCGGCACCAACCTCCAGACCGCCGATACGGTCATCATCTTTGACAGTGACTGGAACCCACAAGGCGATGTGCAGGCACAAGATCGCGCTCATCGCATCGGTCAGCGCAACGAAGTGCGCGTCTTCCGCTTCGTCACCAAGCACTCGATCGAGGAACGCATGCTCCAGCGTGCGAGTCACAAGCTCGACATTGACAAGAAGGTCATTCAAGCCGGCATGTTCAACAATCAAAGCTCCGACTTGGAACGAACCGAACAATTGGTAGGTTCACGATGCACGCGTGTCAAAGTTTGAGATGTTGTTGAACTAACGCCACACGCTCGCCGCACCTCGTTGCGCCCTCGTGAAACGATTGATCACGGACAACAGAAAAAGTTCCTTCAAGAAGGTGACGAGATTGACGACTTTGATAGCGTCTCGGACATGGAGCTCAACAAGATGATGGCGCGCAACCACGATGAGTTTGAGCGCTTCCAACGCATGGACCAGGAGATCGAGGCACAACGAGAGCGAGACCGCGGAAACAAGCCGCGCCTCATGGCCGAGACCGAGCTGCCCGACTGGGTCATGAAGGACCCGGTCAACGAACAGGAGGTGTTCGAGGAGCAGGGTCGCGGGCAGCGTCAGCGCGCCGAGGTACAGTACAACGACGATGCCAAGTGGGAGCGCGTGCTGCGCGAGGCCGAGGCCGAAGAGGAGCGTGCCGCCAAGGCGCGCAGCCGCAAGCGTGCTCGCTCCGAGTCGGGCGACTTGCTCGCCGACTCGGAGTTGTTGGACTCGCCCGCCAGCAGCGACCTCTCGGAATCCAACAGCGCCAAGCGTCGTAAGCGCTCCAAGACCGACCTCGTGGCGCCCTTGACGCCGAACTCCACCGCGCCGCTAGCCGTCAGTCCCGGCGCCGCCACCGCGCCGCCCGCAACACCCAAGACGCCAAAGACACCACGCAGTCGCGGAACACCCAAGCCAGCCGCATCGCCCGCTCTGCGACAGCGCATGCAGCGCGTTTGGGAGGCGGTGCGCGACGCGACCGACGAGTCGGGCCGCAATCTGTGCTTCATGTTCATGCGCCTCCCAACGCGCCGTGAGTTGCCCGAGTACTACATGTTCATCACCAAGCCGATGGATATGTGCAGCGTGCAGAAGAAGCTCTCCAAGTACAAGACCGAGGCCGACTTCTCGGCCGACATGGCGCTCATTTGGTCCAACGCGCAGCAGTACAACATGGATGACTCGCAGATCTTCCGCGATGCCGTCACGCTCCAGAAGCTCTTTGAGGAGCTGCGCGAAAAGCACCTCCTCGCTCCCGAAGATCCTGCCGCACCCGCAACTGAGGACGACTCTATGGAGGTCGAGGATCAAGCCAAGTCCTCAACGCCCAAAGCTACCAAGTCTCCCTCCAAGCCGCGGATCAAGTTTACCATCAAGAAGGATGCTGCTGCCGCTGCCGCCGCCGCTGCTGCTGCTACCACTGCCACTTCAACTACAACAACCGACTCAAGTACGGCGACGACAACGACGACGACAACGACAACGACGACAACACCAGCCACGCCCTCAACGCCATCTGATAGCGAGCCATCTTCGACCACTTCCACGCCACGGTCACACAAGAAGAAACGCTGAGCGTCAGTGATATATGATGTTCGAGACAGACTCTCGACCATCATAAGTGTGGCATGCGTGCGTGTGCGTGTGTTGATTGCGATTGCTATCGTGTCGATTGTCACAGACAGTGCTATGTGTTGAGTCTGCCTTGTAGTAAAGTGAGTAGCACGATACATCGGCATCAGTCTGTTGCTTCCTCGCTCGCGCTCGCATCCTCTGCACTCGCAATGGATTGGGCCTCGCTGCCAGATACCGAGCTCTACGCCATCGCCTCCCATCTCTCTCGACATGATCTCTTAGCACTGGCTCTTAGTTGTTCACGATTTGGCTCGAGGCTGCTTGGTATCACTCGCACACCCAAGCAAGATGAGAGCTCTAATCTTGTCGATGAGGCACTACGTCGATTCTGGTTCGATCGTTGCTGTGAGTGGTTCGAGTGTCGAGCTCTATTCGATGTCGAGATCGATTGGCTGGCTCATGCACGTGTGATCGACACGGTGCTCGCGCGTTACTCTGGCTTCTTGAAGCTCGCGGATGCCGATGGCGACGATGCAACGACAACGACAACGACGTCTGCACGCACTAAGGCCTTCTCGAGCGTCTTCTCGACCAAACGAAATCGCAGTGGTAACACGGCACTACACTCGTTGGTGATCGATGCTGGACTGCTCAAGGAACGAGAGCGAGGTCCCTTGGCTGCTGCTCAGGTCGCGAGCGCCATCGACGAGATCCACCATGTGCTGCTCAATCTCGGTCTCGATCGAGCGAGTGCAGATCATCATGATCCAACACCGACACGACAGCGAGCTCTACACGAGATACTCGCCACGAACAATGATCGACAACAGAGCGTACTGCACGTGGCTGCTCGTTGTGGACTGGCATCGGTCGTGGCTCGAGTGCTGCCCTATCTGCCGCAGATCTCGGTGCCCGATGTAGATGGCTGCACGCCCTTGTCGTTGGCCGTGATCTCGGGCGACCTCGATACCGTGCAGCTGTTGTTCCAACACGCGATCGTCGCCGATCGCCAGCTATCGTCCCATCGCGACGTTGACGCATGGAACATCTTGCACACGGCAGCATGCTTCGGACATGACAGCGTGATCCAATGGCTCGCCGAGCAGATGCTTGGACTCGACGATGGCGCCAAGCTCCTGGACTCGTTGCTCAATGCCGTCGACACTCGCAACGTCACTCCTCTCGGGATCGCAAGCGAGTCAGCACAATGGCATGCCGGCGTGGCGCTACTTGCAGCGCAGCGAGCATGCGGCAGCCACGCGGAACAGCGCCCGCCTGTGGTCCGGTCATCGGAGCATTCACTGATCCACGCGCTTGCGATGGCGCCCGAGCACTCTCTCGGACCTGACTCGAGCGTCGCCGAGGCGCTGATGGAGCGTGTGTGTCAATACAGCGATCCAAACTGCCTGGCCGTCGAGAATATCGACCCTGCATCGGCCGTGGCGCAACAAGCGAACCTCGCTCTCGGCCTCGACGATGCTCCCGAGCGTGCTACGAGTGCCTTCTCGAACTCACAGCCGCAGGCCTTGTCTCATCTCGAACGCATCTCGAAGCGCGCCCCCTACACTCCGCTACACGCGTGTGCCAAGTACTCGGCGTATCCCGCGCTCGCGAGAGTGCTGCTACGACACTCGGCCAATGTCAACGCCGTCACTGCCGACACGGCCTTGACGCCGCTCCACCTGGCAGCCTTCAACCTCGGGCACGGTCGCGAGATTGCCGAGCTCCTCTGTGATGCCGGTGCCGATTGCTCAGCGCGATCGAGCCTTCATTCCTTGACGCCGCTCCATTGCGCAGCGCAAGAGATGAACCTCGAGTTGGTGCGCTTTCTGGCTGCACGCGACCGTGGTAGCGTCAATGTCACCAATCGACAGGGCAACACGGCGTTGCATCTCGTGTGCTCAGCCAGTGAGCTGCTCACGGCCCGTGCACTGCGGCGAGCCATCGAGGCTGCCAAGGAACCGCACCTTCGCCGCGATCCTCCTCCGCCGTTTGTGCTACCCAACTATGCCAGCGCCAACAACGAGGCCGCACGAGTCAATGTGCCCTCTCAGGCGTCGGCCAATCTCGCTTCGGTTGTAGCACAGAGTACCGTGCAAGGAAGCGCCGATGGTGGAACGACAATGCGTGAGCGCGGAGACTCTCCGATAACGCTTCCGACCTTGATGGAGTTCGAGAGCCTGCTGGCTCAGTTCGACGTGCGCCAGTCGAGCCAGACTCGCACGCAGGGCGCCCATCTGCAGGCCAACCCGGCTCTTCCGCAGCAGCCACCCATCGAGTTCGACACATCGATGCCGTTCAACGTGCAGTCATTTGGCACCATCTCGAACGTCTTCCACACGACTGCTGCTGTCGGTATTCGGCTGCCGTCACTCTCGGGTGCACGACCTGCCGTCGTTCCGCGTCCACAACCGACCGAACAGCGCGGTGTCGATCCCGCCGCAATCGCAGAAGCAGAGTTGGTGCGCTGGCTGATCGAGGAGACTGGTGCTGACATCAATGTCGAGAACACTTTCCGCGAGACTCCGTTGCATTGTTGTTGTCGACGTGGCAAGCTCGAGGTGGCCAAGGTCCTGGTTGAGAAGGTGCGCAGCATATCCTGTGGCAGTAGAAGTATAGTGGTTGTGGTTGTGGTTGTGGTTGTGGTTGTGGTTGTGGTTGTGGTTGTGGTTGTGGTTGTGGTTGTGGTTGTGGTTGTGGTTGTGGTGGACGATGATCCTGATTCTCGCATCGCTGTGATACAGGGTGCCGCTATTGGTGCGCTCGATTGCGACGGTATGCCGGCACCAATGTACGCCGCCAAACGTGGCAGCATCGCGCTGTTTCGCTGGTTGCTTGAGCAGTGCGGCCCCGAGCAGGCCAAGAGCATCGCTACCATGCCGGACCATGTTGGCAACACGGTGTTGCATTGGTTCGCGGCACTGGGCAACCTTGAATCGGTTCAGTGGTTGGTCGAGGTCGTACACGTCGACCCGCTCCTCACCAACCACCACCAACAAACGGCACGCATGGTAGCCACCGAATCGAATCAGCGCTACGTCGAGAAGTGGCTGTACCGATTCGATCCCGAGGAGTGGTAATTGGGATCGACCGCCCGAGCGGGCACTTGTGTATACAACGTGTATTCTCGTGTTCACACTTTCAACAAAAGTACAAGGGCCCTCGACAATCCGAGGGTCTTACGAAGATGGCTGCCTCTGGCGCTTGTAGTTGGCCACATGAAGTTCGACGAGGCTGCGTTGTGTCACGTTCAGCTGTGCCAACAACACTGCCTCGACCTCTGAAGCCGGCAACGCAGTGTGGATGAAGACCAAGAGCTTCAAGGCAGTTGGCCGCTCTCGTGAGCTCACGCTCAAGTGCTGTGGATCGAGTTAGTAGCCGATAGCATGTCACATAGTCTGCATAGCGAGCGACGGTCGCGGCATACCTTGCGTGCAACAGGCAAGAGGAACGGCAACCAGGCGCGCCATCGGTTGGCATTGTCGGCGTGGCGGTGGAGATGCAACAGCTCGGTGATGACATGCAGACCGAAGCCTGAGTCCTCTCGTGTACAGAGGAGCGTCGGCAGCACTCGCTCGACCAGTTCAGCATCCGAAGCATTGGCGATCAGGTCGAATACGATGCCATGCAACGTATCGAGCACATTGGCATGATTGGCAGCCTTGATGGTGGCACCGTGCGAGGCAAGAGCTTCGCACATTACGACCAACAAGCGACGACGCTCATCCTCGACGAGTCGCAGCGCCGAGTAGAGATACAGCATCACAGCTTCGAACTCGGCCAGCAGTTCATGGTCGATAAAGACACCAGCAAATGGCAGTAGCGCGTTGAATAGCGCGGCTGAATTGCTGGGAGCAAGGTGGTGCTGCGAGCTACGGAGGCGCTCGAGAATGCGCTCCGCTAAGGCAAGCATCTGCATGGCAGCTTGCGGCAGAGTCTTGTCGTCGGTCGAGATGGCAGAGATGGCAGCGAGAAGCCGAGCGATCGATTCTTCGGCAGGCGGTGCCGTCGATGGGAGCTCGATTGTAAGGTCTTCGGAGTCGACGGCATCGGAGGAACTCACGAGTGATTGCTTCGTAGTGGTGCTCGAGTGAGAGTCCGTGGCGATCGTTGGGACACCAGCGCTCGGCGGCAACGGCATGCTCTTGGCTGCCGATCGTGAGGCTTTGGCGGGTACCTGGGTCTTCGGTGGCTTGTTGAAGGTGATGACGCCATCGTCGTCGTCGTCGTCCTCGCTGTCGTTGCTGAGGTCCTTTGGAGCAAGCGTTGGTGCCGAGGTCGAAGTTGGAGCTTGAGCTGGAACCGGCACCGAAACCGGGATTGCCGCCGGCTGTGCAGGAGCTGGCACAGCAACAGAAGCTGGCAGAGGTGCTGACTTGCGAGGAGTAGGAGCTGGAGCAAGGGCAGGCGAAGGTACCGGCAGAGGCGCTGACTTGCGAGGAGTAGCGACCGGGGCTGCTGGCGCAGCTGCCACGGCGTCGAGCATACGCAACGCAACGAGAGCCTCGAGCTCTTGTGGCTGCAGCAACGCACGGCTCTGCTGCAAGGCACTCCGTTGCGTGCGAGAGATGACCGTCAGAGCGTCACGAGCGGCATTGGCGATCACCGTGCGCTGGTGGTCGCTATCGAGCAGCAAGACTCGCGTCACATCGAGTACGACCGAGCTATCGACGGCCGGAGCACCGACGCTTCCGAGTGCCGTGGCCATGAAGCACAACAACGAGCGATGGAGTGCAATGCGAGGCTCAGTGGTTCGTGCCCGCTCACGACGGATGGCTGACAGTAGCGTGGGCACGAGAGGCAGCGAGGCTGCCAGCTTGGCGAATGCTCGCTCGGCGGCTCTGGCACAGCTCTGGCGCGAGGAGCCATAGCACTGCGCGATGCCGATCACGAGCACCGTGGCGATCGAGTGGCGATTGGCCGTTTCTCGATCGATGGCATCGCTCTCGATGGTTGGTCGCGACATGCAGAACGAGACGAAGGCACTTGGCGGATTCGCGGGCTCCAGAACCAACGTCGTGAGGCTCTCGGCGATGATTGGCACGAGCAACTCGATGGGCTCCAAGGCAGCATCGCCGTCTGTGTGGTACAGGGCGCGAGCGAGTATGCGCACCAACTCGACGAGTACATTCGGAGGCTGGGAGGAGATGGTTGTCGGCGCCAAGGAACGCAAGGTCGCAGTGAGGCTCTCGAGGTTCTCGCGCGTCGGGCTCTTGGCACTCGCAAGGAGTCCGCGAACGAGATTGTCGTCGGCTGAGCTCGCGGATTGGAGCAGCATGTCGTGGTTGATCGCGATCGAAGGAGCGTGCAGGAGCTCGTTGTCACGCTTGTCTGCCTGGCGCTGCTTGGCTGCCAAGGCGCTATCGAGCTGTGCGATGGTCTCGGCACATCCGGCAGCGGTCGTCGGATTGAGGTCGATCGAGGAGGAGCTTGGTTTCGATGGATGAGCCGGCTGCCTGCTGGGTGCGGCCGAGTTGGTCGGTGCCGCTGCATTAAAGAGTCGAGAACGAGCCGAGGCAAGGCAGCTACTCGCTGTCGACGGTGTCTTGGTCGATCCGGTTGATGGCGTTGAGAGTGTTCGAGTTGGTTTGGTGGTCGGCGTGGTTGCGACCACGGGCGTCGGTGTCGAAGCGGTACGCGAGGACGAGGAGGAGGAGGCTGCCGTCGAGTGCGTGATATCGGGCACCGTCGGAGTCATCGGGGTGCTCGATGGTGGCGCGGTACTTGAGGCGGAGCGCTTGCGTGTCGCTCGAGAGGCCGCTGCCGCCGCTGCTGCTTCTGCTACTGCCGATACTGGAGACTTGGATGTTCGCGAGGTGGAGGCTGCCGTCGAGTGAGTGGGAGCAGCTATCGTGGGAGTTACCGGCGTGCTCGATGGCGCCGCCGTACTCGAGGCGGAACGCTTGCGTGTCACTCGAGAAGATCCCGCTGTCGGCGCTGTTGTTTTGGCTGCCACTGGTGCTGTCGTTGTCGGGATCGGCGGCACGACGAGTAACTCGAGACGCTCAGTGGGAGTCACGGGAGTAGAGGTAGTGATCGGATGCGATCTCGCACAAACGGGCGTGATTGGTGTTTGTGTGATGGATGGAGCAGGAGTGGATTGCGAGGCGACAGGAGGCTTCGGTGTCGTTGCGGTCGATGGTTGGCGCCTGGAGGACAAGGGGGCACGAGAGGTCGTTCGCTCGGCCAGCACAGGTACAGGTGTCGCGGACGTGGCTGCCCGAGTTTGAAGCAATGTAGTGTTCGAGGTCGATGGCGTCGTGGATGACGGCAGGGTGGCGGGCAAGGTAGCAGCACGAACCAGACGCGTGGTGATTGGAGAGTTGACTTGGTTCTCGGCGTCGTCGATCTGGACGCGGACCGTGCGCTTGAGCCGCTTGGCGTGCTTGGTAGCCAGCGACTTCGACTCGTTCGGGAACAAGGGCTCGATGTGCTCGACGAAGAGTTTGATCGCGCGCTCGCGTACTTGGACGGCCCCTTCGTCGAGCGCCTTGTCGACGAACGATAACAGATCGGCACTTGCAGCCGTGACTCTGGATCCGTGCACGGATTGCACCCACGTGATCACGAGGTTGACGCAGTGCAGTCGTGTCGGCGAGCAGTTGCGCAAGCGGTAGGCCGATAGCAACAGCGGTAGCAACGGTGCATGGCGTGTCGAGCGTATGATACTCTGTGCACAGTCCGCAGCTCCCGAGGCGATGACCGCCTTCTTGACGCGCACCAGACCGAGGAGCGCCGGTACGTAGTGCTCGGCCTCGGCACCGAACTGAGCCTCGAGCGTGTGTCCGAGCTGCGCCAGCGCAGCGAACAGCGATCCCAGCAAGAGCGACCGTAGATCGGTCAGTTGAATCAACAATACGGCACGTAGTTCAGGCAGAATCTGCAGCAAGGTCGGGACGTAGATTGGCTGCGCCGCGATGGCCTGCGCGATGGCCTGGAGACGCTGGAGCAGCAGCTTGCGCTCCTCCCACGTCTCGGTGATCTCCGGCAGGCCGCTTATGATGGCCGCCAGGTCCTTGCGCAACTCCGCGTCCGAGTACAAGTCGTACGCTGCCGCCATGGTGGTCATGGTGTTGCTGGAGTCGAGGTTACGATGAGCAGGGAGCTCGAGTAGCGGTGATCGAGGTCGCTTGGTGGCTGGCTGGTCGCAGCGTTGGAGCCGTTGGCGGGAGGAAACTCGTTTTGGCGGGAGAAAGCGAAGCGGGCTCTAATAGTAAGGAAACGCTGTGAATGAAAGCTTGATATTGCTCTATAGTGACGTTTTGCCGGCTCTCTTGTGTTCCACTGGCTCGGCTCCATCAGAGATTATGGCATTGTATCGCTCTTATGTGCTCCGCTGGTACTGATAAACGAGGGATCATGAATCGTATGAGATAATGCAAACGGGGCTCAGAGGCATAGGGAAGCGCAGTGGAATGAAGCTCGTTGGTGGTTTATTGAGGGGAGAGTAGGAAGCGAAAGACTTTGCCGCTGGGGCGAAGAACGAGAGAGAGAGAGAGAGAGAGAGAGAGAGAGAGAGAGAGAGAGCAGCGGCCACTACGCATCAACACCAACAACTACAGCAGCAGCCAGGCAGCTCGTTACGCACCTGCTGCGGTGGCGCCCGGTGCTCTCGGTGCGCGTCTCTGTGGTGTTTGTGTTGTTGGTAGTGGGGTTGGTTTTGTATTGTTGTTGTTGTTGTTGTTCGGGGTTGGGTGGAGCTGCGTGGTGCCCGACGAACATCATCAGGTTCGTTTGCACGAGATCGAGATATCGTGTTCGCGTGTCGTGGTGGTGGTGGCTCACACGTATCCACGCAGAGAGAGCACGCACATACGTACAGGAGCACACGGAGAGAGAGACGTGACGAGAGGCGCGGCAGCGTGAAAGTCCCGCGCGCGCGAAAGAGACCGAGGGAGGTTTGTCGAGCGAGGTTGAGTGTTGTTGTTGGCGCGAGACGCGAGGCGACGCTGCTGCTGCTGCTCGTCATGGCCAAGGACCGCGACAGCACCGCCGCCGCCACCAACAACAACAACAACAACAATACTACTACCACGAACTCGAGCACCATGAGTTCTTCTGGTGCTGCTACACCGACTTCGAGTCTCAATAGTAGCGGCGGTGGTGGTGGTAGTGGCTCCGGCTCTACGAAAGGTGCGTGGATATCTCGCTGTTGCTGCTGTGAGCGTGTCGATAGCGTGTCTGTGCGCGCGCGATAGATACCGTCGTACATGAGCCCCACTCGTCGTGTCTGACAATCATGAGACATGGGTTTATCACTTGCTTAGGTCTACGTGTCGTGATCCGCCTCGACAACAAGCGAGCTTCGCAGGGCGATGCGGCCTCTCCCGCGGCCCCTGTCGCTGCTCCCGCCGAGGCGCTCGAGCCCTTGACGTCGCCCACGCGCAAGACCATCGTGACCATCAAGCCCACTGCAGGAGATGCCGCCACCACACCGACCTCCTCCACTACCACCACCAAGTCCAAGCGAGCAGCAGCGAACAAGGCTGACGGCTCCTCGTCTGCGACCGAGCTGCCGTCGACGCCGCGCTCATCCAAGAGCAAGGCCAAGACCCTTGTGACTCTCCCGAATGGCGCCGGTGCTGCCGTTGCCACCACCGCTACCACCATCCCGACGCCTGCCGATGCCTCGGGCGGCGGTAGTGGCAAGAGGAAGCACAAGAGCAAGTCAGTTGCCGGCAATGGCGGCGACGACGACGCAGCAGCAGGTAGCCTCACTACTACCCCGAGCTCGAGCAAGAAGGGTTCTAGCAAGAGCGAGACAGTCGTGGCGCTGCCCCTGCATCATCTCTCATCACGACAACAGCAACAACCGAATGGCCAAGCAGCCGCTCAGCACTCCGCGTCAGACTTGCCCGATGACGACACGGACGAAGATGATTATGGTGGCGGTATGATGATCGACGACGGCGAGAACGACGACGATGCCCCCGCCCCGGTTGTCGCCGAACCCGTCGCTGCCACCTCGACGCCACACTCGACAAGCCGCAAGCGCAAGCGATCTCCATCGCCTTCTTCACGGCGAGTGCCAGTGATCATCTTCAAGTCGCCCAAGACACCGTCCGCCAGCTCCGATGCCACCGCTGCAACCGCAACCACACCCAAGACACCAAAGACTCCTTCGTCCTCGTCTTCCTCCTCAGTATCCTCTTCTGCTGCTGCTGCTGCTGCCGACGGTACGCCATCGTCGTCGAGCCGTCCTTCTCGTTCGCGCAAGCATGGATCATCCACGTCGGCGACTAGCTCGCCGTGTGTTATTCGGCTGCCACTTGCGCAAGTCGCCAAGCGAAGCCCGAATCCCGCGGCTTTTGCGGCAGCCCTCGAGGCTGCAGCAGCAAGTTCCGACACTCCTACTCCCAAGAGGCGCAAGGTCTCACACGAGCAGCAGCAACATGAAGCTACCGAGAGTCCAAGCGTACAAGACGATACGCCATCCAAGTCGTCCAAGCGCTCTCACAAGAAGAAGCATGGAGCATCGTCCGGCGCAACACCCGATACTTCATCGACTCCCATCGCCATCAAGACCGAGGACGACAGTACGCCATCTACTCCTCGAGAGCGAAGCAAGAGCAAGAGCAGCTCCAGCGCCAGCCTCAGCAAGAGTGGAAGCAAGAAGAGCAGTCACAGCCACAAGAGCAGCAAGAGTAGCAAAGTGAAGGACGAAAGTGATGAAGCTGCTGCCGATGATGGGATGGATGTCGATGGCACGCCCAAGAAGAAGGTCTACATGAGCCTCGTCAAGGTTGGCAATACGATCATTAAGCAAATCATCAAGTACGTGCGCTCACTCCTGTTCGATCGATTGGTGGTTAGCCCTCGACTCATTGTGAGCGTGTATCGTTTTGGTTGGTAGCTTGGATGCATCCAAGATCTTTTATGAACCAGTCACCGAAGAAGAGGCACCTGGATACTTTAAGGTTGTCAAGCGTCCGATGGATCTCATTACGATGCGAAACAACCTGATCTCCAAAGTCTATACAACGTATTGGGAGCTTCGTGTATGTATAGTTTTGTCTGCTCGCGTGCTTGGAGTTGTGACAGGACTGACGAGAGCAATGTTACCTTGGAACAGCGCGATATGGATCTCATGTTTGATAACTGTATGACGTACAACCCACCGGATTCCTTCTATTATGCCGAGGCGGAACGATTGCGACAGCAAGCACATCGAGTTCTTGATCGATATGCGAATCGCGTCGATCCCGTTTTGCATAATCCGCCACCGCCTCCTGGCTCGGTAACGCCGACACCAGCAGCAGCAGCAACACCGGTCACGCCACGCTCTCACAAGAAGAAGCCGGGAGATGCATCGGCCGCCAGCTCGTCGGCGTCGTTGTCACAACCCGGGACACTGGTTCCGAGTGCCAGCGCTGGCACTCCTTCGACGCACAAGAGAAAGCCACTGACGCCCGAAGCGCAGCGAGCAAAGTACGAGAAGCAGAAGGCCCGCCGACGACAGCTCCTTGAGGAAAGGAAGGAGATGCTCCGCGAGCAGGAGTTGCGCGAGCGCGAGGAGAAGCTGTTGATCGACGACGACGATGACGACGGCGAGTTGCACGAGGAAGCCGGCAAGCTCGAGCGTCGCGCCTTCTTTGAGCTCGTACTGCAGAAGGCGCGCTACGCGCTCGAGCGCGAGCGAATCGAGCAAGAGCTCAAGAACATGCGCGACAAGATACGCCGTGAGCGCGAGGGCCTACCGACGGCACAGCCGGCCACTCCGTCGGTGACACGCGAAAAGACAGTGCAACTCGACAAGCCCAAGGCGTCGTTGCGCGCATCCAGCACGCCGATCGTTGCCGCACAGCGACCGAGCTTCTTGCATGCGAGTGGCGTATCGCTTCATCCAGTGGCGCCGTTGCAGTACTCGACCATCTTGCCGCCGCAAGTTACGACCTCGATCGGTGCGCCACCGTTCCTTGCCGCCGAGCTACCGAAGCTTCGCCGTCGATATGTTCGACCGCTCCACCAACCGCCAACACCGACACCGACACTGCAACAACGTGAACGATACGATGCGTCGCAAGCTCTGAGCCAGCTGCCAGTGTCAGGCTTTGGTACGGCGTGGAGCCTCGAGGAGTCGGGCCCCGAGGAGCACTACGAGTCGATCGTGCAGTACGACGAAAGCGTCGCACACATGGTGCAAGGCTCGAGCTACTACACGAGCTACGTCGCCTCGCCGTTCCCGAGCCAGACACTCGCTTCGCTCAATCAACTCCAGGCGTCGCGCGCTCTGCCACATGACGAGCCGTCGCAACACTTGCTCGAGAGTGCCTTCTCGGCCATCGAACCAACGGCTCGAGACGAGGTTCATCGATTCATCTCGGCTCTCACCGGTCGCTCGAACGCCCCGATCGTTGCACCTCAACGGTCTACCATTGCATCAGCGCTCTACAAGCTCTCTGGACTCGATGAGACTGAAGTCTACCAAGTGCCAATCGTACCATCCACTGAACCGATCGCCGAGGTGTTGGCCACGCCAAGGAACGATGGTTTCGATCTTGATGCCGACCTTTGTGAATTGTTGTTGGCAGCTGCCTCCAGCTCCAGCGCCAGCGCCAGCACTAGCACCAGCGCCGGCACTGCTACCACAACGAGTGGTAGTAGTACAAGCTTGGTGGCTCTTGATCAGTCAGCTTCAAGTACCAGCACTACGACCTCGACGATGGATCTTGCACCATCACCTATCGAACAACAACTCATTCAACAAGCTCAATTGATTCAATCTCTTGAATTACTACAAAAGAAGCGTGCTGGTATGGTTATTACACCACAAGAAGAACAACTTGGTATGTTGTAATCTCACTCTCTCGATCGATCGATCGAGCGATCTCTATGAGGCTAACTTTTGTGTCATTTAGCCAATGAGCTTCATCGCCGCCTTGTAGCTACCACGATTGCCATTTCTTCTACATCTTCAACTATTGCTACCAAGGTATGGTGAATCAGGTTGAATATTCGTGTGATCATTTCCACTTATCGAGAGTTTCTTTTGTGATAGGCACAGGAAATGTGTGATTTGTTGACACAACAAGTTGCATTGACACCTGTTGGTGGAACGTTGCTTGAAGTTGGTGGTGATTGAATACGACTACGATGATGACACGACGACAACAACGATGACGACGTGGTGACGGCGATGAACCAAGATGATATGCGCTTGTGCATTTCCATGTGACTCGCTCGTATACTTTCAGTTTTGTGCTCTACGTTTGTCTTGCGCATTGAGAATGGTCGATGATCTTCTTGTAGTACGAATAATACGATAAAGTGGCAGAACAATAAATCGTATCTGCCAAGTGTAATCATTCATCGAAAGATTGAGAGTATAATTACATTATTACATTTACATGATATGAGAGAGAGAGAGAGAGAGAGAGAGAGAGAGAATCAATCATCACTACTATCGATAGCTGAATCAGTATCAGCACTAACAGCACTGAGATCCATTGGTGTCAATGGCCGTGTAGTTGCAGCTAGTTTGGAACGGAGTTGGTGATTCTCTTCAGCAAGAGTATGTAACAACTCGCGCATCTCGGCATTCTCTTGCGTGAGTTGCGCCATGTCACGTTGCATCTGCATCATTGCGAAGCGAATGCTGAGCATACTGTCCATGCGTGGTAGCGAGACGCTCTTTTGTATGACTGGCGGTTGCATCGATGGCGCTAGTGCCGAGGAGGCCGTAGGTGAACTTGCAGCAGAGGAGGTTGGTGATGTTGATGTCGATGAGCTTCCATCCTCGGCCGAGAGGTGGTGACGAGCCGGAGCGCTTTGAGAGTGAGTGACGAATGGTGGTAGTGGCGCAAGAGGCGGCGGTGACTCGTGTGAGTCGGCCGCCGTCGATCCCCACGCAAACACCTTGAGCCGATTCACGTCACGGCTAATCTCTTCGACTTGCTCCGCGAGAGTGTGAAGATCGACAGTACGACGCACTTTGCGTACTTGTTCGAGCTGGATCGAACGTTGATACAAGTCGATCTTTTCGATCTTTTCGATCTACATGCACACAAAATGCGAAATGCATCCGTGTTAGTGCGAGGCGGTGGAATGACAAGATATTGTTGCAGCGGTACCTCTTGGATTTGGCGCGCCATTGTGTGATTACACGGCAAGTGAGAGTAGTTGGTTGTTGCATCGAGATTCAACTTCATGCCCGCGATGGAACGATACAACAAACGAAGTCGATCAAAGTTCACGTGACCCTCGATATTGTCGAACAGGAGTGGGTTGCCATCTTGAACAAATGTAATGTCTCGAAGATGGACCGCTATCACGAGTGCAAGGATTGCAAAATGTAAGGCGCGAGTGAGAGAGAGAGAGAGAGAGAGAGAGAGAGAGAGAGAGAGAGAGGGTGGCGTTGATTGTAGAGATGCTGAAAACGTACCCATAAATAATAGACTCGGTGGCTCGAATGATAGTGCACGATAGGCCTTGTAGTTATCGCGTGGATCAAAGACTGTATGCAATCGATGCATCATCTCCGTATAGCGGTCGTCTCCGAGTTGTTTGAACCGACTCAGTCGCACGATGGCGGCATCGGTGAGACCGCTATAGATCTGGCACGCACTTTGATAGTTGCGTAGCTCCAATAGTCGCTTCGAGACGTGAAGGAACTTTTTGAAGCGCTTCACTTGTTCCTTGACATTATCAGGTTCGATCACTGAATGTGATACCCAATACGCCATCTATCGTCACGGTCTTTTCGTGGTGAGGTCTCAATGAATTGATCGAGCAAGAGGTCAGATGGATGCGTACATTATTGAAATGCTCACAAATCAGTACGAGATTCGGTGCTTGCTCCTTGTGTTTTTGCCATCGCATATCAAGGAACTCGGCCGTAAAGATCTTGCGCCACATCTTGGCTTCAAACAAGGTCATTTGTGCTGCAATCTCTCCTGATTTACATTCGAGTAATGGCAATGCTCTATCGTGGTTCGTTATCACATGTGAGTTCAAGAGATGGTACCAGAGGAGTGGCACTGGTCGTACATTCGATCAACCTCTCCTAGAGGTGATTTTTCAGCAATACCACGAAGTGGTTGCCACTGTATATATTGCGCGGGAATCGAAGGTGAGTTGGTTGATGGTAATAGATGTGATAGATGGAGACGTACGCGTTTCGAACAACAACTAGAAAGGTGCTCCGAGTCACCCAAGATACCACGAACCACCAAATGAACTCCATTTCGAAGTTCTTCATCGAGCTTGCCATCGAATGTTACTGGTGGAGCAATCATGATCTGTTCAGTGAGATTGAGTAATCGCGTTCGAAGAGGTTCATCGAGTCCCAAACTCGAAGCGATTGGCTTGATCGTATTCCAACTACATTTGTGAGGTCAAGACGTTAGGAAGTGAATTACAAGAGCGAGAGTTGGTGGTTGATGGAGCACATACATGTCCAGTAAACAATCGAGAAACTCCTTGTTAGATTGGTATAACCAATAGCCCATCATCCAGATTTGTACGTCGATATTGTCGTTGAAAGGCTTGGAACTACCGAGCAACAACCAAGCAAGAATCTGTCTTGATGTGCCAGCTCGAAATCCAGCTTCTGGTGATAATGGTCCATTCTAATTGTATCGCTCAACGAATCAGTTTTACGCGCCAATCGAGATTGGAGACGCGCGCGTGTATGGGTGTGTTAGGTTACCTCAATAACAGCACCAACAAACATATCCGCCAATGGCCGTAGCTCTTCTGCCAAGTAACCTTGATAGGATGCCCGCTCGATTGTCTTTGAGAATACCGCTGAACGAGTACGAATTCGAGATGTTGGTAACTTCATCTTTCGTAGTGAAGGTGCTCGTCTCAATCTATTACAAGTTCGTCACAAGTGTGTAAGTAGTTGATTGAGATGATGTGATGGATAGATGAATGAATGGCGTACGGGGCTTCTTCTTCAGTGGCATCGGTATCTACTGTATCAGTCGTAAAGGCTGAGATGGCTTCAACCCATTCCCAAGCCTCCTCCTCATTGGAAGCCGTCAAAAAGTACTCGGTTTGTTTCATGGCTTGAATGGCAGTGGGGCTCGTGGAATCCGAAGCAAACGATGGCTTGATGTAGATTTGCTTACGATCCTCGCTACACCATACGACTCGAGCTTGTGTTCCCAGTGGAATTGCTCCTTCTGGTTTCTTGTCCTATTGTCAACAAGCAATAGGCAAAAGTGAGTGAGTGAGTGAGTGAGTGAGCGAGAGCGGGTGAGTTAGAGATGAATGAATAGTGAGTTCGAGATGTAGTGAGTTAGAGATGAGATGAAAAAAGTGTTATCTAGCGCAAGAATGCTTGCTATCTATCCATCGATGTATCTCTCCAGCGGCTCTTGATTATGTCGAGAGAGTGACGAGCGAGAATCTCTATGAGGAGGCACTGCAATACTACAATCTCGATGATACGTACCGTCTCTTTCTTGAAGAATAACAAAACGCCATCGCTTAGTTGAAAAAATCGACGATGTGTTGAGCTGCCTTGTTGCAGTACTAACCAGCCAGTTCGATGGGTGGTCTTGCTTGCCATCTCCTTGAAGACGAGCAAGTTGATCTGCAACGCGGAAAGGAGGGTCATCTGTTCCTCGAGCTGTCGTTCGATCTCTCCAGCCCTTGGCGACTGAGTGTCCTTGGCTTCGCGCAGTTGTTGCTTGAGCTGCTCGACTTCCTTGGACATGGCATCGATCTTCTTTCGCATCTCGAGCTCGGTCGCAGAGGTCGAGTTGATGGCATTCGAGTGCTTCTTGAACACGAGTTGGTCGGGCTCGACATGCCCTCTCGAGTAGTGAATCTTGTGAATGTGATTGTTAGTACGATGCATCATAGAAATGAACGCGCAACGAGCGCTACCTACCACGACGGCAGAGCCTTTGAGTAGGATGTGCTTGCCATTGTCGGGATGGATACGATACAACTCGTATTCGTTAAAGCGCACGGCAAACTCATCAAATGGCATTGTGCGCTCCTCTGTGGCTTCGCATACGTCAATTGATTGATGAGGGAGGCAGGCAGGCAGGCATTCAAGGGTATGATATCGATCGCGGTGGCATATCTAGAAACGAACCTTGCTCGGCTTCATAGAGCCGCTGCAAGACCATGTTCTTGCCCTCGGTGACTGTGGTATCGAAGCTAACCGAGAGTTTGATGGTCGTGTTGTTGAACGGTATCAAGACCGAGGTCGTGGGCTTGGTATCAAGCGCCAACGACACGGATCGTGCCAAGCTACTCATGGTTCTCGTTGTCTTTCTCGTTCTTGGTGTGACTTGATGAGTACTTGTAGTGGTTGTAGCGGTAGTATGGCTGACTCATTACCAGTTGGGCGTTTGAACCAACGAGCGATCGATTGATCGAGGAATGAGCAACGCGGCTGTTTGTGTGGATAGCGAGAGAGATAGATATGTCCACCTGGCTCTCTCGATCATGAAACGCGGCGTGGGACTCTCTCGCGCGCAAGTAAAAGCAAGGGTATAACGGCACACATACACGCACACTGCACGGATGATAGTACAGGAGGTAGGCAGTACAACGGATGGTCTCTGTGGAGAGAGAGGGAGAGGGCAGATTGGGTGGATAGGAGGTGCGAGGATGGAGCGAGCAACAAGCAACAGCAGCACGTGAGCGTCAGCTCTTTTGGTACAACCCTCTCTCGCCCTCCACCTCGCGCACAGGAGAACCAAGCGACCGAGGGTCCTCCCCAAGCACGGAGCAAAGGCAGGTATCCCTGGCAACTCAGATCCTCCACACGAGATTTTAATCTCGACCTTGATCTCGAGATGGATGGATATGTGAGAGATTTTGTGAGGGATTGGATTGGATTCGATAGGTGATCGTATTCAATTGTTGGTTGGGTTCAGAGGGTCCGATAAAATCCTCGTCAGCATTGCACCGTCGAGCAATAGATAGGAGTAGAGATGGGAGCAGCAGTGCCAACCATTTGATTGGTTGCTGTTCCGCGCGTGTACTTCATCTGCACCCCACACACACACACTCGCACATTGATAGACATCAACCCTTCTTGATACCATCAACACACTTTGGCTCGTTGTATCGATACGCGAGATTGTATACACTGCTTGATCTCGAGCTTCCAACCACATGGGAGATCGTCCATTCCATCCTGACGACGAGGAGTCGAGCTCCTCCTCTTCGTCGTCGTCGCAGACTCCATCTCGACCTCGACCAACGCAACAACCATCGACATCCAACAAGTCTCATAGCAGTGCGTTCGGTGAGGCGCTGTCTCTGCTCCACTGTTCGCCGAGCTTCTACGATGCTCGTGCCGAGGAGGTTGTGCGCAGCTGCGACCGTACCTACACGCGCGTCAGCTGGGGCTCGACACTTGCGTGTACGCTGGCGTTCGTTGCTGCGTCGCCGCTGAGCATCGCTGCTCGCGTCCCGCAACGATTGAAGGGCCCCATCATGTTTGGCGGCCTCTGCATCACGTCCTTTGTGCCGCCGTTCGTGGCCGGTCGTCTTGGTCGCTCTCTAGAAAACGGCGAGACCATGGCCGGCACCACGATGCAGACCCTGTACGTCGCGAGGACCTCGCCTGCACGCACCGCCACTGCGCCAATGTACTGATTGTGCGAGTGTGCGTTTCTCAGACGAACGCTACCACCACTCAACGTTGGCGCCATCCTCTCGACCAAGCGCCCACCCGAGATTCTCGTCAAGCGAATGCGCAACACGCTCGGACCCTCGTTCTATCCTGCACCGACGCTCGAGGAGGTCTATCACATACAAACGCAGCAGCAGCAGCAACAACAACGCGCCGCATCGACGTCTGCAAGCATCCCACCGAGGCCCGTGGCTGCCGGTAGCGCGTCGTACGAGCATGCAGGCAGCAACAACGACGATCAATTCGAGCGACCCGGCTCGTCCGAGTACGACGATCACTCCAGCTTCCCGAGCATCACGAGAACGCGATCACCAGCGACCTCCTACGAGCCACCGACATCTTCTGCACCGAACGAGATTGAGGACGATGCGTCGTTCTCATCCGCTTCGGCGCCTTCTTTCTCGTGGTCTCGCTACGACGAGCCTGCGAGCACCAACGAGCCCGAGGACGAGGAGGCCGACATGTACTCGTACGAGGAGATTGAGAAGCGTCGAGCTCGAATGCGCGACTACCGCAAGAATCGCAGGGATCGTGGTGATGAGTGATGCAATGTCTTCTTCTTGAGATACTCACTTGATATCGTTGAATACATACCCATTCAATACCCAGATTGCAGTCTTGATTGTGAGAGCACGAATCACGGTGCATTCATTCATAACAAACAACGAGATATCTACATTGGTGGATGCGGTGGCACAGAGCGACTCGATCAAACAACACAAACGACCAGATGGACGACGGCCAACTCTACGCCCTCGTGCGCGTTCTGTTCATGAATGTTGCACATGGCCAGCGTGTGGTCGTTCGGCAGCTGCTTCCCTCCAAAGATCAAGCGCTGTTGATCTGGTGGAATATACTCGCGCGCTTGGATCTGCAACTTGAGCTGGTGCACGGTGGTCGTAGGCTCGACCTCGATGGGAATGCTCTTGCCAGTGAGGGTCTTTACAATGATTTGCATGGTTGTGTTGTGTTGTGTTGGTTGGTTGGTGAGTGAGGAATGGAACCCGCACAGAGAGCGAATAAAAGAGAAGCGCCAGTCGTTTCGCTGAGGCAGAGGAGCGCCGACACCACGATGTTCATGTTGCAAGTACTGGATGGTTCACGATACGATAGTGAACCAGTTGGCTAGAGTCTCCTTCAATCCATCCCCCGATCTTGTCGAATGTCGAATAAATCTCAGGAGGCTGCCAGTACTCGAATCGCTGTGTTGGACCAGCCCAAACGACAGAGCGTCGTCCAACGCAGCGTAACACAATGAGAGCTTTTAGCGCAACCTGAACTGGAGGAACACTCGCAGGAAGTTTCGAGGGAGTATAAAATGGCAGAGGTGCGAACTTTCGCTCAGTGCCGCTTCCCTCTCGCACTCACTCTCTCTCTCTCTCGCTCTCACTCTCGGTACTCACGAAAGAATGCCGCCTGCTGTTGGTAGCGAGTCGGCCGGTGGCGCGTACTACTCGGGAGGCGCCGCACCCACTTCGTTGGGTGGTACTACTCCCGCCCCAGCACCCTACTATTATTCGGAGCAACAGCAACAGCAACAGCAACAGCAGCAACAACAACAGTTCTATTCGGCGCTCCCGCAATATGGAGCAGCCCAACCTGCTGGCCCAGGCGTCCAATACGTGGTGCTGGTGCCGGGCAACTCGTCTTGGCTCTCGAACTTGACTGCTGGCGGGCTTCATGTCTCGAGCTTTGTGATCTCGTTCGTGTGCTTGGTACTGGCGATCGTGGCCGCCTTGCTGGTCTTGCTCAGTAACGGCTCGGACTATTGGCTGTTGGCTGTGTGCTTCGTTGTGGTGCCAGCGGTCAACCTCGTGGCCCTCACCACCAAGAACCCCGTGTTGCATTACGCTGTACGTCTTCATCCTCGCGTCGCAGCCATTCAATGAGAGTGGTGTCAGCGAATCCCGTGCGCTGGTGGTGGCTTGGTTCTAACCAACACGCGAACGTGTGTGCAGTCGCTAATGCTCGCTTTGCTGCTCCTCACCTACGAGTCGACCGTCTATGACTTGTTTACAAACGGTGGCTTTGATGATGGAATCACCGCATTCGGTACACAAGTTGGTATCTTGGAGAGCGTATGTATCAGTAGGAAGTAGTATCTCGCGCGCCCGTATTTCATAGGTTGACTGACATGGCTCGCTGTCGTCGCACTAGGTGCTGTCGATGCTCGTTGTCACTGAGCTCTTGAACACCAAGCCGAATCAAGTGCAGCAGTCGCCGTTCTCGCTCCTGGGTTCAATCTTCTTTCTCATTCTCTTGGTATGTGTTGTACGGGCTACGCAATGCGCTGAACTCGGTTGCGAGTATGAAAACTCACATTGCTATCGATGATCGCAGGGCTCTCTCATCTACACGATGATTATGTCATGGGCCTACTACCTCGGCAACGAATGCTTTGTGGTTGGAGCTGGCATCGTGGTGATGGCAGCTCTTTCGTTACCACACATCTCGTGGCTCCCTGCTGTCGGCGTTGTACTCGGTGCTTGGGCCTTCACATTTCAAGTCTCTCTCATCGAATATTCTAGCGACCTTTCAGTTATTGGAGGTTCAATCGCGAGCGCTAGCATGGTGCGTGGGTGCCCGGCGAGGGTGAGGTGCTTGTCCTCGTGGAGATTGACTTGCATCCTTGCTCTCGTTCGACACAGGGAGCCATGTTGCTGTGCCTGCTGGCCCGCGAGATTCGCCCGGCTCTACCCAAGTCGAATGATGAACTGAAGCTGCGCATCGTTCGTGGCTTCTCAGGAAATGGGATTGTTATTCGTGTATTCTCTCTGGTGAGCATCGGTCTCGCATTGACTGGCCTCATCTTCCAGTTGCCGGGCTCCATCACCACCGCGATCCCCTTGGTCGTTTCGTTGGTCAACTTTCTCTGGTTGCTTTTCGGTATCCAAGCCAACACCTTTGTTTACATGGTGCGTGAGAGAATCGAGAACGCTATGATAGATGGAGATGAACTCGATTCTAATTGTAATTCTCGTTTCATCTCGACCGAGACCAGATGTCGCTGGGCTTCTGCCAACCCGTACTTGGTGCGATTGTGCAACAAATTTCGACCAGCTACGATGATCCGTGGTCGCTTGAACTTGCTTCCCCTTGCTTCTTGTTGGCTGCTATTGTATGTGTCAAACAACAAACACAAGGATGGATGGATGGATGGAGAGAGAGAGAGAGAGAGAGAGAGAGAGAGAGAGAGAGATTTGCTCCTGACAATCAACGATTCGGTGTACCAGCTGCTCTCCGTTGTAAGCATCGATCAAGTGACCAGCTTGCGCCATGGCTTGGCACGCCTGCGTTGTCGAGATCGTATCGATGTCATTTTCGTGTTCACTGGTTTCCTCTTTATCCTCGTATGTTGTTGCACTGGCCCAATCCTCACTCGCACATGTGCATACATTTCCCACTTACTCGATACGTATTCTTTGTACACGACAGGTGAGCTTCTTCGAGCTTCTGATCTTTCAGTATTTCTCCCGTGCCGGCTTCGTCTATCTCCCCACGGCGCTCTTTGTGTCGTGCATGGCGTTGGTCGTGCTGATGTGCGACACCTCCAACCTCCGTGCGGTGGTACGTGTTGGCATCGCTACATAACGCGCGAGCTTCTGTCGTGGACCTCCTCACCAACTCGATGTATCTCTGTTTGGCTGGCCGCACGCTTTCCAGGTGATACTCTTGATAACAACCTCTGAGTTCGACGCCATTTACATGGCAGCGTACTCGAACCGGCTTGGTTTTGCGTGGCAAGAGGTGCTCTCGCAAGTGCTGGCCTGGATCGGGGGCGTCTTGGTGACGATCGGAGTGACTCTCGTCTCACGCAAACCCGACGAGTCCGCCGAAACGGATGGCGTGTCAGCCGTCGGCAACATGGGCGCTATCAACGATTATACCCAATCCCTCCCGCAAATGTGAGAGCCGGACTCGTCTACCATGTCTGCTCAATAAAGACTGCGCGTTCCTTGACCCAAGATATTCGGGAGCTACGATGGTCGGCTTGAAGCCCAGGCAGCAGCGAACGGGACCACAATCGCGCAAGCTCGCGACTGCTTTCTGTCAACCAACCGTAGGCTTAAGAAAAGAATATAGGCTTATTATTGTTTTATCAACACCAATGCTAGGCTTTGTTGGCCCGGCCTTCCGGTCCACCTAGCCCAATACCGAGCTCTCGCCACTCCTTATCGCGCATTCCTGTGCTTGGCGCTGAGGACACCGAGCGCGAATGCAATCATCACGATATCTCGACAATGTAAGCAAGGAAAAATCTGCAACTTCATAGGGTCGTTGTATGTTGTACCTTGTCCAGTTTCAGTGAATATCAGATTTTTTGGAGCTCGTTCGAGGGATATATCTGCAGTTTACGTTTGCAACATCACATTTCATGCCAGTAATCCATGTCAGCACCGACAAACACTCACATATCCATCAAAGAAAAATAGCTCGCCTCTCCAAAACCTCATACTATCGCACTGTGATGGTCATGAAGCAATATTCTCGTGAAAGAGTGGCCAACGAACGAAAGAACGTACCCAAGCAATATTTAATCAGTACTCAAGCTATCGAATCCAAGTGGCCACAAGTGAATATCCATAATACAGTCCCAACTGAGCAACCACAATATGTCAATAATGCAAGAGTTAATCCCTTCATCACCGAATATCAACGAGAATCAAGTAATGGTATCGTCACCCACTCCATCTCAACCATCCCCATTCATGATGCAGTGCAATACTCTCCCTCCTCAATCATACTCGCAGAGTTTGAGATATGATGTCCATGCATATCCCACTCCTCCTCTCCACCACCTCGCTGCCCTCACCTTGACTGATGACTCAATCTCCCCGACTCCCTCAACGTACCGAATAATGACTGCCATCGAGTGAGTGAGCCTTGTGCTCAGTAGATCCTGCCATCGTTGCCTTGCGAGCGCAGAATGCCCGATCGAGCGCTCAGCGTGTAAGTCGCCACTCGAGGCGACAATGGCCGCCACGACACCAAGTCGAAGGCATTGGTGAGGTTGCCGCTCACTCGACTGGTGGCGATGCCGTCGATCGAGAGCGGCGCTCCGGGCTCACATTGCGACGCTGCCTGCGTGGCTTGCAGCAGGTAGCACGATCCTCCGCCTGGCCGAGTGCTCAGTGTCACCGACGACGCCGTGCCGTTGATCTCGACCAGCAGTCCAGTCGCTTCATCGCATCCAATGCCTCGCGCCTTCTCATCCATCATCGTGAGGGGATTACTCTCATGATCGCTCGATCGAGCAGTGAACGAGACCCGAGCGGGATTCATGCGCGCGAGAGCTTGCATACCGTTCGAACCATGACATCCTGTTGCATTCGAGTGACGAACACCACCAATCGGCCCATTCGGTCGCGCTCTCGAAAGTGCGTGTCGGTGACAACGTGCGCGAGGCTCGGTGCGCGCAGCAGCTCTCCGCCGAGCGACACCAGCGGCACGTACGGATCGGCGAGCGCCGTGCGCGACACCAATGGCTCATCGGCCAGCCATTGCGCCGTGTTGATCACGCGGCCCAGCACCGCCATGCCGGCCGACGTGCCGCCGATCGGCGCCATGTCGACGTGCGACGCGAGCGCCGCGCCGAGGGGCGTGGCCTTCCACATCGAGTAGTAGTTCCACTGGTCGCCGCCGGCCAAGAACACGGCGGCCGCCGAGCGCACCACCGACTCGACCCAGCCGTCGTACGCCGCTGATTCGTTGAGGCTGATCAAGGTCGCTACCGAGTTGAGTCTGCCATTCGCGAGCTCCCAGATCTATCGTGGCGTCAGTACGCACACACACAGGCACACACTCCAGACACAGGCGTCGTGGCCACGCACCCAGGGATTGTAGGCGTCGGTGCCTGAGGCTCGCAGCACGAGGAAGTCGCCGCCGACGGCCTTGTTGATCATCCACTCGAAGCCTTGGTCGACATCGAGGCCGCCGCCTTGGAGGAAGTAGCCGCCGCTCGTCGGCACCGAGGCCGTGGTGTTGCACTTGCCGATGCAGTAGTACTCGTATCCCGCTGCCTTGATCGTGAGCGTGGCGGCGGCACTGGCGGTGGCTGCTGAGACCAGGAGGAGGACGAGTGTGGTGGCGGAGACGAGGAGACTCAGGCACCTGGTCAGGGACAGTGGTGATGGTGCAGAGTGGTGGGTCTTCATGGTGGGTGGACGCGAGGGCGGCAGCAGCGGAATGAATGGCGCGGACCATCGAGGTCGACTGAAGGGTGTCTGCCCACGACTGCGGGCCTATCGATACACCAAAGCTGCGGGTATTGTGGAATACTGATAGTCCTCGTTGATGCTCCGTCGCTATCCTTCATCTCATTCAACACCCTCGTGTATCAGCAGCTGCTACAGGTATATCTCGACTGATAGTCAATGGTATTCGATCGACTGCATCTCATCGTGTTGCCCTCTACCTGCTCTCCTAGTTGGTGTCAGGTTCAGGGCGGGCTCCAACCCAAAGACAGGAAGAGCGACGTGCGATCCAATGGCAAGCCCAGCGGCGCCTCTGCAAGCTGCGTTGGATGACATGTGGCTCACGATCGATAATGGTGGCTCGCCGAACATTCGAGAGCTGTGTCGTCGGTTCGAAGGCGCCACGCGGAAGACTCTGGGCAAGTACCGAATCGAGGGGAGACGCATCGCTCGCTCGCGTGGCTGCCCACGAACGCCGTCGTATGATATCAAACGGCTCAAACGCGAGGCGGCAGTAGAACGTCGCGCCGAGGCTTCTCGCTATCAGATAGTCAAAGCCGAGCGAGACAAGCAGATACAGCAGCTCATCGGTGAGAAGCGCAAGGCCGAAATGCAGCTTGTCGCGGAGAGGTTCAAGTACCAGCGACTCAAGGCGCACTTGTCGGTGACGCATGGCCAAGGTCGAACGCAGGCTCGCAAGCGTGAGACAACACCAGCCGCTGATCTACCTGTGCCCTCAGCGCCTATCTCCGACCCACTGCCGGCCAGCGAGGCAGTGAGGGCGACAATCGTGGAGCCGTACTCAGCAGTCAGCACTCGAACCAGAAGCGCCACTCGGTCGACTCCAACCATCCAACCCTAATTGTGCATCTCACCCCACCCTAGAGCTCGCTCGCTCTTGCGGGAATATATTGATTGGAGGCCTATCTCATAGGCCTGACAAGTGTGCCTCACTCCGCAAACACTCGATCGGCCTCGACTAACAGCGCCTCGAGCGACATCTCGCTTCCGGCCGAGGCGAGAGTTCGACGAAGCCACTTGGTGGCCTTGCCGACCAGCAGACCCCATTGCGGCTCGTCGGCGGCGCAGAAGCGGCGCAAGAAGGCGATCGCCGCTGCGGTGAGCCACAGCTCCTCGTGGCCGGCGGTCTGCTGCAGTTGCGCCGGCATCTTGGCGAGCACGGCCTCGAGCTCGAGTCCCATGGCGGCGGCGGTGTTGGGCGCGCAAGGCCAAGCGCCGCTCGACGACTGCTGGAAGATCAGCTGCTCCATGTTTCGGGCCACCGGGATGCTCGCGCGATTGGCCGCCACCGGGCCAGAGCTTGGAATCGACGGCGCATCGTCTGAGTGGCTTCGTATCAACTCGAAGGCGGATCCTCCCTCCTCCTCCAGCTCCATCTCTTCCTCGTCGTCGTCCTCGTTGTCATCTGCAAAGAACCGCTCCCTCTCGACCTTCTGCTTGGTATCCTTGTCGTGAGACTTCGACTTCGATGCAGCTCGCTTGCGGGACTTGCCCACGGCAGAGCTATATCGATCGTCGGAGAGAGAAGAGTCGCGGCTATTGGATCGGAAGAATCGAGCCGGAGCGGGAGCCGGAGCGGGAGTGGCTGATGCACTCGATGAAGGAGCGGTCGTGGGGAAGCCAATGGTGGGGATCGTTTGTGGTAGGTCTGATTGCTTGCTCGCCAAGCTAGTGGTGAAAAAGTTCGAAACCGAACCAGCCAGCGACGAGATCGTATCGCCGATTCCCTCCTGTTCAAGTGTACAGCAGGTAAGCCTCACGCACCAGCGACTTGCAGCGGCGCTAGAGAGGTACGTACAAACACGTTGCCGAAGCCGGCTGACTTGTACTTGGCCTCTGAACGGAAGGACGTCGAATCGACCGACGCCGAGCAAGGGACCGCCTCGAGTCGACTCAACTGCTGGTACAGGTCCTGGTGAGCGTAACTAGCGATGCGCTTGGTTTCCTCGACTTGCGCCTGGATTCGGTCCAATTGCTCGTCTTGATAGGCGATCGAGCCATAGCGGGACTTGGCTGGTACAACCGGAGCGGGAGGAAGAGGAGGAGGAGGAGCAAATAGCTCGTTGCCGACCTCAATCTGCTGAAGGTTGCCCGACACAGGCGCAGAGCTCTCGTGTACGGCGACGAAGGCCGTGAAGCGAGACAAGATGCCGTTCCTGCACACCAAGCAATCAACTCGCACAAATTAGCCACGGTTGACTCGCTACACCGAGTACACACGCTCGCAAACGTACTGCACAGAGGAGTCGATGATGCGCTGCTTGGTAGCTTCCAAAGGCTGTCGATCATACGAGATTTCTAGATCTCGAATTCGAGACGCGGCAGCCATCGAACCAATCAAGTGCGAGGCGCCAGCATCGGCCCGCCATTGAATGGGAGCTTGCCACTCAATGGGAGCATCTCCAATCTCTCCCGACAAGCGCACCTCTATACAACCACACGCAAACTCGCGAGTGAATAAACTACTCACATCTCATTGCTCAAACTACCAAGAGACTACACACACATACCGACAGGACGCTGAGTGCCGAGGGCATAAAGAATCAATTGGTCACCATCAAAGACGGGTGGGAGAGTAGCGGGAGAGGTCTCGATCGAGCCGTTGTTCACCTCTTGGTGGCTCTCATCCAACCACTGAACTCGAAGGTTCTCGACGGCAGGTTGCAGAGCGCGTCGGAGTTGCTGCAGCACCTTGGTCTCGGCTCGCTCGCCGCTCACGACGAACTCGGCACGGCCGCGACCCTCGCGAGCCATTCCTTGCACAAGGTCCTTGGAGGCATCGGCGCCGACACCGAACGTGAAGACGCGCGTCGAGCCCGATTGGTTGCGGATGAGTTGGAGGATGTCGCGCGTGTTCTCGACCTCGCCGTCCGTGAGACAGAACAACTGTCGAGGATAGCGCGGCTTCTGAGGCTGTGCGAGGATCTCGCGGAGGGGCTGGAGGATCTCGGTGCCGCCCATGTCGGCATCGAAGCGTTCGACGGCGTTGCGCGCACGAACGAACGTGCTCTCATCGTAGCGCACGCTCGAGGGAAAGATCTTTTCATGGCGCGAACCAAAGCTCACGACTGCATCATTCGAGGCGCGCACGCACGCACGCACACAGTCAGACACGCGAGACTCGCGCACAAGCAAGCCATCCTCATCACACAAGCAAGCCATCCTCATCACACAAGCAAGCCATCCTCATCACGTACTGTTAAACAAGGTTCCCTCGGGTAGAGAGCGCAAGAACAGTTGCAGAGCATTCTTGACTTGGCGCATACGAGAGCCAGCCATCGAACCACTGCGATCGACCAAGAAGATGATCTCGGTCTGAAGATCGACGTCCTCAGCGAGTTGAATCTTGGGATAGAACGCGACGGCAGTGGCATTGATACCAGCGGCGGCGGCTGGTTCGCAAAGACCACGAGGTTCATGGGGCGACGTCAAATCGATACGAACACGAATCGCCTGCAATCAATCATCATGCGAGTTAGCATCTCAGCACAGCCACGAGGATGTATCTTCGTACAGGTCGTCATACCGTAGCCAGCGACGAATCGGAATAGAAGAACAAGGCCGTATCAGCACCTTGCTTCTGGACGACGTTGATCTCGAGCTCCTGCGGTACGACATGCGTTCGAGCGATGGGAGTCGATTGGTTGATCTCGAGCAACATCACCAAGCCCGAGAAGTCACGCCTGAGCAATTGATCCGTGTGCTCGATCTCGCGTCCACTAACGGGATCGGTAGGCGAGAATCCTAACGTCGCAGCGGCATCGTGTGATGGCGACGACGATACCGCCGCGGACGACGTAGTGCTCGCAATCTCTTGGGACACGAGCAACGGCGTGCTCGTAACAGGGAGCAACAGCACGGCCTCGCGGTCCTCCATCAAGAGCTCGACCACGTAGGTCACGATGATGATGCACTCCTCGTTGGGAGGCAGGTTGCCGACGCTGGCGAGCAAGAGACCAATCTCCTTCTCGACCTTCTCGAGAGTGAAGGCCGTGTGGCCAGCGGCGATGGCGTCATCGTACGTATCACGGGCGGCCTCTTGCTCTTGGACCTCGGCCTTGAGATGTTGATCGCCAATGAGAATCTCGTACGACTTGACGCTCGATACCTCGTCTTGCTTGAAGCGAAACCTACGCATATGTGCGCGAGTACACGATGAGTAAATCAATCGAGGGATTGTCGAGTTCGATCAAGTGGTGGCATACAAGGCTTCGATGGGGTTGTCGGTAGCATTGTGGAAGCGAAACTCGACTCGAAGCTCCGCGAGGAGGTCTTGCACGAGACCACGAACGCGCACACCTCGCAACGTGGCTCGCGTCTTGTTTCGCTTGTCGTACAAGGCAGCGACAGGAAGCTCGCCGAGTTCGAGTTGTACGGGAGGCGGTGGAAGTGCACTCGGTGGTGGAGCGATCATCTCGGTCGGTGGATCGAGACCGGCATCAAAGTACGCCGATAGAGCAGCCTCGAGATTCCAGTGAGCACGCGAGAGGAACTGTCGTGACACGGTATCAGCCGTACCGGTCACCATCTGGAACTGCGCAAGCAGTTCATTGTGTGACATTCTCGTAGTTTGTTCCACTGGGAGGTATCGACAGATGAAACAACACGAGGAGGTGCTT
>Ga0209935_1000610_pt1 | contig 78624 bp, 74 predicted proteins | sample ThiBio_1000_plan_2_FD_183958 | JGI IMG/M metagenome (GOLD analysis project Ga0209935, IMG submission 183958) | Wastewater bioreactor microbial communities from Cape Town, South Africa - Thiocy_cont_1000_plan (SPAdes) | ecosystem: Engineered > Bioreactor > Thiocyanate-remediating >... | reverse complement strand
TGAAGAGGAAGGCGAGAACCAAAGCTCCCGCCACGAGGAAAAGAATCAGCCTTCCGGTGGGTTTCTGGAAAAGCTCGGTAAAGATGGTGCGGAGGTTCATTTGTAGTCGTTGGTGGAGAGTTGAGGTTCGGCACGGACAACGAGGACGTTCCATTTGTTGTCGGGAGCGAGATTATTACGCCCACCCTGTCCATTGCCGGTGATGGCGAGGAAGACGGGCGTAACGGATTTGGGCGGCATGACGCCAGAGGCATCGACGAGCGATTGCGTGTAGATTCGATCCTCTAGCCGAACAGCCAGGTCCTGCGGGTTGTAGCGCACCGCGCGGTCGGTCGTATTCTCCAGTTCCAGCCGGAAAATCAAGGTGTCGTCCTGCTCGAAGCGCCAGACATCGCGAATGCGGACATTGAAACCTTCGTAATAGCTGGTGAGACCGGGAACGGTATGGAGAACGCCGGCCAGAGCGTCTGGTGCGTCCTTCGCCAGAAGCGGGTATGCCTTGGCCTTGTCCATCAGGCCTAGCAACTGCTCCGGTACGACGGCAATCCTGCCTCCGTCCTTACCTTGCCGTTCGTCCTGGTAGAACGTGACGTTGTAGAACGGCTTGTCGGACGCCTTGAGATGCAACACGTACGCCTTCCGATTGAAGATCACCGTCAAATGGTCCTCGGCATCAGCCTTCAGCGCCCGGATGGTGAAATAGAAATTCCCCGGCGTGAAGGTGATGAGAAATCCCGCGTTTTCCTGTTCCTGGGTGGAAACGGATTTCGCATAGAGGCCGGAAATCTCCGAAGGGAACATGATCGTGGTGGTTCCGGTTTTTTGCGCCACGGGAACGTCGTAGATGATGAATTCATCAAGCGGCTTTTGGGTGATTGGCCCGGCATAAGCCGTGGCCACCATAAGGATTGAGAGGACGAAGTATTTCATGGGATGTTTAGAGCGGTTTTTCGGAGTAGGTGAAGTCCTGCACGACCAGCGGGAGCCGCCCGTTGCCGAGCAGGTCGGGATTGCGGATGAAGAGGAACTCGATCTGGAATTTGGCGGGTTCGCGGAACTCGAGGTTTTTGACCGTGCCGGTGCGAACCAGATTGCCTTCGGCTCGCACGCTGACGGCTTCATATGACTGGCCCGAGCCGTCCTTGATCTTGCGGGTGTCGAGAATGTCGATCTTGGTGACTTCGACCTTCTGGTGAATCTGCTTCTCCTTGAACTCCGGATTCTGGGCCTTGTAGATGGCAGCGGCCTTCTTCCTCGCGGGTTCTTCGAGATAGATGCGTTTCAGGAGGTCGGGCAAATCCGGCCCCACCGGATTGCGCTGGAGCAAAGCCAGGCAGGCGAGCCGCACATGGTAGGCATGAAGGCTGCCCGCCTCTTCGAATCCGAGGAGCGGCGCATAGATGAGCGTTCCGCCCGGATCGAGGATGACGACCTTTTCCTGCTGCTTCATGGCGGAAATGGTGAGGAACGGTGCAGCCACCGCGAAGGCCATGGAAAGGGCTGCAAGCCCCATCCAGAAGCGGGCGGCGATGACGTTATTGGTGATGGAAGTAATGGCGGATAGTTTCATGGGAAATCAGGCGTTGCGGTTGGCGAGCGGTGAATCCGAAGGGAGCGGCTGGGCTTTGCTCGCGTGAGAATTGAAAGCGGCTTGAGCGGCGTGCGGCGTGGCAATGCTGCCCTTGTGGTGAGACACCGTGCCGGTGTTGTTATCGACGACGGCGAAGGCGTTGGGCGCGGTCTGATGGGCCACCATGCCGGGGTTGTCCGGATTGGGGACGGAGTCTCCTCCCGAGGGAGCCGGAGGAATGGGCGGTGGCGCAGGAACATCGCCACCCATCGACCCAGATACGTCACTGGCCAGTCGGCCTGCCGCGCTGGCCGCTCCGGCCGCTCCGGCGGCCGTCTGTGCTCCCGCCAGTGCGCCTTGCACGGCGGTAGAACCTCCGAGCGTGGCGGCGGCTCCCGCAGCGGTCAGACCAGCTCCAACGGCCATCCCGGCGGCCTGCATGGTTCCCTGAATCCCGGCCTGCAAGGCAGCGGTGGTGCCGCTCAGTCCCTTCATGATCGCTCCGGCCACGAACGGCACGGACAGGTAAAAGAACACCGTGATGATGGCAGCGAAGGCCATGATGAACGGGAAGAGCAGCCAGTTTTGGACGACGATCAGATTTTGCGTGGTCTGGATGATCCCACCCGTGGTGATCGGTGCGTAGAGAAGATCGCTGATTGCAACGATGACAATATCCACCAGGCAAATGGCGACATGCCAAAGCAGGACGGTCAGGGATGTGACACAAAACTGAACGCCGAGAGACTGCGTGTAGGAGAAGAAAAGGAATCCCAGCATGAGCGGAGAAACCGCGATCAACCCGGCAATGGCGAAGTTCTGGAAGAATGTCAGGACAACGAGCATGAAGTTGCCGATGCCTTGGAAGAACATGCCGATGGCAGCGGGAACGACTTTGCCCAAATCCGTCCATGAGTCAGAGGGTTGGTTCTCGATGCGAGACCGAAGGATCTGCACGAATTTGGCCTCGCGAGCGTTAGTGAATTTACCGCGCATTTCCGCGAATGCCTTCTGGCCGTGATCCATCGCGGATGGATAGCCCGCCAGCATTCCGACAATCAGGATGGTTTTGAGGAGCGCGCCGAGAATGGCGCGAGGATCGGAGCCAGCCCGCCAGCCCATTTCCCCGATGCCGATGACACAAAGGACAAAGGCGAAGGGAGCCAGGAGCATGCGGATTTCCAGCGCGGCCTCGAAGAGATTGGAAAGAGAAGGAATCATAGACTTAGAAGGGTTAAGAGTGGAGCAACGCTCCTCAGAAGCCGGGGGGAAGGTCTTCGTTTGGGGCGGAGAAGTCGGGCAACTGCAACTCGGCTTCCGCCTCGGCTGCCATACGGGCGAGTTCGCGATTGCGGGTGCGGCTGATCTCTTCGGCGGCCACCTCTTCGGCCTGAGAGCGATTGGCGTTGAGCGTGTGAAGCAATTCCACCTGTCCGCGTGCCGTTTCCACCATGCTGTCGAGGTCTTCGAGGGCGGTTTGTGCTGTGGTCAGCGATCCCGCCAACTTCTGTACTTCCGCGTCGTCCTGGGCTCCCTTCAACTGGGTGTTGAGCCGGGAAATTTGTCGGTTGAGCACCTTCCTTTTGTTCTGGGCGCGGCCCAACAAAACCTCGAAGCGAGAGAAGGCATTATCCACGGCCCGGAAACGTCGGAGTGGATCGCTGGAATCGCGGAAGGAGGCAATACCGTCAAAGCTGCGCGTGGTGTCCAGCGCGAGACTCTTCCATGACTCGACATTGATCGGCTGAAAAAGGTCCTGCACCGTGGCGGAAAGTTCGGCTCCTTCCTGCGCGATGCCGGCCAGCTCACCGAGCGTGTCGCCGATGCCGGAATCCTCCAGATAGCCGGAGAAGAGTCCGTTATCAATGAGCGCGATGGCCGCCACCGGATCACCGATGGCCTGTTTGACCATGTTGGCCGTCTCCAGTTGCTCGCGAACCGTGGTGAGCGTGTTGTGAAGCGTGGCGAGCTTTTCCGCCCACTTGGCCTGCTCCCACGTGTATTTCAGGATGTCGAAGATGTTCTTCTGGTCCTGACGGGCTTCGACGCCGGGCGCGGCCACGGTCCACTGCGCATAAAGCGCGGGAACCGCCGCCGAAAGAACGATTGCAATGAGGATGAGTTTTTTCATGGGTATTGCTGGGATGGATTGGGGGGGTGGAGTTACTGAACGACGGGAATGGAAATCTCGTAGGGAACGGTCTTCACCGCGGCTTCGGGATCGGGCGTGATGGGAATCCGATAGAGCGACACGCGCCGCTCCGGCTTGGGTTCGGAACGCTTTTGCATGTCCTGCAAAATCCAATACTGGCGTTTCACGGTGTCGGAGGCCCCGCGTTCGTATCCCTTCTGGAATTGAGAACGGGAGGCACACGCGGGCAGGAACGCGACGACCGCGCACCACGCGCCCGCCACACAGACGGCTTTTATTTTCCTAGAGGCAAAGAAACGACGATGAGATTTCATATTAGTGATTAGGGGTTGGAAGAAACGGAGGCGGCGGATTCTGAAAGAATCCCGCTAACGATATTGGGATGGTTACGGAGCAAACGGCTCCGGTTGTCGAAGTCCTCTCCCGTCGAAGAGGAACAAAAGAGCATTTCCGGCGAAACGCGGTTGTGAATCGTTCCGCACAAAGGCTCCTGAACGTCCAAATGGTAATACGTCAGAGCCGCGTACTTATTGGAGTCAGGCAAATGCTCCGGCAACGGATACCGGGAAATCGCCTCCTTCGTCGTTTCAGAAAGGTCAACATCCCTGGCGACATCTTCAATATCGCGCCGATCATTCATCCGCGTGAAATAAAACTGCTTGGCGTTGCCAAAGACGATGGGGCGAATGCCCGAGCGTTGAAATCGGCTGTATTGCTGGACGATGGAAATGATCCAGGTGCTAAATTTGGAAAGCTGGGCGTAGAACTCCGAGACGAGTTGTTCGCCACCCGGAATGTCCAGCGTTCTGGCGACTTCCTCGAAGATCACCCGTTTCCGTGCCCCACGCGGAAGCGTGATGATGTGCTGGCGCCCGTAGTTGGCGATGAGGAATCCAGCCAGTTCCTTCAACTGCCGATTCGATTCGGGAATGTAGGTCAAATCGAAATGAGCGATTCTCCCGGTGATGGACAACGTGGAATGTCCGCAAACCAGCCGTTGCTCATTCCAGGGAGCCAACAATGTCGCAAGGTGGTTGATCTCGTCCCGGTCATGTTCGGGGAACGGAGCCACCAGCATCATTTGCTGGAGCATGTCGTGAGTCGGATAGTCCTCCGCTCCGAAGAACGCGAAGGCGGCATTGCGGACATACCGCTCCGTGTCGGGCGACTGGATGAACCGGGAAACTTCCTCGGCGGTCGGTGCCGAAATGAGACTTTCCCGCTCCTCGGATGAAGCCACATGCCGCAGTTCGGCCCATGCCTCCACGAAGGTCGCGGAAATGGGCATGTGGGCCTTCTTGTAGGCCAATGTCGCGAGCGCATGTCGCGCCACCGAATCGAGACGCGAAGCGTCCTCGCCAACCCACTCGTCAAACCGATCGGTGTAGAGTTGTTCGATGTATTGCGTAATTTGGGCAATGCGCAGATTGCGCCTGTCCTCGTCGGCGGGATGTCCGGCCATCTTGGCGACCAGCGCGGCGGCGGTGGTGATTTGCAGGTTGGTCAGCGGTGCGCCTTGGGTATCGAGATAGTTCAGGCACAGATCGCCATCCGGCTGGATGACAATGGGCGTGTGCCTCTGAGCCTGTGTCCAAATGCCGTAAGAAAGCCCTTCTTCAACGATCAACGTGAAGTCGTAATACGGATCAGTCTGCGAAAGCAGGTCCGACATGAAGGCGGATTTCCCGGCGCGCGTCATGCCCAGCAGCACCGCGAGCTGCGGCGTGCCGGAGATAAAATTCCGAACGCCGATCAAGTTGCGGTTACTCCCATCATACAGTGCCTCTGCCTCTTTGAGATGGCCGGTAAAGGTGGAAGAAAACGGCAGGATGTCGGCCAGCCATTCGTCCAGTCCGTTGTCCGCATGATGGGTGTATTTGCCCCACAACCAACCTGGCCAAGTTTGGAACCAAATGTTCTTGGTCGTTGCAGCGGAAGAGAGATTGCTGGTCCAGCATTGGGCGTCCTCCATCTGCCCGAAAGCCGTTTCGATCTGCCGAGTCTTGGAAATCAGTTCGGCCTCGCTGTCGGCCCAAACATGGACGACGTAATCATACAAGATGGGAACAACGTCGCCCTGGGCGAGATGTTTGATACGCTCCTCTTTAACCGCCTTCGAGGTCAGCAACGATTGTTTGCCTTCCGCCGCATAATCGCCGCGCACCCGCTCCAAGGAACGTTCTGCCTTGGAGATCTCCTTGCGGATGTTCTGCGGGTAGAGATTAACCGTGATGGCGTAGTCGAGGAACGGCAACGAAGTCAGCGCCCAGAAAATCCCTCGTCGGGTCCGCTGGGGCCGCCGTTTTAGAATAATCAGGTTGTGATAGTAGCCATCGGCAAAGAATCCGAATGTCTTCCCGGCCTGCACGCCCTGATGCCAGCAATTCTGATGAATGGTTTCCTCTTCGCGGAACTGGCCGATGGGATCGTAGTTGTCGCGCCGGAGATACGACGGATTGAAGAACGTGGCGTAATACCGGAACAAATCCGCGGAGGACATTGCCGTGACTCGGCAGCCGTGTGGCTCCAGTAAGGAGGTAATGACACGTCCATGCTGCTCGAATCCTTCGCCGTACTGCGCGAGAATGCGCTTATAGTGTTCCTGCAAAAGTTCCTGACTCGCGCCTGCGGGCGGATTGACGCCGATGGGCTTGGACAAAAACAGGACGAGTTTTTCCCGGCGCAGCTTGCCGTCCTGCATGGCCCGCCAATAGCGGTTGAACCGCTCGTTACGGGCAATGGTTGCCCACGAATCTGCCTCGCACCGTTCCTCAGTCACCTTGTTGTAGGCGAGGAGTTCTTCGCGATAATTGGAGTCTACCGACCAGCGGATTTGGGCGCGGGTGGATTCATCCAGTGTGTGGAGGAACTGCCGGAGCGATTCGTAAAAGTGATCCAGCGCGTGTTCGCTGGCGTGACGGAGATCGGGAACGTCGAGGACGAACCCTTTGGAAACGAAGCCGCGTTTGTCGAGGTCGTTCCAGACGATGAGATTTTCAGTGAACCAGCCGTTAGGTGCTTGCATGGGAAAAGAGGGGGTTGCGGGGTTGACGGGAGGGCGGCATCCAGCCGGAGCCGCTGGCGTGGGTTTCCAGCCAGTCGGTGTCGAAGGCCTTGGGTTTGCCCTGGCGAAAGGCGAAGACGTAGAGGGCGACGAGCGCGAACGGCACCGCGCCTGCGCCGACACTAAGTGTCGGCGCATTATGGCGGGAGAGCAGAAGGGCCAGCCCGATGCCGATCAGGAGACCGGCGAGCATGAACAGGAGGTTCATGCCCTCGATGCCCCAAATCTTGCCGTCGCTATCGTCTCCGGCATGGGTATGGACAAGTCCCTTGCTCATTTATTGGGAGACGCTGATGGTGGGCATTCCGCCTGCGTTGAAGAGGGCTTCAGCGATCACGACCGAAAGGCCGAGAAGCAAGCCGCCGACAACCGACATTTTGCCTTGGTCTGCGTTGCCGGAGCGGATTTGCCAGCCGCCGTGCGCGATGACCACGACTGCGATGATGAAGAGGAACTTTGCAATGATGCCGAGGCCTTCGGACATTGCGCCGTCCAGTGCTGCTGCGAGGATGAGTGTTTTCATACGCTCGCGACCGTAGAGGAAATATTCGCAGCCCATGCCCCGAGTTCGGGGCAAAATAAAAACCCGAAAATCAGGCAGCCGTAGGGAGATGCTTTCGCTTCCGTGATCGCCTCGTAAAGACGCTTCGCGCCAATGATCTTCGGCGGAAACAAGTCCTTGAGATCCACGCGCAGGACTCGCGAAATAAAGAGCATGTCGTCATCCGACACCCACACTTCACGGGACTCGATCTTGCACACCTTTTTGCGGGTGGCGTGTTCCATCCCGACGATTTGGAGCTTTGTGGCGAGATGATCTTGCGACCAACCCATCGCGTTACGCAGTCGCCGAATCTGGGGACCAATCAGGTTGAAATACTTTTTCACACCCGCACCGAACACTGCCTTTAGGGCGGTTTCCGGTCAGTGTGACGGACTGAACCTATAATGTGCTGAACTGAACTTTTTAGCCCCGCAGAATCATGCTTGGGCTGTCGCGGCGAGGGCTTTTCGAAGACGTCGGGAGGGCAGGCGGCGAAGCTCAATCGTGGCCGATGAATTCGTAAAGCTTACGGAAGTATGATGATGGGGTAACGGAAGAATTTCCCGCACGGCATTCAAGTTGAGGATCGTGGAGCGATTAACCCGGAGGAAGGCCGAAGATGGAAGAAGCCGCTCCCATTCCGCCATCGCACGTCGAACCATTACCGGCTCCTGCCCGCCAATATGGACATGGCTGTAATTTTGAGCCGCTTGAATGCAGGTGATCTGGGCGGCCGGCACAACTCTAAGTTCCAGGTCCGCGTAAAGAAATATGCGGTCATCTCTGGTGAAAGGCTTGGGTTTTCTGGGCGCTTTTCGGGCGAGTCGTTCCAACGCCATAGCCAGTCGATCAGGCGGTATGGGCTTGAGAAGATAATCCACGGCGTTCACCTCAAATGCTTTCACCGCGAAGGCATCATGGGCGGTGATGAAGATGATTTCGGGGACTGGCTGCAATTTGGGTAAAAGAGAGAACCCGTCGCCTTTCGGCATTTGAACATCCAGAAACACAAGGTCCGGATTCGTCTTGTGAAACTGCTCAACCGCTTCGACGACGGAGCCCGCTTCCGCTACCACGGAGATTTCCGGATGCGCGGCCAACAGTTTGCGAAGAAAATTCCTTGCAGCTTCTTCATCATCGACGATCAAGGCTCGGCGTTGTGTTTTCATAAGACTGGAATTTCGAGGCGGACTCGCACGCTTCCGTCCTTCCCCGCGATGTCGAGACGATGCCGGTCGGGATAAAGCAGTTCCAGCCGGTGGCGCAGATTTTGCAGGCCGAGATGGCTTTCCTTTCCTCGTGTTCTTGGCTCCAGCCAATGGCCTGAATTCACGATCTCCATTCGGGTCGTCTGGGCGGTCGGCGCAGTGATTCGCACAGCCACACTTAACGGAAACTCGGACGTTTCCTGTCCATACTTGACCGCATTTTCGACCAGCGGTTGCAAAATGATGCCCGGAACGAGCGCCTCCCTCAACGAGGGCTCGATTTCGCAGACGAATTCCAGACTGTCGCCGAAGCGCACTTTTTCAACCGCCAGATAGTCGCGCATCGCGTCGAATTCGCGGCCAAGCGGAATCAGGTCACTCTGGCTGTGGTCGAGCGAGAATCGCAGAAAATCGGAAAGGGATTGCACCATCCGGCCAAGGGGCGGGCTGGCCTCCTCGACTCCTGCACGGATGGTATTAAGTGCGTTGAACAGGAAATGAGGATTCGTCTGCGCCCGGAGCATCTGGAGTTCCGCTCCCTGCTGTGCGGTCTTAGCCAGGGCCAGTTCCAACTGGCGCTGCCTGCTTTGCAAGGCGTGGCGTATTCCAAGATAGAGGAAGCTCCAGCCGTAGAGCAGGCCGATTCTCTCGTAGATGACGCTGAATGCAATCGAGCGATAGCGAAAAATCTCCGCTTCGAGGGGAAGGAATTCGCGCAGGAGAAAGAATACCCCAGATTGCAGCAGCCCAGCCGCGGTGCAACCGAGGATGACAATACCGGCCATTCGGCCTGCGTTCTCCGTCCAGTAACGTCGATACAGACTCCGCAAGGCCAACGTGAGAATTAAACTGCTTCCATCACGAACGAGGCAGAGAAAGAGCGCAACACCGAATGCTCCGGTGAGTTCGATTTTCAAAGGAAACGTGACCATTACGAAAGCCGCCCAGCCAGCCATCTGAAATCTCCAGAAAATGGATAATCGCGACCACATTTCCCTTTCGGCGAATCAGAGAACTCCGCGACGCGCTTCCAGTTCGGCGCGGATTTGCAGGGATCGGGCGCGGCTCAACGGGTAAAACCACGCGGACAGCATGGCGAGAGCCCAGATGAAAACTGGCAGCATAAGATAGATCAGGAACATCCGGTTCAAGACCGAGCCGGGCTGAATGGCGAGTTTGGGATCGAAAGCGGAGATTTGCAGGACCACGCCGCCAATGCCCATGGAGAGGGCCATGGACGCCTTGATGAACCAGGAGTAGAAGGCGTTGACCGCACCTTCGCGGCGGCGGGCGGTCTGCCATTCATCCCAATCGGCCACATCCGCCTTCATGGACGGCAGAAAAAGCCACACTGCGGCGATGGCGCTTGCTTCGAAGACTCCGGGAAGGATCTGCCAATAGGGATGCTCGGGCGTCATGAGAAAGATATTGAGCAAATGCCCGACCATGCTGGTGCCAATCATGGCGAGGATCATCGTGCGCTTGTCGAATTTCTCTCCCAGCCATGTCAAAAGCGGGATGGACACGATCCCGGCCACCACCGTTGCCGTGCCCTTCAGTCCGGTAATCCATGCGCCTTGCGCGAGATTTCCGTCGCAGACGTAATAGAAATTCACATACTGGCCAAGAGCCCCCACGGAGGTCGAACCGAGGACAATAAAAAAAGAAACGCCGATGAGGTGCCAGAGCGGGAGGCAACGAAACGACTCACCGATGCTTTTCCAGAAGGGATCGGCGGTCTGCCGCGCGGCTTCGCTCGCGTAATAGCGCTCCTTGACGAACAAGGCTGGAAGCAGGCCGAAGCAAATAATGCCCACGGCAATGATCCAGCAGACAAGCCGCATTCCCACCACAATGGGTTTTTCGCCAGACTGCGGATTCGTGAAGTGGATGATCCAGGGCTGAACGGTGCTTAAAATCTGTTGGAGGAAAGGAGACTTGCCCTCAAGAGCCTTGGGATCGCCAAGGGCGAGCAGGCCAACAAAGATGGTAAAAAGCAGCAGCCAGCTTCCGAACAGGGCCGAAATTTTCCCAAAAAAAGTCATCCAGGCCGTGAGGCGGGTGCGTTCGTCGTAATCGGGAGTCAATTCGAGTTGGAGGCCGTAATACGGCATCGACCAAACCGAGAATGCCGCGAAGAAGACCATGCCGATGATCAGCAGATAAATCGACGCGGCCTTGTCGCGGAGGGAAATGTCAGCGCCGGAAAGGAAGGGAATCCAGTCGGCGATGTGGGCCAGCCACGATGTGCCATCGGCGACGCTGCCGGGCAGATGCCAGAAAGCGGGAAATATCAGCGCCGTGACAATGGCTCCGAAGAAAATGAAGGGACGGCGGCGTCCCCAGCGGGTCCGCGTGTTGTCGGAAATGTTGCCCATAATGGGATTGGTGAATGCATCCCAGCCGCGCAATAGCATCAGGATAATTCCAAGAGCCGTGGCGGGTATTTCCAAACCGATGTTGAAAAATGGCATCCAGAGCGTGCCCGTCAGGAGACCCGTGGCGACGTAATCCATATTGATGCCGACGGAGAACATGATTTTCCGAAAGAGCGGAATGCGGTCGCTCGCGGCAATACCGGCTGTCCCGGCGGACGTCGCATCGCCCGCCACCGTCTTGGAGATTTCGGCACTCATAAGGCTTCGGCGCGAAGCCAGACAACGCCTGCCGCAAACGGCTGTTCCACTGTCACGACGAGCTTTCCATTGTCAGCTAGCTGCATTTCCAAGCCCTGCTGATGCGGCTCGACGATCCGCCACGGGGTGGTTCCCGGAAGCTCAATTTCCGCCTTTGCGTCGGTCGAATCGGCGAAAGCATGGAAGACCACGAGGCAATGTTCCGGGTCTGGACGGCTCGTGCGGACGACAGCCTGCCAGCCCTTCGGGTGCTGGTAGCTTTTGTTGGTGCGGCGGTGAAGAACGGATTCGCCGTCGCGGATGATGAACTTGATGCGTTCGTAGAACTCAAGTTGATCCCGCATAAACTGAAACTGGCCTTCATCCAGTCGGGTCATTTCGCCAGACAGGCAGGCCCGGCCCAGGAAACAGGCGGCCAGCGAGTATTGCAGGCGCATCCTGCTGTCCGAATGCCGCAGCACGGCCCATATCTGCAACTGGCGCGGCAGGATCAGGCGATGAAGGTTCGCCGCGATGAGGGGAATATCTGGGCTTTCATGGGCATCACTGAACGATCCCATCGCGCAAAGTTCCATCAGGGAAGGTTCCAGGCGGTGCCCGCCAGACGAACAGTTTTCGATGATTAAATGCGGAATCTCCTCGCGCAGCTTGCGGAAGAAACGCTGCACTCCTTCGAGATGCAGCCGCAGACCTTCTCCCAGCGAGTCCGGGTGGTCGCAACCAATGCCGAGGGCTTCGTTGTAATCGACCTTGATGTAGCCGAATCCATCTTCTTTCAGGCGGTCGATCACCTTCTTTCCCAGATACTCAAAAACCCAAGGATCGGCGAAATCCCAAAAATGACGGTTGCCGATTTTCAGGGTCCGGCCATCGAAGTGCAGTTGATGGTCTTCCTGGGAGTAGGCCCTCGTGCCTTCAGTGCAGGTCTCGAATTCGAACCAGAGGCCGGGAACGAATCCCTTTTCGGCCAAGGCCGAGGCCACCGCTTTGAGTCCATTGGGGAATCGCTTTTCATCGACATTCCAATCCCCGTTGAACTGAAAGCCGTTGGCAGGCTTTTCAATCCAGCCGTCGTCAATGACGAAGATTTTTACCGGCATCTGCCGCAATCGTTCGGCGGTTTTCAGGATATAGTCCGGCGTGGGCTGGCCCCAACTCGAACACCATTCGTTGAAGAGGATGGGAAGTTCCTTCTCCAGCGCGGGCTGCGTTCGCAGGGCTTTGTTTCCCATACGAGTCAAGCGCTGGCAAATCGTGTCGATGTTTCCGACCGCTGTCGAAAGATAAGCCTTCGGGGTGCGGAAGGTTTCCCCGGCGGCAATCCGCTTGATCCAATGTCCAAATTCCCGATCGGCCAAGCCGCCGGAGAGACTCACTTTGTCGTCCCTTCGACAAATTTCCATCTGCCAGGAGGCCGGGCAGGCGAGTTGCGCTCCCCAAAAGACACCTGTGGGAATGTCTTCAATGGCCGCGAGCGAGGCAAAACCGCGCAGGGGCATCGAACCCACCTGCCCGAAGCGTTCACTGGCGAAGCCGTGATTGGTCCACGCCCGCTCCAAGTGCAGGTCTTCCAGAAGGACGGCTTCATGGCGTCCCTCGGCGGACCAAAAAGACCGGAAGCGATGCAATCGCAGCCGCTCGGACGAATCCACCTTATCGAACGGTGAGAGAAATCCGAAGCAAAAGCTGGAAATCATTTCCAGCGTGAGCGGGGTTTCTCCTTGGTTATGAAACTCACCATGAACGGTTACAGCGGCATCACCCGTTTCATAAGAAAGAACATGTACGCAAAGAAAAGACCTTGCGCCTCGAAGGGTCGTCCGAACGGTAAAACCGCTCCCGTCACCCGAAACGTTCTGGTCCACAAACCTCAAACCCACTGTTGTGGAATTTAAGCGCTGGGAACGGCCCACGCTGAATGCTCCGAGGGATTCGTCTTCCGCCAACTTGAGTTGAATCAGCGAAACCTCGCCGTTGTATGCCGGAATGGGACGCCATGAATTCGGCAAGGCCAGAACCTCGGGGGTTTCCAGATACGTGCGATGCGGTACAATCTTGGATTCTTCGCTGGCGGGATACAAACGCAACCCCACGGCGCGGGTTCTGACATCCAGATGATATTCCACCAGTAAATCGCCACATGAATAGCGGACCTGCGGCGAGTGTTCGGAAAGGACTTCCCTAATCACGCTCCCTCCCCCGTTTTATGAAAGTATCCGAAAACGTGCCGTTGCCTGACGCGGCGGTCGTGCAGCCTTGGCAATGCGCCTGAGTCATTCCCCGATAGGCGGGGATATGCCTCTCGTCCGGCAAGCTGACACTTCGAAAGGATGGATGATTTCGACCACATCGTGTGCAATTTCAAAAATTCATGGCCCGCGCCGGGCTGTCCTTCGCGATTTTTGGAACGGGTTCATTTTCTTTCAATAGGATGTAGCAGGAACCGAACTCCGGATGTCCCTCGGCTTCCAGCAGGAGTCGGAATCGAGGATCGCTCATTTTGGGAAGGCGGCATTGGACACGCGGCCCCTGAAGGTTGCAGTTTGCGTCAATTGGCCCGGCTGTCCAACGGACCAGCGGAATGCGAACCCCGTCGTGTTCCAACCATACCGCTACTTCGAATGCGCCTATTCCGTTTGGCCCGTCGTGCAATATCCATATTTCCGGGTCGAAGTTTTCGCCCGCTTTCCAGGCGAGTTTCCGGATTCGGGCGCTTAGTAACGTGGGCCGACAGGCCAGGCCGACGGCGGCGAGGGCGGGTTTCGGTTCACAGGGCCAGGAGATGAGGCTGTTGTTTGCCGCGCATGGCCAGGGTTCATTGAAGCACCAGTTAAGGGCCATGCTTGATACGGGTTTTTGACGGCGAGCTTCCTCGAAGAGTCCCTGAAATCCGGCCGCCTGAAGAAATTGTCCACGCTCGACTAATTCCTCCAGGGTTTCCGATGGACCGAAATAATGGTTGCAGGCGGCAAGGTGCAGCCAACTATCCGGCAGCCATGCAGCGAAGGCGTGATGCGTTTCCCAGGAAGTTCCCGACCGTGGAGGCCAGAGTTCCGAGGCTGGCAGAATCCGCTTCAGAGTCTCAACGGAGGCGGGACCGGGACATCCGAATTCCGAATAGGCGGAACACGAGGACTTTTGAAAGATGCCCCACGCCTCCTCCCCTGCCTCCATGTCCCGAAATACATAGTGCCCGTGTCCCATCCCTTCGACGGGTGCCGTAGGCAGGAAGGGCGTCGCCGGATCGAGTTCAAAGGTGTTTCGATTGAGCAATCTGAGAGCGAAAGCCTGATCCGTCATCCCCGACCAGGCGTTGAACAGTTCGTTGCCCCCGCACCACAAAACCACCGCCGGGTGCCGCTTGAGGCGCTTGATTAAGCTGCGGGACTCCTGATCGAGCAGGGTCAAATACGGTTCCGTGTCGGGATACGCATTGCAGGACAAAGGGAAATCCTGCCAGACCATGATGCCAAGCTCGTCACAGAGATCGTAAAAACAATCCTGCGGGGCAACCGATCCGCCCCATAACCGCAGGATGTTGAAATGGCTCTCATGGGCCAATCGCAGCTGGCTTTCGTATTCCACGCGTCCCACGGCACCGGGAAAAATGTGCGGGCAAACCCAGTTTGATCCCTTGGCGAAAATTCGCCGACCATTGATTTCAAAGGTCAGCGGCGGACGGCTTCGACTTTTCGGGAACAAATGAGGTTCCTCCCACTGGCCGGGTGCCATGCAAAGCCGCACACGGCGAAAGCCAATTCGTGCGGAGTGCCCGTCCACTTCTGCCACCGCTTCATCCAGCAAGCTCACTTCGCTAATATATCGCGAGGGCAGTCCCTGATCGTGCGGCCACCAGAGCGCAGGTTGCTCCAAGCGGAACGGAACGGACAGACGGGACATCCCCGGCTCAACTGCCATGTCCTGGGAAATCACCACCTCGCCGTCGGATTTTCGGAGCCGCCAGGTGAGGGTCATGTTCGCGGTGGCCGGAGAGTTCAACATCACCCTAAGTTCGCCGCACGCCAAGGTGCAATCTTCGCTAAGGGAATATTTCACTTCGGGAGCCTCGTGAAAATGAACAGCCGAACGCACCTCCAAAAAGGCATTCTGCCACAAACCCAACGGAATCAATCGGGGATGGAAGTCCCAGCCGTAGGAAACGGCGGGTTTGCAGCTTTCCCTCGCCTGTGCGCGACCGGCAGGCATGTCCGCCGCCTTCGGAGCCAGATGAATAAGAATGTCCAACTCCGCTCCGTCTTTCCAGGAATCCGTGACATCCAGCCGGATGGGAATCTGCATGCCGGTATGTTGCAGGAGGCGGCGTCCGCCAAGAAGAACGTCGCAGGCGTAGTCAACGCCCTCGACGATTAAAAACAGACGTTCGCCGGAAACCAAAGTCGGCGTGGCATCCAGCTCCGCCCGGTAGAGCCAGGAATAATCCTCCAACCCTTGCCAGAAGCGGACGTTGTCACCGTGAGAATAATCGGGCAATGCGTTGGCCGCCGCCCAATCGAGTTGCACGGCACCCGGCACGGTGGAGGGAATCCATGGACCCGGAAGGCCATCCGCTTCCAAACGGGCGAGCTTCCAGCGAAGGGGAATTGGTTGGCGGGCCATGGAAGAACGGTTTTATTCTTCGGCGTCGGCGTAGGAAGCGTAGATGAGTTTTAATGTTTTTTCCGCGTCATCGAGCGTGGAGAGGGGCGGAGTGCCCGTCTTCACGGAATGCACGAAGGCTTCGGCCTGGCGGACGAACGAATCGCCGTATTCCACGTCGCCGGTCAGTTTCTCGCCGTTGAAATACAGGGCATCCGTGATGGTCAGGTTGCCCTTCTCCCCCAGGATGCGGATTCCGCTCGTTCCGAAGTCCATCCCGGAAGCCCAGGATTGCATAAGGGTGGCAACCGAACCGTCGGCAAACTGAACGTTGACCAGCGCGGTGTCCTCGCATTCCATTCCGGTGAGAACGATATTGGCCTTTAGCCCCTTGATGGTTTTCGGGTAGCCGAGAAGGTAAATCATTTGATAAACCAGATGATGGCCGCTGTCCATCAAGGCACCTCCTTTCGCGAGGGCCTTCCTGGACCTCCAGCCGGACGCGTGGGCCGGGCTGATTGTATGGGTGGAGATAAAAGACGAATGGATAATCCGACCCAATGCACCGCTCTCAAGGATTTCCTTCGCCTGCCGCACCGCGCCGCGATAGACGAAATTATGAGCGGGGAAGACGATTCGGCCCGCGGCCTGGGCCGCGTCCTTCACGGTGGCAAGTTCCGCCAAGTCCGTGACCACCGGTTTCTCGACCAAAAGATGTTTTCCCGCCTTCAACCCCGCGAGAATTTGTCCATAGTGATCCGGGTTGATGCTGCCGATGATGAGGGCATCCAGACTTTCGTCACCCGCCAGGGCCGCAAAGTCGGGATAAAGGCGCAGGTTCAAGGCGGAGGCTTTTTGCTCCAGGGCGAGTTGTCGTTCATGGGGCCAGGAGCGCCCCTCGGGAATGTTCGCGGTCAATCCGACGAACTCCACGTCCGGCAAAGAGGAAAACGCCTTGTGGTGCCAGTCGAAGATAAATCCGGCTCCGACCATTCCGATTCTTAGTTTTTGCATAACGTTTATTTTGGAAAATTTGAGCCTCACGCAAAGGGTGGAAAGGATGGGAAGGGGAGGGCATCCTGACGTGCCTGGCGCGAAATCTTTTTATGCAGCGCGGATACCCCGTTCACCGGAGGCTGAAAATTCGGTCCAATCGAAGATCACGCCGAGGTATTTTTCCTTGTCCTCGCGCAGTCCCCGGTAGCCTTCCCCGGCTTGTTCGGGATTGAGTTTGTGGGTGTAGAGCGGCTCCACCGCGAGGCGGTTGGCGGCGATGAGTTCCAGGACGATTTCGGAGTTCCGCTCGATGGAATGTTTGACGAATTCGTCGCGAAAGGTCGGATACCTCCATTCCAACGCGCCCTTGAACTGCGTGAAACCCGGCAGATGGATGCGGTTGAAAACCTTGGTGACGTCCGTCACGTATTCGGCTCGCGGGCTGCCAAGCAGGATGGCTTCGCCGTAGGAGGCCACGAGTTCAGCGGCGTCGGCGATGACCGCCGAAAGCCCCGTTGCGTCAATGAGAGTGGTCACGCCACGGCTTCCCGCCAGTTGGCGGACGGCATCCTTCCAGGCCGGGTCACTCGAATCCACGGTGTGTTCGATGCCGCAACGGGAGGCGGTTTCACGGCGGCTGGCGCTTACATCCACGCCGATCACATTCGCGCCCTGGAGGCGGGCAAGCTGGGCGGCGAAGTTGCCAATGAGACCCAGCCCGGTGACCACCACCCAATCGCCGAGTTCGATCTCGGAAACACGGATCGCGGTAAAGGGAATGGTGGCCGTGCGGGTGAAGGGAACGAGGTCGAGGCGCGGGGAATTCGCATCGAGCTTGAGACACATGCCGGTGTGGCGGTCGAGAGTGTCCACCGCATAGACTCCGGCGTGCGGCCCGTAGGTCAGCGCCTTGTCGCCGATGGCAACTTTGGTTACCTGATCTCCCACGGCCAGAACTTCGCCCACCCCCACGTAGCCGGGCGTGCCGGGGAGAGGGAACCAGGTTTCGCCTCCTGACAAACACGCGAGTTCGGTTCCGGGACTTACCAAGGAATAAAGATTTCTAAGATAGACCTGATGGGCCTCCGGAGGGTGATGGGGAAGCTCGGCTTCGCCAAGCTCAACCTGCCAAGGGCGGATGAAAACGATTTTTGAGGATTTCATTATTTGCTCAATTGAGAGTCGATGACCGGCTGGATTGCATCGGCCCAGATTTGGTAGCCTTTCGGCGAAAGATGAAGGACGTCGGGCATGATTTCCCGGCTTAGGGTGCCGTCCGGCTCCAAAAATTTTTCGCCAAAATCGACGAAGATGATTTTCTTGCCGTCGCCCAGTTCGGAAAGGGCTTGGTTTACCGCTTTGATCCTGGTCCGGATTTCATCGGCGGGTTGAGCACTGCGCGGGAAAATGCCTTGAAGCAGGATCACCGATTCCGGGCATCGTTTTTGATACTCGGATATTACCGCTTTCACTCCCGAAACGGTGTTTTCCACGCTATCGCCCCAACCCAGGTTGTTGGTTCCGATCAGCAGGACGATCAGCTTGGGGTGCAGATGATCCGCCTGTCCCTGGGACAGACGCCAGAGGACGTTTTGGGTGCGATCTCCGCCGATAGCAAAATTGAAAGAACCGCATTTTTCGTAGCGCTGGCTCCAAATCTCCTTTCCGCCGCCGTGCCAACCCTCGGTGATGGAATCACCGTCGAAAATCAGGCGGATGGCGTTCGGATTTTTCTGAGCGGTCTGGTTGTTATTATTGGCTCGCTGCAACAGTTCGAGACGCGGAAGCGGGTACGTGGAGGCAGGCACGCCTTCCGGCGGCGCGGGAAAGCGGGATGGCATCGGCCAGATTGCGTCAGGCGTCTCGGCAAAAGCTGAGGAAGACAAGACGAGCAGGACAAAAAGAGGACGGATGAGGTTTGGCATAAAAAAGTGTGTGTTTGTCCGGTTGTTTTTTAATCGTTATCTTCCGTGGATGAAGCGGGGTGATCGAGTTCCGAGCCTTCCACAATTTCAACAAATGGACTCGGGCCTCCGCTAAAATTCGATGTATCAATTGTTATGGATATTTTTTCCCCAAGCCTTTTCAGTGGCAGCTTCCCGGAGCGTTCTCCGTTGAGTTTTACGGCATAGGCAACGGGATTGCGCAGCGTCTCATTTTTCAACGAAATCGTCGCGGTGCCCGTCTGCATCAAGACCGGAAGGGTTCCTTTATCGAGCAATACCGTCCTGTCCGCCGTGGTGAATCGCATATCCGTGTTCACGGCATCGGTGGAAAAAACCACGAGAAGCCGTTTCGCCTGTGTCAGCGGCTTGTCGTTGTTCAACGACACGACAGCCACCATGGCGGGAACCGAGCAATGCTCGATCGTGAGCGCATTCAATTCGACCGGCTTGTTTTGTTGTATCAGGGTACCTTCAAGGCGAGGAGTAATAACCCGCAAATAGCTTTCTCCGGTGGTCCGAAGCAAGAGTTGCGCTGTATCGCTTTCGTAAACACCCGCTTTAAGGTCGGTTCGGTTTTCAGGCCCGATGATTCCCGCCTTGCGTATGTCGGCAAGTGCCTTTTTCAGCGCGGATTGGGACCCTTCGCTTTTGATAAGTCCGAAGGCTCCATGATCTTCAAATGCGGACCCTTCAAAGACGTTGATTCGCAGAGAAGCTCCGTTCTTGGCATCGGCAGGTCGTGGCAGCGTTCCCGAATAAATCGTTCCGACTTTGCAAACCGAAAAGAGAATGGCTAATGAATTGTCGAACCCTTGGGCGTAGGCAGATCCATTAAATATCTGGGCATCCGTGACGGGAAACTCGACCGAATGCCCGGATGCTTCCACGTCCCGACGCAGAAACGCAAATGCCGCCACAACCTCGGACGCTCGATTGATCGGGTCCATGCCGGTATTATCGAATGGAATAAGCGCCGTGGGCCACAGATCTGCCGGCATGGCGAAGAGCGCGAGGAGATCCCAGTCCTGAAAGGAGGCATAGCTTGCAAAGGCAAGCCCCTGTTCATGACGGAAACGGTTCCAGAACGAGTGACCGTATTCGGTGACGAGAAAAGGACGATCCATGAGCCGGACCGGCGCGATCCATCGAAAATAGCCAATCCCTGAAGGAAGTGAACTTCCCTGCCCAATGGTGGAACCCGGCCGGATGTGGTCCGAAGGATGTGCCTGGTATGTGTGCGCGGACACCACGGGCTGCATGGCTTTGAGTCGGATTTCACCCAGGCGATACAACATGTCCCACTGGCTGGTTAGCCCTTTGTATCCGGCCTCCTTCTCCACAACCTGGAGATACCAGTTTGTTAATTGTTCGGAACTTTCGATGAAGAAGCGCTCAATGTCCTGCCCCATGGCACCACCGGCCTTATAGGCTTTCGCATCAATGCCGGGAACGCTTTTGAAAGTGCCATCGCCGGACATTGAGACATCACCCCAGGCCTTCGCCAATATCTCGACAGTGCCATATCGTTGACGCAGCCATTCGCGCCAGGAATCGTCCATATACCGCCCCAGGCCGGTTGCATCCCCGCCGTATCCGAAACGAATGTCCTGTTCGTTGAAAAATAGCATCACGGCGACCGCCGGATCTTCCGCCAAAGTTTGGCCGGTGTAGGGATTTTTGGTCGTGATAAGTTTAAGAACTCCTGCGCGCCAATTTTCCCGGAACTTCGAGTTGAAGAACATCTGAAACAAATACTCTCCCGGATGGAACTCGTTGTCCCACGGATAGGCATCCGTATAGCCAGACGGGCTTGTTGCGAGATCCAAATACGTGTAAATGCCCCGTTTCTTGAGGGCGGAAAAGAAGTAGAGAAAACGGTCAAAACGATCGGGGTGGAACGGGATGGTTTCGGGATTATCAAAGAGAGTTCCCTTTGCTTTGCGTGGAATAATCTTTTCTCCCATCAGAAACGTATCAAGACGATGAATGCGAACCATGTTGTAGCCTTGCCGCTTGATCGCTTCGGCATAGCGTTCCAAATCTTCGTATTTCGGACAGTGCTTCTCGGTCAAGGCCCGCATCGGCAGGACGGTACACGTCAGAAAGCGTTCGGCCTTTTCTCGTGATTGAGCGAACGCAAGTTTCCCCTGATCGTTGACGATCACCCGCCCCTGAGAGCCAGCAGGGATACGGGGAGCTAATTCGGAAAGGTCCAGTGCGCTCCCCGGTTTCACGAATAAGTCCGAAGTGTCAACCGCTTTCCAGTCGGCTCCGGCAACCATCTTTTTCTCAATATTCGCTTCCTCGGCCGGTTTTATATCGCCGCAGGTCATTGCCACGACAATCCACTCACAATGACCCTCCGTTTCCAAAATCACCTTTTCCACCGGTTCCGCGGGCATGGGGAAGGAAGAAAGATACACGCCGACTTGCGAACTGGGATTGCGGGCGGAATAGCCGATCAATCCATTGGGAAGCGTTCGGGGGTTCCACCAATCGCCCACATCCTTCCCGGAAATAATCTGTCGCGCATGGGTCTTCCCGGACGTGGTGACGAACGTCAACTTTGCCACGGGAAGGTCGTTCGTTCCCGAGCTTCCGCATAACGTATGGAGGAGATACAGAAACCGGCGTCCCTGCGCGGATTCAGGCAGGGCAATCTCCGTTCGATTCAGGCCGGTGGGAAGCGAGGCGCTGTCGAAAGCCAGAATGCTTCGATCGTTATTCGTCTTGGGATCAATCACCCGAAAAGGCACGCCCCTAAACCACAGCCGATTTACAGGAAAGTTGGCAAAGTCGTTTTCACTGCCCTGATCCGACCAGCCGCCCCTTTTGTCTCCGCTCACGGAATCCGCAAAACCAAAATTAGCGGCTTCCTTGAGTGGCACGGTTTGCGAGCCGGTGGTGCTGCGCAACAAAACGGGACCGATCTCAACACAGGTTCCGGGCGAAAAATCCCGGACCGTCAACAGCGGAACCGCCAAAGAACCCGCCGAATCGACTTCGGGAGCCGTGAGAAAGGGAAATGCACACAAAGTCCAATCGGGACCAAGTTCAAATTCCTTTGCGGCGTTCCGTCCCAGAAGCGTCTCAGGGGCGGAAGACATGCTGGCCGAAACCTTGATCGAGACTCGCTCACTTGCCCGAGCCCAAAACTGAACAAAATAGTCCCTGTTTCCCTCAATCGGGATCGAAGGAAAAAAGAGGAGCCGCGCGGGCCAAATATCGCGCCCGTCGGGAGACTCCTTCGATTTTAGGGAAAGCCGCAAGGCCTTTTCCCCATCCGGGGTGAAAGTGTCCCTGGCGACACCCAACTCGAAGGCGTCCGGAAGCGGCGCAAGAAACTCCGTCTTTCCGTCGGAGGCAAAATGATCTTCATCGAAGTTCCACCATTGCTCGGAGGATGAAGTCGTGGCGCACGCCGCGGAAACGAAAAGGATGGCTGCGGACAGCCCGAAAAAGAAGGGTCTCATGACACTATCCCTGCTAGCGACCGCTCCAAAAAGTGTTTGATGACGAGGTGGGGATATTTTCGAAATCCACATGTTCGATGTGACCGTCGTAAAAGAGTGTGTTGCATCCTTTCGCATGGGGAATCATTCCCCAGTAGTTAAAATAGGCATCGCTATCCAGAACGGGAAAACTGGATTCCATCACCATTGCGGTCTGCGAGGGTTTATCAACTGCCAAAAGCGACAGGGGTTGACCGACCGCGCTCCACACCGAACCGGCGGGGGAGCAATTCAGGCCATACGAGTACCGGGTTGGTGAAGGCTGGATGGCATTGGGTGCATTGATTGCCTTAATCCGCGTTGCGGGACACCGGAATACGTTCTTCAGGCAGACCGCATAGGTCGGAGTTCCAAAAGTCAGGCTGTTATCCGGATACAGGAAGGCGGCACCGCCGTCATGGATATAGGACCATATCTGGTACCCCCACATGTTGCCCTGTTGCGAACCTCCAGCCCAGCCCCCCGTAATTGCGGGGGGCAATTTGTTGTCGTGGTCATTGGCGTACGCAAATAAACCCAGGCTTATTTGCCGCAAATTTGCCGCGCATTCCGAACGCCGAGTGCGCTCACGTATGGATTTCAGCGAGGGAAAGAGAATTGCGGCAAGAATGGCAATGATGCTTATTCCCGCCAAAATCTCCAGTAGAGTGAATCCCTTGATATATCGGATACGCGAGCGCATTGGGGGTTACATCCGGCAGGCACACGTCGGTCATCCGACGCGATTTCGCCGCGTACGAAAGACGAAAAGACTCCCTGCAATGCCCAGGCCAAGCATCGCGACGGCGGAAGGCTCAGGCACGGTTGCGAGCCTTACGTCGTTGATCTCGGTTGAGGTGAGGACGGTATCATAAATTCGCAAACCGCTGAACAAGCCGGAAGGCGTGCGGTCACTAGGACTCGCCTGAGTGTCTCCCACTTGAAGGGAGCCGGTTGTACCCGATACGGCCCCGGAGTTTATGGTTTTGGTGGTTCCAAGTTGCGAGCTACTGGTGGCGACCGATCCGGAATAGAAGAGAGTGTTGTTGCTCGCCAGAGTGCCATCATAGGTAACGGCCAGAAATACCCACTGATTGTTCGCGTCCAAATTTGCTCCGGCCCCGATCGAGGTTCCGTCCACACCAAATGAGATCTGGAAATTTGATGCGGAGATCGAACCGGATGTCGGGGTCGAGATATAAAAATCCATTCCCCCGTCATTCGTGGAATTCATCGTGCTGAACAAGCGGTCGAGATTGGCCGGAGCAGCCGTCAGATTGACCCAAAGGGTGACGGTCAACTGACTTAATCCCGCAATTTTCGATACAACTCCCGCATCGACATTGCTCCCGTTTGCGCCATCGAGGCTGAGAGAATAGCCGCTTCCGGAAGGCAGGGAATTGGACCAGGTCGCGCCGCCATTGAGCGTGCCATTCGCCGCAGGAGCAGCTCCTGTATCGTATGCCGTGGTTCCGGTGCTCTGATTGAAAGAGTATTCAAGGAGCAGTGCCGCCTTGGAACTTTGCAGGCCAAGGCCAAGTACAGATAATGCGACCAGCAGACCGGAACGGAATGTGGGACCTCTTTTGATTATGTGCGAGGTGAGGTGTGATGTTGTTTTCATTTTTAGGGGTGATTCTGATGGTTTTTTCATTTCTCAAAAGAGTTCAAAGTCGGCTGCCGCCCATTACCGCAAGGAGCGTCTCCTTATGGCATCGATTTCAGCCAGACTCAGAACTCCTTCGTAAATCTCGACATCTTCCATAAGGGCAGGCGGCGTCCTGTCATTGTTGGTTGCGGAGGTGGCTCCGATTTGCAGCGGCCCCGTATTGTCCGATACCTGCCCGGACCCGATCTTCTGGGCTTTGCTGTCGAGAAGCGCCGCCGGACGGGAAAGGCTCCCGGCGTAAAACAGGACGTTTTCCGAGGTTTGTGTGCCATCGTAGGTAACGGCAATGAAAGCCCATTGCTTGTCCGCATTGATACTTTCGCTTTCGAGGGCGACGGACGAGCCGGTATTTCCATTGACCGCCAGACCCAAGGCAAAATTTGATGCCAGCAGTTCGCCATTTATTGGCTTAACAATGTGAAAATCGAAACCCTCGAATGTTTTTTCGTGGGCCGTTGAAAGGATTCGATCCAGTTTGTCGGGATTCCCCTGGAGATTGATCCACAGCGCGATGGTGAACTGCTCCAATCCTCCGAGTTTTTCGACAAGACCCGCATCCACATAATCGCTCCGCTCTCCGTGGGAAAGATCGAGGGCACCGCCGTTGCCGTGCAGGGTCGAGGCGATCCTCCCGGCGTTGCCCTGCAGGGTTCCATTCGCGGCGGTACCGTAGCCGGACGTATCGGTGATTTCCGCCCCGGAATCTTCGTCGAACGCATACTGCGCCAGAAGTTGACCTGCATGACCCTGCGCCAGCCCAATCCCGAAGGAGAAGGCAACGCCGAAGGTCGTCAGGGCAAATCGGGGGAAGTTCATGCTTCTGTTTTCTAAACCAATTCCTCCGAAACAGAAGGGAAAGAAGTTTCAAATGTTTTCTAAAAGGTTATATTTTTCAATTGTCGGGTTCGGGCGGCAAGAGACCGCTCATTTTGCGAATTTCGCGTGGGGATTTTCCCAATCTTTTGGATACCCAGAGTGAAAAATGAGGAAGACTCTTGAAACCCAGGCTGTAGGCGATGGATTTGACGCTTTGCGAGGACTCCAGAAGCGCCAGTCGCGCGGAATGAATCCGTTTCTTCTCCCAGTATTCCGTCGGCGTCAGATTCAGCGCCTGAACGAAGAGTTTGTGAAGGTGGCTTACGCTCAGGCCCGCCTCGACGGCCAGTTCGCGTTCCCGCAGGGGTTGACCAAGCGAACGGCTTTCCATCACATGGATCGCGTGCCTGACGCGGGAGTCAAGGCGCGTAATCGTGCGAGCCTCCAACCCCGCCCTCTCCATCGCACGGATATATTCCCGCATCCATCCGAAAAAGAGGCGTTGTATCTCGATATGGCGCCGGAGGGAGCCGGGCATATTGGGAAGTTCATAGGTGACACCGGGAAATTCATGCCCGACCAGACCGGAGAGGCGTTCCGCAATTCGAGTCAGCTTCCTGAGCGGATTTTCCGGCATCTCCACTGTGCGAGACCGATCAAACAAGCTCTCGCCCGTCGGCCATTCCGCGACAAAGCGAACCGAGAGCACAATCGCATCGTCGCTGAATGTCTGGAGACCCTCTTCTCCCCTTGGGAAGATCCATGTGCCCGACCCAAATTTTTGCGTCGCCGATCCGAACCGCAGCGTGGCATGGCCTTTTCGGAGATGCCAGGCGACGGCAGGCGTGCCTGGATAAACCCCGCTTGCGAAACGGCGGATGGGGCCATCATAGATCCACACAAGCTTGAGGCGCAGATCGTTCCAATTCTGAATTGGCTCGGACAGGAGCTTTGACATAATTGAATTATGTAACAAATTTGTAAAAATAAGCAACCACCCGACATTGCCCGTCGGTACGAATCGAGAGTACGTATGGCGGGATAATGAACACCATTCGCGAGATTTTGGAGACCCCTGTCGAGGAAGCGGGCGATGTGCTGGTTGCCGGGGCGGGAAGCGCGGGGGTCGCAGCCGCAATCGCGGCCGCAAGGGCTGGGGCGAAGGTGACGCTGGTCGATCCGGCGGGATTCCCTGGAGGAACGTTGGTCAGTGGAATTCCCATAGGAGGATCTTTCGACGGAAAGAGGCAGGTGGTCAGGGGAATCCTTCAGGAAATGATTGATCGCCTCACTGCACGGGGCGGGTGCGACGACGATCCATCCCGTACGACTTGGGTGAATGTCGATGTCGAGAAATTAAAGATCATTATTCTCGAAATGCTGGAAGAGGCCGGAGTTCATTTGCGCCTTCATACCCTGCTGGTGAGCGCCGTCGTCTCAGGTGGGAAACTGGAAGCCGCCGTCGTGGAAGGGAAGGCCGGCCGTCGCGCACTACGGACGGCCCGGTTCATTGATGCGACGGGAGACGCCGATCTCGCCAGCTACGCCGGAGCCAAAGTCGTGAAAGGCCGCGGGCGCGATGGCTTGATGCAACCCATGACCATGATGTTTGCCGTCGCAAATATCGACCTCAAGCGATTCGAGGTCTGGGGAGGATACACCCGACTGGAAAAGCTCTGGACGGAAGTTTCCAGCGCGGAGAATTTCAGGAACCCCCGGCGGGACGGACTTAGCTACATGTGGGGCGCGTCGTGTCGGGTTGGAGAGAAGGCCTTCAACGTCACGCGAGTCCTGCACAGTGACGGGGCGGATGCCAAGTCTCTCTCCAATGCCGAGGTGGAAGGACGCCTCCAGGCATGGGAGTTCATGGAAAAATTTCTGCGTCCACACGTTGCGGGGTTCGAGAAGGCATACATTTCATGGACTTCGGCAAAGATCGGCGTACGAGAAACCCGGAGAATCGTAGGCGAGTACGTCCTGACCAGAGACGACATCTGGAATTTTGTTAAGTTCCCGGACGCGATTAACTGTGGTTCTTATCCCATAGACATTCACAGTCCGACCGATCATACGACAGAGTATCCGACAGACCATTTTTACGGTGGCAAGTACTGGACGATTCCCTACCGTTGCCTTGTGCCTGTGGGAGTCGAAAATTTGCTTGTCGCGGGGCGCTGCCTAAGCGCTACGCATGAGGCCCTCTCGGCAGTTCGTGTGATGGCCAATACAATCGGCATGGGAGAAGCGGCAGGTTATGCTTCGGCCTTGAGTCTCAAGGAGGGGGTCTCCCCGCGTCACCTCGATCCGGAGATCGTTCGGCAAATGTTGTTAAAACATGGCGGGTGGTTAGGCGAGCTTGAAACGGCAACTCCGGATCAGGAAACTCTTCTTCCGTGCAAATAGGTCGAGAGCCTTTGCAAGGGTCGTCGGCTCCCCTTGGGAAAGTGCAATCTGGTCTTGATCTGAATGGTCCCTGGCGCTTTGCCTCTACGGCAGATCCTTCAGCATACGGCCTCTCAGAAACGGAACTTCAGAAGACTGGCCTGAAGTTTTTTCCGTGCCAAGTTCCCGGCTGCTTGGAAACCGACATGGAAAGCTGCGGGTTACTGAAAGACCTGTTTGTCGGCAGGAACATTCTCGAAGTTCAGCGTTTGGAACATTTGCACGTGTTCTACGTGCGCGAATTCCCGGTGGACGAGTGGCCGGAGGAAACGGAGCCGTGGCTGATTTTCGAGGGGGTGGATTGCTTCGCCGACGTTTATTTGAACGGAGCGAAATTGGGATCGTGTGACAATATGCTGATCGCGCATGAATTTTTTGTCGGGAACGTCCTGAAAGCCCGGAATGAGCTTCTGGTCCATATCCGGCCCGCGGTCGAAGAAGCGAAAAAGGCCGCCTATCCCCTGGGACTCCGGGCGCAGGGGTGGACTTATGAATCCCTTCACGTTCGCAAGGCTCCGCACATGTATGGATGGGACATCATGCCGCGCGCGGTGTCGACGGGCCTGTGGCGGCCCGTGAGGGTGGATTTCCGGCCGGTGGAACGCCTGGAGGCGTGTCATCTGGATACGGCGATTCTGGCGCCGGACCATGCGCACGCGGAGTTGATGCTGTATTACGAAGCGCGCCTGCAACCGGGAAACGAGGCCGATTACGAAATTGCCGTGGAGGGACGCTGCGGGGCGTCGGAATTTTCCGGTTCACAGAAGATGGCTTTTCCCGCCGGGCGTCTGCGCATCAAGCTTTCCAACCCGCAACTCTGGTGGCCGCGAGGTTCCGGCGATGCCTGTCTTTACGAGGTGGAAGTCCGGCTGCTGAAAAATGGAATCCCGATTGACATGCGCCGCTTTCGGCACGGCATCCGGCAGGTCGAACTCGTTCGCACCAGCGTCACCGACGAAAACGGGAGCGGGGAATTCGTCTTCCGCGTGAATGGAGAGAAAGTGTTCATCAAGGGAACGAATTGGGTGCCGGTGGATGCCTTTCACTGGCGGGACCGGCAACGCCTTCCGCAGATCGTGCCGATGCTGGAGGAGCTGCATTGCAACATGATCCGGTGCTGGGGCGGCAATATTTATGAGGACGATTTCCTTTTCGACTGGTGCGACGAGCACGGAATCATGGTCTGGCAGGATTTCGCGATGGCGTGCGCCTTGTATCCGCAGGACGAATCCTTTCAGACAAAACTGGCGAGGGAAGTGCGGCAAGTCGTCCGCCGTCTGCGGCAACACGCCTGCCTTGTGCTCTGGGCGGGGGACAACGAGTGCGACGAAGCGCATTTTTGGCTTCAGGCTGGCGATCCCAACCGAAACGTGCTGACACGGCAAGTGATCCCGACCGTACTTAAGGAGGAAGACCCCGGGCGGCCTTATTTGCCGAGTTCGCCCTACATCGATGAGACGGCCTTCCGCCAGGGCGGGACGCAATTTCCCCCGGAAAACCACCTTTGGGGGCCTCGTGGATATTTCAAAGACGACTTCTACACGAAAGCGGTGTGCCATTTCTCCAGTGAAATCGGCTATCACGGCTGTCCGTCCGTCGAGTCGCTACGAAGGTTTTTGTCGCCCGATAAAATCTGGCCTCCGCAGAACAACGACGAGTGGGTTCTGCATTCGACAAACCCTCGTCTCGACACGTCGATTTTCTCGCCGCCCGATTACAGGGTGAATCTCATGCTCAACCAGGTGAAGGCATTGTTCGGCACAGTCCCGGAAACACTAGAGGATTTCGTTTTCGCCAGCCAGGCCACCCAAGCCGAGGCGAAGAAGTTTTTCATCGAACGCTTCCGAAGCGCGAAATGGCGGCGGACGGGCATTCTCTGGTGGAACCTCATGGACGGCTGGCCGCAGTTTTCGGATGCGGTGGTGGACTATTATTTCAACAGGAAGCTGGCTTACGAATTCATCCGGCGCAGCCAGCAGGACGTGTGCGTCATGCTGCGGGAACCGGAGGGCGACAGCCAGCAGATTGTCGCCGTGAACGATCTCCGGCGCGAAGCGTCCATCCGGATTGCCATCCGGGATGTGGCGGCGGACCGGGAGGTCTTTTCCGGGGAATACGACCTCTCCGCCAACTGCGCCGAGGTCGTCGGCTCCCTCCCCTTCGACCCGAATCGGCAAATGCTGTATCGGATCGCGTGGAACTCCGAAGAAACCATCGGCCTCAATCACTACCTGGCGGGCCTGCCACCCTTTGACCTTTCGCATTATCGCCGATGGCTCAACGAAGCAATGCCCGAAAGCCCGGCCCGGTCATATCGGAGCAGCTTAAGTTCATGAATGCTCATATTCGGCGATTGATCGACCGTTATCCGGTGCTAAAAAGTTGTGCGGTTCCCATCCATGAGGCACTGGAGCTTCTGGAAGGCTCATTCGTCGCGGGTGGAAAACTTCTCCTGTGCGGAAATGGCGGAAGCGCTTCCGATTGCGAGCATATCGCCGGAGAATTGATGAAGTCCTTTTTGATCCCGCGGCCAATCTCCGGCGAATGCCGCAAGGCGTTAGAACGAGACGGCGAAACCGGGCGAATTGTGGCAGAACATTTGCAGGGCGGTCTGCCCTGCGTGGCGCTGACTGGCCATCCGGCTCTCAACATGGCGATTTCCAACGACATTCGGGGCGACATGGCTTTCGCCCAGCAGACCCACGCGCTGGGCCGTCCGGGCGACACGCTTTGGGGCATCAGCACGTCTGGCAACTCCGCGAATGTGCTTCATGCCTTCCATGTCGCGCGTGCACGGGAGATCCACACTCTCGCGCTCACTGGGGAAAGCGGGGGAAAGCTCAAGGGCTTGGCCAGCGTGGCGATTCAGGTTCCCGCGTCAACCGTGGTGGAAATTCAGGAACTGCACCTGCCGGTTTATCATACCCTGTGTGCCGCGCTGGAGGAACGCTTCTTCGGACGATGAAGGACGGGCTTCTTCTGGGCATTGACATCGGCGGCACAAAAACAGCCGTGATTCAGGGCACCGCAACCGGCGAAGTATTGGACCGCCACGAATGGCCATCCCGTGCGGAACGCGGCCCGCACGCCATGCTGGCCGAAATCGTTGCGGCAGCCCGGAAATTTTCCTACAGCGCGGTCGGTGTTTCCATCGGCGGACCACTAAACAGCCCCGAAGGGATCATCTATTCGCCTCCCAATCTCCCTGGATGGGATGCCTTTCCATTGAAAGCTTTCCTGCAACGTGAATTGGACACGCCGGTCAATGTCGAGCACGACGCGGCGGCCTGCGCCTATGCGGAATATCTCTGGGGAGCAGGGCGCAATGCGCACAACCTCGCCTATCTGACCTGCGGCACCGGATTCGGGTCCGGCTTTGTGTTTGGCGGGAAAATCCATCGCGGAGCGCGGGGCGGAAGCTGCGAAGCCGGACACATCGGCCTGCGTCCGGATGGCCCAATCGCTTTCGGCAAGCGCGGCAGCGCGGAAAGCTATTGCTCGGGAACAGCGCTCGGGCTGCTGGCGGCCTGGAAATTTCCTGACCGCTGGCCACATCCCCCTCAAGGACGGGAGCTTTCAGACCTTGCGGCGAGCGGCGACGCCGATGCCCTGAACATCATTCTCATTAACGCTTCCGCCGTCGGGGAAATAGCAGCCATTCTGGCCGATGCGGTCGGCTTGGATTGTATTCTGCTCGGAAGTCTCGCTTTTTACTTGGGTGCTCCCTGGCTTGACGAGGTTCGCCGCAGTTTTGAAGCCCACGCACTTCCACCCATTGCAAATGGCTGCCGCATAGAACCTGCCGGACTCGGAAAACGATTGCAGGACTGCTCTGCCTTGGCGGCGGCATTGTGTGAAATCCGATGGGGCACCTTGGAAGACAAATTGTGTCTTTCCGAAGATGCTCAAAATAACGTGCCTTAATGAAACGTAGCGCCATCAACCATTTAATTCGTTCCGCTCAAGAGTGTTTCGCGGCCCACCACTGGGCTTTGCCATCCAATGCCCGATGGGATCTTACCGATTTCGGATTGGGTGATTGGAAAAAGTATGGACTCGTACTGGTGAATCTCGCCGAAGAACCAGAGTATTGCGAGAAGCTCATGTATGCGCAGCAGGGTATGACAACGCCATCCCATGCGCATAAAAAGAAAAAGGAAGACATCATCTGCCGCTGGGGAAAATTAGCCATCAAGGTCTGGGCAAAACATCCTGCTCAAGCGGGAAATGGCCTGGTCATCATTCCGGTAAACCATGAACCGATAGAGTTTAACTCGGGTGCGATCATCGAACTCGAAGCCGGTTCTCGCGTTACCTTGATGTCGGGGGTCTATCATGAATTTTACCCTCTTTCCGAAGAGTGTATCATAGGAGAAGTTTCGACGGCCAACGATGATTTAAACGACAACTTTTTCGTGAATCCAGACATCGGACGTTATCCGGGAATCGAAGAGGATGAACCCTTGCTGGTGCGACTCGTCAGCGAAAGGTGACGAGTTTTCGGCCACTTTGATTTCAAACGGCAGGCGATCTCCGGCCTCGCGTTGGTCCATCGTGGCTGCGACTGATCATGGTATACTCGCCGGTCTGGAGGTAGAAATACGTTCCCATACTTGGATCAAGTGTGAATAGCCCTAAGAAGGCGGGGTTGGGAGTTCGTTCGACCCTGCTTTTCCGATGGGGCAGCGGTTCCATTTCGCGTCGTGGCTTTGTCATGAGGCGGTAATCTTGGATTGTATTCTGCTCGGAAGTCTCTCTTTTGCTTGCGTCCTTCCTGGCTTGACGAGGTTCGCCGCCTCTTTGAGGCCCACGCACTTCCATCCATTGCAAATGGCCGTCGTATAAAACTCGCTGGACTCGGAAGACGATACAGGACTGCTCTGCCTTGGCGGCAGGAATTGAGAGCATTGCTTCGAGTCCGCTTCTATGTTCCTACGTTGAGGGCGAGGTGACTATTTTTCGCCGAAACCGTCAAATTTCCACCAGGCATTTGACGGGCTTTCATCGCGCACAGGACGGCATCGCCGATGAATTTTTGCACAACGCCTTTCATCGGACGAGCGCCGAGCGTCTTGTGAACGCCATGCCGCACGAGAAATTCAATGGCAGGTTCGGAAGCGGTGAGTTCTATGCCTTGTGCCCGGAGCCGGGCTAGCTCCTCGGATATGACAAGCTGGCCGATTTCCCGTTGAATGTCCGGGGAAAGTGGCTTGAAGACAATTTTTTCGCTGAATCGGCCAATGAGTTCGGGTCGAAAAACTTGATGAAGCTCTGCCAGGACTGCCCTTTCCAGCGTAGCAAAGGGGAGTCGGGTCGGACGCAAAAGCTGCTGCGAACCGATGTTGCTGGTGCAAACGATGTAGAAGCCGGAAAGGTCGTAGGTGCGATGGTCGGACAGGGTGATTCGGGCAGCGTCCAGCATTTGTAAAAAGAGATCCCATATGAAGCGGTGGGCTTTTTCCACTTCGTCAAAAAGCAGGACGCCTTGCCTGTGGCCGGAAAGGATTTTGCCCAGGCGTCCGGGATTGCCGGATTCGTCGCCCATGAACAGCTTCACGGCGTCCATGTGGAGAAATTCGGACATATCGAACCGGAAAAATGCTTCGTCTCCGAACAGGTAGCGGGAGAATTCTCGCGTCAATTCGGTTTTGCCTACGCCGGTCGGCCCGAGAAAGAGCATCGACCCGAGCGGTTTGTCGGGTGGTTGCAATCCAAGCTGGCCACGCTCCAAGACGGAACAAACGCGGGTGATGACATGATCTTGTCCTTTGATCTTGGAGGATAGGTAGGGTTGCAGGCCGTTGAGTTTTTCAATGAGAAATGCGTTCATGATTGAGAGGTGAAGGTTTGGCCTTGAACCACTGGCGCAAGGCGTAGTCGGGTCGGGAGGAAAGGAACCATTGAGGAAATGTTCCATCTGGATTGATGGGAGGAATCAGCCGCTTGCGGAACGGCTTTTCGCAGTGGCGAATGATCGCCGTGAACTTGGATAGCTTGCGGAGCTGGTAGGACTCGAAGAACGGTTTAATCTTCTTCTGGTAGTTGTAGGATTTCTTACCTCCGCTCCACCCCCACGATTTTTCCACGATCTCGCGTTCCCCGATATTTTTCGACGCGATGACAGCGGAGTCCTGATTCGCGACGGTGAAAATCAACTCGTTGCTCAGATTGAGCATCAGAACGTCGGCGTAGCGTTTATCGAGGGCACCATGAATGGACGTGTAGGCTTGAGTCGCGAGGACGATGGTTGCGCGAGCCTCGCGAATCACCCCCGCCGCCCGGTGATCGGCGAAAGCCGATTCAGCCCCGGTAATGATCTCCTGGCCTTCGTCGGCAAAAAGCACGATGAGGTTGTCTTTTTCTCGTTCCTGGGCGGATTTGTCGAACCGGCTCAAGGCATGGAAATAATACGAAAGCTTCAGGATCGTGTTGATGTAGAGCCGTTCGCTCTGAAACTTTTGCGGCATCGCAATACAGACGATCTTCCCGTGGTCGATTTCCGAAACGGAGAAGGTCGGTTCTTCCGCGCAAAACACCTCGGCAATTTCGGGATCGAGAAAGAATTCCAGATACGTGCTCAGGGTGCCTTGCACACCGCCAAACTGTTCGGGGGGTTGCTCAAGGTAGCTGCGAAATGCCGCCAGCAATTCACGTGAACGCTGGTCTCCCCGATTCGTCAGCTCCTCGATGACATACTGAGCATCTTCCTTGTTGAGAAGCATGCGATGAATATTGGGAATCGTCACGAAGGCTTCGATGTGCCGCAAAATTTCAAACGCCGTCTGAATCGCGAGTTGGGCTTTCGTCGGAAAAAACGGATTTCCTCCGCGCCCACCCGTCAGCGAAACCGCCGTATCCACGATCACCTTGGCGTAAGTGGAAGCCGGCACATGGGGATTGCCGGTGAGATTGATCGTGTGTGGCGGACGCCACAGCATATCTTTTCCTAGGGGCCGGGTTTGCAGGAGAATGAGATCATCATTCCGCCCGAAGTGTGCGGCCATTTTGACCAGGATTTCCCAATAAAGTCCTTTCTGGTCGAGGCAGATTCCGCCCCAATTCTTCACGCTTTGAAAAATTTGAAACGTAATCGCGTTGATCGCGCTTTGAGTCTTTCCGCTGCCGGTTCGACCAGTGATGAGCCAGCCGCGCACAAAATCCTCCATCGTCCATGACAGGTCCCCGAGTCGCAGCACGATTTTTCCGGAATGATCCGGAGCCAATATCGTCCACGCGGCAAAACCCGCGCATAGTCCTATCACAGCCCACGAAGCAGGAGGCGCGAGGAGGAAATAGGCGGTCAGTGTGCCTCCGAGACAGAGCAAGCAAAGGATACCATCAAGGAATTTCATGGGGTGATTTGGGGTTCAGAATGGAAAGGAGAAAATCGAACAAGCGTCGCTCGGGGTCAGGAACACTCTGCGTGTAGGATTTGAAATTGACGGTCGTGGTTGCGGAACCGTCCTCGTAGGTTTGATGCGAAGCTCCGTCCACAGTTCCGGGACGGAAGATGAAATTTTCACAAAGAACGAATTCCGAGTTGCTGGTTCTGGTGGCGATGGGCGTGTGTGAGGGAGCTGTGATGGCCATACGAATGGAAGCCGTGCATTTTGGTGTAGCGTTTATGAGCGGCGCGGTAGTTGCGCTTGATCTTGAAAAGCAGGTTTTGCATTTCGCGCAGCGATCTGCGGTCGGCGGCGGCCGCGAGTTTTTCCACGGCGCGAGTGATCTTTGGTTTGCGCTGGCGGAAGAGCCGAGAAACGAAATTCAGATTGCGTTGAGCCGTGAGGATCTGCCGTTTGGCGGCGATGGCAGCTTCGAGATTCAGAATGCTCTGATAGGACTGCTGCAACCGAATGGCTTCGGCGGTCTGCGTGCTGCGGAGTGCATTGAGGTGAGCCGTCTTGAGGCGGGGCGCGAGGGTGATCTTATCGGAATCGATACGTTGGCTCATCGCCCGCGCCGTCGTTTCCGGCGATTGAAGGATGGTTTCCCAGCGTTGGTTTTCCCGCTCAAACCACGCTCGCAGCATGTCCATCTGCTTTTTGTGTCGTGAAGTCTTGGAGCGGGAAGTGCTGCATCCGACATAGGAGCCTTTGGCGGTGCGCGGACAGAGCGCGAGATGGGCGTGGAGGTTGCCGGTGTCGTGGTGAAGCCCGTAGGCGAATCCAATGGAATCGCTGGGATGAAAAGTTTCGGCAAATTTTCGCATCACCTTCTTCAAGCTGGAGTGCAAAACGTGATCGGGATTTATTCCCGCATTCACCAGCGCATCGTGCTGTTCCTTGGACATGGAAAAGATCAGCCGATGCGCAATGGTCGGGCGTTTCGCAAGCGAAGGAAATTTGTCCAGGTGGTGCTGCCAGGATTCGGTAATGCGGCGTTTGCGCTCCGCGTTGGAAAGTTGGGTAGGCGCCGTGCTGGAGCCGTCAGGATTACGGCGAATTTCGTGATGCAAAAACCCGCCTGCGTGAACCTGTCCGAGTTCTTCCTTGGAAGCGTAGTCCGTGAAACCTTTGAGCTTTTTGCCGACTTGTTCCTCCAGCCCCTTGCGTTCCCGCAAGGAAACTTTCCGGTTGGAAGTTTCGTCCAGATATTCCAAGTCCAGCCGCCCGCGAGCGGTGGATTTACGCGCGAAAATTTGCCCGTTTTTCACGTCAGGGAATCGATGGCTTCCAGCGTCCGATCGATTTGGGCCGCCATGCGTTCGATGACAGCGGGATCGATGACATCCTTGGCGGAAACGGAATAGATGATGGCTTCAAAGGTCGCGGTTTTGGTTCTGAAACCGAGTTGCCGACGTATCGCCGCGAAGCGGGCATGAGCTTCGGGACTGATATCGAGGTCGAAACGGACGGTTCCGGCTTTTTGGTGACGTGGCATACGCTTGGGGTGGGAGTGGGTTACGTGTGTTTGGAGAAAGTGGAATCCTTCCGCAGCGAGCCTGACTCGCGCAGGAACAGCGGGAAAATGAGCGTGAGCGGCCCGCTTCGCACTTTCCCCCGGGGAAAGTGCATATCCCGTCGGTCGTCCGGAACGGGGAAAACGACCGCGAGAGTCAGAAACTTCGCTTGGTCGAGGAAGTATTGATAGGAGGCCCGGAAGCCATTTCCGAGGACTCCGGTTGAGAAGTCGAACGAGGTCCAGCCGCCGATTCGTTCCGCCCGGAGCCGGAGCCTTTGGCACGGCGAGGACGGATGGAATGGGCGGGCTAAATCCACCGGGTTGGAGAGTGTGCGTTGATTGAAGGACGCCTTCGAGGGCAGCGGGGCGAGAGGTCGAAGGCCCAGCGAACCGGGTAGGCGGCCTTCAATGAACGCGGAAAACGCCGGAATGCGCCGTGAACAGCCAGGCTGGCATGAATGATGTCGGGCGATTGAACTGGAGAGCCTGAAAGCCCGTTGCGCAGGTGTGACGATGGATTGTCCAGCCGCGTGGTCGGGGTGCTCGATCCGGTTCATAGGCCAGACCATAGAGGTAAACTTCCACCTCCCTGCCCCGAGTTCGGGGCAACTTTATCGATTACAGAACTCCCGCTTCCCGAAAGCTGAAATAGGGTTGGCGGCCCGTCTCGGGCGTTCCTACGACGACATGGTCAGACAGTTGAATGCCGATGATTTCAGCGGCTTCGGCAATTCGCTTGGTCATTCGGTGGTCGGCCTGGCTCGGAGCCGGGTCGCCCGAGGGATGGTTGTGCATGAGCACGATGGCATAAGCCCCGGCCAGAATCGCCGCCCGAAAAATCTCGCGGGGATGGGCCACCGCTTCGTTCAGGCTGCCCACGCTCACGACATGATAGCCAATCAGACGCAGCTTGGTATTGAGGAACACCGCCACAAGGTGTTCCTTCTCCGGCTCGTGGCAAGGGTCGTCCGCAACGACCTCATTCCAAAAACGGAAGGCGGATTCGGGGCAATCAAGCGCCCGCTGAACGGCTCCGTATTGGTTCAGGGTGGCTTCGCCCACACGGTTCAAAACGACTCGGAGAGGAAGGTTTTGCTTCGGAAAGGAATTGCTCATGCGATTTTTTTCCAGAAGCGAAACGACACATCGTGGAGCTGCCCGGATGCCCGGAGCAGTCAAGGCCGGAGCGATAGCGGAGTGGAAAACGGAATAAAAAGCGCAGCGGTTTATGCCGGATTTCCAGAGAGCCTTGACGGCAGAGTCCGCGCAGCGGATCGAGACGAGCCCTTACGGCGAGCGAGAGGCGAAGGGTGGATCGCACCGCGCCCGGAGCCTGCGAAGGACGAGCGCGGGTGGAATTTACAGAACGAATGCGGTCTCGCGCGATGTAGCCTTTTCAGGTCACTAGATTCTGATTCCGTTCCCCTGAGCCTGCCTGCAAGGTTCCTCGTGGACTACGGCAACGGCATTGCCGCGACGTTGGAGCGGCCCGCGAGGTGTGGTAATTCCGCTGCGGGTGGTCGGCACTTCGTCAATTTTCTGTGATTCAGAGACCGGTTGGACGGTGTGATCGAGATCCTTGATTTCGCTGGGTTCGATATCCGAATCAATAGACTGTTCCCCGTTTATCGGTGTCTCGGCATCGGCCTGTCCGTCCACTTGGGCACTGGCCTGATTCTTCTCAATATCCAAGGCGGCGACAATCTCCTGCTGGCGTTTCTCCGCTGCTTCCAGCTTTTCCAGATGCTCGAAGGGCAGTTCGCTTTGGGCCTGTAATTCCTGAATCCGTGCCATTAGCCGTTCGGCGTTTTCCGTGGATTCGGTGAGCTGTGTATCAAAATCACCGAGCGAGTGTTCCAGCGAGGTGATGGTACCTTGCGGGCTTTCGCTGACCGTGGCTCCATAGGTGTTCTGGCCGTGGATGCGAAGTTCCACCCGAGATTCGAGACGATGGAGCGAGATTGGAAACCCGGCGATTGAGCCGATCTGGCGCGTTTCCTGCATCGGCTTGAGGGCAGCCCCGATGAAAACCAGCTTGCGGCCGGCCTCGACGCGCTCGCCGAAATGTTGGCCGTCGATCTTCATGGAAAACGCATCGCCCTTGGTTGGCGTGCGGGTGGCTAGGTCTTGCCGGAGCTTGGCGGCGAAATTTTCTTCACCTTTGAGCATGTCATTGGCCTGTTTGATCCGCAGTCGAATGGAGTATTGGCTGTCCTGATGCTGGCGGTGCAGCCGGTTGAGGCGGATCACCTCGGCGTCGATCTGGGCCTTTTCAATGACCATCGGATTGCCGGAAGCGATGGCCTTGACCTCGGCATAACTGAGGGCCGTGGCATCAACGTCTTCGGCTTTTCGCATGGTGGCGTCCCCGGTCATCACCTGCGAAATGAACCGGGCCTTGGTTTCCAAGGTCTGCCACATATAGGCGTCAAAGCTGCCCTCCGTGACATAACGGAAGATGCTGACAAACTCGTTGGTGTTCCCTTGCCGGAGGATGCGGCCCTCCCGTTGTTCGATGTCGGAAGGACGCCACGGCGCATCCAGATGATGCAGGGCGATAAGGCGCTGCTGGACGTTGGTGCCTTCGCCCATCTTGAGCGTGCTTCCCAAGAGAACACGCACCTCGCCCTCGCGCACCGCCTTGAACAAGGCGGTTTTTGCCACGTCGGTATCGTGATCTTGAATAAAAGCGATTTCCTTTTCAGGGACACCTCGGGCCACCAGCTTGCCACGGATGTCGTCATAGATGGAAAACTCCCTCTGCCCCGGCTTCGGCGTGGAAAGGTCGCAAAAGACGAGCTGGGCGGATTTCCCCGGCGCGGAATCCCGCCAAATCCGATGAATTTTCTCGATGGCAAGATTCACCTTGGAATCGGGAGCGTCCGGCGCGGCGGGTGCCATCAAGCGGAAGTCCAGGGCGGCCAGCCGACCCTCGGACGTGATCTTGAGCATATTGTCAATCTTGGGGTCGATGGAGCCGCCTTTGATTTTTTCGGCTCGCTTGACCAGCGTTTCCACGAATTTCTTGAGGCGTGGACTGCACGGTGCGCTGACCGTGATGGCGTGCCCGGTTTCCAGTTTGGGAATCGGCAATTTGAGCATGTCCGCCGTCTGCACGTCGGCGGTCTGGCGGAACTGCTGCATGAGTTCCGGCACGTTGACGAACCGGGCGAAGCGGTTTTGCAGGCGATACCCGGCTCCATCGGGACTGAGTTCCATCGCGGTAACGGTCTCCCCAAAGGTTCCCGCCCATGAGTCGAAATGCGTAAGACCGAGGCGGCGAAGCGAGGCCATTTGCAGGTAACGCTGCATGGTGAACATCTCGGCCATCGTGTTGGAAATGGGTGTTCCGGTGGCGAAGACTACTCCACCACCACCATTGCGTTGCTGGATGTGTCCGACTTTCAGAAACAGGTCGAACGCCCGCTCCGATGCTGTCTGCGGCAGACCGGCAACACTGGTCATTTTCGTGACGTAGAACAGATTTTTGAACTTGTGGGCCTCGTCCACAAACAGGCGGTCCACGCCCAACTCCTCGAAGGTGAGAGTCTGGTCTTTCTTGTCCTCGGCTGACAGGGCATCCAGCTTGAATTGAAGCCGTTTCCGCACGCGCTCCAGTTCCTTGACGAGCCTCGTCCCGCGTGACTCGGATTTTTGTTCGCGGATCGCGTCCTCGATTTCGTCGATCTGCGCCGTGATAAACTCCTCGCGGGCGCTTGTGGAAAGCGGGATTCTTTCAAAGCTGGAATGGGTGACAATGACGGCATCCCAATTCCCGGTGGCGATGCGGCTAAAAAGTTGGGCGCGGCGGTCCTTCGCAAAGTCGTCCTTGCCTGCGGCGAGGATGGTGGCGTTGGGGTAAAGGGTCAGCAACTCGGTCGAGAACTGCGTGAGCATGTGATTGGGCACGGCAAACATGGGTTTGCGGGCCAGTCCGAGCCGCTTCATTTCGATGGCGGCAGCCACCATCGTATAGGTCTTGCCCGCGCCAACGGCATGGGCCAGAAGCGTATTTTTGCTTTGAATGATGCGCCACACGGCATCTTTTTGGTGAGGGCGCAGCGAGACTTGGCGGCTGCTGGCGGGCAGCGTCAGGTGCGTTCCATTGAAAACCCGGAGCCGTTCGGAATTGAATTGGTCGTTGTAGAGGCGGCAGAGCCGCTCCCGGCGTTCGTCATCCGCCCACAACCATGTCTTGAACCGTTCCTTGATCTTTTCCTGCTTGTCGCGGGCGCCTTCGGTTTCGGTCGCGTTAATGATGCGGTTCAGGGTTACGGGGTCGGCATCATAAACGGTGGGCGTTTTGAGATTCAGCGCATCCGCGATGAGGTCGATCGCGGAATACCGCGTCGTGCCCCATTCGGTCGTATTGGCAACCGAGCTTTTCGCCTCCGGGCTGGGGTCAAAAAACCATGCGCCGACTTGGGGCGAGTGAGTAATTTCGACGGTTTCGCCACCAAGTAGCGACGAAACAAAATCCTCCACGTCCGTATCCGGCACCCACGACGCGCCCAAGCGGGCTTCGATCTGCGAGGGCAGCAAGTCCTCGGGCTGCACGGCCTGCAATGCCTCCACGTTCTCCCGAAACCGGGGATCGGTTTCCGCCGCCCGTTGCGCCACCGCGAGCTTTTCGCGCACGTTCCCCGATAAGTAATTGTCTTCGGTCTCCCAACAGTTGGTTTCGGGGTCGAGGTAAATCAGCCCCTTGAGTTCGGGCACGAGGCCGGGAACATCCTTGTCGAGCAAGGCGGCCATGTGTTCCAAGTCCACGGCACCGCGCTCATTCAGGGCCACAACCAAGGCATCCTTGGCCGTTTCGGCTTTATAGACAGGCGCGGAGGAATGAATGGTGCGCTCATGGAAAATGGCGGTCTTGGTCGCCCGCTTGGTATCGTGACGGTAGTTTTCCAGCGAGCACAGGAGCGGATAATCCGGGTCACTTCGGAACGCGCGACGATTGGCGTGCGTGTTAATCGGGCCGAAGCGGGAGACAAACTGGTCGTATCGGAGATTGAGTTGCTGGCGAGCCTCCAAGATGGCGGCTTCGCCACTCTCTTCGAGTTGGGTGCGGAGCACCTCGCGAGCGGTGTCGCGAACATGAATCATGCCGCGAATCCGGCGCGTGGTTTCGGCGGGTAAGCCGCTGGAAAGAACCAGCGTGGAACCTTTGCGGACGGCAACCTGTCCATCATGAAGAGTGAACGCGCCTTCTTTTACGCCCTCTGGAACGGGGATCTCTGGTGCGTCGGCCTGGCTGACGGCCTCGCGCTCGGATTGCCGGTAAACAGCGGCAGGCAAATGGATGATGGCCTCTGACAAGGCAGCATCGAGCGAACGGCCATCGGGAACCAAGGCCGGTTCTCCGTCGGAATACATTGTCCCTTCCAGCGCCATCCGCCCGCACATCATGGCGGGACGCTCGGCAAAATAGCGATTGATGCGGAGAGTCTCGCCATCGGCGTTCTGGTGCTCCGCCAGTTCGCGCCAGTCATGCCCGCACGGCGATTCGCCTTCGTGCAGCCGCCGTAGGAAAATCATGTCGGTCGTGACTTCCGTATTGGCATTCGCCTTGAACGCGGTGTTGGGCAAACGAATGGCTCCCAAGAACTCCGCCCGTTCATGGAGGTATTCGCGCAGGCGGGCGTCCTGCTTGTCCATCGTGCCCATCGAAGTGATGAAGGCCACCATTCCTCCGGGCCGCGCCTTTTGCAGAGCCTTGGCAAAGAAATAATCGTGAATGAGGAAGTTGTGCCGGTTGAACTCCGGGTCAAACACCTTGTATTGGCCAAACGGAACATTGGATATAACGAGGTCAAAACCATCGTTGGACAATTTGGACTGCTCGAATCCCTGCTGGCGGATTTTCGCGTCGGGGTAGAGCAAACGGGCAATGCCAGCCGTCAGCGGGTCGATTTCGATGCCGGTGAGGGCGGATCGTTCGCGCATCGCCTCCGGCATAAGGCCGAAGAAATGGCCGATGCCTGCGGAGGGTTCGAGCACCCTGCCGTGGGTGAAACCCAGCCGCTGCACCGCCTCATACATGGCGGAAACAACGGTCGGTGAAGTATAGTGGGCGTTGAGGGTAGTGGCCTGCGCGGAGCGATATTCCTCCGGGGTGAGTAATTCACGGAGCCGGGCGCGATCCGCCTGCCAATCCTTATCCTCGTGGGTGGCGAAAACCTGCGGTAGTCCGCCCCAGCCGACATAGCGCACCAAGGCTTGCTGTTCTTCGGGGGTGGCCTCGCGGCGTTCGGCCTCTACCGACCGCAGAATCTCAATCGCCCGGAAATTGGCGTGACACTTTTCCTTCAACGATCCGGCTCCCAACTGGTCGCCGGGTCCTATGCGATACCCTAACTCTCGTCCTCGGGTGGCAGAAGAATGTATCTCTCCCGCACCACTTCCCAAGCCTGATCGCTGGCCTGCTGTTTGGTCAAACCATCCGCTTCCAGCTTCGTCTCCAGTTCCAGCAATTCGTCGAGCGTCCGTTCCTGCGCCTCGTAGAGAGCTTCCTCCAGCTTCCCGGCTGCTTCCATTTCCGCCACCATCTTGGGTCGGAATTCCCTCCAATGACGTTCGGCCATCAGTCCGTAGGCGCTGATTGGATAGGTGGTTTTCGTCGTGCTCATGGTTTTGGAGAAAATCAAAGAAGTTGAGTTGTTCGGCCGCACTTGCTGCGGTTTTGGGTTTAGGTTTAATGATGGCCATTTTTCGGGTCAGGGCAAATGGGTTTCTGGAATCACTGCCTCATGGCCGCTGGCTTCTGGACATTTGCCGTCTGTCGAACCGAGGCCACCAAATCGGCGTTCCAGTCTTTACGTTGAGGACAGGCGGAAGAGAGTTTGAAGCCGGTCCAGTCGGTCGTGCTGTCCCATGCTTTCTGCCATCCGAACTCGCCGGCATCGTCGTTGTTCAGGGCCACGACGAAGCTCTGTTGTCGGTCGTAGGCTTGGAACATCATTTCTTCCGGCACGGATGAGCCGGAGCAACTGACAATGGCCAATGGGTCATTTCGTCCTGCAAAGAGCGTGTGATAGCTCATCGCCTCGATGGGCGATTCCACCGCCACGACGGTCTCGGCCTTGGCAAGATCACCCACCACAAACCACGCCGTGAGCTTATTGCCGAGACAGGGCCGGAAAGAAGATTCGTGGCGGGTATCCCGCAGGGTGGCCCCTTCAACTTTTCCGTGTTGGCTCCGGTGTAGGAAGACAATGCCGGGATTGGGTTGGTGGTTGTTGGCGTAGATCGAGCCGCGGTCGTGGAGTTCATCCACGAGGGCCGCGTCAATTTTGCGGGTTTCCACCAGATAGTCGCGAGCCACCGGCCAGTTGCCAGGGCTGGGCACGGCATATTGCGCCGCCAATTCCTCGAATGGCCTGCGCCGATCCTCGGGTTTCCTGCCGGGAGGAAAGGCTAACCCGGAACCAGTGGGACGAAAGCCCTCCGCGAGAATGTGGCAGGTGGTTTGGAAATCCCCGCCACACAAGTGCATTTGCAGGTCGATGGCTCCGGCCCCACCTACTCCGGTCTTGTTGTCGAACCACTTGCTGCCGGTGACGACAATGTTGTGCTGTTTGTTCCGGGCGCGAATGCTCGCGCCTTCCTTCGTCATTTTGAAACCGTGCCAGTGGAGAAGCTCCCCCAAGGGAATGCCTCGCACCTGGTCAGCGGCCTGTTGTATCGCCGCGCTCATTTTACCAACCGATGCTGTGGCAGAAGTCCGATACCAGTTCGTCCACGACAGCCTGCGGAGTGCCGGTTGTCGCGCCAAGCTGTTCGAGGGTGGCCGAACCAAGAAGATCAGCCCGCACGCAATACAGGACGACGGAGGCGCGGAGTCCTTTTTGCTCAACGGTATCTGCCTCGGCCACCCAGCCGAAAGTTCGGCTCAGAACTTCACAGATGCGTTGCAGGTGGTCTTCCGGTGTCGGAAGAGGTTCAAGGAAATCGACCGGATGGCGGCGGTCGGAGTGGCGGATGTCGTTTTCGGGTAGAACAGGGATTGTTTTCATCCCCGCCACGATGAGGCAAAAATTGTCGCGACTGTCCCCGAGTCCGGGGCAACTTTATCGCCTCAATCGCACGAGTTGCTTAACGAGTTCTGATCCTGCTTACAACTGGCCTCCAACTCCTGAAAAGCCAGCGTGATGTCGTTGGCATGGGTGGAGTAACGCTTCTTGCCTCGGATGGCTGTAGCCGTCCAACCTGCTTCGGCGTCGTGCATGGCCTCGATCCAACGAACTTCCCAGCCCGCTGCCTGCAACTTTTTTACAATGGTTTCCCAATACTTCGCCACACGTTGATTGACTGAGATTTTGCGGATACAAGCAACTCGGAAACCCTCCAGCGGTCCTTCTTCGGCTGAAATGCGTGGCTGTGCGTGAAGACAAATCGCATTCAGTTCCTACATCATTTTGCCGGTCGCGCATTCGCTCCGAATCAGATCGAGACCCTTCCGATAGGAAGTCACCTCAAACTCGGGAAAGCGACGCTTAAATTTCGCGGAATCGAAGAGGTTGTCCTGGCCGTATCGGGGCAGCAACTCACCGATTTCGCGGACTTGCTTGGAAAAGATTCCAGAGAGGTCGAGGACCCATTTGCTGATGACCGTGTAGGAAACCTTCTGGTCAAAACTCTCGCAGGCCATGGCGACAAACTCCTTGTAGGTGGGGCGATCGTCGCAGCAGGGCAGATGCCAGGTCTGCCCGAAGGTGTCAGGCGTATTCCCAAGGACCGCCAGTGCGCGGCTCGCGTCGGGAGTCCAGATGAGCGTTCTTCGCTTGTCGTCGCGTACCGGCACAAGAGGCTTTCGACCCTTCTTCAGTTTTTCGATGATCAGAGCGTTCGTGAAACTCTGTGTTTTTCCCGGTCCGTAGAACTCGGGAGCGCGACCGATGACCACGGGGATTTCTCCTCGTGCCATTTCGTCGAGCACCATGGAGGCCATCATGGAGCGAACCGTCCCCTTGCGTCCCAGCGGGGCAAAGGGTGTTGCCTCCGTCTGTAACCGGTCGTCCTGCGGGTACATGTAGGTATTGTCGAAATAGGCGAATTTGGCACCCTCTACCCGGCAGGCATCCAAGGCGTTTTTCAGCATCACGGGAAATTTGGTTTCCCATAGTTCTGTGTCCGGAGGCAGGCCAGCGGTGAAATAGACGACGCTGCTTCCCTTAATCCCTGCGGCGGTTTGCTGGGCATCGAGGAGGTCGGCGGATGCCAAGACATCCGTTTCGTTGACTTTATGCGGATGGCGGCTCACGAGGCGCAAATCGCTCGTGTAGTTGCGGCGCAATTCCCGCGCTAGTTCAGTGGCAATCTGGCCATTGGCCCCGAGTATCGTCTGCATTTCCATTCGCTTTTGAAGGTGCCTCTCGTGTATTCGGCTGTAGAGTAGCCTAGTTCAATCCCTACTTCTACGGCGAAAGCACCATGACCAAGCGCATTCTTCATGTCGTCAGTAATGTGGCCCACTATGAAGACCCATCACAGCCGACCGGCTTGTGGCTTTCGGAGCTGACCCACGCTTGGCACGTCTTCGCTGACAAGGGATTTGAACAGCACATTGTAAGCCCCAAGGGGGGTGCCTCGCCATTGGAGCCTCGTTCACTCAAGTGGCCGCTCGCGGACGCTTCCGTGAAAGCATGGCTGACTGATCCCTCCCGGCTCGCGTTGTTGTCGAGCACGGCCCGGCCCGAGGAAATCAGCCCGGCGAATTTCGACGCGATCTATTTTACCGGCGGGCACGCGGTCATGTGGGATTTTCCTGACGACACCGGATTGCAGAATCTCACCCGCAGCATCTATGAGCGGGGAGGAATTGTTTCGTCTGTTTGCCACGGCTATTGTGGCCTGTTGAACACCAAACTTTCGGATGGCTCACTTCTGGTCGCCGGGAGAAAGATCACCGGCTTTTCCTGGCGCGAGGAGGTGCTGGCCGGGGTGGCCGCAAAGATGCCCTACAACGCGGAGGAAGAGATGAAACGGCGAGGCGCACTTTACGAGAAGGCGTGGCTGCCGTTTGTCTCGAAAGTGGTGATCGATGGCCGACTTGTGACTGGCCAGAACCCCCAATCGGCCAAAGCAACTGCGAGGCAGGTGGCTGCCTTGCTGTAGCATGGTGGCAAGCCTGGTGTTGCGAGCAAGGAAAGTCTCAGATAGCAGTTCAGCATGTCCAAAGCAGAACTCGTAACATCAATTCAAAAGACTCTCGGAAAAGACACCACTGCTGCTCAGGCTGAACGCACGCTGAAAGCGGTCATTGACGGCATCAAAGCTGGCGTAAAAAAGACCAAGAGCGTCCAGTTGGTTGGCTTTGGAACCTTCAAGGTGGCCACTCGCAAGGCCCGTATCGGCGTAAATCCGAAGACTGGCGAAAAGATCAAGATCAAGGCCAGCAAGACCGTCAAATTCGTGGCGGGCAAAGCCTTCAAGGGAGTTCTTTAATTCCGTCAGCAGCAACTATCGAATTCCTCGTGCCCATTCATAAACCCTGGATGTGGCCATTGAAGCGATAACATCAAACAACGCGAGGTTACCGTCCACGATTCGAACATTTCGAGGCGCTGCATCCGTCAGCAATATTCGATTGTCGAAGTTCAGAAACGCATCCTCACTGATGCTTTCAAATTCGTATTTCGCCAAATGTTCCCGAATCTCCGCCCGAGTCGGATTGGTAGCATCAAGTGTGGGTTGGCTGACGCAGATGCGCGGCATCCGGAGTTTTCCTTCAGCAGGCAAAAGTCCTTCAAAGCGGGTTATATATCCCGTGAAGGAGTTTAGAAGCATCCATCTTCGCAGGTAGACAACCGGATCATCATTGATCGATCCATGAAAATGTTTTCCCGTTAAGTCGGGGTCATATGGCGAAAAAAAGGAGTAACAACCGAATGCGTCTCCGTGGGTGATCTTGAAGACCCGCTCGGGATCATCATCAACACGAACGACAAAATGTTCGTCGCCGCCAATGATGTAATCTGCTCCTTGAAGCCGAGAAATTAATGTGTGGCTTTCTGGCGAGGCGTCAAGGAGGGCTGTGAGAGCGTCAGCACGCCGCCGCCGAGATTCTTGCCAATGGAGCGATGGATCTCCGCCGTGAAACCTTTCCAACCACCGAACGACTTCTGCCAGTTGCCGGTTTTCGGGGCAGGAATCCTCAATGCCTTGCCAGTCGATTTCACCATCCATATGCCGGATGGAGTGATCGTTGCGGATGCGGGTTCCTCTTTGCTTCTAGCCACTAGAGCAATGAACCATTTTCATGCACGAAAATCAAGCTCGCCTTGGAGGCCGCAAACGGGCACAAAGGTCGCAGCGAAATAGACGTTTTGGGCGAACGAATGCTCGTGCATTTTGGATCACCCGAGGGTCATTGAGGTAACAGAGGGGTAACAAAAGGTAACAAAATTTCTGCCAAAACGGTCCCAAACTGCATTTTGGCATTTTTTACGCCGAGAGCCCGTACAGCTAGTATTTATCAGGGTTTGCGGGCGAAGTCGCCACTCGAATGAGTGGCGACCCTAACGGGATTCGAACCCGTGTTACCGCCGTGAAAGGGCGGTGTCCTAGGCCACTGGACGATAGGGTCGTGCGGGACGGGAGAAAATGGGGAAGATTTGGCGCGGAATCAAGAAATTTTATTTGAGATTTAGCACGTCGTTCGGAGAGCGGTGAGAGGGGCGCTTGGGCGTGACAGGACGTTGGGGTCGTGCATGATGCGCCGACATGCATCCGGTTTATTGGAAAATTTGCTGGCGGCTGATGCCCATCCTGGTGGGATGCTTCCTCGTCAACTACCTCGACCGGATCAATGTGAGCTTCGCGGCGCTGACGATGTCGGCGGACCTTGGCTTGAGCGACGCGGCGTATGGATTCGGGGCGGGGATATTTTTCCTCGGGTACTTTCTGTTCGAGGTGCCGAGCAACCTTGCTCTTTACATGGTCGGGCCGAGAATGTGGTTTGCGCGCATCGTTTTGAGCTGGGGCGTGGTGTCGGCGGCGACGGCGCTGGTGCGCGATCCGTGGCATTTTTATCTCGTTCGGTTTCTGCTTGGGGTGGCCGAGGCCGGATTCTTTCCGGGGGTCATGCTCTATATCACATGGTGGTTTCCCTCGGAACTGCGCGCGCGGATCGTGGGGGTGTTTCTTCTGGCTGTGCCGGTGGCCGGGATACTGGGAGGGCCGGTGTCTGGTTGGATACTGGAGCGGTTTGGGGAGTTCGGCGGGCTGCGTGGCTGGCAGTGGCTTTTTATCCTGGAGAGCGCTCCGTGCCTCCTTTTGACTGTGTGGGTCTGGACGAGTCTGCCCAATCGTCCTCGGGATGCGCGCTGGCTCTCGAGCCTGGAAAAGATGCTCGTCGAGAGCGCGATCTCGCTGGAGGACGAGGCGCGCGCCCGTCTCGGCGCGCCGGAGACGATCTGGGGAGCCTTTCGCAAGCCGATCGTCTGGAAGCTTTGCGCGACGTACTTTTGTTCAGCGATGGGGCTCTATGGTTTGTCGTTTTGGCTGCCGCAGATCATCCGGGAGTTCGGCGTGAAGGCGCCGCTTGAGATCGGATTGTACTCGATGATCCCGTGGGCGATCGCCGCTGTGGCGATGCTTTTGGTCGGGGCGAGTTCCGACAGGACAGGGGAGAGGAGATGGCATGCGATCCTTTCCGCGCTCGCGGCCGCGCTGGGTTTTGGCATCTGCCTGATGACCCGCAATCCGCTCCTCGACATGGCTGGGATTTCCATCGCGGCGGCGGGTGTGATGGCGATCGATGCGGTCCAGTGGGCCATGCCTGCGGCGGCTCTCAATGCCACGGCGGCGGCTGCGGGGGTCGCGCTGATCAATTCCTTCGGGAACCTGGGCGGTTTCTTCAGTCCGACGATCATCGGTTTTATCTCCCAGCGGACCGGGAGTCCAGAGATGGGGCAGGCGGTTACGATTGCCGCGATGGTGGTCGCGGCGGTTATCATTTTTGCCTTCCGCTCCCTGCAGCCTCCGAGGTTGTCGGGAAAAGAAGTGGCGTAGGGCGGGGCGGGGGGCGATAATCGCTCCTTCGATCATTTTGGCTGCAAGCATGAACCTACCTATCCGTCCCCGCCGCCTCCGTCGTACCGCTCCTCTCCGCCGCATGGTTCGCGAAACCGTGCTAACCCCGGAGTCGTTCATTTATCCGCTTTTCGTTCATGCCGGAGCGGATGCCATAGATATCGTCTCGATGCCCGGCGTCCGGCGACTGCCGGTAGGCTGTTTGCTGGAGGAGTGCGAGGCGGCCTGGGCGCTGGGGATTCCTGCCGTGGCGATTTTCCCGGCTATTGCTCCGGATTTGAAGGACGCACTGGGCTCACATAGCCTTGAGGCGGGAAATATTCTCTTCCAGGCGGTGAGGGAGGTGAAAAAGGCTCTTCCCGAGATGGTTGTCATCACGGATGTGGCGCTCGATCCGTACACGAGCCATGGCCATGATGGGGTCCTGAGCGCGGATGGCTCGGAGGTCGCAAATGACGAGACTGTGGCGATCCTCTGCGAGCTTGCGGTCAAGGAGGCCGAAGCGGGCGCGGATATCGTCGCGCCTTCCGACATGATGGATGGCAGGGTGGGCGAGATTCGCTCGGCGCTCGATGCTGCGGGATTTGAGAAAACGATCATCCTCTCCTACGCCGCAAAGTATGCCTCCGCTTACTATGGGCCTTTTCGCGATGCGGTGGGCAGCAAGATCGGCAAGGATGCGATCAGCAAGGCAACCTACCAGATGGACCCGGCCAATGTGAGGGAGGCGGCCCGGGAGGTCGCCCTCGATGTGGCCGAGGGTGCCGATATGGTCATGGTGAAGCCCGCGGGAGCGTACCTCGATGTGATCCGTGCCGTGCGCGAGGTGACTGACCTGCCCCTGGCTGCGTACCAGGTGAGCGGGGAGTATTCTCAGATCCACGCGGCGGCAAAGCTGGGCTGGCTGGATTACGAGCGCACCCGCGACGAATCGCTGCTCGCGATCAAGCGCGCGGGTGCTGACATGATCCTGACGTACTTTGCCCGCGAGGTCGCGGCCAAGCTCGCCCGGGCCTAGGTGTACTTGACGACTTCCTCGATGGTGGTGAGACCATCGTAGATCGAGCGCAGACCGTCCTCGCGGAGGGTGGTCATGCCGAGTTCGATGGCCTTTTGGCGCATCAAGACGCCGGGGGCTCGGTCGTTGATCATCTCGCGGAGCGGGTCGCTGATTTTCAGCAACTCGTAGATGCCTTTGCGTCCCTTGTACCCGGTGTTATTGCAGACGTCGCAGCCCTTGCCGAAGTAGAAGTTCTTGTCGCCGATGTCATGCACCGACAACCCGAGCGATTGGAGCACCTGCTCGGTCGGCTCGTAGGGAGTGCGGCACGAGGTGCAAATACGGCGAATGAGTCGCTGTGCCAGCACGCACTCAAGGGAGGCGGAGATGAGGAACGGCTCCACGCCCATGTCCATGAGACGGGTGACCGCACCGGTTGAGTCGTTCGTATGGAGGGTCGTAAATACCAGGTGACCCGTGAGCGAGGCCTGGATGGCGATCTGGGCCGTCTCGGTGTCGCGAGTCTCTCCCACGAGGATGCGGTCAGGGTCCTGACGCAGGAAGGCGCGCAGGATGCGGCCAAAGGTCATGCCGATGGCATCATTGATCGGCACCTGGATGATGCCGTCGATCTCGTATTCCACCGGGTCCTCGGCAGTGAGGAGCTTGGTGTCGATCGTGTTGATTTTGCGCAGGCAGGAATACAGTGTCGTCGTCTTGCCCGAACCCGTCGGGCCGGTGACGATGAAGATGCCATTTGGCTTTTCGATGACCTCGAGGATGTAATTGTAGATGTACTCGGGCATGCCGAGGCTCTCAAGGTCGAGGTTCACGCTGGAGCGGTCGAGCACGCGAAGCACCACGCTTTCGCCGAAGGCCGTGGGCAGAGTCGATACGCGAAGGTCGATTTGTTTGCCATTCACCACGCGCTGGATGCGTCCGTCCTGCGGGAGGCGGCGCTCGGCGATGTTGAGGTTGGACATGACCTTGACGCGGGAGATAACCGGCAGGGCGAGATGGCGCGGCGGCGGGTCCATCTCATAGAGCGCGCCGTCGACGCGATAACGAATCTTGAATTCCGTCTCGAACGGCTCGAAGTGAATGTCGCTCGCGCGGGCCGCGATGGCTTTGTCGAGGATGAGATCGACGAAGCGGATGATCGGGGCCGCATTGGCCTCCTGAGCGGCTGCCTGGGCGTTGAACTCCTCCTCGTTGCCCTCCCGGAGCGTGAGCTCTGCGGAGTCGCCGAGTTGCGAGAGCACGTCGTCGAGGCTGGTGGCCTCGGAACCATAGTACTCATCAATCATCGCCCGCACCTTGGAGGGCGGCGCGACCATGAGGTGAATCTCGCGACCGAGGGCGAAGCGCAGGTCTTCCACGGCCTGCGCGTTCATCGGGTCGACCAGCACGATGTAGATCGTGTTCTGCGAAGCGCCGATGGGCATCGCGCCATGCAGGCGGGCCAGGCCGCCGGGGATGAGGTGCAGGATTTCCGAAGCGCCGTCAAAGTGGACCAGATCGGCCACCTCGGTGCCGAGCGAGTCGGCGATTACCTGGTAAAACTGAGCCTCGGTGATCAGGCCGCTCTCGATCATGACGGTCTCGATCGGGCGGTCCGTAGTGGCGACCTCCTGTACGAAAGAGTGGGCGGTTTCCGGACTCAGGTAGCCGGCCTCGACAAAGATGTCTGTGACTTGTTTGGCGTCCATGTTAGTCGGAATCTGTCATGGTGGTGGTGATGACCTCCTCGGCGGTGGTCATGCCGGAGAGAACCTTGCGGATGCCATCCTCACGGAGGGTGCGCATGCCGAGTTCGCGAGCGCGAGCGCGGAGCTGTACCGTCGTCGCGTTGTTAATGATCATGTGGCGGACCTCGTCATCGATCTGGAACAGCTCAAAGATGCCGCGGCGTCCTTTGTAGCCCTTGCCCCGGCAGGATTCGCAGCCGTGCGGTTTCATAACAGATGATCCTGCCAACTGACCGGAATCGATGCGGAGGGTGCGGGCTTCGTACTCCGTGAGTTCGGTCGGCTGTTTGCAGTTCGGGCAGAGTCGGCGGACGAGACGCTGGGCGAGGGCCGCCCGGACGGAGCTGGAAACCAGAAATGGCTTGATGCCGATATCAACCAGACGTGCGATGGCGCCCGGTGCGTCGTTCGTGTGCAGTGTGGAGAGCACGAGGTGACCGGTGAGGCTGGCGTTGATGGCGATGCTCGCGGTCTCCATGTCTCGAATCTCACCGATCATGATGATGTTCGGAGCCTGGCGCAGGATGGAGCGCAGGGCGGCGGGGAAGGTCATGCCGATCTCGGAGTTCACTGGCACCTGGTTGATGCCGCTGAGCTGGTACTCCACCGGGTCCTCGACCGTGATGATCTTGCGATCCGGCTTGTTCATGTAGTGGAGCGACGCATAAAGCGTCGTCGTCTTGCCAGATCCCGTCGGCCCGGTGACGAGCAGGATGCCGTCGGGCAGATTGATCAGCCGTTCAAACTTGAGCTGATCGTCGGAGAGGAAACCGAGGTCGGGCAGACCCAGCATGAGCGAGGTCTTGTCGAGGATACGCATGACGATGCTCTCGCCATGCACGGTGGGGATGCTCGATACGCGCAGGTCGAGCGCCTTCTGGCCGAGCTTGACCTGGATGCGTCCGTCCTGCGGGATGCGTTTTTCCGCGATGCTCATCGAGCCCGACATGATCTTGAGTCGGCTGATGATGGCGGAGTGCAGCTTCTTCGGAGGGCTCTGCATTTCCTGGAGCACGCCGTCGATGCGGAAGCGCACGCGGAATTTCGTCTCCAGGGGCTCGAGGTGAATATCCGACGCCCGGTTGTTGTAGGCCTCGAGGAGGAGCATCGACACCATCTTGATGATCGGTGCGTCGCCTTCGGTCGTTTCGATGTCGCTGGTATCCCCGAGGACCATCGTATCGTCCTGTCCCGAGCCCTCAGCGCCCGTGCCGTAAAAATCCTGGATGGCCTTGGTGATCGCATCCGGCGTCGCGCAGACGTACTCCACATCGCGGTTGAGCACGAACGAAAGGTCGTCCATGGACTGCATGTCGAGCGGATCGCTGACGGCCACGACCAGGGTATCCTCATGCAGGGCGATGGGGACGGCGCGATAACGCCTCGCCGCATCGAGCCCCATGATCTCAAGGACGTCCGGGGGAGGTGCGACGGAGGCGAGGTCGACGAATTCCATGCCGTTTTGGGCGGCAAGGGTCCGAGTGATGTCCTCCTGGGTGAGGACACCCTCGTCGACGAGGGCTTTGAGAACGTTGCCGTCACCAGCCTTGGCTCGGGCGTCCTCGAGCTGACTGCCGGTGATCAGGCCGACATCCTGGAGAATCTCAACGATGTAGTCTTCGTTATGGGCCACGGTGTGGGAGGGTGTCAGAACAGGTTAGGGGCAAAGGTCCAAAATCACCGCGATGGCTTGCAGGGTCAATGAACTTTTGCAGGATTGCGCCTCTTTCTTCTTGATGGTAGAATTCACCGGGTGTCCCTCAAATACAGAACCTACCTGATCTTTGGCGCGCCCGGCAGCGGCAAAGGCACCCAAGGCCGCACGCTCGGTACGATTCCGCGATTCTTTCACTGTGCATGCGGAGATGTGTTTCGCTCGATCGATACCCGTACGCCGCTCGGCAAAGCGTTCATTGAATACTCGAGCCGAGGTGAACTGGTCCCGGACGAAGTCACGGTCCAGCTCTGGCGTGTGCGTATCGAGCAGTGCGTCGACGCTCATGAGTTCAAGCCCGACATCGATTTCCTCGTCCTCGATGGCATTCCCCGCAATGTCCGGCAGGCCGAGCTTCTCGAGCCCTTTCTCGACGTACGAAAAATCTTTCACCTGAGCTGCCCCGATCGCGACAAGCTGGTGGCCCGGCTGAAAAAGCGGGCCATCAAAGACAATCGTCTCGACGACGCCAACGAGGAGGTCATTCGCCGCCGTCTCAAGACCTACGAGGAAGAGTCCAAGCCGGTGCTCGATCACTACGGCTCTGATCTCATCGTCAACATCGATGCGATGGAGTCGCCGGTCCTCGTGCTGACGAAGATCCTTTCCGAGATCGTCGCCACGCGCCAGAGCCCGACCGAGTTCACCGAGACTGCGGGATAGGCGGTCGTCCTCGGGAATTGCGATATACGCTTGTTTGGCCGCGCCTAAACCGGCATTCACACTGCGATGTCGCAGTTGAGAATTGTCTTCATGGGTACCGGGGAGATCGGTGCGCCGTCGCTTCGCGCCCTGGTCGATGCCGGGCATGATGTCGTGGCGGTATACACGCAGCCCGACCGGTCGGCGGGACGCGACATGAAGCTGCGCCCGTCGCCGATCAAGATCGCGGCCCGGGACCTCGGCCTGACGGTGCTGCAACCGGAGAAGATTCGCCGGGAGGAGGAGGTCGGGCAGTTGAAGGCCTTTCAGGCCGATCTGGCTGTCGTGGTCGCCTACGGCCAGATCCTCCCGAAAAGTGTGCTGGAAACCCCGAGGCATGGCTGCTGGAACATTCACGCATCGCTGCTCCCCCGGCATCGGGGAGCGGCCCCTATTCAGGCGGCGATCCTCGCTGGCGATGCGGAAAGCGGAGTTACCATCATGCAGATGGACGAGGGACTCGATACCGGGCCCATCCTGGTGCAGGAGGCTTTTGCCCTGCATCGTCACGAGACCGGAGGATCGCTGCACGACCGGCTCGGGGCGCAGGCACCGGGGTTGCTCTTGCAGGCCATCGCCGGATTTCAGGCGGGAACGCTTCATCCCCGCCCGCAGGATTCCGCGCTCTCGACCTATGCCCCGAAGCTTTCCCGGGAAAACGGTCGCATCGACTGGACCCTGAGCGCGGTCGAGATCGATCGCCAGATCCGAGCGTTCACTCCATGGCCTGGAGCATTTACCACCGTGGATCACGGCGGCCAGTCCGTCGTATTGAAGGTTCACCGTTCCGCCCTGGCCCGGTCGGCAAAGGGCGAGCCGGGGACGGTGCTGAGGGCGGACCGGCGAGGCATCCTCGTAGCGGCTGGAGTCGGCGGCATCCTGCTGCTCCAGGTCCAGGCTCCCGGCGGCAAGCGGCTCGCGGCCCATCACTATCTGCTGGGACGCCCCGTTCCCGAGGGCTCGCGCCTCGGGTGATTCGCAATCCGCGCCTGCGGTTGTACATTTGCCTTTCCTTGCTCGCCCGGATGCGTTTTCATCCGCGCAGTCCATGTCCACCAATCCTCGCTACAAGCGTGTTGTTTTAAAAGTCAGCGGCGAGGCACTCCGGGAGCCGGGTAGCCGCGACAACATTTCACCTCAGATCGTCCAGTCGATCGCCTCGCAAATCCGCGAGGTCAAGGAACTCGGCGTTGAACTCGCCATCGTCATCGGGGGAGGGAACATCTGGCGGGGACTCTCTGCCAGTCATCGCGGCATGAATCGCGCCACGGCCGATTACATGGGCATGCTCGCCACGGTCATCAACGGCCTGGCTCTCATGAGCGCCCTGGAGGACCTGGGTGTCACCGTTCGCGTCCAGACCGCCATCGAGATGAACAATGTGGCCGAGCCGTTCATCCTGCGCCGTGCCACCCGCCACCTCGAACTCGGGCATATCGTCATTTTCGTCGCGGGCACCGGCAATCCCTTTTTCTCGACCGATACGACAGCTGCGCTCCGTGCCAACGAGATCGGCGCCGAGGTCATTCTCAAGGCAACGAAGGTTGACGGTATCTATGATCGCGACCCGATGTTGCACAAGGATGCTGTGCGCTTTGACCACATCACCTATGGCGAGGCTCTGTCGCGCCGCCTTCAGGTGATGGATTCCACTGCATTCAGCCTTTGCATGGACAACCGGATGCCCATCATCGTATTGGACATGAACAAGCCGGACAATATCCGCCAGGCGATCCTGGGCGCGAAGGTCGGCACCATAGTCTCCGATAAACAAGTATGAGTCTCGAAGAAGCTATTTTTGAATCCGAAACCGGCATGGATAAAGCCGTGGAGTTCATGCTCCATGAGTTCGCCGCCATTCGTACGGGCAAGGCATCGCCCGCCTTGGTCGAAAACCTCGACGTGGACGCCTACGGCAGCCAGATGAAACTGAAGCAGCTGGCGCTCATTTCCGCGCCGGAGCCCCGTTTGCTCGTCATCCAGCCCTTTGATGCCTCGACGGTTCGCGACATCGAGCGCGCCATCAACGAATCCAAGATCGGCATCATGCCGGCGGTCGACGGAAAGTTGATTCGCATTCCGATCCCGGAGCTTTCCGAGGAGCGTCGTCGCGATCTGGCCAAGACGGTCAAGTCGCTGGCCGAGGATGCCCGAGTTCGAGTGCGCGCCTGTCGCCGCGAGGCGATGGAAGCGGCCAAGAAGCTTCAAAAGGATGGCAAACTGACCGAGGACGATCTCCGTGTCGCCGAGACCGACATCCAGAAGATGACCGACAAATACGTGGCTTCCGTCGACAAGCATGTCGAGACGAAGGAAGCCGAGTTGATGAAGATCTGATGAAGCGCCTACTCCTCGCTCTTGCCGTGCTGACGGTGCTGGCGGCTCCGGTCATGGCCGATGTCGTGCGCCCTGCGCCTTTGATCCAGTGGATTGACTCCACGGGGAAGCCGCAGAGCACGGCGGCTTTCAAGGGGCAGCCGATCGTGATCGTCATCGCGCCATCGCCGAGGAGCTGGGCGTTTCGCGCCCAGGTCGGACAGCTGCAAAAGATGTACCAGCGGTTTGCGGCGGAGAAGATCATCTGCGTGGCCGCCTTCACCCAGGAGCCCGGCTTGATCCGCTCGAACATTCCTTTTGCCGTCGCCTCCGACGGTCCTCGGGCAGGATATGATTTTCAGGCCGGTCCGAAGATCACCGTCGCGGTGATCGGTCGTGACGGGAATCTCGACTACGTGGGCAATCGCGTCGTACCCGGCCAGCGCATTTTCGACATCGTTCGCAACTCGTACGATGTGCAGCAGTCGATGCGCCGCTGACCGCCTAGCGGTTTCCCTCGACAATATCGACCCAGATGGGGAGGGCGAGTTCCGCCCCGGTGCCGCCCGGCATGATTTTTTCCGGCACGTCGAAGCCCACCCAGACGCCGCAGGTGATGCGGTCGTCAAACCCGAGGAACCAGGCGTCCTGGTAGTCGTTGGTCGTGCCGGTCTTCCCTGCGGCTCGGTGCCGCAGGCCCAGGGCGCGTGAGCGTGCCGCCGTGCCGCGGATGAGCACATCCTCCATGATCGACGCCGTCATGCGCGCGGGCTGCTCCGGCAGCACAGGTATGCTGGCCTTGGTCGCGCGGTAAATCACGGTGTTGTCCGCATCCACGATTCTGTCGATGAGGTAGGGCTGGAGCTTTGCGCCTCCCGTGGCAAAGACGGTGTAGGCCGCCGTCATGTCCTTGAGATTGGCCTCGAAGGCTCCCAGACAGAGCGAGGGATAGCGCGGCGGGTTGGAGGAAATACCGGCGCGAATGATGCAGTCCGCGATGGTGTCAAACCCGGCGATCCTGCCGATCCGCACCGACATCGTGTTGCGGGAAAGGACGAGCCCGTCGGCGGCCGGGAGCAGGCCCCGATAGGTGTCATCGGAGTTTGACGGATCATACTTCCGGAATGCCGCAGGCAGATCGCCCGGGCCGAGCCGGTTGTCGTTGATCGGGTCACCGGGCCGCAGCCCGGCCTCGAAGGCTTTGGCGTAGACAAACGGCTTGATCGACGAACCGACCTGGCGCTTGCCGAGGAGAGCGCGGTTGAACTTGCTGTATTCGTAATCCCTTCCTCCCACAATCGCCCGGATGCCCCCGCTTCGGTTGTCCACCGCCAGCGCCGCCGCCTGGAGGAAGGGCGAAGCGGCGAGGTTGGCGATTTCGTCGTTGGTGAGGGGACGGAATGGCTTGTGGCGGAAGGCGGAGTCTTTCTCGATCTCCTTGAGCCGCTTTTTCACGGAGTCTTCGGCGACCTTTTGAAGCTCGCTGTCGATGGTTGTGTAAATCTTCAGCCCACCCTCATCGAGCTGGTCCTGGTCGATGACGAGCTGCAAGTCCCGCACGATGGCGTCCATCGCCCAGTTTTCCTGCGGGGCGGAGCGGGGACGAGGGCCGGTCGTGAGCTTGCTGTCGAGTGCACTCCGGTATTGCGTCTGGTCGATATATCCCAATTTCAGCATCCGCCCGAGCACGGTATTGCGTTCGCGGACCGCCTTTTCCGGGTTGTTGAAAGGCGAGAAGCGGTTGGGGCTGCGAATCAGCCCGGCCAGCAGGGCGGCCTCGGCCACTGTCATGCGTGAGGCCGGTTTCCCGAAATACGCCTGGCTGGCCGTTTCAACGCCGTAGTATCCGCTGCCGAAGTAAATGCGGTTCATGTACGCCTCAAGGATCTGCTCCTTGGTCAGCTCCGTCTCGATGCGGTACGAGAGCGCAGCCTCGATCATCTTGCGGTGGAAGTTCTTTCCTCCGAGCGGGAAGCTGTTGCGCGCAAGCTGCTGGGTGAGGGTGCTGGCGCCTTCCTTCAGGCGGAATCCTCCGAGGAAATTTCGCACCACGGCTCGGGTGATTCCCAGCGGATCAATGCCGTGGTGGTAGTAAAAGCGGGTGTCCTCCCGGGCAAGGAGGGCATTGACAAAGTCATTTGAAATCTTGTCGAACGGGACGACGATGCGATTTTCCCCGGCGAGGCGGCTGTAAAATTTCCCGTCCTTGTCGTAGACGGCGGATCGCTGCCGCATGTCGCTGATCGTGCGAAGGTCAAAGGTCAGCGCCCAGGCGTAATACCCCAGCAAAATGACCGCTGCGACCAGCAGCAAAAGCACTCCCAGCTTCACCCCGAGCCAGAATAACCCGCCCAGACATCCCTTCTTTTTTTTGGCGGGCGCTTTCTTGGATGGACGGCGGGATTTCGACACGGGCTTGCAGGACGCTCAGGATTATAAGAGGAATCATGCCCTGCTGCCTTGAAAATCCAAATACTTACGATTTTTCCTGCCATGTGCCGCGGTCTCCTTGAGGGAAGCATCCTCAAGCGAGCCCAGGACAAGGGCCTTGCCGAGCTCGAGGCCGTCGATCTGCGCCAGTGGGCGGTTGATAAGCATCGCACCACCGATGACACGCCTTATGGAGGTGGGCCGGGCATGGTGATGAAGGTCGAGCCGATTTATCGTGCCTTGGAGGAGCTGAGAACGCCGGAAACGAAGGTCGTGCTCATGACCCCGCAGGGACGCCCGTTCCAGCAGCGCATCGCGGAGGAATACCGGGAGGTGTCTCACATCATCATGATCTGCGGTCATTACGAAGGTGTAGACCAGAGGGTGGCGGATCATCTGGTCGATGATGAGCTTTCCATCGGTGATTATGTCTTAACGAACGGCGCCCTGGCGGCTCTGGTGGTGACCGACGCCATCGTGCGTCTCATTCCAGGGGTGCTTGGCGATGCGGATAGCGCGGTACAGGATTCCTTCTCCACCGGGGTGCTGGATCATCCGCATTATACTCGGCCCGAGGTGTTTAACGGATGGAGTGTTCCCGATGTGCTGATGTCCGGGAATCATGCGGCCATCGAAAAATGGCGACGGCAGCGCGCGCTGGATCTGACCCGGGAGCGGCGACCCGATCTTCTCGATTGAGCGAGGGCATTGCGTCCAGGCGACCGGTGTCATATACTGGTCGTCTTTTCCAATGAGCCAGAAAACCGTCTCGATCTACGATACCACGCTGCGTGATGGCACGCAGGGCACCGGAATCTCCTTCTCGGTGTTGGACAAGATTCGGGTCGCAGAGCGGCTCGATGCCTTCGGTATTGATTACATCGAGGGCGGATGGCCGGGCTCCAATCCCCGCGACGCCGCCTTTTTTGAAGAGGCTGCCAAGCATTCCTGGAAGCATGCCAAAATCGCGGCATTCGGCATGACGCGGCGCGGGCGCATCGCGGTGGAGGAAGACTCCCAGGTACGAATGCTGCTGGCCGCCGAGACTCCTGTGGTCACCATCGTGGGCAAGACATGGCCGCTCCATGTCACCGAGGTCTTCGGGGTGTGTCTCGAGGAAAATCTCGCCATGATCTCCGACACCGTGAAGTACCTGAAAGCCCACGGGCGCGAGGTCTTTTACGACGCTGAGCACTTTTTTGACAGTTACCGCGAGGACCCCGCGTATTCGCTCGCCACGATCAAGGCGGCGAAGGATGCCGGGGCTGATCTCGTGATCCTGTGTGATACCAATGGCGGATCGTTGCCCGGCTTCGTCGGTGAGGTGACACGCACGGCGGTCGCGCATCTCGGGACTTCGGTGGGCATCCATACTCACAATGACAGCGGGCTTGGTGTGGCCAATGCCCTCGCCGCGGTCGAGGCCGGTGCTTCGCAGGTGCAGGGAACGATCAATGGCTACGGCGAGCGTGTCGGAAATTGCAACCTCGTCACTGTCATCCCGACGCTTCAGCTCAAATACAACATCCCGGTGGTGCCCGATCTCACGCAGATGCGCGAGGTATCCGTCTTTGTTGATGAACTGGCCAATGTGCCGCATGACATCCGTGCGCCCTATGTGGGCTCTGCGGCATTCACGCACAAGGGCGGCTTGCACGTCCATGCCGTGCAGAAGCTTGCCCGTACCTACGAGCACATCGATCCCAGCCTCGTCGGCAACCGCCAGACCATCGTGGTCTCGGACATGTCGGGACAGACCAACGTGCTCATGCGCGCGAAGGCTCTCGGTTTTGAACTCGAGAAGGGGTCGGCTCAGGTTTCCGACATTCTCAGCAAGATCAAGGCGGCGGAGAATGAAGGCTATGAATTCGAAGCCGCGGAAGGATCATTCAATCTCCTCATCCGCAAGGCGCTCGGTTTGTACCGTCCGCTCTTTGAGCTCAAGGAGTACCACTGCAACTATCGCAATCTCGGAGCCAACGGTTCCGATCTTTGCGAGGCCACGGTGAAGCTGATCGTCGGTGGCGTTGCCGAGTATACCGTGGCGGAAGGGGACGGTCCGGTGAATGCCCTCGATGCCGCGCTGCGTAAGGCTCTGCGTCCTTTCTACCCGTGGATCGACACGCTGCGACTGACCGATTACAAGGTGCGCATCGTTGACGGAGCGCGCGGTACTGCGGCCCGCACCCGGGTGCTCATCGAATCCACCGATGGCAATACCAACTGGGGTACGGTCGGCGTGTCCGACAATATCATCCAGGCCAGTTGGGAAGCGCTCGTGGACAGCTACGGGTTCTTCGGAGCCAGCCGCTAGGTGAGTTGGCCGTCCACCCAGGCGGCCATTGACTGAATATCCTCGGAGGTCGGCGTGCGATCGCTGGCCTCCCGGCCGACGGTGAAATCCTGCGCAAAGATCTGCCCGTCTTTCCAGATGTGGGCCTTGGGATTGTACGGTCCGACCAGCCCGGGATCGCTCCAGGTGTGGATGGAAAGCAGACGATCCGTCAATGCCGCCGCGATGTGCATGGGGCCGCTATCGACGCTCACAACGAAATCGGCCCGGCGAGTCAGCCAGATCAACTCATCGAGACTGGTGCGATTCAGGAGAGATCGGGCATTGGAGGGCAGGGGATCGGGTGCGATGCCTCCGCCGACGATGAGTACGGTGCGATGCGGCAGGGCTTTGCAGAATTCTGCGACGTGATCCGGGCTCAGCGATTTTCCTGCTCCGCGGGAATAGGGATGCAACAGGACGTAGGGTTCTGCTGGAGTGCCTTCCGGCTCGGTGCCGATGGGTAGCGGAAACTCCGGCGTCTTCGGAACGGGCACTCCCAGAGTTGGGAGAGCGCGCAGATAGCGCGTGACCGCGTGGCATGGTTCTCCAACGGGTGCTACCTGATGGTAAAAGCCTGTCGCACCCTCCCGGGCATCGGACAGTCCGACGATGCGTTTTCCTCCACTGAATCTCGCCATGAGGGCGCTGCGCAGGAGTCCCTGCAGATCGAGCACAAGGTCCGGGGAAAGACGGCTGAGGCTGGCGATCCAGGAAAGGGATTTCAGGATGCCGAGGAGCCCGCGGAATTTTTGCCGGGGAAACACGACCGCGGCATCCAGCGAGGAAAGCCCGCCCAGCAGCGGTTGCCAGCGGTCGTCGATGAGCCATGTGAGCTTCGCATCCGGCCAGCGATTTTTGATCGCGACAGCGCACGGCAGCGCGTGGATCACATCGCCCATGGAGCCGGGCTTGATGAAGAGGATATCTTTCGGAGCCGGGCCCTGGGATGTCATGGGCCGTCTTTACCGTCCTACGGCGAGGCGCTCGGCCAGGCGGCGAGGGAGTCCGGCATCCAGGATCGCGCGCTGGGCGCCCTCGATGTCGTACTCCAGGCGTCGCAGGTGGATCTCGTTCGTATTCGTATCGTAAATGCAGTAGGCCGAGCGCCAGTCCCCGTCGCGAGGCTGGCCTACACTGCCGACGTTCACGAGGTACTTTTTGCCCTGCTGGATCGTCAGTACGTCGAGCGGCACGGTGCGCACGCTGCCGTCGCGCACATAGGCTTTTGGCGTATGCGTGTGACCGATGAAGCACACAGTCGTGTGCTGGTAGCTGAAGCTTGCGGCGGCGTCGAGCTGGTTGAAAACATAACCCCACTTGTGCGGGGTATCGAGGGTCGCATGGACGATGGTGAAGTCCCGCACCTGGCGCTGAAGGCGCAGGGAACGCAGCCAGTCCTTGTCTTCCCGGCCAAGCTGCTCGCGCGTCCAGTGCATGGCCTCTTCCGCAAGAGGATTGAATCCTTCCTGCTCCCCGAGCATGGACGCCTGCTCGTCGTGGTTGCCCTTCACCGCCGGACACTCGAGGTTGCGGACGATATCCAGGCACTGTTTGGGAAAGGCATTGTACCCGACGATATCCCCCATGCAGACATAATGGGTGCAGGCTTGGGCTTTGGCATCGGCCAAAACGGTCTCGAGGGCATGGAGATTGGCGTGAATATCGCCGAAAATCGCGAATCGCATGGAAGAGAGAAGACAGCTGAAACTGAGGGCCTTTAAGGTATCCTTTCAGCCGGGGGGACATCCAGTTTCTTTTCGAGTTCCTTGATGTTCGCGATGACGCTCGGCTTCCGTTCGTCCTCTCCCTTGTCGTATAATTTTTTCAGCAGCGTGTATGCTTCCTTTTCCCGGCCCGGGCATTTGGCCATGGAGTAACCGGCCGCGCGGGCATAGTACGGCGGGGCTCCGGGCAGCTCGGAAGCCTTCAGGAAGGCGTCCGCCGCGGCGCAGTCATCGTTCGCCTTGTCACGCAGGATGATGCCGAGCTGATTCTGGAGATAGGCGTTGTCCGGGTTGTTGCGGATGCCGCGTTCCAGGATTTCCTTGCCGAGCTGGATGTATTGACGCTCGGCGCGCTTGCGGAGGATTTCGCTGGGCTGCTTGGCGTCTTCCCTCGCCGCGACGGAGGCGTTGTATGCCATGTGCCAGGACGATAGATCCCAATACAGCGGCGAGCGAGGCTGGAGAGTCGTCACCGTGTCGAAAAGCCCGGCCATGCGGCCCCATTCCGTGCGTTCCCAGGCATTGTGGGCCTCGATCCAAAGGATCGCCGCCAGGGGGGATCGGAATCCGCTAAGCGCGGCGAGGAACCCCATCTGGCCGATCCGCTCACGGAGTTCGAGATCCAGCGTGGGTTTGCGGAGATGAGCGGCCCGCTGGTCGGCATTGATCCGGCTTTCCACCGGGATGAGGAGCGCGCCGACCGTCAGCAGGATCAAAATCGCAACGCTTTTGCGGATCATAGTTCCCGTCCGGAAAAGATGAAGGCCGACACGCAGTAGTAGAGGATGACGTAGAAGATCCCGAGGCCGAAGGTTTGCAGGAAAATGCCCAGCGGGATGGCTGCGCCCGCGATGACGTCATCGGTAAGGTTGAAGGCCTGCAAATCGGGAAACAGGAGAGCGACGATGGCCACGAGGATCTTGCTCCACCACTGCGACGTCACATCGCCGACCCATGCCTCCCGAGCGGTCGCCTGGAGATGGCCGATGAAATAAACCGCCGCCGCCGCCATCACCGTAAAAAGCTGGGAGGTGGCAAAGGTCGAGATCAGCAGCGTCATCGAGGCGAGGAGAGCCGATTTGATAAAGATGATCGCGATGCCGGGCAGCAGGTTGATGTTAAAGGTGGCATCGGTGATCTGGCGCAGGGCGGCCTTGATCTCGTCGGGGGACATCCCGGCGGTGGCATTGCGCGTTTCAGCCAGGACGGTCTGCTCGCGCGTCCACAGGACCACGCAGAAGACGACACTCATCAGCACCGTGAAAACGAAGAGGAGCGAAATGATGCCCAGCAGCTTGCCCATGAGGTAGGCGTGGCGGGGCACCGGCTTGGACAGCAGCGTGTAGATGGTGCGATCCTCCAGGTCCTTGGGCAGGAAGCCCGCCGTGGCGAGGATGGCCAGGAGCGACGTGAAGATGGACATCGCGCCGAGGCACACATCCTTGAGCATCTGAAACTCTTCCTGAAAGGTCAGCTTGGCCATGAATATGGAGCTGCCAATGGCGCACAGGGCGAAGACGAGGAGGATGTTGAAGACCTTCTGCCGGATCAGATCCGTCAGGGTGTTCTTCGCGATGGGAAGGACCGAGTTCAGCATGGGGATGGATTATGATGCCTTGCGGGGCGCCCGGGGGACCGGGAACCGGGTGCCAACATCGCCGAAAACTGCGGCTTCGGCAATCTGTCCGCGTTTCTTTCCGTCGATGATGCTGACGGGGATGTTTCCGGAGAGGGCGAGTTGCACGGCTTCGAGCTTGGTTTTCATGCCTCCGACGGAGAGTGCGCCCTTCTCGGGGCGCACGTGGCGCAGCGCGTCCTCCATCTTGCGGATGATGGGGAGGCGGCGTCCGGTGTTGTCGGTTAAGCCGTTGGAGCTCGTGAGAATGATGAGGCGCTTGGCGCGCACGAGGAGGGCGACCTCTGCGGAGAGGCGATCGTTGTCGCCGAAACGCAGCTCTTCCACCGCCACGGAGTCGTTCTCATTCACGATGGGAATGATCTCGTGGCTGCCGAGCAGGCGCTCGATCGTGTTGCGGGCGTTCTTGCGTCGCATCCGACTGTCGACGTCCTCGTGGGTGAGGAGCATCTGGGCGACATTCAGGCCATGGCGGCGAAACGCCGTGGACCACATGCGCATGAGCTCCGGCTGGCCAGCGGCGGCGCAGGCTTGTTTGCCGGGCAGGTCGTCCGGCCGCTTGGACAGGCCCAGGACCGGGATGCCGGCCGCGATGGCGGCGCTGCTGACGATGACGACGGATTTGCCGGACCTCACCAGGACGGAAACTTCGTCGGCGATGCGGCGAAACTGGGCCGCGTCGAGAGCGCGGCCATCGAGACGGGAAAGCACACCAGTGCCAAACTTCAAGACGATGCGGGACATAGAGAGACTACTTGATCATTATCATTTCCAGGAACCCGCCTTCCAGCGAAAGCGCTTCCTGAACGCCCAGGGCAAGGCGGCGACGGAGCGTTTCCATGGCGTCCAGCCGCTTGAGAATGTTGGTTGGGGGAAATTTTTGGGAGAGTTTCTGAATGGCCGGATGGGAGGTTGCGACCCCGTGCTGCGTGCGCAAGGCCTGGCCGAGAACGTCCACGATGATTTGCAGGATGCGATCGCGCTCGCGTACAGATCCGGCTTCGGTCATGGCCTTGACCTGCTCGGCTCGCTCCTGCAACCAGCCGGAGCCTTCCGAGGCTTGCTTGTATTTCGAGGTTTCCTGTTTCAGCAGGGAGTCGTTTTCATCCGAGATGCGCTCCTTGGCCTCGACGATAAGGGCCTGAACGACGCGGGTGAAACGAAAGGCGTCGCCTGCCGTGGGCGGATGAGGCTGGAGCAGGGCTTGCTCCAGTGCGGAGATGATAGCCGATTGCTCGGGCGCTGCGACCGCCATGGCGGTCGGCCGGAGGGCGGTTTCCACGCAGCGCGACAAAACGGTTTCCAGGATGGCCTCGGGGAGGGAGCTGAGCAGCAGGATGAGGGAACCCGGAGGCGGCTCCTCGAGGGTTTTCAGAAAGGCATTTGCCGCCTGCGGCTGCATGCGCTCCGCGTCGGAGATGATGACGGCCTTGCCATTGGCCAGGAGAGGCTTTCGTTGTATCGCCTGCTCCAGGTCGCGGATCTGGTCGATGACGATGCGGCGGGACTTTGACTCCGGCTGGACGAAGTGGGCGTCCGGATGATGGGCAACTTCTTCCGCGCGGCAATCCAGGATGAGTCCCGCCAGCGAGGTGGCAAGCTCGCGTTTCCCCGATCCCGTGGGACCGGTGATCAGGTACGCGTGAGCCAGGCGACCGTGGGCGTGAGCGGACTGGAGACGCTCAAATGCTGCTTGATGAGAAAAGGCCATGACAGCGTCGTTGCAATTCCTGCCGGATGGAGGTTGAGACCGAGGAGGGAGCCTGGCTCGCATCGATCACACAGATGCGGTCAGGATGGCGCTCGGCTAGCGCCAGATAGCCGTTGCGAACGGCATGGAAAAACTCAAGAGGCTCCTGCTCCAGCCGGTCGATCACTTCATTGCGGCGGCGGGCTCGCTCCATGGCGGCCACGGGGTCCATGTCGAGCAGGAAGGTGACATCGGGGAGGCGGGAGCCAGCGGCGAACTGATTGATTAAATCCACGGATTCCCCCGGGATGCGGCGCGCCACTCCCTGATAGACCGTGGTGGAGTCCAGAAAACGATCGGAGATAACGATCCGACCCTCAGCGAGCGCTGGCTGGATGACCTCGCGGGCCAATTGGGCGCGGCTGGCGGCAAAAAGCAGCAATTCCGCCTCGGGAGTCATGTCCTTGCCCTCCGGGGCATGCTTCAGCAGGTGACGGATTTGTTCACCGAGCGGCGTGCCCCCGGGTTCCCGAACCAGGAGGGGAGGCTGGCCCGCCTCCTGCAAGGCATTCATCAACAGGCCGATCTGCGTGCTTTTGCCGCACCCTTCCGAACCCTCGAAGCTGATGAAAAAACCGGTGTGACTCTCCGACGACATGCTGGAAACCGGGAATTTTCGACAACTCGACCTCCCGTGCAAAGCAGGAAATCGGATTTTGCTGAAGTTCTTCCCGTTTCACGATAAGAGGGAGGGGAAATTCATGAACTACTGGCTCGTTAAACAGGAACCCTCCGCCTACTCGTGGGACGACTTTGTCCGGGATGGGAAGACTCTCTGGACGGGGGTGCGCAATTTCCAGGCCCGCAATCACTTGCGTACCATGAAACTGAAGGATCGCGTGCTGTTCTACCACAGCGTTACGGGCAAGTCCGTCGTCGGGGAGGCCGAGGTGATTCGCTCCGCCTTCCCGGACCCCACGGCCACCGAGGGCGACTGGTCGTGCGTCGAGCTGAAACCCCGCAAGGCGTTCAAGCGCGCGGTTTCCCTGGAGGAAATCAAGGCTGAGCCCCGGCTGAAGGATATCGGCCTGCTCCGCCAGTCCCGCCTGAGCGTGATGCCGCTTCAACCCGGGGAGTACGAGATCATCACCTCGCTGGGGCAGGGCTAGCCGGAATTTCTTTCTGGCGCTCTTTCCCGACACCAACGAAGTTCCCAGCCGTGAAAAGATACGGTCGCATTGCAGTCGCTTCGGCGTTTACGCCGACCTATGCCGCCCTGCTCGAGGAGGCAAAGCGGGTGGCCATGCGTTGCTCGGCCCAACTCGATGTGATTCACGCCTCAGCCTTTGACGCCGAAAAGGAAGCCAGCTTTCGCGCAATCGTGGGGCCGGCCGTGCCGATCCGCTGGTCGGAAGCCGAGACGCCTGCTGCCGCGATCGCAAACGTGGTGAAGGAGTTCGGCTACGACCTCCTGATTGCCGGGGCTCTCCATCGGGAAGACAGCGACAAGCCCTTTACCAGCGGCGTCGCCCGGGAGCTGATGAAGCGTGTGCCGTGCGACCTCCTGCTCATCCCAGGCGCGTCGATGGAGGCTCATGCCATCGAGCATGTCATCTTTGCCTTCGAGCCCGGCGAGGACTGCGCGGGCTTCCTGGCCAACGCCGTCAATGCGCTCTCTCCTCGGAAAGTGACCATCGTCGCAGCGGAGACGCCTTTTGCCGCCGCGCTCGCCGCATCTCGCGGTGAACAGGCTCCGGACCCTCGCACCTGGAGCGAGGAGGTGGCCGAGGGGTTGCGCTCCCGCTGCGAAGTGGAGGTCGATACCTGGATCGTCGCGTCCAACACGGGCTACGCGGTGCTCGACGCGGTGCAGGGCATCGGCGCCGATCTTTTCGTGGTGCGCGGAGGATCGTCCGGGCATCCGCTGCCCATGCACCTCGACTGGCTTTACAGTGTGATTCCCACCCGGCTCCTCGTTACCAAAGAGAGCCGATTCGCTTCGTAAGCAGGATCGCGAGCTTTTCCAGCTTCGAGAGCCGATATCGGGTTTCCAGCACGCGGAAGCCGTCGCTCTCCATCCGGTCCAGCAGGCGGGAGTAGATCGCGCGCATGGTTTCGGCCGGTACGAGCGCCTTCGCGTCCTGGCTGGTCAGCGACTGGCGCGCCCCGGCGTAGAACTCCCGCGCCCTCGCCGCCTCGAAGGCAAGCAGATCGCGGAAACGTCCAGTCGCCACACCCCGGCGCAACGCGTCCCGGTCGACGCCGAAACGCTCGGTGTCCTCGATGGGAAGATAGATGCGGCCGAGGGCGGCATCCTCGCCGACATCCCGGATGATATTGGTGATCTGGAGCGCGTACCCGAGATCCTCGGCGTAGCGGGCGCTTTTCGGATCGCTGCAGCCGAAGAGCCTGATGCTGACGAGCCCGACGGCGCTGGCGACATGCCAGCAGTAGGTGCGCAGGTCGGTGAAGGTCGCAAAGTCCCCGGGTGTGACATCCATCTCGACACCCTCCACGATTTGCACCAGCAGTTCGCGATCGAGATGGTGGCGAGCGATGATATCCTGAAGCTCGTCAGGTATTGGCTGATTCCCACGCAACCCATCCTTCCAGGCAGCGAGGAGCCGGTGCTTTTCCTCCGGCGTTCTTCCCGGTTCATCCGCGATGTCGTCGATCTCGCGGCAGAAGGCATAAAAAACCATCGCATCGCGGCGGCGCGCAGCGGGCAGACTGCCGAGGGCGAAGGCAAGGTTGGAACTCTTGGCGCCGCTGGCGGAGGCGAGGGTGAGGGCGGGAGCAGTCACTGGCGGAAGTCGTTGAGGATTCTGCCGTGGTCCATCTGGATCAGGCGATGGGCATGGTGATGCAGCTGCTCCTCCGCTCCAGCCCAGACGACGCAGCGGTTCAGCTCGATGGCCGCGCGGCGGGCCAGGGCCAGCAGATCCTCCGCAGCCGAGGGGGAGAGGATCAGGAGGATGTCGGGGTCGTGGGCGAGGGCCCGCGCGAGCGCGACGGTGCGCCTCTGGGAGGAGTCAAGACGCCCGGCCAGGTGACCCTCCAGGTCGGCAATGCCGCAGAAGTCGAGGACCTCCAGCGTGCGGGCGCGCACTCCCTTGGCATCGCCGCCGCAGATGCGGAACAGCGGCATGGCCACGTTTTCCGCGACTGAAAAGGAGGGCAGGAGGCACGGATGGTTGAAGAGGAATCCGAAGGCCTCGTTGCGCAGTTGGCGGGTCTCCTCCAGGTTCAGCTCCGAGGTGTCATGCTCCCCGACCGCCACGGCTCCGGCGTCCGGCTGCTCCATCAGGCCGAGGACATTCATGAACAGTCCCTTGCCGCATCCCTCCGGCCCGGTGATGGCGCACAGCTCGCCGAAGGCGAAGGATGCCGTGACGTCATGAATCGAGGAGGGGCCGAGTCCGTTCCAGGCGGGACGGTGGCAGGTGATGTGCTGGCAGGCGAGGGCGAGCGGTTTCAATAGGAGATCTCCTTTCCGCCATTGGTGCGCTGTTTAAAGAAGCAGACCCACGAGGCGAGAAGCCAGCCGCCCACGGCCGCGGCCAGCGTCTGGGTGAGGATGGCCCAGGTCATGCCCGCAAGCGAGCCGCCAAAAATCTCCGCGCCAAGCATTGAGACGACATGCGCGATGAGGAGAAAGCCGAACGCTGTGAGGAGAAAGCCCAGATAGTGCAATCCGTTGGATTTGAGGAACTGGAAATTGGCGGCCACAGCCTGCTTGAGGGTGGTGTTGTGAAAGGCCAGGTGGATCTGCACCGTTCCGAAGATCAAGGTGACGACGGAAAGAAAGGGGCGCGCCCAAGCCTCGGGATTCCACGACATGCTTCCCGAGTGAAGCGTGTCCCAGAGGAACGGAACATGAAAGATGGCGAGGGTGGCGGCGACGATCACAAGCGACCACTTCAGTACGTATCCCAAACGCCGCACAGCGAAAGGCAAAAGCCTTTCATCGTTCAGGCTCAAGCCGCGCACCCAGCCGTAGGCGGTGAAAAGCAGGCAGAGCTGGATTGTCGTGCCGAGAAGAAATTCAAAAACGAAGGACAGGGTGTTAACCACGACGCCGAGGCTCAGCACGGAGGGGACGGCGTACATTTTGGCGATGAAAATGAGTCCGATGAAGGCGACCGGCTTGATCATTGCGCACAGGGTGCAGATCAACGCCATCGGCAGGATAATCCAGATGCCCGGGCCATAACGGGCGCGCGTCATCCTGAAAATCTCCCTTCCGAGCCCCCGGTAGTTCACCAACAGGAGAAAAGCCGCCACACAGGAAAGAGGGAATACCGATACCAGGCAGGTGAGCGTGGCGGCGAGCTGCTCGCCCGCCGGGATGAGCCCCCTGGCGATGAGCGGCGAGATTTCAGGCTGGGTCATGTTGAAGTGAAACAGGGGGCGCGGCTCCCTGCCTGCCAGGCTGGAAATCCACATCTCCAGCGCGAGTCCGAAGACTCCATAAGCGAAGGCGAATCCTGCCGGAACTTTCCAGAGCGCCCCATGGCGCAGCACGCACCGCCAGCCATCCAGATAGGCGCGCCGCAACGATGGTACCCCGGAGGCCAGAAGCAAAAGCGCGGCAGGTATGCCGATCAAACCAACACGCCAATCCATGATTTCGGAGAGTGAGGCATAAATTTGCGCTGGGAACGAGAGGAACTGATGGCGAAAATGAAGATCATGACCCTCGCAAACCACATCACGGTGGTGCGAATCCTTCTCATCCCGGTTTTCGTCCTCTTTGCCGTATACTACGGGCGAAGCATTGAGGATGGCCAGCCGGAGGAGTGGCTCCGCATCGCGTCCATCATCGTGTTTATCACGGCCTCGGTGACCGACCTCCTCGACGGCTGGGTCGCGAGGAAGTTCGGGCAAATGAGCCGGGTGGGCGCTGTACTCGATCCCATCGCGGACAAGGGACTCCTTCTCTCGGCACTCATTACCCTGACATTCAGCAAGTGGACCTACGCCTTCCCTCTCTGGTTTCTCGTCCTGGTGATTGCCCGGGATATCGTCATCATGACAGGGTGCCTCGTGGTCAAGCATCTCAACGGAAAACTCGAGGTTCACCCGAGCCTGATCGGCAAAACCGCCACCGCCACCCAGATGATCGCCCTGGCCTGGGTGATGCTTCAACTCCCCGGTCATTTGTACCCGATTTACGTCGCGGGAGCGTTTACCCTTCTCAGTGGGATGGGTTATGTGCTTGATGGAGTGAGCCAGCTCAGGCATCACGACACGCCCCATGCATAACGTTGCCATCGTAGGACGACCGAACGTAGGAAAATCAGCTCTCTTTAACCGTCTCGCAGGACGGAGGATTTCTATTGTCCACGATCAGCCAGGAGTCACCAGGGACCGTATTACCGCCAAGTGCAGGCTTGGTCGGCAGCCCTTTGAGATCGTCGACACCGGCGGTATCGGCGCCGATCCCGACCCGGATTTCGCGGAACCGACCCAGGAGGCGGCGGAAATCGCCATCGCTGGCGCAAATGTGCTGCTTTTCGTCGTAGACGGCCAGCAGGGCGTCACGCCTCTCGACCAGGAGTTGGCCGCCAAAATCCGCGGCTCCGGTCGTCCGGTCATCCTCGTCGTCAACAAGGTCGATACCGACGCGCATGAGGATTTTGTCATCGATTTTGCCTCCCTCGGGTTTGCCGAGGTGCGGGATGTCAGCGCGGCTCATGGGCGGGGCATTGATGAATTGATCGAAGCCGTCGACCGTCTCCTGCCTCCCCCGCTGGAAGGCGAGGAAGACCTTGCGCGGCTGCCGAAGCTCGCTCTGGTAGGTCGACCGAATGTCGGCAAGTCCTCCCTGATAAACGCCGTTCTCGACGACAAGCGGGCCATTGTCAGCGACATCCCGGGTACGACTCGCGATGCGGTCGACATCCTATGCGAGCGCGATGGGCGCAAATACGTGCTCTGCGACACGGCAGGCATACGCCATCGCTCCAAGCACAACACCTCCGTGGAGGTCTTCAGCGTGATGCGCTCGGAGGAGACGATTCGCCGCGCAGACCTCTGTGTGCTGGTGATCGACGTGACCTCCGGCGTTACCGCCCAGGACAAGAAGATCGCGGGCCTGATCCAGAAATCCTACAAGGCGGCGATCATCGTGCTGAACAAGTGGGATCTCATTTCCGATCCCGACATGACCGAGGCCGAGTCCCTGAAGGAACACATCGCGAGGGTGCGCGAGGAACTGTTTTTCCTGCCCTATGCTCCGGTCGTCGTATTGTCCGCCAAGACGGGCGAGAATGTCCGACGCCTGTTCACCATGATCGAGAAGGTGCGGCAGCATGCTTCTCGACGTGCCGGTACGGGCGAGTTGAACCGCCTCTTGCGCACTGTGATGGAAAAGCAGCAGCCGCCGATGAAGGGCACGCGGCGCTTCAAACTCCTCTACGCCACCCAGGTGGCAGCAGAAAGGCCCTCGGCTTTTGAGCCGCCACAGATCGTGCTTTTCGGCAACGACACGCGTCTGCTGACGGACAACTATCTGACCTACCTCAGCGCGCGCCTGCGCGAAAAATGGGAGTTTCCCGGGCTGCCGCTCATCATACGGCAGCGCGGGAGAGAGAAGAAAACGGACGAGAAGGCCTAGTACGTCGAGTTGTGCGGCACGGCGTATCCCATCACGCCGAAGATCAGCTGCAGGATCCAGACCACCACGCCAAGCGCCAGTCCGATGTAGCCGAGAATCAAACCGGCTTTTGCCAGATTAAGACCTTCCAAAGCCGGGTCCTTGGCCAGTTGCTTGAGTGCGAGATGGCCAAAGACGATGGCGCCAATGTTGACCACAAGAGCCGAGCAGCAGATCAAACCCAGAATACCGAGGACCAGAGACGTAATGGCAAAACCATTCGTCTTTCCCTTGGCGGCTGGGACGGTGGTCGCTATGGCTGGGGCGGGTTGCACTACAGGAATTGCAGGAGTCGGAGCCATGGGCGGAACTGGTTCGCTGGCGGTGGCTCGAGCAGCGGAAAGTTTGATCCAGTTTGCGGTGCCTTGCTGCCAGACAAGCGAGTCATCGTTTAACTGACCTTCACTGTGGAGACGCTCGATTTCCGTGAAAGCCACGGGGCCCACCTGTTGGCCGTCTTTGGAGTAGAACCAGTTCATGGTTTGAGCGTGTAGCGTTTTTACGATATCTTAGTCGAGCGCAAATCAAGGATTCTGACTGCCCGTATGACGCAGGAGAAAGGCGGCCACGGGATTTTGAGGATTCAGCAGCTCGGATTTCGATCCCCGGAGCGCTCCCGCGATCTGGGGAATCCACCAGATGATAAGCACCAGAATCACCCATGGGAGGAACTTTCCGTAACGCTGGGCGAGAGTTTCCCAAGGATACAGGCGCCTGCCTCGGAGTCCCTCGACAAGCAGGATCGCAGCCATCGTCGCAATGGCGATCACGGCGGGTATGGCCAAGGCATTCAGGCGGACAGCTATCGAGAGATCGCCCTGGAGAAAGGCCTTGGCGGCGCGTGTGCCGCCGCAGAGCGGACAGGGAAGCCCGGTGAGGCTATAAAAAGTGCAGGACGTCGGAGACCAGCCTCCGCCGAGGGGCAGTAGGGGAAGAAGTGCGAGCAATACAATAAGCGCGCCGCCGACCAGAAATCTCAAGAAGCGCCCGCCCGGCAAAAACGGCGGCTGGACACTCATTTGTTGGAAATCAGCAGGGTGATTTCACCCTTGGGCGGGTGGGCGTCGTAGTGAACGGCCAACTCAGCCGGTTTTCCACGCCGGTACTCTTCGAATTTCTTGGTCAGCTCACGGGCGACGCATACCGAGGCTTCAGGAGCGACTTCGGCCAATACGCCGAGGCTTTTGGCCAGCCGATAGGGAGACTCGAAGTAGATGCTCGTTTCCTCGCGGGCAATCGCCGCTTCCAGTTCATTGCGGCGCTGACCGCTTTTGACCGGAAGAAACCCGCCGAAATAAAATGAATCGCTCGGCAGGCCGGACCCGGCGAGCGCTGTCACCACGGCGCTGGGACCGGGCAATACAGTGACGGGGAGATCGCGTTCGCGGCAGGCCCGGACGAGCCGGAAGCCGGGGTCCGAGATGCCAGGCATCCCCGCGTCCGTGATCAGGGCGACCTTTCGCCCCTGGGCGATCTCCTCGACCAGCACGGCGGTCTTTCCCGCCTCATTGTGCTCGTGGAAGCTCACCATCGGTTTGCTGATGCCGTGATGGTGCAGCAGGATGCCGGAGTGCCGGGTGTCTTCCGCAGCAATGACATCGGCTTCACGCAGCGCCTCGAGCGCTCGCAGCGTGATATCCTGCAGGTTCCCAATCGGCGTCGGGATAACGGTCAGCAAAATATCTTACCAGCCTTCGCTGAGGGCGGCCGACAGATCGACGGCAAGCCGTTGGGCGGCGAGCGGGATGGCCTGGCGCTCGGTGGTTTGGAGATCGTTGGTCGAGAAGAAGGAGGTGTCGCCCTGGACGACGCTCTTCATCAGGAGCGCGCCGGTGACCCGGTCCACGACCTGATAACTGACGGTGACCGTGAGGCCAAATTCACTCGTCGCCAGCACGTTGTTCTGCACGGAACGCAGCGAGCGGCGCTCGACCTTGGTCACCGTACCGAGAAGGATGGCATCGGCCGTATCATCCGAGACGATGGTGTAGGTGCCGTCCTGCTGGAGCTGCTTGATGACGGTGTCGGCCACGAGCACCTCGATACGAGGTTCGTACGTATTGTTTTTGAATGTCGGCACAGCCAGCGTCCTTACGGCACGCATCGGGGTGGGGCGGATCTCACCCAGCTTGTATCCGCAACCGCTGAGAAGGATGGCGACTAGAAGGAGGCTGACAGTTCTCATTGATTGGGCAGGGCGGGTTCGACGGCGGGCAGGGGCTGGACGTCGCGAACGTTCGTCCGGAGCTTGGGCGCGCGGGAAATCGGGAGTTCATCCGGAACGATGTCCTTCTTGGAAGGACCGGCATAATCGGCCAGGGCCGAGGTCTCCACCTGGGCTTGCAGGCGGCGGCGGAGCGCCTGCTGCTCGCCCGACTCGGCGCGCTCGGAGCCGACGCGGAGGGCGTCCTCGCCGACGGAGTTGCGCAGTTCGTTCAGCCGGGTCTTGGCGTACTCCGCATCCGGCGTCTTGGGCTGCTTGCGGATCACATCGTTGTAGTAGATGACCGCCGCTTTGTAATTGCGGGCCCAGTCGTAGTATTTCGCGATGGCGATCAGGTCGCCTGCTTCCGACTGGCCGAGGGTCACGAGATTGTCCCGGGCTTGCGCAGCTTTTTCACTCTTGGGAAACTGGAGCAGGAAATCCTCAAAGGTCTCACGTGCCTGGACCAAGGCCGAGAGATCGCGCGTGTCGCCCGTCATTCCCGCCTGCATGTAGATATAGCCGATCTGGTAAAGCGCATCGTCGGCCACGTCGCTGTTGGGATATTTGTCGAGCACGGTCTGGTAGGCATTGCGCGCATCGGCGAGCATCTTCTGGCGCTCGTAAGTCAGACCGAGGTTGAACTGCGCGACCGGCGCGTGCTTGCTGTAGGGGGCGTTGTTCAGGATCGAGCGGTACATCTGCTGTGCGCGCTCGGCGCCCGGGATGATGGGCATGCCGAGGAAAACGACGCGTTTTCCTTGGAGGTATTGGTTGGCGATGAGCACCTGCTGGGCCACCGCCTGCTCAAACTCCGGCGTGTCCGGGTAGCGGCTGACGAGGGTTTGGTACGCATCGAATGCCTTGCTGGCATTGCCCTGTTCCTCGAGGATCTGGGCGATGCGGAACTGCGCTTTCGACGCCTGGGCTGCCGCAGGATAGATTTTTAGGAAATTCTGGTAGGCGGCGAGTGCGTTCTGGTACTGGCCGGCTTCGTCGTATTGCTTCGCGGAGGCAAAGGCCGTGGCGGCGTCGCTTGGCGTAGATGCCTGCGTCTCACGCCTTTCCTGCGCCGCGACGGGGCGCGCGAGGAGCAGTGCCACGAGCAAAATAGGCGCAAAGAATTTGGATAACATGCAGGCGGCGCAACGTAGGAAACATCCCGGCTGGCGTCAACTGCAATAGTCCCCGAGAGGCCGAGGGAAATTCTGATTCCTGCTGGCATCCGGCTTGTTCACCGCTAACCTGCGCCGATGCGTCTGCTTTTGATCGACGGCCACTACTACCTTTACCGGTCCTTTTTCGCGATCCGGGGACTCTCCAATTCGAAAGGGGAGCCGACCAATGCGATTTACGGTTTCTCCAAGGCGATCCGACGCATGATCGCCGATATCCGGCCCGACCGCGCAGCCGTGATCTGGGACTGCGGTCTGCCCGCACGCCGGACAGAGCTTCAGCCGGAGTACAAGCAGAACCGCACCGAGATGCCGGACGACCTGCGGCCTCAGGAGGGCTGGTTGCAGCGGAATGTGCCGCTCTTCGGGCTCGCCAGTCTCAAGACGCCCAACACCGAAGCCGACGATCTCATCGCATCCTACACCGTGGCCGCCATGGCCGACGGCGCCGAGGTGGTCATCGCCACCAACGACAAGGACATCATGCAGATGGTATGTGGACAGGTTTCGATCTACGCCACTCTCAAGGACGCCTTTGCGCTCCTCGGGCCCGAGGATGTGGAAAAGAAATGGGGCGTGCCGCCTCCCTCCATCGCCGATGTCCTGGCCCTCACGGGGGATTCCTCGGACAACATCCCCGGCGTGCCGGGAATCGGGGAGAAAACCGCCGCCCAGCTCGTGCGCGCCCATGGAACGACCGAGACCATGCTGGCCAACGTGCCGGCCATCACTCCGGCGCGTCTCCAGGAAAAAATCGCCACCTACAGGGATCAGATAGTCAGTAATCGACAGATGGTCGCCCTGGATCTCGATCTTCCGCTGCCTGTCAGCTGGAAGGAGTTGGAAATCCGGCCGCAATATCCGGAGCTGATCGCCGCCTTGCGCGAATGCGAGTTCAAGGGTCTGCTCAAAGAGGTGGAGGACGAGGCCGCCAAGGCCATGCCCAGGCAGGCCGACCTTTTTGCCTAGGACGTTTCGCGGGTTCCCGGGCGGGATTTTTTGATGGGAAATCCGGGTTGCGGAGATAATTGGCTCGGAAATTGCTTGCACTAGCAAGTTGAGTGCCTGATTTTGAACGCCGATGATCGGCATGGAACAGGTTCAAGGGTTGGCTCTACAGCAGACCCTGTCCCCTCAGATGCAGCAAAGCCTGCATATTCTCCAGGCGCCGCTGATGGAGTTGCGACAGTTGGTAGCTTCCGAGCTACAGGCCAACCCCGTGCTGGAGGAGGAGAACCGCACCACGTCTCCCTCGCTCGATGAGGCGCCGATCCAGCAGGGATCGACTTTGGAGGATGAGTGGCGCGAGGTTTACAGCCAGCGCGGGCCGTCGGAACAGTGGACGTCCGAGGCGCTGGAGCGGCGGCAGCATTTTTTTGATTCACACACCCGTCCGCAAACCCTCCAGCAGCATCTGCTGGAGCAGCTCGGGGCGAGTGCTCTGACGCCCGCGCGCAAGGGAGTCGCCATGGTCGTCGTGGGAAATGTCGACGACCGCGGGTATCTGCGGGCGGAAACCCACGAGATCGCCGCCCAGGCCGGGTGTACCGATCAGGAGGCCGAGGAGGTGATCGAGATCATCCAGGAACTCGAGCCTCCCGGGGTCTGCGCCCGCTCGCTTTCGGAATGCCTCTTTCTCCAACTCAAGCGCCTGGGACAGCAATACAGCGTCGCGAGCCGCATCGCTCAGCACTATCTGGAGGAGCTCGGCCGCAGAAAGCTCAGCGACATCGCGCGCCAGCTTCGCGTGCCGCTCTCGGAGGTGCAGCGCGCCGCGGAGGAGATTTCCCATCTGGAGCCCAGGCCGGGCCGCCCGTTTTCCGCCGAGGAGGAGCAGACGGTCGTTGCGGACATCATCATGGAACGGGATGGAGACGAGTATACGCTCTCGCTGAACAATTCCGAGATCCCTTCGCTGCGCATCGGCAATGATTACAAAGACATGCTGGCCCAGCCCGGGGCGAACCGCGAGGTGAAGGAATACCTGCGCGAGAAGATCCGGGGAGGGCGGTTTTTCATCAAGTGCATCGAACAGCGGCAGCATACACTGCTCAACATTGCCCGCGAGATTGTGAACCGTCAGAGGGAGTTCTTCGATCTCGGGCCGGCGCACCTTCATCCCATGACGATGAGCCAGGTCGCGCAGGCTGTCGGGGTGCATGAGACCACGGTGAGCCGTGCGGTTTCCGGGAAATACATGTCCACGCCCCGGGGGCTTTTCGAA